>Ga0075030_100000092_pt1 | contig 63950 bp, 63 predicted proteins | sample LitLauG_LLR_2012_FD_71393 | JGI IMG/M metagenome (GOLD analysis project Ga0075030, IMG submission 71393) | Freshwater sediment microbial communities from Pennsylvania, USA - Little Laurel Run_MetaG_LLR_2012 | ecosystem: Environmental > Aquatic > Freshwater > Creek > Sediment | place: USA... | reverse complement strand
CTCGCAGCGCTGATGTTATATTCAAGTTAGCCATTGGGCAATCCTATTCTTGCACCTCGGCGGGTGCCGCCGGGGTGACGAACTAACAAGTATTCGGCAACCTGTTTTGCAGCCTATCCTTTTTCATGATTTGAACCTATTCTCGACTTAAATTGCTGTCCAGCAGATTTTTTCGTTGGAACTGAGCCTGGAGCATCCGCCGGCAAAGGCTGCAAGTGTTCCGCCGGTTCAACGGCTTTACTTCCCCCGAGCAAGTTGCTGGATGGGCTCCCAAGATTTGCCTGGTTGGCAGTTCGGCGCTGCTAGTTTCCATGCGGCACTTGATCGTAGTGCTCCCGCAGCAAATCCTCCCCAAAATCATTTTCCAGGTCGCGCCACACGGTGTGAATGTGGTTGGCGTTGTTCTGCGTGTCGTCAAATTCCATCAGAAACGTCGGTCCTTGCACCCGGTAGTAATGGCCCTGTCCCGGTTCGACGCCGCCGGCCCACGCAAAGTAAAGATTCCGCCGGCCGGCCGCGGCGATTTTCTTCAGGTCGGCGTCCGCCAGTTCCGGCCGGTAGCGGCGGACGTATTCCTCGATGATCTGCTGAAGAACTTTCCGTTGCGCGGCATTCATTTTCGCGGCGGAGAGACCCGTCGGGGTGAGGGCATTGGCTTTCCGCGCGTTGCCGGTGATGATCTCGCGCGGCGCCACATTGGTATAGATCGCAATTTTCCGCTGCTCCTCGTTCAGCGACTTGACCAGTTCGCGGCCGAGGTCGTCCTCGACGCCCAGCACGCGCAACCCGGCGCGCGGACCCTGCAGCACCTCGGCCGGATTCGCTCCGAAAAACGAAGGCGTCATCGCGACGCCGCCGCTCGCGGCGACGGCGAAGTTCAACGAGAGGTGATGGCCTTCCACGCGCCAGGCCCAGGCGTCCAAGCCGCCGGGCTTGCCGAAAATGGAGACGTAATACAGTTCCGGGTCGCGCGTCGGGCCTCTTCCGTGTTCCAGGTCGCGGAGCACTTCGTCGAGGCTCATGATCGTGGTGGCCTTGAGATAACCGCGCTGGCTCAACGCGCTGGCCAGCAAGGCGTGGGCAAGCAACCGCTGGGCGGGGGACATCTCCTTGATCGGCAGTCCCGCGCGCGCCAGCGGGACAAAATTCCAGTTGCGCCGCTCCGCATCGCGCAGGTCGAAGGTGGCTTTGGCTTTTTGCGCCGGGGTCAGCGCGGCGAGGAAATGTTCGGCCGCCTCGGACATTTCCTGCGCCGGCGTGTGAGCCTGGGCTGGAAACGCGGAAAGCCATCCCACCAGCGAGATTAGGAGTGCAAAGCGCGAGCATTGAGAAGTGTTCATCCCCAAGGACAAGCCAGCGCGCCGGGAAAGGCAACTGGAAAATTTCCGGGGTGGAAATGCTCGTGCCGGTTCAGCGCCGATTTTTCCGGAAAATTCATGCCCGGCGCGCTGGCTGGCGAGGGCGTTTCTGCGTGTGTTTCGCGGGATTTGCGGATAATCTCCGCGCGTGAAAATTCTCTTCATCGGCGACATCGTGGGCTCACCGGGGCGGCGCGCGGTTTGCGAACTGGTGCCGAAGCTGCGGGCGCGGCACGCGCTGGATTTTGTCATCGCCAACGGTGAAAACTCCGCCGGCGGCAACGGCATCACCCCGGCCACCGCCGGTGAGATTTTTTCGGCCGGCGTGGACGTCATCACCAGCGGCGACCACGTCTGGGACCAGAAAGAGGTCGTGGAACTGTTCGCCAAAGAACCGCGGGCGCTGCGTCCGCTGAATTATCCCGCCGGCGTGCCCGGGCGCGGCGCGGGGATTTTCGCGCCAAAAAATTCGGAATCAAAAATCTTGGTTTTGAACTTCCAAGGCCGCACCTTCATGCCGCCGCTGGAAAATCCGTTTCAACTTGCCGGCGCGGAAGTCGCCCGGTGGCGCGAGCAGACCCGCCTCATTTTTGTGGATTTCCACGCCGAGGCGACCTCGGAAAAAATCGCCTTCGCGCGGATGCTCGACGGCCGGGTGAGCGCCGTCGTCGGCACGCACACGCACGTCCAGACCGCGGACGAACAGGTTTTCCCCGGCGGCACGGCGTATCTGACTGACGCCGGTTGCACCGGTCCGCAGGAGGGCGTGCTGGGGCGGGAGATGGCACCGGTGATCCAGCGCTTCCTGACCGGTCTGCCGCAGCGATTTGAAGTGGCGACAAAGCGCGTGCAACTCCAGGGCGTGCTGATCGAAGTGGATGACGCCAGCGGTCGGGCCTTGAGCATCCAACGGGTGGTGGAGCCGCTCTGAACGCCTCCTCAACTGGGGCTTGAAGGATGGAGCCGCTCTGAAATTTTTGTGCGGCTTGGCAATGGCGGTGCGGTCACGGTTTGGTCACAAGCAAGACCGGAGCGCGCGACTCAAGACAAGGCGGGTAGATCGTGGCGCGGACGCCGAGTTTTTCGACCCGTTCTGGAAATTGCTTCGTTTTTATAGGGTCAAGAACTGAGTTCTCCAGAAAAAGCAGGCCCGGTTTTCAGGAGTCTTTCAGGAATGCCCCCGCGAAAACAGAGAAGACTGTGTAAAAACCTGTACCCAAAGCCGTTGAATTGGAGCGAGCGAAGGGATTCGAAGCCGCCCCAACCGACCAGCCGCTTCCTGGTCGGAAACAGCATAATTCATATTGTTTCAGGACTTTATCACACATAATGCCATGTGGCTAGGGCGAAGAGTCGCGAAGATTTCCGAAGTGCTCCGGTCATGCTGAGTCATGAAAATGTGACCGCGTGATGTCCAGAGACTCGAATGCCTTGGAAGTTAGGCGGCTTCGCGGAAGCGATAGCGTAATAGGTGAGAGCTGCCTGCTTTGTCGCAGCTTGCAACTGAATCACGCCGCCGCTTCGATCTTCTCCGCCGCGCGCAAGCGTTACTATTTGCCATCACCCGCCGGCAATTAATTGCGTGTTGGCGATTAACATGGTGGCAGTTCCTCGGAAAACCAATCCGCGTGATCGTTCGGATCTGGAGATCGTCGGCTACCGGGACGCGCTAACCACTATCCACGCCAGCCACGCCCACATGACGCTCGGCGTCGGTTTGGTGCGCAACCTTCTACGGTGGCATGATGCCTGATGAAGCATTTCAAAAACCTCGCTTAATGTTGAATTCGACCTGTCGGGTAAGGAGGTGGCGGCAACGCCGCCTCCTTACCCGACCAGTGTGAGCAAGCATTTTGGCCTCAAATTGACACGCAAGGGAATTGAACCCTCGTCGCGGGCATAGTGGTGTAAAGTGGTATAAAATGGTCAACTCATTTCCACCCTCCCAAACCGCTGCTGCATGCCGGTCGAAGCCCGTCCAAAAAATATTTTGACCTGCTCATGGTATTGAGTAAATTTACTCAACATATTGAGTAAATTGTATGAAGCGCCAAACCTTGCATGATGAGTTACTGAAACGACTGAAGGAGAAACGTCGTTTTCTTCAGGTGCTGGCCGGTCCGCGGCAGGTGGGTAAAACCACCTTGGCACGCCAGGTCATGGAAGCGACCAAACTGCCAGCCCACTACGCCTCGGCGGACGAACCCAGTCTGCGCGACCGCACTTGGATGGAGCAGCAATGGGACCTGGCCCGGCTCAAGGCGAAGGAGAGCAAAGCTGGAGCATTGCTGGTGTTGGACGAGGTGCAGAAGGTTTCCGACTGGTCAAATGTGGTGAAGTTGCTTTGGGATGCCGACACCCATGCCGGGGTGCCGCTGAAAGTTGTCCTGCTGGGTTCGGCGCCCCTCTTGATCCAGAGTGGTTTGACTGAAAGTCTCGCGGGCCGATTCGAATTGATTGCCGTGCCGCATTGGTCGTTCACGGAAATGCACGAGGCCTTCGGTTGGAATCTGGAGCAATATATTTTTTACGGCGCGTATCCCGGCTCGGCTGAATTGATCGACAGCCCGGAACGCTGGCGGCGTTACGTGACAGATTCGCTGATTGAAACCACCATTTCGCGCGACATCTTGCTGATGACGCGCGTGGACAAGCCAGCGCTGTTGCGGCGTTTGTTTCAACTGGGCTGCGCCTATTCCGGCCAGATTCTGGCGTATCAAAAAATGCTGGGGCAACTGATGGACGCCGGCAATACCGTCACGCTGGCTCATTATCTGGATTTGCTGAAAGGGGCAGGCATGGTGGCGGGCCTTTCAAAGTATGCCCATGGCCTCATTCGCCAACGTGGATCAAGTCCGAAGCTACAGGTTCTGAATACCGCGTTAATCAGCGCGCAGGACAGCCGGACGGTGACTGAAGCCCGGCAAGATGGCAATCATTGGGGACGTCTGGTGGAATCCTGCGTGGGTGCTCACTTGCTCAACAGCAGTTTTGGCAGCGATATCGAAGTGACCTATTGGCGGGAGCGCAGCCAGGAAGTGGATTTCGTTTTGCGCCAGGGCAAGACAACGACGGCCATCGAAGTCAAAAGCGGCCGCCGCTCTGATGCCCTGCCGGGGATGGAGGCGTTCGCCAAACAATTCAAACCGAAACGCAAACTTTTGGTGGGCGGACAGGGAATTGCGCTGGAAGAATTTCTATCGAAGCCGGCGGCGTATTGGCTGCAGTAGAATAAAGTCACACCACGGTTTGGTCGGCAGAAAGCGGCTCGGCAACAATTGAAAATCGCAAAGTCAGTTTACTTGCACTTTACTTGCACTTCTTCGTAAGTCGTTGATTATCAATGGAGCGGGTGAAGGGAATCGAACCCTCGAAACTAATCCCCGCATAAAATGTATCGTTTTATTGGCATTTGCACACATTCAAACGTTGTTGACATAGCCAAATGTGGTAACTATTGTGGTAACCTCTTTTTTATGGCCAGCATCAAACGACACCCCAAATCTCCGTTCTGGATGATCAGATGGGCGCAGACCGGGCGTTGCGTGCCTATTTGGATCGTTATGTAAGCCGCACCGAGCGCCGCGCCGAAAGTGCCCAACTTGAACCGGGCCACTTGGCTGCCCGTGAGCAAACGGTAGAATACCGCGTCCGCACAGCGGATGTCCTCCAACGCATCAGCCGTTTGTCCAACGGCTTTGGGTCAGGGAGGAGAAGCATCTGTGCCATGTCTGTGGTTTGTTTTAATCAAGATTTTGTGGTTTGTCACCAGCACTGGGGACAGACGGAGAAAAATGGTTCGGTTATCATCTTGGCGTTGGGAGTAGTGACCCAACCGAAAATTTAAGTGTGTAGAGGCCGGAGTAGTGTCCGGCCTCTTTTCTTTTGCCGGTAGGAGTATTATCAGCTATTTCATTGGGGTTTTCAAGGGTTTTCTCAAATAACTTCGGGTAACTTGGGGGGGCAAGAACCGACTTTCCACTAGATTTACTGGCAGTTTTACTGGCAGTCGAAACCCCATTTAACACGCCGGCTGCACGGAAAATTCCAAAAGTGCGAGCGGCGTGGGCGCCGGCGGAAATGAAAAACCCCGGACACTACTCCGGGGCTTTTCAACAACACTTTTAAATTGTTTTGTCAGGGTCACTACTCCCAACGCCTTTAGATTAACAGATCGGGGATTTTCGTCTTGTCACCAGTGCTGGGGACAAGCCGCCAAATACGAAAAATGAAACCTGCGACCTGAACACGCCGGCTGCCGGGACAATACGAAAATCCGCAGGAAAAATTTTCGGTTGGATCGGCTTTGTCCAGGGCGTGTGATAATCTGTTGTCATTGGTGTTCAAATCCAGGGTGAATGCCATGTTGTCGTGGTTAAAAATACGGGATGCAATCCACGCATCGCCGAAAAAAATGTCTCTGCTGCAAAAAATGGTTCCAACCTGATCCGCGCAGTCACCCACGCCAACATTACTGTTCCAAAATCTTGTGCCAAAAGTGGCGGAAAGCCGCCACTCAAAGGCGCTGGTTGGCCAAATATCCAGATTATTGGAGCGGGCCGGAACGGGTCAAAAACACGCAAGTTTGGCGCGTGGATAATCCAGATTGGGCGACGGGGAAAAAGAAACAGAACATCGGAGGCCGGGCAGGTCAGGCGCATAAAATCCGGGCTTCAACCCTTTCCTAGTTTGTCCCCTGAAGAAATGTTTTGCAACGAAACACGCCGTCAACATTGAGTCAAAGGAGTGACGAGGCGGCTGCGTTACAAGCCTACATGGCCGTTGCCGGTCACTTTCTGCCATGATGGGTTGTTGCTTCCCAGCCTGTGGCCGGGAGGAAGCACGAACCATGAATCACATCCACCAGCACGCGCGATGAGCAACAAGGCAAAAAAAGCGAAGCCGAAGCGCGTCGCCACCTACACGCGCATGTCGGAAAATCTTTGGCAGTCATCGCGGACCCAGCAGATGGCCGTGATTCGGAAATATGCCAAGCGGCGCGGTCTGAAAATCCTAATGAATTATTCAGATGGGGCGAAAGGTGGCGGGAAGACATGAGTAACGATGTTCCCAATGATCCGTCACCGGCCGACGACAACCCGTTCCAACCCCACCGAAAGCACGGTGCCAATCCTGACGAGTGGCTGAACAGCGCGGCGGTGTATGTGCGGATGTCCACGGAACATCAGCAATATTCCACGAGCAACCAGATGGACGTGATCCGCGAGTATGCCAAAAAGCGCGGGAAGGAAATTGTCAAAGAATATTCGGATGATGGGAAAAGCGGTCTGAACATCAAAGGCCGGGGTTCGCTGGAACAAATGATCCGGGATGTGCTGGAGGGCAAGGCGCATTACAAATCCATTCTGGTTTATGACGTGAGCCGGTGGGGACGATTTCAGGACGCCGACGAAAGCGCCTATTACGAATACATCTGCAAACAGGCGGGCGTGGCGGTTCACTACTGCGCGGAACAATTTGAAAATGACGGCAGCCCGATCTCCACCATCATCAAGGGCATCAAGCGGACGATGGCGGGCGAATACAGCCGGGAACTTTCGACGAAGGTTTATCAAGGGGCCTGCCGGCTGGTGAAACTTGGGTTCCGGCAGGGCGGCGCGGCAGGCTACGGTTTGCGCCGGGTTTTAGTGGACATCAATAATGTGAAAAAGGGTGAGTTGAAAATGGGTGAACAAAAGAGCATCCAGACCGACCGCGTGGTGCTGGTGGTCGGGCCGGACGAGGAGGTTGTCATCGTGCGGCGGATTTACCATGAATTCGTCACCGACGGGAAATTGGAGTCCGAGATTGCCGCTGGATTGAACGCGCTAGGCATTTTGACGGACTACGGGCGAACCTGGAACCGGGGGACGGTGCATCAAGTGCTGACCAGTGAAAAATACATCGGGAACAACGTCTATTCCCGGACCTCATGCAAACTGAAAAAGAAGCATGTCAATAATCCGCCAGCCGAATGGGTGCGAGCGAACGGCGTTTTCGCGGGCATCATCGAACCAGAATTATTCCTGAAGGCGCAGGAAATCATCCTGGCCCGCAGCCGAAAATACACCAATGAAGAGATGCTGGAACATCTGCGCGCCGTGTTGCTGAAACACGGACGCATTTCGGGCATCCTGATTGACGCAGCGGAAGACCTGCCATCGAGCACGGCATTTAGTCATCGCTTCGGCACGCTGGTGAATGCCTACAAGATGATTGGCTACAATCCGGGAATTGATTTCAGCTTCATCGAGGAAAACCGGCGGCTGCGGAAACGCCATCCGGAACTGGTGGCGGAGGTCATTCAAAAAATCACGGCGCTGGGCGCGCACGCAGTCTGGAACAAAGAAACTGAATTGCTGGACGTGAACCACGAAATGAGTGTGTCCATCGTGCTCTGCCGGCATATCGAGACCGGGGCTGGTTCTTCGCGCTGGCTGATCCGGCTGGATGCCAGCGCCCGGCCCGACATCACGGTCGCCGTGCGCATGGACGCCACAAACGAAGGCATCCGCGATTATTATGTGCTGCCGGCGATTGACATGACGTGGGAAAACCTGCGCGTGGCCGAGGTCAACGGCATTTATCTGGACACCTACCGCTGCGACACGCTGGATTATTTTTTCAGCATGGCGGAGCGCGTGAACCTGGATGAAGCGTTATGAACCCAAACTCGACACCTCACCCTTCCATCTCCCCGACCGAGGCGGAGAGGGTGGACTAATTTCAATATGAATGATGAAGTAATAATGATTCCGATTGCGGAGATTCACATTTTGAATCCGCGCCACCGCGACCAAAAAAAGTTCGAGTTAATCGTGCAAAGCATCCGAAACCTCGGACTGAAAATGCCGATTACCGTCAGTCTGCGGGCGGCGGACGAAACGGAGGGATTGAAATACGATCTGGTCTGCGGCCAAGGGCGGATCGAAGCGTATATCGCGCTCGGTTATAAAGAAATCCCGGCCAAAGTGGTGAAAATTTCGAAGGAGGACCGCCTGATCCGCAGTCTGGTGGAAAACATTGCGCGGCGTTATCCATCGCCGATGGATTTGATTCGCGAGATCGAACGACTGCGCGGCCTGGGCTACAACAACCTGCAAATCGGCGAGAAACTGGATGTCTCCGGCTCGACGGTCAACGGCATGATGGCGTTGCGAAAGGCCGGTGAAGAACGATTGCTCCATGCGGCGCTGTCGGGAAAAGTCCCGTTGTGGGTGGCCGTGGAAATTTCCAAAGCGGAGACGGCGGAAATGCAGAACGACCTGCTCAAAGCCTTTGAGAGCAAAGAACTGAATTATTTAGAAATCCGCAAGGCCAAACGGCTGATGCAAAAACGGCGGTTGCTGGGCAAACAAAAAAGCGACGGTCCGCACAGCAGCAAGACCAGTTCTGAAAAGATTATCGCCACCTTCCGGCAAGAATCCAAGCGCCAGAAGCTGATGATCAAAAAATCCAGGGTGTGTGACGCACGCCTATTCAACGTGGTCACGGCATTCAATAAGCTGCTGGCCGACGCGCATTTCCTGACGCTGTTACGGGCGGAAGGTCTGGAAACGATGCCCAAATTTCTTTGGTCCAAACTCACACCCCCAAACACAACCACAACATGAGCGACGCGAAAATTGGATTCCAGATGCGAATCATCCGGCTGCTGCTGGAAAACATCCTGCCCGTGCGGCAAATCAATGACGCACAAAAAAAGGCCAACCGTTACGAAATCATCCTGGCCTCCATCAAGGCCGTGGGGCTGGTCGAACCGCTGGTGGTCTTTCCGCTGAAAGGCCAGCCGGGCAAATACACACTGGTGAACGGGCACATGCGCTACTACGCCATGAAGGAACTGGAATTGACGTTCGCCGACTGCCTCGTTGCCAATGACGACGAAGGTTTCACCTATAACGCCCGCATCAGCCGGCTCCCCGCGATTCAGGAACACAAAATGATCATGCAGGCGGTGAAAAACGGCGCGAGCCTGGAACGCATTGCGGCGGCGCTGAACATTTCACCACAGGGGGTGAAAGCCTCGCTAAACCTTTTGAACGGCATCAACGATGAAGCCGTGGATTTGCTAAAAGACAAACCCATTTCGCCCGCGGCCCTGCGGATGATGAAAAAGGTGACCGGCGAGCGGCAAATTGACATGGCACGGACGATGATTGAAGCCAATAATTATCATGCCGGTTATGTCGAGGGGTTGGTCCTGGGCACGCGCAAAGAGCTGCTGGCGGACAACCAGCCGAAAAAAAAGAAGGGGATGAGCGCCGAGGCCATCGCCAAGATGGAGCAGGAAATGGAGACGCTGGAAAGCGGCATGAAAGCAATCACGGAGAATTACAAAGACAACATGTTCACCCTGCAAACCGCGCATACCTACGTCAAAGCCCTGCTAAATAATACGCGGGTGGCCAAATTTCTGAAGGCGAAGCACGCCGAAATCAGCACGGAATTTGAAAACCTGGCGGCGGCGGAGCCGGTGTGAGAAATGTCTGTTTAGACTGCTTACCAGGGATGCATTCGGTCTAGCCACGCGGCGGAAACTTGGCGGCGGGGAAATCGGTCGTCATCGAATTGGACCCAAACGAGATCGGATGCGGGATTTTCAGGTTCGACCCAGATGTCTTCGCTCCGGCCGTAGCGGATGGTGCCGAATTTACCAACCAGTTTGTGATTCTCGCGATCAAAAAAGGTGACGACGGTTCCTTCGGGCGGGCCGACAAAAACCACGCGTGTTCCATTTTTTACTTCCTCACGAGTCACGAATCGCAGCTTAAACGATTGGATCCGGTAGGTCTATTTGGTTTTGATTTGTCCGAAAACGGATGACTCGCGCTGAATTGAGCCGGTGCGGATTGAATGGGATAAGTCTAAACCAAAGTTGCAATCGTCTCCAATGCTTTCAGAACCCGAATCACGGCTTCGGTCTTCCGTCTTTGCCCGCCACAAGCACGGGCCAGCGCAGCGACAGCCTCCCGATCAACATTGCCCATATCCTGATCGACCAGCTTGAAAGTATCGGGATTTATATTTACATATCTACATACACGCAGAACCAAGGAGTTTTTTGTTTTGAAATGACCGGAGACGAGATGGCTAAGCTGCCCCTGAGTGATATTTAAATCATTTGCTGCGTTTTTTTGAGTTTTTTCGTTTTTAAACAGCTCCCTTGCGATGGCCTGACCGAGCTGCTGAGATTGTAAATATACGCGCATGATTCGTAAATATGTAATTTTAATGTTGCATATTTGCATAGTATCTGGCAAGTTATTTCATCGTGATATTGACTCCAAGCCTTGAACGGAAAGATTTGTGTGGTGTCGAGAGCCGGCTACCGCAGCACTGGCTCGCGGGATCTGACTTTTCCACGCCGATATCGTCGAATCAGCCGGCATTGGAGATTCCCTTTCAGCGGTGGTTCAAATTCAAGGAAGCGTTCTCGCCGCAGTTTATCTTGGAGTGTGTTCGCAGCATGGACCGGTTCCCGAAATCCTGCCTAGACCCTTTCGGCGGGTCAGGCACAACGGCCCTCACCTGTCAATTGCTGGGAAGCCAGCCGACAACGATCGAAGTAAATCCATTCCTAGCGGACCTCATCACCTCCAAACTGAATTCCTACGACTTAGCGTCACTGAAAAAGGACTACCTAAATGTTTTAGAAATCGCGGGGAAGATGACCGTCGAGCCGTCAAAGCTGCTCAAGCAAGCACCAGAAACACTTGTGGAACCAGGTGTCGGTTCACGTTGGATTTACAGCCGTGAAGCCGCGCAACGAATTCTTGCCTTGCGAGAGGCGATTAGCTTCGTTAATTCAGATTCACATCGCGCGCTTTTGCTAGTGGTTCTTGGCTCGGTGCTGGTGCCGGTGAGCAATGTTGTCGTCAACGGCAAGGGGCGGAAATATCGGCATGGCTGGGAGATGAAGCAAAAGTTCGGCGCGGACGTGGATAACGGATTTCGTGACGCCTTCCTAGTGGTTTACACAGATTTGGCAAAATTTTCATCGGAGACACGCACTAAATTCACGGTGTTCTGTGGCGACAGCCGCAAACTCATACCGCAAAGCGATCCGGTTGACATGGTAATTTTTTCACCGCCGTATCCAAATTCATTCGATTATACGGACATTTACAACCTTGAACTGTGGATGCTGGGTTATTTGTCATCGCGTGAGGATAATACGACCTTGCGAAACCAAACAGTCCGGTCGCACGTGCAGGTGAAGCGTGACTTTTCAACGGAGGAACTATCCTCGCCGGAGTTAAAGCGAGCTTACCGGGCACTGTGCCGGCGCCGGAATGATCTCTGGGATGACAGCATTCCCGAAATGGTGCTGGCCTACTTCAGCGACATGCAGGTCATCCTGAAAGAAGTCAGAGGGAAACTCAACCGAGGCGGCAAGGCGTTTCTCGCCGTTGGAAACAGCAAGTATGGAGGTGTGATGATTGACACTGCCAAGATTCTTAGCGAGCTGGCGCCTTCGGTAGGTTTCAAATTCTGTCGAGCGGAAGCGATGCGCTCAATGCGAGCCAGCGCCCAACAGGGCGGACGGGCAGAACTTAACGAGTCTTTGATCGTTTTGTCTTAGCTGAACGGATGTCACGGGCGGTAGCATTGAAAATATCATATTTACGAAGCTGTATAGACTCCCGGGTGCATCGGACTTTCACCTTGTTTATGACTGCGTGTTTTTTCCTCATGTCAAAAAGCAAAAGAAATGCCTCCTTGGCTTGTTTCGCTGTCCGGTAGTCGCATACCTGACAAATTCCGCTATCCGCCCAAGCCTCATTATCAGCTTTGGTAAAACTTTTTACAGGCATACCAAGCGCGTGGTAAAAAAATGACTTAAGAACTTTCATTTCGACTACAAATGCAATTTCCGGGTTGAGCGAAGTGATTGTAAGGTCAGTTCTCCCGGCATTTGTCTGCTCTTCGCGCACAACGATGCACGTTCCTTGAGTGTTACCTTTCAGGTGAATATAAAGAAGCCCTTGATAAAGTTTTTCTGCCTGAAAGATGGGAATATATTTATCCTTTTTCCACCAGATGTGTGGAAAGGTCTCCGGGAACTTGAGAGTTGAATTATAGAGTCCAGTGATTAGGGCGTCCATGTTTGGAACGGTTAAATTACCGTCGAACGACGATAATTGGGAAGGCACAACCTGACCGGAGATTCCCTGTTCGGCTGTAAGCATTATCCCGGTCTCCGGGGCAAAAAGCACGCAAGGAGCAGTATCCAGATTGAGATTCTTCAACTTACGGTAGATCGAATCGGCGTCGGCGTGTCCCCCTTGATCCCGAAAAACGCGACTTAGTGAAAAGTCGGAGACGTGTAAATGTCCACCAAGGTTTGGATCTGGCGCGTCGCGGAAAAATTGTTTCTCAGCGAAACTGGATGGCACTCCGTTGGCAGCAAATTCATGATTCAAAACCAGAGCACAATATCCTGATGCGATGGTTTCCCATTGGGAACGCAAATACCACCACCGGCCAAACCAATTTACTGCGGCTTCGATGAAGGCGCGGGGGTCGCCACTTTTGGCAGCAGGAATGCTATTCAAGTTATTTGCAGCCACCTCCTTCATCAGATCCAGTTTTGATATATCGGTGGGCATAATCAGTTGGTCTTCCTAGCAACCAGCGCTTCGAGGAAGCGCATATATAAAAACAACTCTTCTTTTTGTGTGGGGACCAATTTCGCCGGCAGGACCGACCGGAACGTGCGAGCAGTTTGAAGCGAGAAGTTTTCTTCCTGTTCGGAAAAATCTATGAACGAGTCCGCGGTCGCGCCAGGCTGATTGTAGTTCTCATCACGAAGCGCTACCTCGTCAAGGGCAGCCCCGCGGAGCGAAGCGAAGCCGGCAACCACTTCGTTCAGGTATTCACCGAGGCGTTGTCCGTAGGCGCTTTGGCGGCAGTGGGACAGGATCGGTTCCATCATCTGTCCCGCCCCGTAATCGGAACTTACCCACCAGCCTTTTTCGTCATGAGTATATTTGATGTTATCAATGGTTAACACTCCCATAGTTGCCAACCGATCTAACTCCCATTGGATTAGTGGATAGAAAGGACCGTGCTTATATTTGACGATTTGTGCCGTATTCGGAGTAGCCTGAAACAGAGGGGCGAGACAATTGGATAAGAACACGAGCCGATGCACGCGCCGCTTGGAGAGCGGATTCAGCCCGGCCCGGTAGGCGGCATCAACCAAAAATACGAGCCAAACTCTGGTGGTGAAAACAAGCATGATTTATTTTGACAATGCTGCCGCAAGTTCCGCCAGATAAGTTTTCCCATCTTCCCTGACAGCGGCGTTGGGTGCGGCCAGTTCCAAAAGGTTGATTATCTTTTTTGGGACTTCTTCTTTAACGGCTTTTTTGTCCAATGTGTCAACTCCCAGCAGGGAGCGCACGATGCCGGTGCCGTTCAAGTTGCACGAAGCAATAATAACATTCGGCTCGCCACTCCCATCTTCGCCAAATTTTCGGAGCAAATCGCCAGCTTTCTTAACGAATATGGTGTCTAGGCTTGCCTCCGGTGTTTCGATAACCAGCATGACACCGTCCTTGGGCTGCCGCACGGCGTCGAAGAGCGCCATGCGAAATGCAAGGTCCACAAATTCTTTTTGGGATTCAGATACCTGCGTATTCTCCATCCGCGCGGTCCCAATCCTAGGCGAAACCGCTGATGTCATGTTAATATGGAAGTTAGGATAGTTTAACAGTTCGCCTTCCTCGCCCAAGCGACGCTTCTCTTCGCGATATGACAACTTACATTTTTCAGCCAGAAATTCACCAGCGTAGAATTCAAAGCTCTTCGTCAATTTGGCGGCGAGTTGCTCGATGTTCTTTCGGCCCTCGGCAAGCAGGGTAGAATAGCGCTTGGTTTCCTTCACGATTTCCAGCCTGAGATTTTTCATCTCGCGGCCCTCGCTATCGAGCTTTTTCCGTTTCTGATCTAACTCCTCCTGAGACGGGGGCAACTTTGCCTCCAACTGTTCCAGTTCGCCCTGTGCGGTAATCAGCTTAAAACTATTGCCCGCGCGTTCTCCATGTAAGGCATCAACAAGCTCGATTGATTTTTTAAGTCCTTCCTCCAGAGCAGACAGATTTTTTCTTTTTACATCAATCCGCGCTTCGACCTGCTTGATTTCCCCGTCGGCACGAGCAGTCAAAGCTCCGACCTTCTCTGTTCGGACATTATTGGTTTCGCAGAACGGACAGGTTCCCTGATTGGCAAGTTCGCGGAATTTATGCCGCTTTTTAGGATTTGCTGTTCCGCATACAAGACAGCCGTGGTTCCCATCAAGGTGGTTCAGGATGTTGGCAACCACGGCTGGCAGATCGGGAAATGCACGGGAGAAAAAGCTGTCCAACAATCCCTCCTGTTGACGACTGTCCTCTTCCAGCTCAAGGCGCGTTTTCTGAATCTGTTCCAGGATTGTAGTGCGACTTAGCAAAGCCTTTTCCAGTTTGCGCCGGATGATCGCATCGGACTCTTCAAGCTGGTTGACGTCAACTCGTTTGAGCCGGAGTTCCTCCGTGACGGTTGACTTGCTTCCAGTGCGGGCCTCGGTTCGCTTCAACTCCTCCATGGCCTTGTTGTAATAAACCCTCAGGTTGCGGTATTTACTATCCTTTCGTTTAATCGCGTCGGTGAGTTCGGCAAATTCCTTGGACTTAGTGGGATCGAAAAATAGAATCCGAAAAATTTCAAACTGGCCGTTCGGATTCCAGATCAACGACACCTTATCTTCGAGGAAAAAAGTGAAAGAGCGAACGACATAGAAGAAATCGTAAAGCGTGGCCAGGCCAGAGGCTTTCACGATCTCGTGTTGCAATTCATCCTGGTCACCTGTGACGGGTTTATCATTCAGGAACAGCCCTTCAATGGCAAGTGTGTCCAGGTGCCGGATAATTTTTAACCGGTCGGACCCAAAGGCAAATTCTGCTTCAACTTGCGCATCCTTGGCCAAATTGGCAGTCCGGGAAGTGAAAAAATCCGTCTCTTTCTCCACCATCTTGTGTGAGCCAGCCGCCGGGTCGTGCGGATCAAACTTTGCCGGCTCGTTGAAACCGAGTAGTGACCGGAGAATGATATTTAGCAGCGTCGTTTTTCCCAGCCCGTTGATGCCGACGACCACGGTGACACCACGCTCAAAGGAGTGATCTATGCCTTTCCCGTCGGTTCCGGGGAACAATTGATAACCTGAAATTCTGAGCCGTTTCAGGACCGGAAATCGAATTACAGTGTTGGCCATAGCATTTGTCTTTCAGTTGGCGCATTCACGATGCGTGGATTACGCAATGATGAAATCAAGTGAATCTTTCGGCAAGGTCAATCAAGATCAACTTTTCGGACTTCAGTCGGCGTATGGGTCGTGGCATGATGCAAACATGGCAAGTGATGTAAATACCAAAAAGAATCCGGCGGCGGTGGCGCTGGGGCGGCTGGGCGGATTGAAGGGCGGGCCGGCGCGCACGGCCAGCATGACGCCGGCGCAACGCAAGTCCGCTGCGCGAAAGGCGGCGCAAGCGCGGTGGTCGAAAAAGAAGAAGAAATCCTGAAATCCTGTTGAATATGCTAGAGCGGTCTGGCATACTAATCCCATGAAACTTCGGAGCACATTGGACCAGATTAAAAAAGGTGGCAGGATTGTTTACAACGACGGCCGGCCCGGCCACAAGGGCGTGCTGGCGACAGTGCTGGCCGTTGACAAAAAGGGTATGACAGTCCAATTCGATGACCGTGCGGACACCAGCCAAATTGCTTTCTCGGACCGGGGCTGGCTGGATTTTATCGAGGTGGCCGACTGACCAGTGAGCGAGCAATCCGGCGCGCACACGCATCTCCGCGCCGGGCGAGTTCGTGCTCCCAAATTCGCATGACGCGCCAGCCGATTCGGCGCAATTCGCGGTTCACGCGTCGGTCGCGCTCCCGGTTGCGAGCGATTTTGGCATCCCAAAATTTCCGGTTGGACTTCGGGCGGCGATAACAGCGGGGACAACCGTGCCAGAAGCAGCCATCCACAAACAACGCCAGCCGTATTTTCCTAAAAGCAAAATCCGGCTTGCCGAAAACTTTTTGATTCCTGCGCCAGCCGGTGATGTTGTGGTCGCGCAACAGCTTCATCAGCGCAAGCTCGGTATCCTTGTTGCCATGCCCGCGAATCCGAGACATGACGGCGGAGCGTTTCGCCTTGGTGAAGACATCAGCCATTGGCGCATTCCAACGAAAGTTCTGCCAACTCACGCCGCCGGCAGCATTCGTCGGGATTGGGATTTTTTATCTGGTCACAGAGGCCAGACCATTGTGCGTTGGCTGGATAAAGTTCCGCGTCATCGAGTTCGCCGCCATCCGCGCGCCGCCATGCTTCGGCGGCAAAACGGCGCAAGACACGCGGCCAACCGCTGTCGGCGTCTTCAAAGCCGTCGGGATGCAGGCTGGGGAAAAGATAGGCGATGGATGACCATGCGCGGATGAAGTCCGCCCTTGGCAAATTTTCCAAGGGCTGTGCAAGGGCGAGACGCAATTGGGTGGCAGCGGTTCTGGCCGAGTCCGGTATGTAGTGGAATGTATTCATTTTTTCCAGGCTACCAGGTTGTGCGCGGAGCACCAGGATGAAATTACACCTGCACCGTCTCCACAGTTTCGTATAGATCAACGATATTTCTGGATGACACCCTGAACTGACTCCGTTTTTTTGATGTCGGTTTCTCGGTTGAGGCATTCTCCAATTTAATTCCCGGATCGTAATACACCGCGCCAGTTGCAAACGCCCGCAACAACCGCAAAGAATCGGTTCTCTGAGCCAATCTTACCTTGTGGCCGTAGGCATATTGACGCTGCGGCTCTATCCGGCGCTTTGACGGAACGTAAACCGCCTTCGTGTGCTTATGCGACCAGTGTTCCAGGATTTTATTGAACGACCATGAGGCAGCCACCTCTCCCTTGTCACTCAAAAGCGCGATTTTCCCGTCCGCATCGGTAATCTTGCCCGTCGCCACATTGAAACCCTCCAATTGCAAGGTCAATCCTGTTGGCGGGCATCGAACTCCGGCATAATGCCGACCTCCAAAATTCAACCGATCCGCCCGTCCGCGTTTATCTGTGTAGCCGAATTTGCGGACGAATGCCTCGGCGTCTTGCTCCTTATAGTATCCACCGTTTGGCTCTGGCGTCATCAGGGTGATGGGTTTGGCTGATTCAACTTTCTCGAAATCATCAACCCCATACTGCTTTATCTCCCAGCCAAAAAAATCCGGCTCGGAAGAACTGTTTTTGGCGATTTTCAATTCGGCCTCAAGCGTGAATCCACCACATTGCGGCGCGTTACAAGGCTTCAATTGACCGTCAGAATCCAACTGTTTTGAATCGATCCAACCGAGTTCGTGAATCCGATGCAGTTCCGACAGCAACCGCAATCGTGAATCGTCAGCACCGGGAATATTCGGCAACCCTAACTCAATGAACACGCCCACAGTGGGCTGAAGATCCGCAGAGCGTATCTCGCGCGCAATCTCCGAATCCGGGCCGACGACAAACCCAAACACCCGCCGGTCATTGGTCACCCCCAAAAAAAGAACCCGCTTATCAATTCGAGCCGCCATCAAATCCGATGGCGCGGCTTTGCAGCCTTGCAGGAAACCAGAGAAGCGCACTTCAGGATACTGTGAGTAGAGAATCAATTGAGCGCCGGGCGCGGTTGCCGCTTCGCCGTTGTCTTTCAGCCAGGCAAAATTCAGGCGGGATTTGAAACTCGGACCCCTCTTGGTGTTTTCGGAATAAATCTGGACGCTGGGGAAAATGTTCAGCGCTTCGACTGTGCCGGCGAAATATACCTGGTTCTTTGAATTGTCGTTTTCAGCAAGAATCTTGGCATACAGCTTCGTGCAACCAGCCTTAACAAACAGGGATTTTAGCTGATGCAGATTCATTTTACAGGCATTTGCAAAATTCTGTTTTTACGGTAACTCACCGGTTTTGTTTTCCGGCCGGCTGCCTCGGCATTGGCTTTTTCCTGTGCCACCAGCACAAGATCCGCCCGGCTTTCAACCGGACGCCGCAAGGTGGCCACGACGGATTTGGCAATTCGCTCGACGACTGGCACCACGACCGAGTTTCCGAACTGCCGGTATGCCTGCGTGTCAGACACGGGAATTTTGAAGTTTATTGGATAACCCATGAGCCTGGCACATTCGCGCGGCGTCAGCCGGCGGGGGTTTTTTCGCGGGCCTTGCGAAATCAGAATTTCAGAGCCGTCTTTGTAGTAGCGTGCGCTCAAGGTCCGGGTCGTGTCCTTGCCGGTGACCAACCCAAAGCCGAATCCGTTGCCGGCCGCTTTGTGTTTGGCCGCGTAGTCCTGCAAATATTTCCACAGATGGTCGGTCAGGGTGTATTTATCCGGGACAACCGTTTCAAGGATGGATTCGAGCTTTGGTCCTTCCGCCGGGTATTCCGGGAATTCAAAATAGCGCGGCTGCCTAAAGCCGACTAGAAAGATGCGTTCACGGTGCTGGGGCACGACGCTTTGCGCGTCAATGATCTTGTGATAGACCGTGTAGCCGAGAATTTCGGTCAGTGTTTCGTAGATGACGCGGAAGGTATTGCCCTTATCGTGGCCCTTGAGGTTTTTCACGTTTTCCAGCACGAACGCGTCAGGCTGGTGATCCTTGATAATGTCTGCGAGCGTGAAGAACAGGTTGCCCTGTTCGAGGTCCTCGAATCCGTGTTTTTTTCCAAGGCTCAATTTCTTGGAAACTCCCGCAATGCTGAACGGCTGGCAGGGAAATCCGGCGCAAAGGATTTGGTGATCCGGGATTTTATCCAAGACGGTATGAATGTCGCCGTGGGGACGCTCGCCGTGGTTGGCGGCGTAGGTTTCCTGCGCCTTCTCGTTCCAGTCCGATGAAAACACGCACTCGCAACCGGCACGTTCAAACGCATACCGGAAACCACCGATGCCGCAGAATAAATCAATGAACTTCAAATGGGCGTGAGAACCGTTGCCGCTGCCATTACCGTTGCCGTTCGTGTGATACGGCACCGCGTCTTCGTCGTGCAACGCAGCCACCGCGGTCAACTTTTTTGCCGGCAATCGTTTCTTTGGGTTCGCCATCAGCCCGGAGGATATAGCGAAGCTTGTGGATTGCGGAAGCTCAAACGAATGCATTGAACAATTTCTCGGCAAAATGTGATTTCAGAATTGTCAGTTGGCGGCGGCCAGAGTGGCCTGAAGGCGGACACGCCGGGGCCAAGCGTGGCGGCTGGCGCGCTCGGACAGGGTTTCCAATTCTTCCATGGCCAGTTCGGGGTAGCCCATCTCCATCCAATATTCGGCGCTGCGAACGGGAATTGCCTCGCGCAGAGGCAAACCGCTATCGGTTGGCTCGTCGAGATCGAGCAGCGGCTGGTTCATTGACGGCTGTGGCGCCGGCCGCTGGCCAGCCGTGGGCGGATAACGGAACAGGATTTGAGCGAGATGGCGGAATAGATTTTTTATTTTCATGCGGTCAGCATGACACGGGGGGTGGGACATTGGCTGTCCAAGCAAAAATAAAATGAAAAAGGAATTCCGGTGGGACATTCCAAGAATTGGCGATTTTTTTACAAAAATTGGCAACGGTCTTTTTCTTCTTGGTGAAAACACTGCATTTTGGCCTGATTTTCTTTTGATTGGGCGCGGTGGGGATGGGTGTCCGAACTCGGTCATCCATGCTTGGGCTTTTATTTGGGTATTAATGCAGGGTGACGAGTGACCACCACACCGACCCATTCTGCTCAGCTTTGGCAGGTGTTTTGAGAGAGGAACGCGTAAAACGCGGTTTCTCGGTCAAATCTTTATCGGAAAAATCGGGGGTTTCACGGCAAGCCATCGGCAATTTCGAAAACGGGGTGCAAAATCTGATTATTTCAAACGTGTGGAAAATTGCGGTTGGTTTGGGCGTAAAAGTATCGGAAATCAGCGCACTGGCCGAAGATCATTTGGAAAAAACTGTGGCTCTGTCGGCCAAGGCGAAATCTCGTCGGCTGAAGTGATTCTCAAATTTCCCATGGCCAGCCTGATTGGCCGGCGTGGGATGGCACGCGCGGGACGGAATTTGTCTGGCGTCTGCGCGCAAAAATACAATCACCAGGCAATGATGTGATGTTGTATGGAGAAAATTGAGGGCGAACCTAGTCGGGGCGCCGGACTTCCCGGTCCGGTGCTCCTGAATCTTCAGGGAACAATAAATCAAAAAGCTGCCAACGGCGATGTGGTGCCGGTTTTTCATGTTGCACCGGAGACCCTCGCGGCGATTGAACAAACTTTGGCCGCCGGGTGCGAGCCGCACGGGCAATTCCTCCCGGCGGAGCCACCTAAAAAAAGCCCAGGCGGAAAACGGAAACCGTCGCGCACGAAAATGTATGGACTGTTGCTGTTGGCGACGGGCGCGTGCCTCGTCTCCGGGCTTTGCTACGGACACCATTGCCAGACGCACGAGAATCATAAAAATTCCGAGGCACGAAACTTTAGCTGTCAAACGAAGGTTGGCCGGCGGCGATCAGTGCCTGATGGGCCAGTGGATGGAAAATCTGAAAAACAAAAATTACTTGCAGAGGGTCATCAAACTAGCGGCGAAACGCGGCCGGAATGTGTGGTGCGTGCGGAATGTTGCGTGAACCGGCAGCCGAATGGCCGGTGCCGGACGACGGAGCAGCCTTGCCGGCTTTTCGTCGGGACCGATGACGTTCGGGCCATGATGGCGGAGGTTCGCGCCGGGGTGGTTGGCCGGGCGATGGGGCCGCCAAACGAAAAAGTTGAAATCCTGAAACCTGAAACGCTGAAATCGGAAGTGCTTGCTGCATCGGCCAGCGGAGCTAATAAAAACATCCGCACGGTCGGAAGATTTCAATACGGGGCCGGGTTCAAGGATGTCTGGCTCGGCGGCGAGCATTTTGATTTGCGCGGGCGGGCAAAGGCGCGGTTCTGCCTTCAATATCTGGTATCAAAACAGGCTTTCGACCCGGACTCGGCGCGACATCTGGAAAAGGAAATTGATCCGTTCGTGCGGAAAAAATGCCAGCTTCCGCCGCCGTCGGAAATCAGGATTCAACATTACTTCAACGATCGTTCCGGGAAATTATCCAGGCTGCGCAGTGAGTTGGTCAAGGCGGCGGGACGGAATGGACGTTTTTATCTTCAGGTAGTTTAGCGGTTTTGGTTTACCACTGTTTTCCATTGTGCATTTTAACCCGATTAAAATTGGGTGAAATGCGCCCTGCACGTTTACCATTGTAACCAATCGCACACGCAATGGAGCGGGACTAGGCTCGCCCCAGCATGAAAGTCCAAGCTGGACCGGCCACCAAAACAAAGCTGAAAGCATCAGTGCGCGCCACACAGGCCACGGAGCCTAAGTCCGCCACGGCCGCTCCTGAGGTTTCCATTCCCAACACGCTCACCCTCACGCGCAAAGAATTTGCCGCGGCCTTCCGGTTGTCGCTGCGGACGGTGGAACGGATGATCGCCGCCGGTGAAATCCAAATCCGCCATATCGGTCCCAAGGCCGTTCGGATTCCGCGCACGGAAGCTGAACGTTATCTCACCGGGGGTGCGCGATGAATTCTCGCACGAAGGGGAAAGTCGGTGAGCGCGAGTTTGCCGCGCTGTTGCGTGAGCACGGTTTTGATGCGCGGCGCGGTCAGCAATTCAGCGGTTCGCCCGAATCGCCGGACGTGGTCAGCGACGCGCTCGCGTGGCTGCATTTCGAAGTCAAACGCGTCCAGAATCTGAACCTCGCTGATGCCTGCGCGCAGGCTTCCAGGGATTCTGCCGGCAAGCCGTGGGTGGTGGCGCATCGGCGCAATCACGCGCCGTGGCTGATCACCATGACGGCGGAAACCTTCTTCAATTTCCTTCGCGGGGAGCTTCCGCTCCAGGGCACTGCGCCGGTGGCGCCGCGTTCCGAACGCGAGGCGACAAACCAAGAACAACAACAGAACGAAAAATAAAAGTATGAAGATACCGAATCCAAATGCCCACTTCGAGGCGTGCCCGGAATTCACCGGCAAGGCCGTCGTGGTGGATGTGACCCCGACGCGCAAGCAGCAAAGCCAGTTTGGCGAGCGCGAGGTGTTCAAGATCGTGCTCGAAGTGGACCAGAAACGCGATGACGGCTCGCCGTATTGCGTCTGGTCGAAATCCATGACGCCGACCATCGGCGAGAAATCGAACCTGCGCAAGTTCGTGCGCGGCATCCTGGGCCGCGATTTGACCAAGGCCGAACTGAGCGATTTCGACACGGAATCGTTGATGGGCAAGCCGGCGCATGTGGTGGTGGTGCATGAACACAAGGACGGCGAGACCTACGCGAACATCGCGGCCTGCACGCCGGACAAGAGCGGCGCGCCGCTGCAACCCTCCGGCAAATATATCCGCTTGAAAGACCGCCCGCCAAAAGACGGGGCCGGTGGACAAGGCGGTTATCGCCGGGCTGAACAAGCGGGCGAATCGAGTGGCGACCTGGGCGCTACGAAAATCCATGTCGGCAAATGTAAGGGGTTGGAGGTTCGCGACCTCTCGCCGGAACAGGTCAGCGCGCTGATCGCGAACTGGCTGCCGACGGCAAAGGCGAACGCCAAGCCGACGGCGGATGACAAGCGGCTCATGGCCGCACTGGAATCCTGGCAGACGGCGCAGGCGGCGAAGCCGGCGGACGACGACGTGCCGTATTGACTCGTGAAATCAAAACCACCTGGCTGGCGTGGGGAGTTTGAGCCTCCTCACGTCGGCTGTTACCAAAATAAATTTTTATGCAGACCATTGTATTTGATTTGGAAACCGGGCCTCTGGCGGAAAGCGAATTATCAGCGTTACTGCCACCGTTCGACCCGGCGGAAGTTAAAACGGGCAATTTGAAGGATCCCGCGAAGATTGCGGAGAAGATTGCCGAGGCCGAGGCGAATCATCGCCGGGACTTTTTCGACAAGGCGGCGCTGGACCCGCTCACGGGACGGGTCATCGCGATCGGTATGCTCGACCTGGAGACGGATTTGTTTTCCATCATCGGCCACGATGATGAGGCCAAGACGTTGCGCGAATTTTGGGACGCGGCGCGCGGCGAGATGGGCCGGATGAATCCGATGATCGGATTCAACATTTTCAACTTCGACCTGCCGTTTCTTTTCCGCCGGTCGTGGAAGCATCGCATCGCGGTTCCGTTCGGCATCCGGCGCGGCCGGTATTGGGGCGACCAGTTGGTTGACCTGCGCGATGCCTGGCAGCTCGGCGACCGCCAAGCCAAAGGGTCTTTGGATTCAATTGCCAAGCATCTAGGCGTCGGCGCGAAAAACGGCGATGGCAAAGCCTTCGCAGAACTGTGGCGGAGCGACCGCAAAAAGGCGGAAGCGTATCTGCGCAACGACATCGAACTCACCGCCAAAGTAGCCGATGCGCTCGGCATCGTTATCTGAAAAGGAAAATTATGATTCGTGAACTCGACAAACTTTGGTTCCGGCTGATGCAAGCCATGTATCGCTGGTTGGTCCGCCAAGCGGAAGCGCATTGCCGACGGGAGAAACAGCGGCGGTTCCGGCGGCTGATGGCCTGGGAAAAAAACCACCTCAACTGAAATGAAAATCGTTCCGACCATGATGTCTGATACAGAATACGAGGCGCTGACGGATGCGGTTCTGACGCCGGAAAATTTGTTTCGCGCCGCCGCGTTGAACGGGGGGAATTGTTTCCTGACCGGCGCGGGCGGCACAGGCAAAAGCACGCTGTTGCGTGAATTCATTGACGAATGCCCGGAGACGGTGGACGTCACCGCGCCGACCGGCGTGGCGGCGCTCAATGTGGATGGCATGACCATCCACCGGTTCACCGGCATGATGCTGGGGCCGGAGCCGGGGCAGCCGTTCGAGGAATATTTCGAGAAGCTCAACCGCGATCCGCGCACTTCCATCCAGAAAGGTTTCCGGCGCGTGCGCAAATGCACGGTGCTGGTGATTGATGAGATTTCCATGCTGCCGGGCCGGCAACTGGATTTTGTGGATTTCCTGTTCCGACGGCTGCGCGGTCGCGACCTGCCTTTTGGCGGATGTCAGGTCATCGTCACCGGCGATTTTTTGCAACTGCCGCCCGTCAGGAAAAGTGAGGCGGAGCCTTACGATTGGGCTTTTCAATCGCGCGCCTGGAAAGAAGCGGGGTTCCGCACGTTCCTGCTCGAAAAGGTGCGGCGGCAGGATGAGCCGGTTTTTGTCCGCGCGCTGGCCGACTTCCGCGTTGGTCGCGTGTGGGGCGACAGCGCGCGGATTTTGCAATCCCGTGTGCGGAGTAATCCGCCGTCCAATATGCCGCGTTTGTTCACGCACAACGTCCAGGTGGACCGGTGGAATAACTTTCAACTGGAAGAACTGGTGGGCGACGAAACTGTTTTCCAGGCCATCGAATCCGGGCCGGAGCTTCAACTCGAATACCTGAAAAAGAATCTGCTGACGCCGGAAATTCTGCGGCTCAAGGTGGGTGCGCTGGTGATGTTCACCGTCAATCTGAACCTGAAGGACCAGCGCGATCCGTTATTCGTCAACGGTCAGGTCGGAATTGTTGAAAGCATCGGGCGCGACCATGTGACGGTTTGGTCTGAATGCCATTCAATTTTTGTGGAGCGGTTCGGCTGGAGGTATGACGCCAAGGATATGGAGACCGCCAAGTTCAGCCAGTTTCCACTGCGGCTCGCGTGGGCGATGACGATTCACAAGGCGCAAGGGATCACGCTGGAATCCGCCTACCTCGACATCCGCGCCGCACGCGAGCCGGGTCAGGCTTACGTCGCGGTGTCGCGCGTCCGCACGCTGGCCGGTTTGCAATTCAAGGATTGGTTCAAGGGCGTCCATGTGTCGCCCGAGGCCATCGAGTTCTACCAAAACAATTGAGCCGCCATCCCATTTATGACCACACCGATTAAAACATCCCAGACTCAGCCGGTGGGCGAGTTTGGCGATCACCGGCGTGAGTGCCGGTTTAAACAGGTCGCGGACCATTATCCCAGCCGTATGGGGCTGTTTCGCAAGGTTTATCACGGGCAGGCCAGTCCCCGGCAGTGCATCAAGGCGTTTTGCCTGGAATGCAACGGCTGGGAAGAAGCGGCGATCCGTGATTGCACGGCCACGGCCTGCCCGATCTGGCGGTTGCGGCCTTATCAAACACAGGAAATGGAGGAAAAATGAACATGCAGAATCAAAAACGAACGGAAATCCGGCTGGATTATTTCATGACGCCGGTGCCGTGCCCCGGCGGCGGTGAACGGTATGTGGCCCTGGGATTCAGCCGGGACGGGAACATGTGGATTGACCCCGGCGAACTGGGCATCGGTCCGGAATTCGCGCCGAAACTGGAGCGGTATGGCAAAAACTACATCCTGCCGGATCACAAGAACGAGACGGTGCTGCTCAACTGCCGCGCGATTGCGGAGGTGATTGACGATCCGTTCGCCCGCCGCGAATGGCTCGAATACGTCGAGGACATGATTCAGGAACACAAGAAAGTGCGTGCCAAATATGACTCCGCTCGAAAAATTTGAATCGCTGCTGGGCACGGACACGTTTTTCGTGCCGTGCGAGTGGGGCACAAAAAAGCCGCTAGTGACCTACACCGAGCGGCCCTTTGAAGGCACGAAAAGCGAAGCTTACCGCGCCGTTCTGGGCGGCGATGAGACGAACATCGCGGTTTATCTTGGCCAGGCTTCGGGCGGTTTGTGCGCCATTGATTTCGACGCCGACGAGGATCTGGCCGCGTTCCTAGCGGTCAATCCGAAGCTGGCGGCGACGACGCGCTCGCGCGGCAGTCGCGGCGGCATGATCTGGTTGCGCGTCCAGGGTGAATACCCGGAAAGCTGCAACCCGGAGCACAAGCATTTCGAGTGGCGGGCCGACAAGCGGCTTTCAACTATTTACGGCCGTCATCCGAAGGGGATGGATTACACCCTGACCGTTGACGCCGCGCCGGTGGCGCTGGCGTTTGCCGACATTGTCTGGCCGGAAGGCTGGGATTTGCCCTGGCTGCGCGCCGACGATGCGAAGTTGCGCGCGCAATTCGGCGAGCCGTTTTACACGAACGACAAGGGCGCGCTCACCGGCATCAACGAAGCTTACTGGGCCGGGCTGCACGCGGCGGAAAATGAAATGCTTTTCGAGCCGGATGAACAGGTCTTTTACCAGTATTCCGCCGAGAGTGGCATTTACGAAATCGAATCCGCCGACGTGGTGCGGAAAAAGATTTCGGCCCGGATGCTGGAGGCGTCGCGCCAGTCGAACACGTTTGACCTGCAAAAGCGGCGGACGACCACGACGCTGAACAGCGTGGCCGCGCATCTGCGTGGCATCGCGGAGCGCCGGGGTGTTTTCGCCGAGAAACGGCGCTTCATTCACCTGGCCAACGGCGTGATGCTGTTCAATGGCGGCAACATCGAGCTGCGGTCGTTTTCGCCGGAGTTCCGGTCGCGCAACCGTTCGCCTATCGCGTTCGACGAGAACGCGAAGTGTGACCGGTTCCTGAATGAACTGGTCCGGCCCGCCGTGCATCCCGAGGACGTCGAGCTGCTGCAAAAGTTCGCCGGCATGTATCTGCTCGGCTACAACCCGGCGCAACGGTTTCTGATCCTCGACGGCGAAGCCGGTCGCGGCAAGACGCAGTTTGCCAATGTCATGCAGGGCATCGTGGGCATGGCGAATGTGACTCAGCTCCGCACGAAACTGCTGGCCGAACGCTTTGAGCTTTACCGCTACCTCAAGAAAACGCTGCTGGTCGGTGTGGATGTGGAGGCGGATTTTCTCAGCACCAAAGGTGCGGCGGTGATGAAGGGGCTGGTCGGCGGCGACTGGTTTGACGCCGAACAAAAAGGCGGCACCGGCAGTTTTCAACTGCAAGGGAATTTCAATGTGCTGATCACGTCGAACGCGCGCCTGCGCGTCCGGTTGCAAGGCGACGTGGGCGCGTGGCGCCGCCGCATCAACATCGTGCGTTACGAAGCGCCGCCGCCGCCGAAAATCATCTACGACTTCGGCACCTACCTGGTCCAGACCGAAGGCAGCGGGATTTTGAATTGGGCGCTCATGGGCGCACAGAAGGTTTTGAGCGAAATCCCGGAGGTCGGCGGCGATTTTAACCTGACTGAACGGCAGCGCGGGATTGTGGATTCGCTGCTGGCCGAAAGCGACAGCCTGCGGAATTTCCTCCAGGCCCGCGTGCTGGCCGATGCCGAAGGCGATTTGACCGTGACGGAAATCATCGAGGCTTACGCGGCTTATTGCCCGGAAAAGAAATGGCGGGCGCTGCCGATCACCGAAGTTCAACGCCAGATCGAAGGGCTGATGCTGGAGCTGTTCGGCGTGAGTAAATGTCACGGCGTCGAACGCGATGAGAAAAACCTTCGCGGTTTCCGGGGTGTGAAATTCCGCGATGAAGCCTACGACGAACCATGAGTCTCGACCTGCATAAATTGGAAAAGGCGCGGAAGCTGGCCGGCGGTGTCGTCCAAGCCCGGTGCCCCGCCTGTGCCGAGGGTGGCAATGACCGCACCGGCGAACATCTGCGGGTTTATCCCGACGGCAAGTTCGGCTGTTGCGTCCATCCGAAGGATCGCGACCATCGGAAACGGATTTTTGCCCTGGCCGGCGTTCGTGAGCGGCAGGACATCCGCGTCAGAGTCCCCGCGCCGCAAGTGGCTAAAATTATACAGCCGGAGGTGTTGGGACGCTTGGGACGGGTGTTCGCGACACCAAGCGAACCTGCCGCGCCTAATATTACTACCACTGGGACGCTTGGGACGACCCAATACTCTTATATGTGTGAAAAGAAAAATAATATACATACGTATAAAGACTTTCAAAGTGGTGTCCTAAGCGTCCCAGAGCAACAAGTCGCACTTCAGTTTGAATCACCCGTCCCAAGCGTCCCAGAGCTGTCAATCTCGGAAGAGTCGGAATCAGGCGTCCCAAGCGTCCCAGCGGAAAAAACGGTCCTTCCGGACGGGCACCATTCCCGGCTGCCATACCTGACCGCAGGTGGAACGCTGGTGATCCCGTTTGATTCGCCGGAGCGTTACCACTGGTGGAAACCCGATGGCGACCGGATGACCGTCGCCGAAGTTCGTGCCGAACTGGCCAATAAAGCCGAAAACCAATGATGAAAGGATGAAAAATGCCGTTACCGTTTGAAAAACAGCCGCGCGAAAGCGCAAAAGCATTCGCCGCATTCAGTTTGTATCTGAGCCAGGGCGCGGAGCGTTCCACCCGAGCCGTGGGGAAACAGTTGGGAAAGAGTGAGGGTTTGATTGAGCGCTGGGCCGCGAAATTTGACTGGCGGAGTCGCGTGGCCGCGCACGCGGAGCATCTGGCCGTGGTCGAGCGCGAAGCGATCGAGGCCGCCGCGCGCGGCAAGGCGGCGGAATGGGAAAGCCGCGAGCAGCAATTGCGCGAAACCGAATGGGCGATGCACGAACGCGCCATCGCCGCCGCGAAAAAGGGGCTGGATGCCTACATGGAAAAAGACAAGGTCTATGCCAACCTGGCCGACATCGCCCGGATGCTGGAAATCGCCAGCAAGCTCGGCCGGCTGGCGACGGGTCTCGGCACCGATGGCGATGGCCGCAACGCCAACGATCTGCCGGCGTTGCGCGTGGAGGTCACAGTCGCGCTGGAGAAAATTTACGGGGAGCCGCTGCCTGGAGAAATCGTGGATGTCGAGGCCGTGCCCGTGCTACCGGAGAAAACGACATGACACCCTGGGAACGATATTTTCTGATTGGCCGGCGGGTCGGCTGTCCGAAGGACCAGATGGACCGGTTCCGGCAGGCCGATGTGATTTTTCAGCGGCGGCAACTGGCCGCTAGCGCCGCCGCGCGGCTGTGCGATGCACCGAACGGGCCGACGGCCATCGGCTACGGTGGCGCGCGTGGCGGCGGGAAATCGCATTGGCTGCTCGGTCAAATGGGGGTGGACGACTGCCAGCGCATCGCCGGTTTGAAATGCCTCCTACTCCGCAAGGTCGGCAAAGCCAACCTCGAACATTTCGAGGATTTGCGCCGGAAATTGTTCACCCGGCTGCCGCATGAGTTCTCGGCCTTCCGTGGCATCCTGACGTTTGACAACGGTTCGCGAATCATCGCGGGACATTTCCAGAACGAAAAAGATATTGATGCTTACCTCGGGCTGGAATACGACGTCATCGGCATCGAGGAGGCCACGACTTTGACGGCGCGAAAATACCAGGACATCACGACCTGTTGCCGCACGTCGAAAACCAACTGGCGCCCGCGCATTTATTCGACCACGAATCCCGGCGGGGTCGGGCACGGCTGGTATCGCACGCGATTCATCATTCCGTTTCAAACCGGAAAGGAAATTGACACGCGATTCATCGCCGCGCGTGTCACCGACAACCGCTGGAACAATCCTGAATACATCCGGGTGCTGCAAAATCTGACCGGCTGGCAAAAGCGCGCCTGGCTGGATGGCGATTGGGACATTGCCGCCGGACAGTTTTTCACAACCTGGCGGCGTGAGGTTCATGTCGTGGACAGTTTTGACGACGCGCGCGCCCGTGAATTTTTTGTCGCCTTGGACTACGGTTTCACGCATTACACCGTGGCGCTGCTCGGCTGCACGGATGGCGACGGGAATATTTTCATCGTGGACGAACATGCCGAACGGTTGTGGTTGCCGGAGCGCCACGCGGCGGCGATCAAGACCATGCTCGCCCGGCACAAAATCGGCGACCGGAAATTAACCCTGGGGGATCTGAAACGGATTGTGGCCGGCGCCGATGTGTTTTCCCGCCAGAGCGATGGCACGACCATCGCCGCGCAGTATGCGAAGCATGGTATCACTTTGCGGTGTGCCAATACCGATCGCGTCAACGGCTGGGCGGAAATCCTGACGCGGCTCGGTGACGTCGAGGCCGGGATTCGGCCAACGCTTTTCATTCACCAACGGTGCGCTCGGCTGATTGAAACCCTGCCGACACTGCAACACGATCCGAACCGGCCGGAAGACGTTTTGAAAGTGGATGCCGATGAGGACGGCATCGGCGGCGACGATTGCGCGGATGCGCTGCGGTATGCGGTCGCGACGAAGGCGCGGACCATCACGCAACGGAAGTTGCGCGGTTTTTAACACTAGAGGCCAACCCTGAACGCATGGCGAAATGCCGCAACGTCTGGCCAACCATGAAACCAATCTTTCCAGCGCCGACCCTTGGGGATGGAAGGGTCGAAAGCGCAAGGGATGGGTGGGGGCATGGGGAAAGACGCCCCGACCACACTTTTCAAACGGCGGAGCGGCGGCGTTGGCGTGAAGGATGCCTGCAAGCTGGCGCGCTGATTGCCCGCACGAATGCGAGGTGCGGATTAGCAATCAGCGTGACAGTGCAGCGGCGGGATTGGCACACAACGCCACATTGTCTGACCTTAATTCCGGCCAGAAGGGTCCCGCCGGCGGGGAGTTGTCTGGCCGAAAAGAATTAAGGTGGGAGGAACGACCAAACGGACAATGTGTGTTGTGTGCGGTCCCGGAAGCATTCCTTCATGCCAACAGAGCCGCGAAGCAATCAAGATTTTGTCGGGGCGTCTGGACTCGTTGCTTGGCGCAGTCGCGAGAGCGCGAGCCATGTTCGATGACTCTCCGGCGATTCAGCGGAACGGAATGATGGCCGGCTGCGTGTTTGTCTTGTTTGGCAGCCGAGACCAGCAGGCCGTGGAGCGAAACGCTGGTGTGTCAGGCCAATTTGGTTTTCGCAGTGAGTCCGGCCAGTTTTGGAAGTGTAGCGCTCTGGAACGGAGCTTGCGCAGTGGAAGATTAGCGAAGCGACCAAAAGCTGGCCGGTCTCACGGATAATGCTGGTGGCTTGCACCGGGCGAAGCCTCGCGGTGCTACTGCTTTTGTCCTCGGCGATAGGCAACGCCTCGCGCCGATATTGCTGAAGTCTTGCCCGTGCGCAGCATCGCGGGCTAATAATTTTCTGGCCGGACGTAGTCTCGCGGCCATTTTGTTTTGACGCTGCCCTCCGAGCGCGATCAGCGAGAACCGGAAACGCAGTGACGGTTCGAGCCGCGCGAGGAGCGCAGCGACGAGGTCTTTGCAGACTGCCACCATTGGGGCGCACGGATTTTTCCTCTGGCTGTCTCGGCAGATTTGCGGACGAGTGCAAGGGAGGTCGCGGAATGAAGCCTGCGCAATGTAGCGGGCCGGACTGGAGCCGGTAGCAAACTGGCGAGTCAGCCACCGTGCGCGGCGGAAGCGTGCCGAGCCAGATCGAGCGACGGGCGAAGCTTGCGCAGTCCCTGAGCGAAAAGATGGCGAGGCTCGCTGACGCCGGGGTTTTTTTACCAGGCGAGGAGCGGAGCGACGAGCCAGCAATTCACTAACTTTTCCCTGCCTGGCCCGCGCCTGAATCATCCGCCAACCTGAACGGTTGAATGGCGCGGAAAACTTACGACAACCTGCGACACACTACGCGTGCGCGCGGGCAGCGAAAGGGCCGCGTGAGTGACCTTCGCAAACCAGTGAAGCGGCCCGTCCGAGCGACGAAGGAGCGATGGTGAGCGTCAGGCACCGCGCACGCGCCCAACCGCATTCGCCAATGGAGACTGTGAATGAGTTGGCGCGTTCGTATCTATTGAGCGCACGCGAACACAATTCGTTCGAGCCTGCCGGCAATTGAGGCGGTTGCGGTTTCAAGCATGGGAAATTATTTTTCGCGGCGAGCTGAGGCACGAGGCGAAGCCGCGAAAAATTTTGCCAGGTTCAACCTTTGCATTCCTGCGGCTTGGCGTGTGGGTCGCTGGTGTAAATCAGGGGCTGGCCGCATTTGTGGCAGTTGTGCCAGTAACAACCGGTGTCGCGGTCTTTGGGGCTACGACAATACCAACGGATTCCGCATTGGGCGTGTTCGTCGGGTGTCCGGTAGGTTCGGGCCTGCGATGTCTTGCGCCGCCAGTCCTCGGTTTTTGCCTGCTTCTCGGCTTTGATTTTATCGCGGGCGGCTTGCAATAAAACTTTCGCGGCGGCTTTGGCATCGCGCTCGTGCTGCTCGGCGGCGCGTTGGGCTTCGCATTTCGCTGCCTCGGCGGCGATGGCTTCAGCTTCAAAAAACATGAGGTCTTGATTCATGGAAAAAAGCCGCGCCTGTCACGCGCGGCGTTGTGGGTGGTCAATCTTCGTCCGGCATCATCACGGTGATGGCAGGTTGCGGGTCGTCCATGTCGAGTGGGCCGCATTGGGCAATCAACTTCACCAGCTTGGCGCGGTGATTGTCGTTGCGGACATACAGGGCGACGGGAACGCGGTCGCTGTGGTTCCGGCTGCGGATGATGGCAAAGCGCAACATCCACACGATGTCCCAAAGTCTGCCCGCCTCGTCCTGGCACTCGACGCCTTCCGGCACGGCGACGTAGGCATCAAACACCGTGCGTGTCAGGAACACCGGAAAACTGATTCCGGCTTCCTTGGCGGTCTTGGTCACGTCCACCTGCACGCCGTCGGCGACGGCCTGCGCTCTGGTGTAGGCATAAATAACGGGGCCGAATGGTGATTCTGTATTTTTCATAATGTCAGCGATTAAGGATGGGAATTTCGGAATTAGGTGAAATCCAAGCGTGCTTGGGGCTTGGTTGAATCGTCACCGGCTTACCAAAGCGCGGGACAATGGTGCGCGGCTTCTGCACCACCGCGACAACGGCGGCGGATTCGGTCACGCGTAAAACTTGGCAGGGCTGGCCGGCATACTCGACAATGTCGCCAGCGCGTAGGGTGTAAAGATTGATGATCATAAAACCTCCAATGGTCATGCGGGCTTCTGGTCGCCGGGATAATAAGACGAATACTTTTCATGCGGGTCGCCTGCGCCACGCAAACGGAATGCGCCGCACGGGTGCTGCCACGCCTGCCGCTCACGGTTCCAATGGAAACCAAGCTGCGCCAACTGCTGCCGCAATGTGGCTGCGGGCTGCTCCTTGAAGGAAACCCAAATCCACTTGCCGACAACCTCGGCGAGATTGAACAGGTCGGGATTGACGGTGTGCAACAAGGCCAAAACCTTATCGGTGGGCATGGTGCGGTTTTTCTTCCGTGCCTCGGTATCAATCGGCAAACGCGTGTCTGGCTTCGGCGCAACTGCGCTCTGCGCTTCGGTAGTAGTGCTGCTCAACTGTGCGGATCGGCTCACGAGCTCTGAGGTCTTTTTTTGTGATGTAGTTTTCATGTGCTTTTTTTTACTGCTCTGCTGTGCGTATTCGGTCTGTCGCCCTTCACGAAAAAGCCGCGCCCCCAGCCCTCCCCCGTGGAAGTAGTCTTCAGAAGGAGCCGCGAGCGGGCGGGCTGGTGGAATTGGGCAAGGCCGTGAGGGCGACAGAAAGAAACGCAGGAGCAGAAAAAGCCGGCACTGAAAACGAAGCTGCCCACACAAAAAAACCAACCACCATTTATTCGAGCGCAGCGAGCAAACCATCCACGACCGTAGGTAGCCAATCATCTATTGCTTCGTCTTGCACCGGGCGAAGCCTCGCGGTGCTATTGCTGGATTGGCCGGACGTAGTCTCGCGGCCCTCGGTCACGACTGCCGGAAGCGTGACCGACCAACCCACGACGAGGAGCGTTAGCGACGAGGAGTTCAACGCCGGACAGCGCGGTAAGTCATGGCGAACCTGAATGTTTGTCTTGAAACCAAATCATTCGCGAACCTGACGCGTCCGAATCGCGCGCGCTGTCAGCGAAAGGCCAGCCGTGGGTGAGCATCGCAAACCCGTGAAGGCTGGCCGGTGCTGGCGCAGCGGTGGCGTTAGCCGCCGCCGCCAGCATGAGCGCCGGCGTCCGCGCGCGGGAAATGATCATCGTAAATGGAGACCGTGAATTTGCCGCGCGATTCGTCCTGTTGAGTGCAGCGAACTAACTTCCTATTGAGCAGAGCGAACACTATTTGTTGCCGGCATCGTTGAATTGAAAAACCGTCAAGCGAAAATATAAAAATATTTTGTCGGCGTGTGTCGGCGTGTGTCATTTCATGTCGGTATCTATTGGTCGCAATTTCTTTCGCCACAAAAATATTTCAAAAACCCGTGCTAGTTTCGCCGCGTGCCGGCGAACTCTACACATCCTGATTACGACGCCAACCTGCCTGCCTGGTTGCGGGCGCGTGACGTCTTCGCCGGTGAGGATGCCGTCAAAGCCGCTTCCGAAAAATACCTGCCCCGTTTGGATTGTCAGGACGACAAGGAATATCTCGCCTACAAAAAGCGCGCCACTTTCTTTAATGCTTCCGCCCGCACCGCCGATGGTTTCGTTGGTCTGATCTTCCGTCGTGATCCCACTTTCAAATTGCCGGATGCTGGCAATGGTGTCGGCGATGCACTTTTGGAATTTGTCGAGGATGCCGACATGCTGGGCACGTCCCTTTCTGCTTTTTCCAAAAAGCTCGTAACGGAAATCATCAATGTCGGTCGCGCCGGCACGCTGATTGATTGGAACGAGGAAGCGGAGCAACGCGCTTATGCCGTTGCGTATTCCGCCGAAGACATCATCAACTGGCATACTGAACGGGTTAATGGTCGCAACGTCCTCACGCTGCTTGTCCTCAAGGAAACTTGTCAGACACCTGCCGATGAAGCTGATCCGTTCGTCACTGAAGAAATCCAGCAACTCCGGGTCTTGAAACTCGTGCCGCCGCAAGGTGCGACTGACAACGCCAAAGCCGACTGGTCTTACATCGTCGAAATCTGGCAGTTCCTTGCGGATGGTCAGGACATCAGCGTTGCCTCGAAACGTGGCAAAAAGAAATGGAAACTCACTGACACCATTACGCCGCTTCGTCTCGGCAAGCCGTTGCCGCTGATTCCCTTTGTCTTTCACGGGCCGCGCCATTCGCTGCCGGAAATTGATAAAGTCCCTTTGGACGACATCATCGCCGTTAATCTGGATCACTACCGGCTGAGTGCTGACTACAAACATGGGATGCACTACACCGCATTGCCGACGGCTTGGGTTAGTGGCTTCGACAAGAACGCTTCTCTTCGCATTGGCAGCAGCACGGCATGGGTTGCCGAAGCGCCGGGTGCCACGGCGGGTTATTTGGAATTTCACGGTCAAGGTCTGTCCACCTTTGAACGGGCGATGGATCGGGATGAACAGCTCATGGCAGTGCTTGGCACGCGGATGCTCGAATCCCGTAAGCGTGTCGGTGAAACCGCCGCCGCAATCGAACTTCGGCAGAGTGGTGAGAACAGCATCTTGAACACTGTGTCGCTCAGTGTCAGCTCGTCTCTAACGCAAGTGCTGCGCTGGGTCTATTGGTGGAACTCCACTGAACCCATTCCTGATGCCATTGGTCCCGACCTCGTGCTGGTCACGCTTAATACTGATTTCAGCATCACCGGCATGTCCGCGCTGGAAATCACCGCACTGGTCGCCGCCTGGCAGGCCGGCGCCATCAGTCAGGCAACCATGCTTGATCTCTTTCGCGCCGGTGAAGTCATCGCACCTGGTCGCACCAACGATGAAGAAATCAATTTGCTCGCGACACAAAAGCAACCAACCAAACCGGTCGCGGTCACGCCGACTGTTCCCGGTGATGTGAACGCGAAACCTGTAACCGTTAATTAAAAATTTATGCCACTGAAATATAAATACTCGAACCTGAAGGACATTCCCGCCGAAGATGTTCGGCTCTACGTCGAACGTGGCAGCGAATGGGTGCTCGATGCCGATGGTGTCGTGAGTCAAACCAAGCTGGATGAGTTCCGCCAGAACAACATCACGCTCACCAACCAGCTCAAGCGCTTTGAAGGCATTGATCCTGACGCCGTGCGTCAGCTTGCCGATGACAAGCGCAAGCTGGAAGAGGCCGCGCAACTCAAGGCCGGCGAAGTGGACAAGGTTGTTGCCGCCCGGCTCAAAGCCGAGTTGGACAAGATTCATGCGCCGGTCGTTGCCGAACGTGATGCGCTGAATGGCCGTCTCACGGCGATTCAGATTGATCAAGCCGTCGTCACGGAGGCCACCAAGCGCGGTTTGCGCCCGACGGCGTTGACGGACATCACCGCCCGTGCACGGATGACTTTCAAACTGGTGAACGGAGTTCCCCAGGCTTTTGAGGCTGACGGCCAGACTGCCCGCATGGGCAAGGATGGCGTGTCGCCAATGACTTTGGCCGAATGGGTGGATGCGTTGGTGTCTGACGCACCGCACTTGTTCGAGGCAAATGCTGGTAGCGGTGCTGCTGGCTCTGGTGGCGGTGTCACCGGTAACCGGTCCGCGAAGAATCCGTTCCGCAAGGAAACGTTCAACTTCACGGAGCAAATGAAATTGCAGAAAACCGATCCGGCGCTGGCCGCCCGTTTGAAGGCTGCGGCGTAAGGTCACAACACAAAACTTAGTTTATGGCAAAGACACAACTTGCAGACATCATTGTTCCAGCGCAGTTCGCTGGCTACGTCCTTCAGCGCACGGCGGAGAAATCTGACTTGTTTCAATCCGGCATCGTCGTGCGGACGCCGGACTATGACGAGCGCGCCAGCCTCGGCGGCACGCAAGTCAACATGCCCCATTGGAATGACCTGACGGGCAACCGTCAGCCGCTCTCTGATTCGGCACCGCTCGTGCCGGCGAAACTGGTGGCTGACCAGGACATCGCCCGCATTCACAACGATGGCAACGCTTGGTCCTGGAATCATCTGGCCGCGGTGGTCGCGGGTGATGATCCGGCTTTGGCGCTGGCGAACTTCATGGCGGATTACTGGAACCGCCAGAACCAATACATGCTCATCAACTCCCTCACCGGGGTGTTCGGTGCCGCGAGCATGGCGGGCAATCTGTTGGCAATCCATTCCGAATCCGTTGCCGCACAGACGAACGCGACCAAGCTCAACGGCGGCACCTTCGTGGATGCGACTCAGAAGCTGGGTGATCGCGGCGACCGGCTCGTGGCCGTGGCGATGCACTCGGCGACTGAAGCCGCGTTGCGCAAACTGGACCTGATTGACTTCATCCCGGACAGCCAGGGTGAGGCGCAAATCCGCACGTTCCAAGGCCGGCGCGTCATCATTGATGATGGTTGCCCGTCCCGCGCTGGCACCACCGACGGTTTGGTCTATACGTCCTACCTGTTCGGCCCCGGCGCGTTCGGCATGGGCTTCGCCGATCTGAACGGTGCGCCCGTCGAGGGCGGTCACGGCACGGAGGGTTGCGAAACGGCGCGCGATGCGCTGAACAGCGACACCATCCTGGTCAATCGTCGCCGGTTCATCCTCCATCCGCGTGGCGTGAAGTTCACCAGTGCGGCCGTGGCGGGTGCCAACCCGACCAACGCTGAATTGGCCACCGCCGCGAATTGGGTGCGCGTGTGGGAAAACAAAAACGTCCCGGTGGTCGCCGTGACGCACAACATCTGAAACCAAGGCGTGCCGGTGTTCGCGCCGGCACGCCGCTTTTTTGAAAGAAGAAATCTATGGGTAAAATTCTACCTCGCAGTTTTGAACGGATCCGTTCGGGTGAACAAATCCAGTGCCCGACCTTCACCAACGTCGCGGCGGCCGTCGCTGCCGGCGTCACGGCGGCGAAATTTCCGCGCCGCATCATCTACCTGTCCGCCGGTGGGACGGGTTCGGTGCCGTGCCTAGCTGTCAGTGATGGCGCGAACTGGCGGCAAGTCGCCATTGGCATCAACGCCATTTGAGCCATGAACGGAATGTATCCAATAATTCGGCGCAAGCGGCGTCCGCTCATTTTAGCCGACGTGCCGCCTGTTGTTGCCGGGCCGGTTCAACCCGTGGCTGAAATGCCACCGGTTGAAACCGTGCCCGCCGCGACTGCATCGGAGCAACCGAAAACACCCGATGCTGAAACCAGTTCCCAGCATGAATCCGAATAACCCGCCAATGACACGCGGCCAGCGGCGGGTTTGGCTGGCGCTGGAGGAACAGAAGCGCCGTCGCAAACGGGCGGCGGCATTGGGTCAACCCGTGCCGGCTATCGTGCTCACCTCGGATGGTCACGGCCGCTTGACCTGGCTGCCGAACTTTCCGACGGATGCGCAGTTCAACATTTACAAATCGCCGACGCAGCAAATTCAGGGCGGGCCGTTTGCCAATCCGCAATCCGGCGACCGGTATCGCGATCTCACCGGCACTGATCCAGCTTGGTTTTGCGTCGTCCAATGTGACGATAATCAGAATGATATTCCGCCATATTCAAATTGGGTCTATTCGGATGGACTGCCTGGACCGGCGGCGAACATTGTTTTGACTTCCGATGGTCACGGACATTTGACCTGGACGCTGAATTTCACCAGTCAGTATGACCAAATCAACATTTACTGGTGCAATGACGGCGTGACGTGGGGCACTGATGCCTTCGATGGTTGGGACTTGGGGTCTGGCAATCGGGATTGTAGCGGCACGGCGGGTTACTTCCGCATCTGCCTTTGCGATTTCGACGGCCACGATGTGCTGCCTTACTCGAACGCGGTTCACTCTGACGGCCTGTAATTTTTATGGCTCTCACGCTCATCAAAGAAGATGGCACTGGCAAACCGGACGCAAACGCTTACGCGGATTTGACCGATGCCAACGCCTATTTCGACGGGCATCTGTATGCGACGGCGTGGTCGGCGGCGACGGATGCACAAAAAACCACTGCGCTGGTGATGGCCTCGCGGCTGATTGATGCCGAGTATCAGTTCAACGGCACGCGCACGACGGCAAATCAGGCAATGCAGTGGCCGCGTGCCATGTGCCCCGAGCCGGACAATGTCCATGTGCCAATCTCGGTCCTGCTGCCGATTCCCTACGACTACGTCCAATATGACACCGTGCCGAAAGCTGTCATTCAGGCGACTTGCGAAATGGCGCGGGAACTGTTGATCACCGACCGCACGGTCGCGCCGGCGGGTGAAGGTATGAGTTACCAAAACATTGGCGGCAATCAAACCGGTTTTGACAAGTCCGACAAGCGCCCGGTGCTTTCTCAAGTCGCGCAAGTGATGCTGGCAAAATACGGCTCGCAAATCAGCGCCAAGAGCGGCTCGGTGCGGCTGATGCGCGTTTGAAATATGACGAACATGAACTCTGCCGATTTTCTCAACGCTGTGGACCATGCCGCCGGCATGAATGACCGCTGGTTATTTCTGGCGGCCTTCTGCCTGTTGCTGCTGGTGTGCGGTTTGGTGATTTACTGGCTGGTGAAACAGCTTCAAGCCGTCATCGCGGATCACAAGGCGCTGCGCGACGAGCATCATGCGGCGCTCACGCAAATCATCGAAAAACAAAATGAGACGGCGCTGAAACTCGCGGTGTGCATTGACCGTAATTCGGAGGCGTTGAAAGATTGCGCGTTTGAGCTTCGGAGATTTCAGGAAGGTAAATAATTTATGAAAAAATACGCAGCGATATATTTGGGGACACGCTGGACGCAGGATTATCCCTGGGGCGTGACCGTGGAAAACAACGGCGAACCGCCGATCTTGTTGTGCGTCGGTTGCACGGAAGAACGCGCGAAGCAGCTGGTCAGCACACTTAACAGCCGGTTGGTGAAACGCGGTGCCGGTAAAATGGCATTGGCGGCGGCTGTGCTGATTGCGTCGCTGATCTTCAGCGGCTGTGCGATGGCTCCGCTGAAGGGTGGCCATGCCACCACACTGAGCAAGCCGACTCTGGGCATTGAGCAAACCGTCGTGCAAGGCGAGAACCCGGCGCAAATATCCCGGCAGGATCAAGAGACGGTGCGCACGAAAACTTACACCGTGCCGGCCGGTTCCCGGCTGGTGGAAACGCACGTCACCGCCGATGCCGTCGGATCGCCCGTTACGAATGCCCAGGCCGTGGTAATCAGTGCGCCGATGCCAGTCGTGGAGCATGAGGAGACACGCGCCAAAACGGAACTTGGCGCGGCTCAGAAGGACACGGCGCGTGAATTGAGCGCGAAGCTGGCCAGCCTCAAAGGCATTGTGTGGGTCGGCGTGGTTTTATTCCTGTTCGGGCTGGCAACTTTGTTCTATCCGCCGCTGAAACTCCTGATTGGCAGCGTCACAACGAGCGTAGCAATCATTGTAGGCGGTCTGGCGTTGATGGTCTTGCCGTCGCTGATCGTCGGGAATGAGCTTTTGATTTTGGCCGGCGTCGCTGCGGCAGTCGGCCTGTGGTTCTTCGCCCATCGTCACGGCCAACTTCGCGGGCTGGTGGATGCAGCCGAGGCCGCCGTGGTTACACCGCCGGACATTTCTGGAAAAGGAGGTGCGGCATGAACTCGGCAATGGAACAATTTCTGAACCTCAAAACGATGCCGGCGCGGCTCAAAGTCGAGGAAGTTGCCTGGTATCTCGGCTTCGCGCCGCACGAGATCACCATCTTGATGTCGGAAGGTTTGTTTAAACCGCTCGGCCATCCGCCGACCACCGGCGTGAAACATTTTTCATCGGTGGCGCTGGAGGAATTGCGTCGCGACCAGAAATGGCTCGCCCGCGCCTCCGATTGCATCGTCCAATACTGGAAGTCGCGCAACGAAAGAAAAACGGCGCACCGTGGGAAGTTCCACGATGCGCCGCGCGTGCCGGAGGTCAATGCCTCGGCGGCGGCTCTGAACTAGCCTGCAACCGGTGTCACCGGGGCTTCGGCCTTCTTCTCGTAATCTTCCAAGGTCGGCAGCAACATCTTCGCCCGTTTCGCGTAGGAGCGGTGCACCGCCTGGCTCTTGTGGCCGAGCGCTTCTTGCGCGAAACGTTCGGGATAGCCGGCCGTTTTCGCGCGTTCGGCCCAAGCGTAACGGTAGCTGTGCAGGGTCACGCCGATGATTTGCTTCCGGTGACAGCGTTTTCTGAATTGTGTGGACCGGTCGCCAGCGGACTGGGTGGCAATGTAGGGAAACAACGGGCCGCTCCCCGGCAGGTCTTGCAAGATGGCTTCCACCGCCGGCCCGAAATGCAGCCGCGCCACGGTTCCGGTTTTGCGCCGGAAAAAGCCGATGGTTTTCTGCTCCCAATCCACGTCCTCGGCGGTGAGCGTGGCGAGATCGGTTTGCGCTGCCCCCATGTGCCACGCCAATTGGTAGAATGCGCGGCGCTCGGAGTTCTTCTCGTTCGCAATGATGATCTCGTGTTCCGCCTGCGTGATGGCGCGCTTTTCCTTATAGACCGGCTTCGGCCATTGCCGGCGGGGCACGATGGCTTTCGGCAGCCAGTTCATTTCGAGGGCGAAGTTGTGTAACCGGCGCAAATAGTGATTGGTGGAGACAGTGCCCGTGCGGAGAACTTTCAAGAAGTGTTCGGCGTTGGTTTCCAGCAGCGGTTGGTCGTTAATCAGCTCAAAGGCGGGGTCTTTCCACGCGATGTCGTAACGGTGGCGGGTGACGCCTTGCTTGGTCGCGGCCATTTCATTCATGACGAATTTCCAAGTGCGGCTGGCTGCTTTGGCGTCGGTGGCGCTGAGGTAGGCCAGGGCGATCTGTCGGTTTAGAATCGGCTGGCGGGAGGCTTCATTCTTGGAATGGAGCAGGGCCTTGGCATCGGCTTCGTCACGCGTGCGCAGGCTTTCCTGCTTGCCGTTCTGGGTGTTCTGGGCATAGTAAATGCCGTTGCGGCGGTAGAGGCTGAACAGTTGTTTCATAACATTACCATTTCTACCGGCAATGTTATGAGGTCGGACCTCTCTTCGTTATTGAGCAGGCTACGGGTTGGTATTTGTTGGCTGCTAGGTCAAGCGAGTTGAAACGAATCCCAACGCTTTACTGGCAGTTTCACTGGCACCAACGGCCTGCCGTGTCGTAAGTGGCTCACCATCAAGCCGAACCCATACAACACAAGAGACGTGTCCGGCCTCTTTCTTTTTGCTCCGATACGGTGTTAATAAGTTTCTGGCGTTCACGGTTGACTCCTCTCACTTCCGGCATACTGTATAAAAGAACAGTATGGCAAGCCTGACGCGTCGACAACAGCAAATCTTGGACTTCCTGCAAAAGTTTCAGCAGGCCAACGGCAACATGCCCACGATCAAGGAAATCGCGGCGCACTTCGGTTTTCGCAGTCCCAATGCCGTCACCAGCCATTTGCAGTTGTTGAAGAAGAAAGGCGTGATTTCCGACGAGCCGAACAAGGCCCGGTCCCTGCGTCTGACCTCCCCGCTCCAGAAGCTTCGCAAGTTGGTCTGTGATGTGCCCGTGTTCGGTTCGATTCCTGCCGGATTTGCCGCTGATCGTGAACAAGAGGCGGATGGCTGTGTGTCGGTGGATGTTAATTCAATTGGCTACAAACCGACCAAGAACGCTTTTGCATTACGAGTGACTGGTGATTCGATGATCGGCAAATACATTCTGGATGGCGATTTTGTCATTTTGGAGCATGGGCCAGATCCCCGAAATGGTGAGATTGTGGCCGCTTTGATTGATGGCCAGTGCACCCTCAAAACGTATCTGGTTAAAGGCGGCAAACCCTATCTGAAAGCCGAGAACCCTAAATATCCGAACTTGATCCCGGCCCAGGAACTCGTGATCCAGGGTGTGTTCCGCGCCTTGATCCGACCAGCACGAAATTGATGATGACTTGGACAGCGTTTGTCCGTCCCTTCATGTCACTCTTTTGTCGTCATGCCACCGCGCTCCATCGTCCACCTCGACGCCGATGCTTTCTTCGCTTCGGTGGAGCAGGCAGCGGATAGTCGTTTGCGCGGTAAACCGATTGCCGTTGGTGGAGAGAGCCGGGGCATCATCGCCTCTGCCTCTTATGAAGCTCGCAAGTTTGGCATCTTCACTCCGATGCCGACTTCACGTGCTCGTAAGCTCTGCCCCAAACTCATCGTGCTGCCCGGTGACTACGACCGTTACGAAGAATTCTCGAACTGGATGTTCGGTTACGCCTATTCGGACACGCCGTTGTGCAAAGCCGCGCATGCCGGATATCGAGAAATCTGTGACTGGCTAATCGATCACGGCGCGGTCGTGACTCGTGGTCGGGAAAAGAGCTCAACCCCGGTCTGCCACGCTTTACGGGGAGGCCATGCCGAGCTTGCATCCCATATCATCGACCGGGGCGGCAAATCAACTCTTCACCAAGCTGTGCAATGCAGCCATTTGGTTCGCGCCCGACAGCTGCTTAATTCTGGAGCTGACGCGAATCACGATGATGATCCAGACTATCTCGACAACCCTCTGGTAACCGCCGTATTCAAAGACTCACCTGAAATGGTTCAACTGCTGATCGAATTTGGCGCAGATCCAAATCAACAATCGAAACCTTCTTCCAGCAGGCATGGCGTTTACGGTGGTGATACGGCATTGCATCATGCCGTCAGTATTGGGTCGGCCAAAATGGTAAAATTGCTTTTGGCTCACGGGGCCGACCCGGACATTCCTAACGCCAATGGGCTGTCACCTCTCGAAGAGGCGCGACGAATTGACCGCACACATTTAGTCAATTTGATGGAGGCAAACATCGACAAGAAACTGAGCTTGGAGGCGACGCAAAATGGCATTGATCAGCTTTACACGATTCAGAAAGTTGCCGAGTTGTTGAGCGTTGACGATGCGTTTGTCGTCGAACTCATCAACACCAGAAAACTCACCGGTATAAAATTGAATGACCAGATGACCAGAATTCCGGCGGGCAGCATTCAGCGCTATCTGGCAAAACTTGCGAAGTAAAAGCTCGAACCACACTAGCAGATTTGACCTAATTGCGCTTTCGCCAATTGGCGAACAGTCCGAAAATATTTTTTTGTGAGTGCCTCAGACCGCAGCGAAAAAGAAATAATTGCAATTTTCCGACATCATCAAACATCACCAATACAGTCAAATACGGTTGTGTTTGTGGTAACTTTTTGTGGTAACTCGGAAGGTGACTTTTGTAAGTCGTTGAAAATCAAAATGGAGCGAGCGAAGGGATTTGAACCCTCGACACTCACGTTGGCAACGTGATGCTCTACCAGGCTGAGCTACGCTCGCTTAACCACCGACCCGCACAGATTACGAAAGAATCCGCGCCACGCAAGCCCTCATTTTAAAAAAATCGGATGCCGGTTCTCCCGCAAATCCGCCTGCCTTGACTTCCACCAACGCCTGCCAAAGACTGTGCGCCTTATGGCCGAGCCAAAAGAAAACGTGTTAATGGAAAAAATCGTGTCCCTGTGCAAGCGGCGCGGGTTTGTGTTTCAGTCGTCGGAGATTTACGGCGGCATCAATGGTTTTTGGGATTACGGCCCGCTCGGCGCGGAGCTCAAGCACAACGTCAAGGAACTTTGGTGGAACACGATGACCCGCCAGCGCGAGGACATCGCCGGTCTCGAAGCGACGATCATCATGTCTCCAAAAATCTGGGAGGCTTCCGGCCACGTCGCCACGTTCAGCGATCCGATGTGTGATTGTTTGGTAACCGGAAAAAGATTTCGGGCTGATCAGGTTGACCCACAAAATGGGATCGTTCTTCACTATTTGGGAGCAAAGGGAAGAATGAGTGATCAAGATGCAAAAAAGATACTTGAGACAAAGGTTGCACCCATCGTGAGGGAGCTTGACCTCGTGATGGAAGCTCAGTTCTTGGATGATGTCCTCAGATTTCGCGAAGACCGTGGTGATTGGCTTGGTGCTATTCAAGAAGCGTGCAAAAAATGGCCAGCGACTGCGCGTCACCGAGACATTCTCGAAGACCTTTTTTCCCAAAATTGTTCAATTCCTTTTTCTGTATTGCTTGATTCAGTAAAACCACAAGAAAGCGCTCTGAAAGTCGCGAAGCTATTTTATGAAAGACGCGGAGTCATTGATCCGGAACCGCTTTTCGATCATCAGGAAAAAGTGGAGAATGACACACGGCACAACCCTGAAAATGGCGCTGAACTGACACCACCGCGGCCGTTCAACTTGATGTTCCAAACTTATGTCGGTCCGACAGCGACGGCTGAGGACATCGCTTATCTTCGCCCGGAAACCGCGCAGGCGATTTTCGCGCAGTTTAAAAATGTTTTGGAAACCTCGCGCCAGAAAGTGCCGTTCGGCATCGCGCAGGTCGGCAAGGCGTTTCGGAACGAGGTCACGCCGCGCAATTTCACCTTCCGCTCGCGCGAGTTTGAGCAGATGGAACTGGAGTTTTTCATCAAGCCCGACGAGGTCGTCGAGGCGATTTCCGGCGGCGTGGCGACCGTACCCGAAGCGGGGCATCCTGGCGAGCCGCAGCCGAGTTGGGGCTGGCAGGCGTGGCATCAATACTGGGTCGAGGAACGCGTGCGGTTTTACGAAGGCATCGGCCTCTCGCGCGACACCCTCGGTTTTCACCGGCAGACGCCGGCGGAACTGGCGCATTACGCCCGCGCTTGTGTGGACATTTTGTTCAAGTTCCCGTTCAGCAAAAAAGACGAGCGGGGCAACGTGGCCGGTGACGAGCTGGAGGGCATCGCCGCGCGCAGTGATTTTGATTTGAGCCAGCACGCGCGGTTTTCTGGCAAACCGATGGGCGTGTTTGACGAGGAGTTGCGCGCCGCCTGGGGCAAATTGCCGAGAGAAAAACAGGATGCGCTCTGGAAGCGCTATTACGACAATCGGAAACATTATCTGACCAAGTCCGGGGTCGCGGACGAAGCCGCCTCGAAACAGGCGACGGATGATGCGAACGGTCTGGCGAAGGGACAATATATTCCACACGTCATCGAGCCGTCGGCGGGCGTGGACCGTTTGATTCTTGCGCTGATCGCGAATGCCTATTCCGAAGTCACCAAGACCGACGAGAAAGGCAAAAGTGAGACGACCGTGGTGATGAAGTTTCATCCGCGTGTGGCGCCAGTCAAAGTCGGCGTGATGCCGCTGCTCAAAAACAAACCGGAGTTGGTCAGCAAGGCGCTGGCAGTCCGCGATCTGCTCCGCCCGTGGATGAACGTGTTCTATGACGACGGCGGTTCGATTGGCCGCCGGTACGCGCGCCAGGACGAAGCGGGCACGCCGTTTTGCGTGACGATTGATTTCGACACACTCGGTGAAAAACCGGAGTTGACGGACACGGTTACGATCCGTCACCGGGATGATGGCCGGCAGGAGCGCCTGGCCATCGGCACGTTGCTGGAATTTTTGCTGCCGAAAATCCGCTGATGCCCGATCCGGCTCAAACCGATCCGGTTCCAGAGAAGCGCCGCGCGCCGACGCTTTACTTCATCATCGCGGTCAAGCTGTTGAAAGGCGCGGCGTTGGTGGCGCTGGCGCTCACCGCTTACGCCCTGTCCGACAACGATCTGCCGGCGGAGTTCCAGCAGTTGCTGCATTTCTTCCGGATTGATCCGGAGAAAAAATTCTGGAGTGAACTGGCGACGCAAGTCGGCCGGATCACGGAGATCAACGTGCTCTGGGTGGCGGTGGGCACGCTGATTTACAGCCTGTTTTCCTGGGTGGAAGGCATCGGGCTGATTTTTCGCGCGCCGTGGGCCGGCTGGCTGGCCATTGTGGAATCGGCGTTTTTCGTTCCGATCGAAGTGTTCGAATTGGTGCATCACTACTCCCTCGCGTTGCTGGCGATCCTGGCGCTGAACGTCCTGATTGTCTGGTACCTTTTCCAAAATCGCGGCCGCTTGTTTCGGCACCACCATTGATCAGTATTTTTCCCGCGTGACCCTGGTTGGGGAATCTGCTATTTCACCGCCCGACACGAAGCGAAGAAATCAACGCCGGAACCTTTTGTTGAAACCATGAACGACGCGCTCCCGCCGGAAGTATTGGAATTCGAGCAACTGCTCAACAAGCCCAACAGCGACGCCTCCGGTCTCGCCAGCTTTCTCGCCGCCGGCGAAGTCTGGATCGCGCGCGTGCCGGCCCGGCTCGACGTGATGGGCGGCATCGCGGATTACTCCGGTGCGAACGTCTGCGAAGCCGTGCTCGGCAGTGGGGTGCTGATGGCGCTGCAGCCCCGCAACGACCGGACCTTGCGGATCCGCACCATGCACGCCGGCATCCGGGCGCTGCCGGTCGAGACCCGGCTGCCGCTCGACGCCTTCAAGTCCGGTGACGGCCTGGCCGGCTATGCGGAAATTCGCGCACTTTGCCAGGCCAATCCGCTGGCGAACTGGGCGTCCTACATCGTCGGCAGCATTTTCACGCTGCTGAAAGAAGAATCCGTCAAGTTGCCTTTCGGCTTCAACCTGCTGCTCCTGAGTGGCGTGCCGATGAACGTCGGCATCGGCAGTTCGGCGGCGGTGGAGATCGGCACCCTGAGTTGCGTCAACGCGTACCTCGGCTTGAAACTCTCCCCGTCGCGCCTGGCGCGCATCGCCCAGATGGCGGAGAACCATGTCGTCGGCGCGCCCTGCGGCATCATGGATCAGATCGCCATCACCAGCGGACGCCAGGGCTGTCTCACTCACATTCTTTGCCGGCCTGGCGAGGTTCAGGGCGAAGTGCAAATCCCGCCCGGCACCGCGTTCGTCGGCATCAACTCGATGGTGCGGCACAGCGTCGCCGGCAGCCCCTACGGCGACACGCGGATCGGCGCGTTCATGGGGAAGAAAATCATCAATGACTTCCGCGCCGCCACCGGGCGTGCGGCGCTGGATTATCTGACCGAGCTTTCCAGCGCGGAATTGCAGCACTTCGCCGCCAGCATTCCCGAGCAAATCCTCGGCTCGGAATTTTTGCGCCAGCACAAAACCCACGACGATCCGGTCACGAAAATCTCGCCCGACGCGACCTACCGCGTGGCCGGGCCGACGCGCCATCCGGTCGAGGAAAACGAGCGCGTGCTCAAATTCATGGACGCGCTCCGCGCCGCGAAGAACGGCGACGAAAAAGCGCTGATCACCGCCGGCGAGTGCATGTACGGCGCGCATGACAGTTACAAAAACAACTGCCGGCTTTCCACCGAGGAAGTGGATTTCCTGGTGGACTCCGTCCGCGAACGCGGCGCGCAGCAGGGTCTGTTTGGCGCGAAAATCACCGGCGGCGGCACCGGCGGCACGGTCGCGGTGTTTGGCAAAAACGAGTCGCTGAAGCGGCACATTCCCGAAATCGCGGTGGAATACCAGCGCCGCGTTGGCGTGCTGCCGGACATTTTCACCGGCACGTCGCCGGGAGCGATGGAATTCGGCGCCCGCCGATACGCCTTCGGTGCGAGCGGCTGGCAGCGATTTGACGTTTAATTTGAACTACGAAACTCACTAAATGACGCGGAGCGCATTGCGCCAATATTTTGTGTTCCTTTTGTGTGATTCGTGTATTTCGTGGTTAATCATCTCCTAGCTATATGTTTTGGGAAGACCAAGAATTAAACCATTCGACCCCGGAAACAAAATTCCCAGAAGTTTTTTTTGCAAGCCTTGAGTTGCCGGGCCTCGCAGAGAAAAAGGTGGGAGAATATTTGATGGTGGACCAAGAGAAGCTGGACGCAATGATTCAAGCGGGCGAACTGAGCAAGCGGACAAGTGGAGTCAAAATTGACAGACTCTGCTTATTTTTCCGTTTGTTTTGCAGGCTTGGTCCGGGCGGAGACAATTATCCAACTTTAGGCGTCATGCATTTTTGGAGCAATTCTGTCAGTAAATACGCCATCTGTTATTTTTCTCCTAACAATGACTGGCTGAAAGTCATGGTGGTCACAGCCTCCGCGCCCTCTTGAAAAAATGAACTTCCAACCTCTCGTCCGCAAAGCCGTCATCCCCATCGCCGGACTCGGCACGCGGCATTTTCCAGCGTCGCACGCGGTGAAGAAGGAATTGTTCCCCGTCGTCGGCCAGGACGGAATCGCCCGCGCGCTGTTTCATTATCACTTGCTGGAACTTGAAGCCGCTGGTGTCGAGGAAATCTGCATCATCGTCCAGCCCGGCGAAGATGAAATGGTGAAAAATTATCTGCGCGGGCCGGACGAGGATTATCTCAAACGGCTGGAAAAATATCCGGCGCTGCTGCGCGAGGCGGAGCAGATGCGCGGATTTGAAAAGCGCGTCCGCTTCGCCGTGCAGCGCGAGCAGGAGGGCTACGGCCACGCGGTTTTCCAGACGAAGAATTTTGCCGGCGGCGAAATGGTTCTGCTCGGACTTGGCGACCATTTGTTTCGCGGCGCGCCGGTTTCGCCGTACCGCGAATTGGCGGACATGGCCAGGGTTTCCGGCGGCAAAAGTGTTTCCGCGGTGAACCGGATTTCCGCGGGCGAGCTGAAAGGTTACGGGACGATTGCCGGGAGACGGCGCGTGGAAAATTCCCGGCTGATTGACATTTCGCTCATCATCGAAAAACCCGCCGTCGCCGTCGCGAAAGAACAATTGCTCGTGGACGGTTTGCCCGCCGACACCTGGCTGGGCTGGTTCGGGATGCACCTGCTCGCGCCGGCAATTTACGAAATCCTCGGCGAGATGATTCGCGACAACGTGCGCGACCACGGCGAGTTCCAACTTACGCGCGCCCAGGAAATTCAGCGGCAGCGCGAGGGTTATCTGGCGCTGGAAATGACCGGCGCGGAGCGGTTCGACTTCGGCGTGCCGGATGATTTCGTGCGGAGCGTGCAGGCGTTCCGGGGCCTTTGACGCGCGAAATTTTTTTTGGCCTGCGTTGACATTGGCGGGCGGTTGATTATCGTGACGGCGGAATAAGCAGGATTAAACCACTGAACTTTATGCCTCCAAAAATTACTGACAAAACCGCCGCTGAAACCAAAGCCGCCGACAGCAAGGCCGCCGAAACCGCCAAGCTCGCCGCCGCCCGCGAGCGTGATCTCGAAGCCGCCATTTCCAGCATCCAGAAAGCCTACGGTGACGGGAGCATCATGCGCCTGGGCGACGCCCGGTCGCTGCGCCAGATTGAAGTTATTCCCACTGGCGCGCTCTCGATCGACCTGGCGCTGGGCGTCGGCGGCGTCCCGCGCGGGCGGGTCGTGGAGATTTTCGGTCCGGAATCTTCCGGCAAAACCACACTCATGCTCCACGTCATTGCCAACGCGCAGAAGGCCGGCGGCCTCGCGGCGTTCATTGACGCCGAGCACGCGCTGGACCCGGCGTACGCCAAGAAACTCGGCGTGAATTTGGACGACCTGCTTGTCTCGCAGCCGGACAGCGGGGAAGAAGCGCTGACGATTTGTGAAACGCTCGCCCGCTCGAACGCGCTGGATGTCATCGTCATTGACTCCGTCGCCGCACTGGTGCCGAAGGCGGAACTCGAAGGTGAAATGGGCATGGCCACGATGGGCATGCAGGCGCGCCTGATGAGCCAGGCGCTGCGCAAGCTCACCGCGATTCTCGCGAAGTCCAAGACGACCTGCGTGTTCACGAACCAGTTGCGCGAGAAAGTCGGCGTCATGTTCGGCAACCCCGAAACCACGCCCGGCGGCAAGGCGCTGAAGTTTTACGCCAGCGTGCGCATTGACATCCGCCGCAAGGACACGCTCAAGGACGCCGCCGGCAACGCCACGGGCAATCACGTCAAGGTGAAGATCGTGAAGAACAAGGTCGCGCCGCCGTTTTGCGAAGCGGAGTTCGACATCATTTACAATCACGGAATTGACAAGGAAGGCAGCATTCTTGACGTCGGCATCGAGTGCGGCGCGGTGGACAAGAAAGGCGCGTGGCTGCAATTCAACGGCGAGTTGATCGGGCAGGGGAAAGAGGCGGCGAAAAAGGCGCTGGTGGAAAAGCCGGAGTTGGGCAAGCAGATCGTGGAAGCCATCATGGCCAAGCGCAACCCGCCAGCAGCGGCAGCCTGAGCGCCGTTCTAATCCCGCCCAGCGACAATCATTTGGCGAATGCGGAACCGGTGCGTTTCGCTATCGCGGACTTGGTTCCCCGCTGCGGAGTTCTAGGAAATTAACAGCCATTTTCTCCAGCGCCGCAATCCACAGCGGATGCTCGTTCATGCACGGTATCCGCGTGAATTCCTTGCCGCTGCCGGCCAGGAATTGTTCGCAGCCGCGCATCCCGATTTCCTCGATCGTCTCCAGGCAGTCCGAAACAAACGCCGGGCAGATCACGAGCATTTTCTTTTTGCCCTCGTTCGCCAGGCGTGGAAGTTCGTAGTCGGTGTAAGGTTTCAACCAGGGGTCCTTGCCAAGACGCGATTGAAACGAAACGGAATATTTTCCCGCCGGCACGCCGGCCTTCGCCACGAAGGCCGCCGCCGTCTTGAAACATTGCGCGCGGTAACACGTCGCGTGCGCCGGGCTGGCGACTTCACAACAATTCTCCTTCAACAGGCAATGGCAGCCTGTCGTGTCCGATTTTTTGATGTGCCGTTCGGGAATGCCGTGGAAGCTGAACAGCAGATGATCGTAATCCTGCCTCAGATAATCCGCCGCGCTGGCCGCCAAGGCGGCGATGAAATCCGGCGCGTCGTAATACGGCGGTTGCACCGTAAATTTCATCCGCGGCGCGAGCCGCGCGGCGACTTCCTGCACCCGCACCACGGCGGTTTCGTAGCTGGACATCGCGTAGTGCGGAAACAGCGGGATGAGCAGCACGTCATCCGCGCCTTTGGCTGCCAGGTTTTTCACGGCGGATTCGATGGATGGATTCTGATAGCGCATCGCCAGTTCAACCGGAACGCTCAAGCGCTTCTGCAGCGCGGCCTGAACATGCTTGCTGGAGACGACCAGCGGCGAGCCGTCCTTCGTCCAGATTTTTTCGTAGGCATGGCCGGACTCTTTCGGACGGTTGATTAAAATCAGTCCGACGACCAGTCGCCGGATGGGCCACGGTGTGTCGATGACGCGGCCATCCATCAGGAATTCATTCAAATAGCGCCGCACGTCCGGCACCGACGGCGAATCCGGAGAACCGAGGTTGACGAGTAAAGCTGCTTTGCTCATGAATTCGTTAATTCGTGAAATCGTTGAAAGGTTTCAGCGGCAAGGGAGATTACAATCACAATTTAAGGTTGACGCCATTCAAGCTTGCAGCGCTTTCGCCACGCGCTCCGCCACGTTGCAGCCGGAGACGATGGAGTCGCCCAGGGAAACGCCGTCGCGGTAGTGGCCGGCAAGGAAGAAGCCCGGCGCCCGCGCTTCAAGGTCACTCATCAGCGCTCGGTAATGGCCGTAGCCGACGTTGTATTGCGGGATCGCCTTGGGATAGTAGGCGCAGTGGTGAAACGTCGGCTGCCCCTTTACCCCGAGCAGCACCTTTAAATCCTCGCAAGTGATGCGCACGAGATCGTCCGCCGGCATTGCAGCCAGCTCGGGACATCGCTCGCCGCCAAGATAACTGGTCAAGGTGAGGTGTCCGGCGGGCGCGCGGTTTGGAAAAAGCGACGAGGAGAAAATCGTGCCCAGAATCCGAAAGTTCTCCACTTTCGGGATCAACATGCCGAAACCCGCGCATGGATGCGCCACGTCCTCGCGGCGGAAGCCCAGCACCACGCTGGCGACGGGCGGATGGCGGATTTCCGAGAACTGTTGCGAATCCAGTTGGTGCCCTCCGCCGTGACTGCGCGGCGCCAAAGTGTCCTCGGGCTGGTAGATGGGCGGTTCGGATTCGTTGAGCACTTCGACGCTCAGCAGCGCCAGCCGTGCTGCCGTGCCGCAATAAATCACCGCGCTATGCCCGGCCGAAGATTTCCCATAGGGCTTGCCGAATTCGAGCGTCCAGCCAGAGGCTTTGCGTACTGCACGCGTAACCGCGGTGTTGAGTTTCACCGCGTCGCCGAGCTGGGCCGCCAGCGTATCCGGCAAGACCTGCAATCCTTCGTCGAACGAAAATTTTGGCGCACGGTCTTTGGCCACCTCGCCCTTCTTCTTGCGTTCGCGCCCGCCGAACATCTGCCCTTTGATCAGCGAGCCGTATTTGGCTTCGAGTTGCGCGAGTTTGGGAAACGCCTGTTGCACAGACAATTTGTAGGGGTCGCCGGCGTAAACGCCGGCCACCAGCGCGTCAATTGCGTGATCGAGAAATTCCTGCCCGAGCCGGCGGATGACGAAATCCGCGATGCTCTCCTCCTGACCGTCCCGGCGCGCGGGCACAAACGGCTCGCGCAGCACCGCCATTTTGGCCTGCCGCGAAAAAAGTTTGGTGGTGAAAAAACCGAGCGGTGAGCCAGGCATCTCGACCAGTTGCCGGTCGCGCACCACGTAACGCGCCTCGGCGCGCGGATCCGGATTGAGCCGTCGCCGTTGCAGGCCGGCATCGCGGATGAGTTGGCCGATCTTGGGCGAGGTTTCCAGAACTGTGTTTGGCCCAAACTCGGCGAGATAACCCTCATGACGCAGGGATTCGATCACGCCGCCGACACGGCCGCCCGACTCGAACAGCATGACCGGCACGCCCAGGCGACGGAGATTAAACGCCGCCGTCAAGCCGGTGATCCCGCCTCCAATGACTGCGACTGGATTCATGAATGTGACCTGTATCCGTTCACGACCGCTATTTAGCCAAGATTTTGTTCCGGAGGAAACACTGAATTTGTGGAAATGCAGGTTTTGAGCTTCAAATCGGCTGCAGGTTTGTTAGCCTCGGCCGACCATTATGAATTTGGGAAACGCTGAATCACCCGCCGCCGCGCTGGCGGTGCCGTCCGATTTCATCCGCGATCTTGTTGCCGCGCACGTCGCCGCGGGGAAATATCCGCGCATTCACACGCGCTTTCCGCCGGAGCCGAACGGCTACCTGCACATCGGCCACGCCAAAAGCATCTGCCTGAACTTTGGCATCGCCCGGGAGTTCGGCGGCATCTGCAACCTGCGGATGGACGACACGAATCCGACGAAGGAAGACGTCGAGTACGTCGAATCCATCCAGGCGGATGTGAACTGGCTCATCGGCGGCTGGGCCGCGGACAAGCTTGGCTTGAAGCCGAAAGGCAAAACGCCGGAAACAGTGAGCACCAACGGCAAAACGGATTTTTATCTTCCGCCTTCGACTCTCGACTCCCGGCCCGCGACGGAAGTGGAGCCGTTTTACGCCTCGGATTATTTCGGCCAGATTTACGAATACGCCGTCGCGCTCATCCACAAGGGCAAGGCCTTCGTGTGCGATTTGACGCCCGACCAGACGGATGAGTACCGCCGGCTCGGCAAAGCCTCGCCTTTCCGCGACCGCAGCGTGGCGGAAAACCTGGATTGGTTCACGCGCATGAAAGCCGGCGAATTTCCCGATGGCCAGCGCGTGCTGCGCGCCAAGATCCAGGTGGACTCGCCGAACATCTGGCTCCGCGACCCGCTGCTCTACCGCATCAAGCATGCTGAACATCACCATACCGGCGCTCAATGGTGCATTTATCCGATGTACGATTTCGCGCACTGTCTGAGCGATTACATCGAGGGCATCACCCATTCGATTTGCACGCTGGAGTTTGAGGTGCATCGCCCGCTTTACGACTGGATTCTGGAAAACCTGGACCTGCCGCGTCCGCTCCCGCACCAATACGAGTTCGCCCGCCTCAGCCTGGGCTACACCGTGATGAGCAAACGCAAACTCATGCAACTCGTGGACGAAAAACTTGTCACCGGCTGGGACGATCCGCGGATGCCGACGATCTCCGGCATCCGCCGGCGCGGTGTCACGCCCGAAGCCTTGCGCAACTTTGCCTACCACATCGGCATCACGAAGTACAACGGCATCACTGACGTGGCGGTGCTGGAACACGCCATTCGCGAGGATTTGAACCAGCGCTCGCTTCGCCGGCTCGCCGTCCTGCGGCCGATCCGGGTCGTGCTCACCAATTATCCCGCCGGCCAGACCGAGGAATTGGAGGCCGTCAACAATCCCGAGAACGAAAGCGCTGGCAAACGGAAAATTCCGTTCAGCCGTGAACTCTTCATCGAGCGCGACGATTTCGCCGAAGTGCCGCCGCCAAAATTCTTCCGGCTCAAACCCGGCGGCGAAGTCCGCCTGAAATACGCCTACATCATCAAATGCGACGAAGTGGTGAAGGACGCGGCAGGGAACATTGTGGAACTGCGTTGCACCGCCGATCTCGACAGCAAGAGCGGCGGCGCGACCGCCGCCCGGAAGGTCAAGGGCACGATTCATTGGGTCAGCGCCGCGCACGCCGTGGACGCCGAGGTGCGGCTTTACGACCGGTTGTTCACCGTGCCGGAACCGGATGCGGGCGGCGACTTCAAGTCCTTCCTGAATCCCCACTCGCTCGAAGTGGTCAACGCCAAGTGCGAGCCGAGTTTGCAGGACGCGAAACCGGAGGAGCGCTATCAATTCGAGCGGCTTGCTTACTTCGCCTTGGACAAAGACTCTTCAAGCTCGACCGGCAAGACCAAGCCGATTTTCAACCGCACCATTACGCTCAAAGACACTTGGGCGAAGGAAACGCGAAAAGTTTAGCCATCGCAACTGCGAGGTGGTTTCCGCCTTGCCCAGTTTCTGAAGTGCTCGTTGGACGGCACGCCGGGAGGGCGGGTAGGTCAGGGTTCAGCGGGCTTCCGGTTGGCTTGACTGCTTCGCCGCCATTCCGTTTTGGGCGGCTCCGGCAAACCTTGCGCCCGCAGCGCCGTGCGAAAATGCATTTTCGCCACCTTGGCAATTTGTTCCGCGCCGTGCCTGGCGATGAATTCTTTCGCCGCCGCATCCACCGCCGCCGAGGCGCCTTTCGGCAGTTTCATTTCAAAGGCTTTCTCCAGCGCCGCCAGTCGCGACACGAATTCATGCCGCGCCAGGATCGAAGCCGCCGCCACGGCCAAATCCGACTCGGCTTTGTGCCGTTGCACGAGTTCGATCTCGCGGCCCAGACTCATCAAGGCCTTGCCGACCACGTCCTTGCTCGCGGCAAACTGGTCGCTGATCGCGCGCACCGGCGCCGGATTCATCCGCTGACGCTGGCCCATCAAATTTTCGATCACGCGCGCATGGCCCCAGGCGAGCAGCGTGTTCACGCTTTTCATTTTCGCGTACAGCCGGTTGTACGCCTCGTTGCCGATCGGCACCACGCTGGTCACGCAGCCCGGCGTGTCGCGGATCAACTCCGCCAGTTCGGCGATCTTCTTGTCGCTGGAAATGTTCTTCGAATCGCGGATGCCCGCGTCCTTCCAGGCGTTCACCACCGACTCGTTCACATAAACGCCGGCCACGCACAAGGGACCGAAAAAATCGCCCTTGCCGCTTTCGTCCACGCCGAGGCGGGGCAGCAGCAGCTCCGGATTCAAAACGGCTTCATATCCCAGCCGGGCCTCCTTCAGGATTTCCGGCTCCAGCACGAACTCAATGAACTCCTGCGTGGCCTTGCCCTGCACCACCAGCTTGCCGCTCTCGTAAAAAACCACGTTGAGCTTTTCCTTTTCCGCGGCGAACCGCGCGTAGGGCACCTCGCGGAATTTCCAGTTTCGTTCCGCCAGCAAACTCCGCAGCGCCGCCGCCTGCGCGTCGGTCAGTTTGCATGTGTGTGAGGTCAACGGTTTCACCGGCGAAAAATTAACCGGAACAGCGCGCAAAGAACACAAAAGTTTTTTGCGGGCTTTGCGTTCTCACGCGGCAATCATAAACTCCGCCGCGATGTCGCACGCGCGAATAAACTCGAAACTGGCTCCGGCCTTGCTCGGCTGGTTCGCCAAAAATGCCCGCGATCTCCCGTGGCGCCGCTCCCGCGATCCCTACGCCATCTGGGTTTCGGAAATCATGCTCCAGCAAACCCAGGTCAAGACCGTGATCCCATTCTGGGAACGCTGGATGCAGGAACTGCCGACGATCCAGTCGCTGGCGAAAGCGCACTCCGGGAAAATTCACAAGCTTTGGGAAGGCCTCGGCTATTACACGCGAGTCCGCAATCTGCAAAATGCCGCGCGGCAAATTCTTGAACAGCACACTGGCCAGTTTCCGGAGAGTTTCGACGATGTTCTCGCGCTGCCGGGAATCGGCTTCTACACCGCCGGGGCGATCTGCAGCATCGCCTTCAATCAGCCGAAGCCGATCCTCGACGGCAACGTCATCCGCGTCCTGACGCGCCTCTTTGGCATTGCCGAGAATCCGCGTGAAAAGACAACCAATGCCCGGCTTTGGCGGCTGGCCGAGGAACTGGTGGTTCAGGCCTCGCGCTCCACGTCTCACGTTTCTCCCTGCTCGGAGCTGAACCAGTCCCTGATGGAACTTGGCGCGCTCATCTGCACCCCGCGCTCGCCTCAGTGCACGATTTGCCCGGTGAGAGAATTTTGCATCGCGCGCAAGCGGAATTTGCAGGACAAACTTCCCAATCTCAGCAAACGCACGGTCGCCACCGAACGCCGGTTCCACGCCTTTGTTGTCGAACGGGGCGGCACGTTTCTGGTCCGGCAGCGGCCTGCTGGAGTCGTGAACGCGCACCTCTGGGAGTTTCCCAATGTTGAAGTCACAGGCGATGCCGCTCAGCCTCTGGAGGGTTTCACGCCGCTCTGCACCATCAAGCATTCGATCACCCGCTATCGCATCACGCTCCAGGCGTTCCGCGCCAATTCGCGCCAGGTGAAGCTCGATTTGAACCGCGACGGCAAATGGCTCAGACTGGATGAGTTGAGAGAGCTTTCATTTCCCAGCGCGCACAAAAAAATCCTCGTGGTTCTTGCCCAATCAACGAAGTGATTTTCACTTTGGCGCAATTCTGGAAAGGTCGGTCGTTCGGCTTTGAAAAATTCATGTGCATCCGGGCGGGTTCGTGCTTAAATCTTGGCTCAACGAATGAAAAAATTTCCGCCGCCGCTTGATTTGAGCCAGCTCAAGGTTCTTCCGCTTGCCCAGCGTGAAAGCCTGAGCCGCGTCGAAAAAATCCTCGTGGACCCGGCCCAGCCGCCGCCGCCCTGCGCGCCAAACCTGGCCCCCAGCATTGCCGACTGCGCGAAAAAAATCCTCGCCGCGCGGAGGAATGGTGCCAGCGTGATTTTGATGTATGGCGCGCACCTCGTCAAAAACGGAGCGCACCGTCTGGTGAATTCTCTGGTCGAACACGGCTGGGTCACGCATCTGGCCACGAACGGCGCGGGCACCATTCATGATTGGGAGCTGGCGTTTCTCGGGCGCACCGAGGAAAGCGTCCGCAAAAACGTGGCCACCGGCACGTTCGGCACTTGGGACGAAACCGGCCGCTACCTGCACCTCGCCCTGCTGGCCGGCGCTCCCCGGCGCGAGGGCTACGGCGAGAGCCTGGGCCGGTTCATCGAGGAGGATGGCGTGGAACTGCCCACGACGGATTCCCTCAAGCAATCCTTGCGCGACGAACCCACGCACGCCTTGACCGCCGCCCGCGCCGAACTGCTGCGTGCGATGGTGAAGCACAAGCTGCCCAATGGCCGGGTCGCCGTGAAACATCCGTGGAAGGAAACGTCCATTCTGGCCAATGCCTACCGCCGGGACGTGCCGCTGACCGTGCATCCCGGAATCGGCTACGACATCATCGCCTGCCATCCGATGTTTCGCGGCGCGGTCATCGGTCGCGCGGCGGACACGGATTTCCGGCTGTTTGGCCGGGCGGTGGAGGGATTGGACGGCGGCGTGGTGCTGTCCGTCGGTTCGGCGATCATGGCGCCGCAGGTGTTCGAGAAAAGCCTGAGTTGCGTCAACAACCTGCGCCTGCAGGGCGGCCGCAAGATTGTCCGCGACCACACGATTTACGTGGTGGACATCCAGGACGGCGGCCATTGGGACTGGTCGCAAGGCGAGCCGCCCAAGGACAATCCGGCGTACTACCTGCGCTTCTGCAAAAGTTTTTCGCGTATGGGCGGCGTGATGAACTACCTCGAATGCGACAACGTCGCGTTTCTGCACCACTTGCTGCGGGAATGCGAGCGCGGCGTGTGATTACTGTTTCATGACGGACCGGCGGCGCACTGGAGTCGTGGAATTTTGTCCTGGCGCCAACGCAGCGACCAGGGAAGGGGAGCCGCCAAAAGGAAAGGCGGACAGGAGGTTGCCCGCCTCTCTTGATTGTTTAACCTGTTATTTCGTCGCCGGGGCGGGCTTCGTCTTGCGGGTCAGGCCGCTGGCGCGGGCGCTCTTGCGCACGTAACCCATCGCCTCATACAACGCGCTGTCATCGCCGAAATTTGGATCGGCGACCACCGCCTTGATTACGGCGGCCGTGGTCTTGTTCGTCACCAGGTCCGCCTGGTCGCGGGCGTCCTTCTGGGCCTTGAGTTCCGTTTCCAGACTGTTGATTTTGGCGCGCGCATCGAATGACGGTTGCACCGCCGCCTGATATTGCGCCAGCGTCAGCTTGGCGAACGTGGCGGTGGATGCCAGCTCGCTCCAGCCATCAATGACGGCCTGGGTGTCGTCGGCGATTTGTTGTGGATTTGCACTCATCTTGGTTTTATCTCCCGACGGTCGGTTAAAACCCGGCGGCGGTGACCGTCCCAGCCCGCCCCCGTTGCAGGAAATTTTACCCTGGATTTAAGAATTAGCAAGCAGATTACGAAAGCAGTAGCAGTTTAAGGTTTTAGAATGCGTCGGACTTTTAAAATCTCTGACGGGAGCGGGCGCATCCCGGCGCGGGTTTCGCACACCCGCGAAAAGGTTATGCGTACCCTGGGTCGGGGTGCGCGCAACCGTGGCGAGGGTTTGTCCGCCCGCAGTTCGGGTGGATGCTACCGCCGTCGGGATGCATGGGCCCGTCGTCGGGGTGGATGTAACCCGAGTCAGTCGTCGGGCGTGCCGGGCCGGCCGATGCATCCTTGGTATTTGTCCCGCGTCGCAAGGTCGCGCGCGGCGTCGAGGTCTTTGGGCGTGCCGTGGATTTCAAACGTGAGGCCGGTCTTGAAGGCGTCCTTGAGCCGTTTCTCAATGAGCGAAATGGCCAGGTGCGTGATGTCTATGCCGATTCATTGACGGTTGAGCTTTTGTGCGGCCCGAACGGCGGTGCCGCAGCCGCAGAACGGGTCCAGCACCACGTCGCCTTCGTTGCTGCTGGCCTGATGAAAATAGCCCAGCCATTTATGGCTGGGTAAAACGTCCGTCCATCATTCCAAGTCCCGGCAGGGACGAAAGAATTTCAATCCAACATCCCCGCCTTGTAATCATATCCATGCTTCTTCAAAAAAACTTCCAACTCCTCGCGAAAACTTATCTTCCGGTGATGTTCCTCCTGCATCTGGATGTAATGAATCGTATCCTCCACGCCCGACACGCCGATGCTGAATGCGCCAAACCCTTCCTGCCACGCAAAACCTTGTGGGCGGAGTTCGGGGAAAGTCTCGCGCAACCATTTTGACGAATTGCCTTTCAATAATTGCATCGCCTTGGAAATGGAAAGCGTCGCCGGCAAGCTCAAAAGCAAGTGCACGTGATCCGCCACGCCGCAGATGGCGAGTGCCTTCATGTCATTCACCCGCGCGATGCCGCCGAGATACGGCCAGAGCCGTTCACGAATGGCGGGTGTGAGCCACGGACGCCGTTCCTTGGTGGAGAACACGCAATGCATCAGGCAGGAGTTGAATGAGTGCACGGTGGATTCAAAATAATGATGCCGACCTTTGAAATCAATGTTCGGATGTTGTAACGACAACTAAACAATCTCCTCGAAAATAGCCCAGCCATTTATGGCTGGGAACAACGCAACCCGAATTTCAAAGTCACGTCAGGGACGGCAGACAATTTCTTTCGTCCCTCACGGGACTTGAAATATTTCCGAACCATGAACCCAGCCATAAATGGCTGGGCTATTTTCAAAGCAAATCTCGTTCGCGTATTTTGTGTATTTCGCGGTTGGCCTAAATCAAATTCTTCTGCGTGGCGTTGCTCTCGGCCTTGGCTTTCTTGAAGTTCAAATCCGCTGCGTGGGCGGGATGCTCGGCACGATGGCTGTGAATCGGTTCATCAGGGCGAAGTTCGCAGCCGGTAATATTTCGTGCCGCCAAAGCCGCCGCTGTTCGTGCCATTGTCGGTGAAGTTGAACGTGCCGTTGGTCGAGGTGATGAGGTTGGTGAATGTCGTCCAACCGGCTGGCAGGTTGGTGGCGTAATCCACCTGATAGGTGATGTTCGTCGGCGCGCTCCACGCGAAACGGAAATTCGCTTTCGTCTTCACCAGCGAACCGGGATCAATGACCGGCGTGATGGTGAAAGCCGAGCGCATTTTCAGCACCGTGTAAGGATTCCAGGTGGCCATGGTGTAATAGATGAACACCGTGCTGTTGGTGACGCGCGTGAACGACTCGATCAGGTAAGGCGCGTAGACCTCGCCGTCAGTATTGGTCGGATTATGGGTCGGGCCGATGGTGGGTCCGTCGGGACCGGTGGGATTATATCTGTTATTGTGAATGTAGTTGCCAAAGCCATGGTCGCGCGTCGGATTGTAAATCATCTGCGGCGTGCTCCACGGTCCCCACGGCTGGGGCGCGCAGGAAAAATAAACACCGGTGGTGTTGGTTGGTTGGATCGAATTTCGCCCGCCGTCATAGGTCATCAGCCAGAGGGAAAGGTTGGTGGAATAAATGACCGACGTGTTTCCGACCGAGGGCGAATCGTTGGGCCACGGCGGGCCGTTGGTGGGATTGTCCTGCACCACGGGAATGGCGTTGGTTTCGATGCTGCTCCACGTCGGCTGGCCGTTGGTCAGGCCGGTGAAGTAAAGCGTTCCGTTGCCGCTCAAATACGAACTGACCGGCGTCGTTGCCAGATAAATGTCGCTGGCGCGAAAGGCGCCCGCCCCGAACGTCAGGACGTTGGTGCCGAATTGACGGAGCGAGGTGATGACGAAATGGCCGCCGTTGGTGACGACCGAGATGGTGCGGTTGGTCTGGAACGTCAGGTTGGTTTGGTTGAACGTGACCAGCACCGAATAATCGCCCGCGCGCTTCTGGGTGGTATTGGTTGCGCTGTGGTCGGCACCGGTGTTGCAGACGACGTAAATCACATTGGAAAGGCAGATGCCGGCATTGGGCACGTCGTCCCCGGACATGTCAATGCCGCTGGGCTTGACGAACACATCGGAACCATTGCTGTTGGTGAAAAAATTGAGGAGCAATCCCTGTTCGCCGTTGGTCGTGGTGCTCCAGGCTACCGGGTCGGCGGCATTGTAGCTTACGTTGGTGCCGATGGTGTCGCCGAAGAAAAAAATCCGGTTGGTCCCGCACATGAAAGACGAGCTGATGTCCGTGCCTTCAATGTTGAATCGCGCGATAGTCTGGCTGACGGTGTTCGAGCCATTGGCCCAATCCACATCGCCAATGACCTGTTCCAGCTTGATTGAGGAATTGGTAATCCAGGTCAGGGCGGGAGCCGGTTGCGCCGCCGCTGTGGCGCAGAATGCCACCGCCGCGCAACAGGGAATCAACCAAAGAAATGAAATCGTGCCCCGCACAGGGATAAACTAGCAGGCCATCCAGCCGGCCGCAACTTCACCCCGAAAGCGTCGAAATAGTTCAAATCAACTCCTTCTGCGCGGCGTTGCTTTCTGCCTTGGCTTTCTTGAAATTCAAATCCGGTGCGTGGTCGGGATGCTCGGCACGATGTTTGCCGGAGAGCAGGCCTTCAATGGTCAGCAGTTGCACGCGCGGATATTTCTTGCCGGTGGCGCTTTCGTAAAAGCCCGCGCTCGCGGCGTCGGCAATCATTCCCTTGGTCGGCGTTTCGAGTGAGATGAAGAGCGCGATTTCGGCGGCCTCGCGTTCGCGGACATGATTCAACGCCCGCACGTCGTCCGCCTTGATGCCGCCGCCTTTCACGCTCACGACGATTTTGCGCGCACCGGCCTTGTCCACGTCGTGGAAGAATTTCAGGCCGTCAATGCCGCCGTCCGCGCCCTTTTTCTTGCCTTGGAAGGGCTGGGCTTCCACGAGCGACACCGCCCACCATTGGAACTGGTATTTGTCGCGCGTGGCGAGGTCGCGCGCGGCGTCGAGGTCTTTGGGCGTGCCGTGGACTTCAAACGCGAGGCCGGTCTTGAAGGCGTCCTTGAGCCGTTTCTCGATGAGCGAAATGGCGAGGTGCGTGATGTCTATGCCGATCCATTGGCGGTTGAGCTTTTGCGCGGCGTGAACGGCCGTGCCGCAGCCGCAGAACGGGTCGAGCACCACGTCGCCTTCGTTGCTGCTGGCGGCAATGATGCGTTCCAACAAGGCCAACGGCTTTTGCGTCGGGTAGCCGAGACGTTCTTGAGCTTGTGAGTTAATGGGAGAAATGTCGTCCCAAATACTGTCAACGGTCTCACCTTCGAGTTCATCTAGGTATCGCTTCCGCTGAAGCCTCTGCGTCTTTTCTTTTGGAAAATAGATTCGCCCTTGCGCGTCCATTTCTTCCATTCGTTCGCGCGACACAGCCCATCCTTTAGCCGGTGGCTGGTAGCCCTTGTATTCGTAGATAAGATTCGGGCGATACGAAGGACTTGTTAAATTGTCCAAGCGATAGCGCCGTCCGTCTTCTACATGAGTGAATTTCGATTCGATGTAGTCGGGATTATTTTCTCGGTATTGTCGGAAAAACAAAGACGCATCGCTTTTGGCATAGAAGAAAATAATGTCGTGACTAAATCCGAAACGGATTGCTTCGTTATTCGTTTCACCACGACCGGCCTTTCGCTTCCAGATAATTTCGTTGCGGTAATTTTCTTTCCCAAAGACGCCATCGAGGACGATTTTCAAATAATGGGAGGCGGTGGGGTCGCAGTGGAGGTAGAGCGAGCCGGTGGGTTTGAGGACGCGGTGGAGCTGGAGCAGGCGGTTGGCCATCATGGTGAGGTAGGCCATCATGTCGTTCTCGCCGAGGAAACGGCGGAGCGCCTGCATCATCTCGGA
>Ga0075030_100000090_pt1 | contig 64326 bp, 58 predicted proteins | sample LitLauG_LLR_2012_FD_71393 | JGI IMG/M metagenome (GOLD analysis project Ga0075030, IMG submission 71393) | Freshwater sediment microbial communities from Pennsylvania, USA - Little Laurel Run_MetaG_LLR_2012 | ecosystem: Environmental > Aquatic > Freshwater > Creek > Sediment | place: USA... | reverse complement strand
CGGCGCTGCAGCGCCGTCTTGCGCAGATCGGCGTGGTGCTGCGCGGCGAGGGCAAGGCGTTGCGCCCGATGCTGAAGGTGGGCCAGCGGCTCGTTTCGAAAGAGGGCGACCTTTGGCGCTGGGACGGGTTTGTCGCCGCAGCCGAAGCGCCGACGCCGGCGGCGCGCCGGCTGGTTGAGAAAAATCGTCTTGGCGATCTGACGCGTCAGGCCGAGGCGGCGCGGCAGGAAGCTGAGACCCTTAAGGCGGAAGCAGCGGTGCAGCAGGCCGCGCTGCGCGAAGCAGCGGCCGCGGAGACTGGCGCGCGGCAACGCGTTCGCGAAAGCCGCGCTGCCGCCGACGCGGCGCGAGACAGGCTTGCGGCGAGCGAGCGGCGCCGCGCCCAGGTCATGTCGCGCCTCTCGGCGCTGGACGAAGGCCTGGCCCGTGCGAATGCCGCACGACAGGAAGCGGTCGAGCGCAAGGCGCAGGCCGAAGCCGCGCTTGCCGCAATGATCGCCACCGACGAACTGGCGCTCAATCTGGAAAAGGCGCGCGCAAGCGCCGCGCAGGATCGAACCGAACATGCCGAGGCGCGATCCGCCGTTCAGCATATCGCGCGCGAAAGCGAAGCGCGCGAAAGCCGTCGACGTGCGATTGCCACTGAGCTCCAGACATGGAGCGAACGGCGCGACAAGGCGCAGGCGCATATCGCCGATATCGGCGAGCGCCAAGCCGCCGCACAGGTCGAGCTTGCCAAGCTCGACGACGCGCCGGTCGCGTTCCTGCAGGCGCGCCGGGCGTTGATGGCGCAGATCGAGGCCGCCGAACAATCACGCCGCGACGCCGCCGACGTGCGAGCGAGCGCAGAGTCCGAACTCGCCGAGGGCGATCGCGCGGCCAAGGCTGCGCTCGAGGCGATGAGCGCGGCGCGTGAGGCGCGGGCGGCATCCGAGGAGCGCGTCGAAGGCGCGCGCCAGCGCCGCGATGGGTTATTGCAGACGATTGCCGACGCGCTCGAATGCGAGCCTGAGGGCCTGGCGTCGCTGGCGGGACTGAAGACCGGCGAAGAGCCGCCTGAGCGCGCGCAAATCGAGCGCAAGCTCGAAAATCTCAAACAGGAGCGCGAGCGGCTTGGCGCGGTCAATCTGCGCGCCGATGAAGAGCTTGGCGAAGTCGAGGCGAGCCGCGAAAAGCTCGTCATCGAGCGCGACGATCTGACCGAGGCGATCAAACGCCTCCGCGTGGCGATCCAGAACCTCAACAAGGAAGGGCGCGAGCGGCTGCTTGCCGCGTTCGATGTCGTCAACAAACACTTTGGCGAGTTGTTCGCGACGCTGTTCGAAGGCGGCGCGGCGGAACTGCAGCTGATCGAATCGGACGATCCGCTGGAGGCGGGACTCGAACTTCTGGCTCGCCCGCCCGGCAAACGGGCTCAGGTGCTGACGCTGCTCTCTGGCGGCGAGCAGGCGCTGACGGCGATGGCGCTGATCTTCGCGGTGTTTCTCACCAACCCTTCGCCGATCTGCGTGCTGGACGAAGTTGACGCGCCGCTCGACGATTATAACGTCGAGCGCTTCTGCGATCTGCTCGAAGAGATGCGTAAACGCTCCGACACCCGTTTCGTCACCATCACCCACAACCCGATCACGATGGCGCGTATGGACCGATTGTTCGGCGTCACCATGGCGGAGCGCGGCGTCAGTCAGATCGTGTCTGTCGATCTGGCGACGGCCGAGCAGTTTCTTGAGGCGAGCTGAGGCGGGCGAGCGCGACGATGGGCGAAGAGAGCGCCGGGTTTTCGAAAGGCCGGCTTGAAGCGTTCTCGGATGGCGTCATCGCGGTCATCATCACGCTGATGGTGCTCGATCTTAAGGCGCCAGAGGATTCTGGTCTCGAAGCGCTGGCGAAAGTAACGCCGGAGTTTCTCGCCTATGTCATCAGCTTCGTTTTCGCGGCGCTTTACTGGATCAATCACCACAATCTGGTGGCGCGGGCGCGGCGCGTCACGGTCCAGCTTCTATGGGCGAATATTCTTCTGCTGTTTTGCCTCTCGCTGTTTCCATTCTCCACGGCCTATATGGCTTCGACCCGGGCGAGCGTGAACGCAACCGCGCTTTATGGCGTCGTGCAGCTTGCCTGCGCGGTGTCGTTCATGCTGATCGGCGTACTTATCGCCCGGCAAAATTCAGAGGACCCCGCCTTCCTCGCCTGGCGGCGCGCGCTGGAGCGCAAGGATCGCGTCTCGACTTTTCTCTATGTGCTGGCGATTCCGGCCGCTTTCGTGAGCCCATATCTGTCGATCGCGATCTTCGTCGCGATCGCGGCGATCTACGCATCGCCGAACTTTCTTGTCACGCGAGCAAAATAGCCCTCGCGTCGCCCGCAACTACTCCGCCGCCTTGAGCGCGCCCGGGTTGTTGGGATGCGTTGTCCAGTTGGCGGCGGGCCTGTCATAGGGAAGGCCGGTGCGCGGATCGACGCCCTGTGTTTTGTGCACGAGCGTGATGCAGTCCTCGACCGGGCACACGAGCACGCACAGATTGCAGCCGACGCATTCGTCGTCGCTGACGACAAATTTCCGCTGACCATTGACTTTCGCGAAGATCGCCTGGTGCGAAGTGTCTTCGCAGGCGATGTGGCAGCGTCCGCATTTGATGCAGAGATCCTGGTCGATCTCCGCCTTGGCGACATAGTTGAGGTTCAGATATTGCCAGTCCGTCATGTTGGGAATCGCGCGGCCGCGGAAATCCTCGATCGAGGAATAGCCTTTTGCGGCCATGTGGTTCTTCAGGCCTGAAATCAACTCCTCGATGATTTTGAAACCATAGGTCATCGCCGCGGTGCAGACCTGCACGTTGCCTGCGCCCAGCGCGATGAACTCAGCAGCGTCGCGCCATGTCGTGATACCGCCGATCGCGGAGATTGGCAGGTCGCGGGTTTTCGCATCGCGCGCGATCTCCGAAACCATCGACAGCGCGATCGGCTTGACAGCGGGGCCGCACATGCCGCCGTGCGTTCCCTTGCCGTCCACATGATGCATCGGGGCGAAAGCGTCGAGATCGACGCCCATGATCGAGTTGATCGTGTTGATCAGCGAGACCGCGTCGGCGCCGCCGGCCTTGGCGGCGCGGGCGGGCGCGCGGATGTCGGTGATGTTGGGAGTCAGCTTGACAATGACCGGCATGCGGGTGTGCGCCTTGCACCAGCGCGCGACCATCTCGATATATTCGGGCACCTGTCCGACCGCCGAGCCCATGCCGCGCTCGGACATGCCATGCGGACAGCCAAAATTCAGCTCGACCCCGTCGCACTCCGTCTCCTCGACGCGAGCGAGAATCTTCTGCCATGATGGCTCGTCGCATGGCACCATCAAGGAGACGACAAGGGCTCGATCGGGCCACTCGCGCTTGACCTGCTTGATTTCCTGCAAATTGATTTCGAGATCGCGGTCCGTGATGAGCTCGATATTGTTGAAGGCGATGAGGCGCCGGTCAGGACCGTGCAGGGCTCCGTAGCGGGCGCCGGAGACGTTGACGACAGGCGGGCCCGCCTCGCCGAGCGTCTTCCAGACGACGCCGCCCCATCCCGCCTTAAAGGCGCGCTCGACATTGGTCTTGCGGTCTGTTGGCGGCGCGGATGCAAGCCAGAACGGGTTGGGCGAACGGATGCCGAGAAACTCGGTTCTGAGATCGACCATGTCACATCTCCCGCTTGGTCTGTGCGCGCAACGCGGCGTCGATCGACAGCGCGGCGCGTTTGCCGTCCTCGACAGCGGCGACTGTGAGATCCTGACCGCTGTGGACGCAGTCGCCGCCCGCCCAGACGCCCGGCAGCGACGTGCGCCGCTCCGCATCGACCACGACGCGTCCGCCCTTCAACTGGAGAGTCCCCGCATCGCCAAAGATTTCCGGCGTCAGCGCCTGGCCGATGGCGGTGAAAACGACGTCGGCCTCGATTCGAAAGACATCGCCGGGCGGCGCAGAATGTCCATCATGCGCCTCGCCGTCCGTTCGCTCGAACAGAACCGCGCTCACCGCGCCGTCCTTGCCCTCAAGTGCGATCGGACGCGCCCAGGTCCGGATCAAGACGCCGCTGGTCTGCGCCAACTCGCGCTCGTAGGCGCTGGCTTTCATATTTTCGAGGCTGCGGCGATAGACGATGGTCACCGATTCCGCGCCGAGCCGCTTGCTCTGCACAGCGATATCGACGGCCGTCATGCCGCCGCCGATGACGACGATGCGGCGGCCAACGGGGAGGCTCGCAAGGTCGCTGGTCTGGCGCAGTCTTGCGATATAGTCGACAGCGTCAAGCACGTTGGCGAGTTCGCCTTCCGATTTGAGCCCGATTTTGTTGACGGCGGCAAGGCCAGCGCCAACGAACACCGCATCGAAATCGCGCTGCAGACCCGCCAGATCAATGTCGCGCCCGAGCGCGACGCCATGCTTCACCTCGATGCCGCCGATCGACAGGATGAAGGCGACTTCTTTGGCGGCAAAATCGTCGGGCACCTTGTAGGCGGCGATGCCGTATTCATTGAGGCCGCCGGACTTTTTCCGAGCCTCGAAAATTGTCACGGCATGGCCGCGCTCGGCCAGAGCGTGCGCGCAGGTGAGGCCGGCGGGACCCGCTCCGACGACGGCGACGCGTTTGCCGCTCGGCGCGGCGCGGGAGAAAGGGTGCTTGCCGCTCGCCATCAGCGCGTCGGTGGCGAAGCGCTGCAACAGCCCTATGCGCACAGGCTTGCCCTCCGCCTCCTGGCGCACGCAAGCCTGCTGGCACAAGGTCTCGGTCGGGCAGACGCGGGCGCAGCTGCCGCCGAATATGTTGTCCTCAAGGATCGTCAGGGCGGCGCCCTCGACGTTGCCGGCGCCGATCTCGCGGATGAAAAGCGGGATGTCGATCGAGGTCGGGCATGCCGTCTGGCACGGCGCGTCGTAGCAAAAATAACAGCGGTCGGCCTCCACCGTGGCTTCGTGCCGGCTGAGGGGAGGATGCAGGTCGGCAAAATTGCGTTCCAGCGTCAGCGGGTCGAGACGAGCGGCGGCAATTCCCGGCTGAAGGTTTGAAGCTGGCGTCCCGCTCATAGCGTAGCTCCAGACATCCGGCGCTGTGGCGTCGGCGATTTTGTGATCTTGACCAATTGGTCAGGATGCTGGCGCGCGAGGCGACCCTTGTCAAGCCGCTCGCGGCGCAGAGGCGGGATTGTCATTCCAATCCGAAATAGCGCACAAAGTCCCGACGACGCATTTCCCGCTGAGGCACACGCATTGAGCGCCGCAACCATCGCCTTTGTCAGCTCCAGCCCGCTCGCGCGGGTCAGGGCGATCCTGATCGGCTCGATGGGCAATCTGATCGAGTGGTACGATGTCTATGCCTATTCCGCATTCGCGCTTTACTTCTCCGGTTCGTTCTTCAGCGCCCCGAGTCTCGAAAAGCAACAGCTATATGCCGCGCTGATCTTCGCATCGGGTTTCATCGCGCGGCCATTTGGCGGGCTGCTGATCGGCTATTTCGCCGATCGCTACGGCCGCCGCTCGGCGATGATGGGCTCGATCATGCTGATGTGTTTCGGCTCGCTGATGATCGCGCTGACCCCCACGGTGGCCAGTATCGGCATCGCGGCGCCGATCGTCCTGACCCTGGCGCGCATCATCCAGGGCATCAGCCAGGGCGGCGAATATGGAACGAGCTGCACCTATCTGGCGGAGATCAGCGAGCCCCAACATCGCGGCCTTTACTCCGGCGTCTGGTACACCACGCTGATCGGCGGGCAGCTCTGCGCAATTCTCGTGCTGCTGATTCTACAGAAATTGTTCCTCACCAGCGAACAGTTGAAGGACTGGGGCTGGCGCATCCCGTTTGCCATCGGTGCGCTGCTGGCGCTGGCAACGTTCTACATGCGGCGGGACATGATCGAGACGGACCACTTCAAATCGGCGCAAAAGACGATGTCCCGCACCGGTTCGCTCATTGAACTAGCGGCGCAGTGGAGAATGCTGCTCGTGGTGATCGGCGTCACCGTCGGCGGCACCTCCGCCTTCTACACCTACACGACCTACATGCAGAAGTTCCTGAAACTGTCGGTGAAGCTGACGGATGCGCAGACAACATACGTGACGGCCGGGTCGTTGTTGTTCGCCATCATCCTGCAACCGCTGTATGGCGCGCTCTCGGACCGCATCGGCCGCAAGCCGCTGCTGATCGGTTTTGGAGTCATGGGCGTGATCGGCACGTATCCCCTGCTGTCGACGCTGAAGGAGGCGCGGGACCCATGGATCGCGCTGCTCATCATCTGCTGCGCCTGGGCCATCGTCAGCGGCTACACGTCGATCACGGCGATCGTGAAGGCGGAACTGTTCCCGACCGCGGTGCGCGCGCTTGGCGTCGGCCTGCCCTACGCCCTGACCGCAGCCATCTTCGGCGGAACCATCGATTCGGTTGCCCTGGCGTTCAAGAACAACGGCCATGAGGAATGGTTCTATCTCTACGCGACGGCGTTGATCTTCATCTCGCTGATCGTCTATCTCTTGCTTCCGGACACTCAGCGCAATTCGCGGATGGAGCAGCACCATTAGCGGCGCCGAACCAGTTCAGCGAATGCCCTGATGCAGCGTCCGCTCGTTCATGTGATTGGCGCCGGCTTTTCCGGCCTCGCGGCGGCAGTCAGGCTTGCCAGAGAGAAAACCTACGACATCGTCGTGCATGAAGCCGCGATGCAGGCGGGCGGCAGGCGGCGCTCGTATCTGGACGACGCCGCCAGCGCGATGATTGACAATGGCAACTATGTCCTGCTGTCGGGAGATCAATCGTCATTCGAATTTGTCGATGCCATCGGCGCGCGCGACCAGATCGAAATTCTGCCGGGAAGCGACATCCCATTTGCCGACATGCTGAGCGGGCAGCGCTGGAGCTTGCAGCCCAATGAAGGACGCGTGCCCTGGTGGCTGCTCAGCGACAAACGCCGGCTGCCCAATTCGCGGGTGAAGGACTACTGGGCGATCGCCAAACTGCTCCGCGCCAAGCCGGCATCGGCGCTCGGCGATGTCATTGAATGTGCCGGGCCGCTCTATGAGCGAATGTGGCGCCCGCTGCTGCTTGCGGCGCTGAACACAGACCCGAAGACTGCCGCGGCCGGGCTGGCGGCGGCGCCGCTGCGACGGCTTCTGGCGTGTGGCGGTCGCGGCGCGCACCTGTGTCTGCCGCGCAACGGCCTGTCGCGCTCGCTGATCGAGCCGGCGCTGAAGCACCTTCGCCGCTCCGGGGTGCAGGTGCGTTTCGGGCGCCGGCTGGAAGCCATGGAGTTTTCCGGGCAGCGAGTCGAAAGGCTCGAATTCGAACACGATTCGATAGGTCTCGGCGCGCGCGACTATGTCGTGCTGGCGATGCCGGGATTCGCTGCGAGCGCCCTGATCCCTGCGATTTCCACCCCCCAGCAATACAATGCGACTCTCACCGCACATTTCAATATTGCCCCACCGGCAAAGCAGCCGCGCATGCTGGGCGTCGTCAATGGAATGGTGAACTGGCTGTTCGCCTGGCCTGATCGACTGTCGGTCACGATCAACAACGCCAATGAATTTATGGAGCGTCCGCGCGATCGGCTGGCGGCGGATATCTGGCGGGAGGTTGCGGCGCTGACCGGGCATGCAGACGCGCTGCCGTCATGGCGTATTATCCGTCAGCGCCGCGCCACGTTCTCAGCGACGCCACAGGACGATGCTCGACGTCCGGCTGTCCAGACGGCGTGGAGCAATCTGTTCCTCAGCGGCGCCTATGTGCAGAACGGACGGCCCGCGGCGGGACTTGAATCGACGATCCAGTCCGGCCAGAGCGCCGCGCAAGCGCTTGTGGAGAGCATCGTCAAGGGTTGAGGCTGGCTTAGCTCCAGCGCGATGCGACAAAGCGGGCGGCGTAGCTGAGGATGCGGCCCTCATCGCCCAGGTCGGCGTCGTCAAGAGCCGCTTGTGCCTGCGTCACAAGCCGTTCCAGCGTCGCGCGAGCTTCTGTTCCGCCGAGGGTGGCGATCAGCGTCGCCTTGTTACGCCCAATGTCCTTGCCGGTTCGCTTACCCAAAACGATTTCATTGCCCTCTGCATCGAGCAGATCGTCCGCAATTTGAAAAGCCGCGCCAAGCGCCTCGCCATAGCGCGTGAGCGCCGCGCGCCGCGCCGGCGCCGCATCGGCGATGATTGCGCCAGCCTCGACGCTGAAGCGCAGCAACGCGCCGGTTTTCATCGCCTGCAAACGCGCGATCGCGGCAAGTTCAAGCGGCGCGGCGGCGGTCTCGGCTTCGAGATCGAGCATTTGCCCGCCCGCCATGCCGCCGACCCCCGAGGCGCGCGCCAAGCCCAGGCAAAGCGCCGAACGCACAGCGCCATCGGGATGCGTCGGCGTGTCCGCCATCACCTCGAAGGCGAGCGTCAGCAGGGCGTCGCCGGCCAGAATCGCGGTCGCTTCGTCAAAGGCCTTGTGGGTGGTTGGACGACTGCGGCGGATGTCGTCGTCGTCCATAGCGGGCAGGTCGTCATGCACGAGCGAATAGCAGTGGACGAGCTCGATCGCCACCGCCGCCCGCAAAGCTGTGTCGTCAGCACCGCCGAGCGCGCGCGCGGTCTCAAGGGTCAGGAACGGCCGCAGCCGCTTGCCGCCCTGTAGCGCGCTGTAGCGCATCGCCTCGAGCAATCGCAGCGGCCGCATCACCTCGCCATCGCGCCGCCCCAACGCGAGGAAGCCGTCCAGCGCGGCCTCGACCTGGGACGTCGTCTCTCTCAACCTGTCCTGAAATTCACGCGCCGGTTGATCTGCTTTGACTCTACTCATAGTCGGCGGGATCGAAGACGCGCTTCACCGAGCAGAATTCGCAGGTCACTTCGATCATGCCGTCGTCGCCAACCATGTCGCGACGTTCATCCGGCGAAAAACTCTGCAGCATCGCATCGATCCGCTCGGAAGAGCAGCGGCAGGCCTCGACAAGCGGAGTCGGCGTAAATACGCGCACGCCGCGTTCGTGAAACAGCCGATACAGCAATCGCTCCGCCGATAGAGTCGGATCAATCAGCTCGTGATCTTCGGTCGTCGCGGCATGGGCTCGCGCCTCGGTCCACGATTCGTCGTCGACCTCGGCCTCGACAACCGTTCCCGCCGGCGCGTCGCCGGGCGCAAGGTCAACACGGCGGCGGCGGTCCTCGGAATCGGGCAGGAACTGAGCGATCAATCCGCCCGCGCGCCAATGCGACCCGCTTGGAGTCACGGTTTCCCCGACGGCGAGGCGAACCAGCGTCGGGATCTGCTCTGAACACTCGAAGTACTCATGCGCCGCCGATTCCAGTCCGCGCCCATCGAGCGGGATCACACCCTGGTAACGCGCCAGATCGCCGCCGGGATCGATGGTGAAGGCGAGATGGCCCGATCCGAGCAGGTCGCCCTTGAAGCCGGACTTGATCGCCGCATCGAGCTTTGCCTGATCGAAACGCGCCAGCGCGCGAAGGTTGGATGGCGCGTCGAAATCGACCACCAGCATCGACAGAACGCCATCGGATTTCGTCTGCAACTGAAATCCGCCCTCGGTCTTCAGCGCGGACCCGAGCAGCACAGTCAGCGCCACCGCCTCGCCGACATAGCGCGCGATTGGCGCGGGATAGGCGTGGCGCTTGAGGACGGCGTCGATCGAAGGCCCCAGCCGCACCACGCGGCCGCGCGTGCTGAGAGGCTCGACAGTGTAGGCGATGACAATGTCGTCCTGCGCAATGTCCGATACTGTGCGCACCGGCGCTTCGGCTCTCATGAGTCAAGAAGTCCCAGGCACCATGCCAACACGCCCTTCTGCGCGTGCAGCCGGTTCTCCGCCTCGTCGAATACGACGGACTGCGGGCCGTCGATCACTTCGTCAGTCACTTCCTCGCCGCGATGCGCCGGCAGGCAATGCATGAAGATGGCATTCTTCGCGGCGACGCGCATCAATTCCCGATTGACCTGATAAGGCTTCAGCAGGTTGTGCCGGTGCCCTTCGTCTTCGTCGCCCATCGAGACCCAGCAATCGGAGACGACCGCGTCGGCGTTGGCGACAGCGACGAACGGGTCTTCGCCAATTGTAATCCTCGCGCCTTTCGCGGTGGCTCGGCCTATGCGCTGTGCCGGCGGCTGCAAGGGTTTGGGGCAGGCGATGTCGAGAGAGAAGTCAAACGCCTGCGCCGCGTCAATCCATGACGACAGCACGTTGTTGTAGTCGCCGCTCCAGGCGACCTTACGGCCGCGGATGGGGCCGACATGCTCCTCGAAGGTCAGGATGTCGGCCATCACCTGGCAGGGGTGCGATTGCTTAGTCAGTCCGTTGATGACCGGCACGGTGGCGAAGCGAGCCATCTCCACCATGTCGGCATGATCGAGAATGCGGATCATGATGGCGTCGACGTAGCGCGACAGCACGCGCGCGGTGTCGGCGATGGTCTCGCCGCGGCCGAGCTGCATTTCGGCGCCGGTCAGCATAATCGTCTCTCCACCAAGCTGTCGCATGGCGATGTCGAACGAAACGCGCGTGCGGGTCGACGGCCGATCGAAAATCATCGCCAGTGTCTTACCCGCGAGCTGTCCCGGTTGTGGCGCGCCGTTCGCGCGGGCCTTTTTCATCGTGGCCGAAGCCTCGAGAATGCGACGCAATTCGCCGGCCGGTTGATCGTTCAAGTCAAGAAAGTGTCGGGCAGGCTCGACCTTGGCAATGGCGTTCATTGCGCGGCGCCTTTTTGCGCAGCTGCGATGTCGCCTTCCAGCGCCTCGCAAGCCCGATCCAGCCGGCGCATGCCCTCCGTCAGCTCTTCTTCGGAAATAATCAGCGGCGGCAGCACGCGCACAACGTTGTCGCCAGCAGGAATCGTCAGCAGCTTTTCAGCCCGCGCCGCCGCGGCGAAAGCAGCGGGGGTCACCTTGACCTTGAGGCCGACGATCAGCCCTTCGCCCCGGATCTCCTCGATAATTCCGGGGTGATGGTCGCGCAATTCCGCAAGCTTCTGCCGCAGCACAAGGCCGAGGCGCGCGACGCGCTCGACGAAGCCCGGCGCCAGGACGATGTCAAGCACCGCGTTGCCGATCGCCATGGCAAGCGGATTGCCGCCAAAAGTAGTGCCGTGGGTGCCGGTGGTCAGACCCTTCGCCGCGTCAGCCGTCGCCAGACAGGCGCCGAGAGGAAATCCGCCTCCGAGGCCTTTGGCGAGCGTCATGATGTCGGGGGTGACGCCAGCGAGTTCGTGCGCCGAGAAGCGACCGCTGCGGCCAACCCCGGTCTGGATTTCGTCGAGGATCAACAGCAGACCATGCTCGTCGCAAATTTCTCGCAAACCGCGCAGAAACGCCGGCGGGACGACCCGAATGCCGCCTTCGCCCTGAATCGGTTCGATCAGGATGGCGCCGGTCTGCGGTGTGACCGCAGCCTTCACCGCGTCGAGGTCGCCGAGCGGCAACTGGTCGAAGCCATCGACCTTGGGCCCGAAACCCTCGAGATATTTGGCCTGCCCGCCCGCCGCGATCGTTGCCAGCGTGCGGCCATGAAAGGCGCCCTCGAAGGTGATAATCCGATAGCGCTCCGGATGACCCTCGACGCTCTGCCACTTGCGGGCCATCTTGATCGCCGCTTCGTTGGCCTCCGCGCCCGAATTGGTGAAGAACACGAGGTCGGCGAAAGTGGCGTCGGTCAGGCGCCTTGCAAGCGCCTCGCCGCCCGGCATCTGGAACAGATTTGACGTGTGCCAGAGTTTGCCGCCCTGCGTCATCAGGGCGTCGACCAGATGCGGATGCGAATGTCCCAGCGAGGCGACGGCGATACCCGCGCCGAAGTCGAGATAGCGATCCCCGTCAACCGTGGTCAACCAGCAGCCCTCGCCCTTTTCAAAGGCGATTTCAACGCGCGCGTAGGTCGGCACGATCGCAGAAGACAAGTTTGGCGCTCCCTTGATTTCGGCGGGGTGGGGGACGGACAAAAACGAAAAGCCGCCCTGTTGGACGGCCACTCGCCAGAACACCATATGGGATTGAACCTGCGTTGGTCAAACCGAGCGCGAGCAGAAAAAACTAGGATTTGCTCAGGCGGAACTTATTTGCCGACGCTCCCCGCTAAGTTCTTGACATGACTCAATCAACGCATCGCACGGGATGAACGTGTTCGGCGGATCGCCTATATCAGCTGGGGAAAAGCCACTCTTCGCATAGCGGCGGACTCTTGCGCGCGATTCAATGAGTAGTGTAGCGTCTCGCGTGTCAGCCACGAGATATCGTGGGGCAGACCTTCTGGAGAGCGTTTCGATGCGTTCGCTTGCCGACGTTTTCGGCGGGCGCGGGGAGAGATTCTGTCAATTGTCACATTAGCTGGATCGCGCCGTTTTCAGGCGTCTTGCGGTTTGTGCTTATTTTAAGTGAGGCCAAAATGTCTTGGACGGATGAACGAGTCGAATTGCTGCGCCAATTGTGGCTGGACGGCAAGAGCGCCAGCCAGATCTCGGCACAACTCGGATTAGGAATAACCCGCAACGCGGTTATCGGCAAAGTCCATCGGCTCGGCCTGTCGGGCAGAACCAAATCGAGCGCCCCAGCCGCGCCTCGGGTTCGCCAGCGCGCAGCGCCCATGCACAGGCCTCCCGTCATCAATCGCCACAGCGGGGTCAGCCGCCACGTGCGCGGCAACACCGCGCTTGCGCTCAACCCGGAGCATCTGATGGAGATGCAGCCGGTGGTCTATGAGGACGTGGTTGTGCCGATCTCCTTGCGGGTGACGATCGTCGAGCTCAAGGAATCGATGTGTCGCTGGCCGTTGGGCGATCCAACCAGCCCGGAATTTCGTTATTGCGGCTCACAATCCTCGTCAGGCCCGTATTGCGCGCCGCATGGCAAGATGGCCTACCAGCCCGCTCAGGACCGTCGCCGCGAGCGCGACAGGCGCACGCTCACCCGACAGATGTGAGGCGGCGCCCGAGGCGGGCCGCTCACGCCTTGCCGAATGTCTCGTCGAAGGAATAGCCGGTCCCTCGGACCGTGCGGATCGGGTCGCGCTCCCGCCCACGCGAGAGCGCCTTGCGCAAGCGGCCGACATGGACGTCGACGGTCCGCTCGTCGATCTCAACCGACTGACCCCACACGCCGTCGAGCAATTGCGCGCGCGAGAAGACGCGACCCGGCTTTTCCAGGAGATATTCGAGCAGGCGAAATTCGGTCGGGCCAAGGTGAACGTCGCGGGCGCCGCGGCGGACGCGTCGCGTCTCGCGATTGAGATCGAGATCGCCGGCGTTCAGCCGTTCGGCGATACGCTCGGGCCGACTGCGGCGGAGCAGCGCTCTGATGCGAGCCATCAGTTCAGGGACGGAGAACGGCTTGACCACATAGTCGTCGGCGCCGACGGAGAGGCCGCGCACCCGCTCCCCCTCTTCGCCGCGCGCCGTCAGCATGATGACCGGCAGCGTTTTGGTGAGCTCCCGCGCGCGCAGGCGACGGCAGATTTCGAGCCCTGAAACGCCTGGCAACATCCAGTCGAGCACGACCAGATCCGGGGGATTCTCGGCCAGCCGCAGTTCCGCTTCATCGCCGCGTTCGACGCATTCGGCGATGTAGCCCTCGGATTCGAGATTGTAGGCGATCATCAGCGCAAGGTCGGACTCGTCTTCGACCACCAGTATCCGCGGGGCCGCCGAAGCTCCGATGCGCGCGGCCTCCTTGACTGTGTCGTTCATTTGGCGTCGCTCGCAGCGAGGGCTGCGCCGTACTCACGCGGCCCCTTTGGCCGATCGGGAGGCAGCGAGCTTCCGGTCACGACGTAATAGACAGTCTCGGCGATGTTCGTCGCATGGTCGCCAATACGTTCAATGTTCTTCGAACAGAACAGCAGATGCGCGCAGAACGAGATGTTGCGCGGGTCCTCCATCATATGGGTCAGGAGATCGCGAAACACGGAATCTTCCAGCGCGTCCAGCTCGGCGTCGCGACCCCAAACCGCCTGGGCGCGCTCGACGTCGCGTTGCGCGTAGGCATCGAGAACATCCTTCATCTGTTCGGTGGCGAGGTCGTTCATGTGCTTCAGGCCGACGACCGCGCGGGGGACACGCGCCTCGGGGCCGATCTTCAATGTTCGCTTGGCGATATTCTTGGCGAGATCGCCGACGCGCTCGAGATCGCTGGCGATGCGGATGGCGCCGATGATCTCGCGTAGGTCCACGCCCATCGGCTGGCGCCGCGCGATCATCAGGATCGCGTGCTCCTCGATCTCCCGTTGCAGGGCATCGAGGCGCGTGTCCGTCGAGACGACCTGCTGGGCGAGCACAGCGTCGACCGTGCCGAGCGCGTCCATCGCGTCGACCACCATCTTTTCAGCGATGCCGCCCATTTCGGCGATGCGCAATCCTAGCGCGTCGAGGTCCTTGTCGTAGGCTCGAACTGTGTGGTCAGCCAATGATGTTCTCCTCAACCAAAGCGGCCGGTAATGTAATCCTGCGTCCGCTTTTCCCGCGGCGACGTGAACACCCTGTCGGTGTCGCCGAACTCGATGAGTTCGCCCAGGTACATGAATGCGGTATAATGCGAAACGCGCGCCGCCTGCTGCATGTTGTGGGTGACGATCGCGATCGTGTAATCCTCGGTCAATTCGTCGATCAGTTCCTCGATCTTCGCCGTCGATATCGGATCGAGCGCCGAGCACGGCTCGTCGAACAGAATGACTTCGGGGCTGATCGCGACGCTTCGCGCGATGCACAGGCGCTGCTGCTGGCCGCCGGAAAGACCAAGGCCGCTCGAGGCGAGCTTGTCCTTGACCTCCTCCCAAAGCGCCGACCGTCGCAACGAGGATTCCACCCGCGCGTCGAGCTCGGACTTCGACAGCTTCTCATAAAGCCGGATGCCGAAGGCAATGTTGTCGTAGATCGACATCGGAAACGGCGTCGGCTTCTGGAACACCATGCCCACCCGGGCGCGCAACATGTTCAGGTCGAGGTCGGGATCAAGAATATTCTCGCCGTCGAGCAGCACTTCGCCTTCGGCGCGCTGGTTGGGATAAAGATCGTACATGCGGTTGAGGACGCGCAGCAGCGTCGACTTGCCGCACCCCGACGGGCCGATGAAGGCGGTCGCCTTATTGGCTTTCAGATCGAGGGTAATCGCCTTGAGCGCCTTGGACGCGCCGTAATAGAAGTCGAGATTGCGGATCTCGAGTTTCGCGACAGCTTCGATCTCGGCGTGCGGAATGGCGTTCATTTGAGGGTTCCCCTCGCGGCCAACATTCGGGCGGAGACGCTCAGCGTGAGAACCGCAAGCGTGATAATCAGCGCGCCGGTCCACGCCAGTTGCTGCCATTCCTTGTAAGGACTGAGCGCGAACTGGAAGATCACCGCGGGCAGGCTGGAGACGGGAGCGTTAAGGTTCAGGCTCCAGAACTGGTTGTTCAACGCGGTGAACAGCAGCGGCGCCGTTTCGCCGCTGATGCGCGCGGTGGCGAGCAGCACGCCCGTCAAAATGCCGGTGCGGGCGGCGCGATAGCCGATCCGCTGAATAACCAGAGAGCGCGGCATCCCGAGCGCCGATCCGGCCTCGCGCAATGTATTGGGAACGAGATTCAGCATGTCCTCCGTCGTGCGAACCACGACCGGCACGACAAGCACCGCCAGCGAGACCGCGCCCGCAATCCCCGAGAAATGGCCCATCGGCGCGACCATGACCTGGTAGATAAAAAGGCCAATGACGATGGAGGGCGCACTGAGCAGGATGTCGTTGATGAAGCGCACCACAAACGCCAGATTCGAATGGCGCCCGTATTCGGCGAGATAGGTGCCAGCGAGCATTCCGAGCGGCGCCCCGAGCGCGACTCCGATCACCGTCATCATCAGACTGCCGGCGATGGCGTTCAGCAGGCCGCCGTCGCTGCCGGGCGGAGGGGTCATCTGCGTGAACACCGCCAGCGACAATCCGCCAAGCCCGCGCCAGAACAGCACGCCCAGAATCAGCAGCAGCCAGCTCAGCCCGAAAGCGGCCGCGGCGACGCTGAGCGTCATCCACATCGCGTTGCGCCTGCGGCGCGCCGGATACAGCGTCATGGCGCTATCTCCCCGCTTTCATTTCGAGCCGCATCAGCATGAGCCGGGCGAACGCGAGAACGATGAATGTGATGATGAAGAGAATGAGGCCCAGGGCGACTAGCGACGACGTGTAGAGATCGCCCACCGCCTCGGTGAATTCGTTGGCGATCGTCGCCGAGATCGTTGTGCCGGGGCCAATCAGCGAAGCTGAAATCTTGTGCGCATTGCCAATGACGAAAGTCACCGCCATCGTCTCGCCCAACGCGCGGCCAAGACCCAGCATGACGCCGCCGATAACGCCGACGCGGGTAAAGGGGATGACGACATTGCGCACCACTTCCCATGTCGTGCAGCCGAGGCCATAGGCGGACTCTTTCAGCATCGGCGGCACAGTGTCGAACACATCGCGCGATATCGAGGTGATGAACGGCAGCACCATGATCGCGAGGATCAGCGAGGCCGTCAGCACGCCGATTCCATACGGAGGCCCGGCGAAAATCGAGGAGAGCAGCGGCACGGGTCCGAACAGCGCGATAAGGGCGGGCTGGACATATTGCTGAAGAAACGGCGCAAAAATAAACAGGCCCCAGATGCCGTAAATAATGCTCGGGATGCCCGCCAGGAGCTCGATCGCGGCGCCGATCGGCCGGCGCAGCCAGATCGGACAAAGCTCAGTGAGGAAAATGGCGATACCCAACCCGACCGGGGCCGCGATCGCCATGGCGATGATCGAGGTGATCAGCGTTCCATAAATAGCGGGCGCGGCGCCGTACTTGTCCGTGACGGGGTTCCAAACTTCCGTGGTGAGGAAGCTGAAGCCGAATTCACGTAGCGCAGGAATGGATCCTTCTATGAGGGAAACGATGACGCCGCCAAGAATGACCAACACGAAAGCTGCGGCGCTGAACGTCAAGCGGCGAAAAAAATTGTCGCTCGAGGCGAAGGCCTTTACCGCCTCGTTGCGCGCTAACGTTCCGCGGCTTGTCGCACTGATTTGTGGAAGCGCCATATCGGACATCGGACTCGCTCAGGCTACGAGGCTGGCCGGGACGCCGCGAGCGCCCCGGCCAGATTGATCATTTCGCGGCGAAGACGGGCTTGCCGTCCGACGTTTTGATTTCGGTCGCCCAGGACTTGCGGATCTGCGCCACCACCGCTGCCGGGAGCGGGACATAATCCAGCTCCTCAGCCGCCTTCGAGCCGTTGGTGTACGCCCAATCGAAGAACTTCAAGGCTTCCACCGAGGCCTCCGCATTGTCAGGCTGCTTGTACATCAAGATGAAAGTCGCGCCGGCGATCGGCCAGGATTCAGCGCCTGGCTGGTTGGTCAGGATGACATAGTAGTTTTCTGACTTGGCCCAATCCGCATTGGCGGCCGCGGCTTGGAAAGACGCCGCGTTTGCCGCAACGGCCTTGCCGTCGGCGTTGATCACGTTGACCGCCGCCATCTTGTTCTGCTTGGCGTAGGCGTATTCAATGTAGCCAATGGAGCCCTTGGTCTGCGTCACATTGTTGGCGACGCCTTCGTTGCCTTTGGCTCCAATGCCGACCGGCCACTCAACCGCCGTGGCGGCGCCGACTTTGGACTTCCAGTCCGGGCTCACCTTGGAGAGGTAGTCGGTGAAAATGAACGTCGTGCCCGATCCGTCAGACCGATGAGCGACGACAATCGCATCGGACGGCAGTTTGGCATTGGGGTTTAGCTTCTTGATCGCGGGGTCGTCCCACTTGGTGATGACGCCGAGAAAAATATTGGCGAGTGTCGGGCCGTCAAGCGCCAGATCGCCGGCCTTGACGCCGTCGAGATTGACGACGGGCACGTCGCCGCCAACGACCGTCGGAAACTGGATCAATCCAGCGTCTTTGAGATCCTTTGGCGTCAGCGGCATGTCGGACGCGCCGAACGTGACCGTCTTCGCCTTGATCTGCTTGATGCCGCCGCCTGAGCCAATCGATTGATAATTAAGACCGTTGCCGGTCTCCTTCTTATAGGTGTCCGCCCATTTGGCGTAGATCGGGTAGGGGAACGTCGCGCCAGCGCCGGAAATATCGGCCGCGGACGCGGCAACGACAGATGTTGCGACAGTCGCCGCCACGGCAAAGGATTTGAATATCATAACGCCTCTCAGACTTGGTTGACTTAGCTCGGGGCCTCTGTCTACGCTGCTAGAGAGCAGTTAATATGACAAGTGTGCAACGATTTGATGACGCATCAATCTATTGAAATATAAGGGTATCTACAGCAGCGGGTGAAGCGGCGCGATCGCAGTGAATGCCGAGCCCTTCGAGATCTCGCTCGCAATGGTAAGCCGTCCGCGATGACGAGCCATGATGTGCTTGACGATGGCCAGCCCCAGGCCGGTGCCCCCCTTCGACCGGCTTTGTCCGGCATCAATACGATAGAAGCGCTCGGTCAAACGCGGCAAATGTTCGGGCGCGATGCCGCGTCCGAAATCGCGCACGCTGAGCCAGCCCTCACGCGCGCGTTTTGCGACAGTGATTTCGACAGTGCTGGACCGCGGATCGTCGCCCGAGCCGCCGTATTTAATGGCGTTCTCAATCAGATTTTCCGCGACCCGGACAAGCTCGTCGCGATCGCCCGTGACAATCACGGGGTCCTCGGCGTCTATCTTGAGATGCACGCCAAACTCCTGCGCAAGCGGACCCAGCGTATCCGCGACGTGGCGCGCCACCAGCGCGAGGTCGACGGCGGCGTCAGGGCGCACATGTTGCTTCTGCTCGATGCGGGAGAGCGACAGCAGATCGTCGATAAGCCGTGCCATCCGCCGGCCTTGCTCGCGCATGATCGTCAGGAACTTGGCTCTGGCGGCCGCATCGTCGCGGGCCGGCCCCTGCAGAGTCTCGATGAATCCGAGGAGGGATGCCAACGGCGTCCGCAACTCGTGGCTCGCGTTGGCGATGAAATCGACGCGCATGCGCTCGACCCGTCTGGTGTCTGTCAGATCGCGCAAGGTCAGCAACGCAGCCGTGGACTCACTTGCGTCGCCGACCAGCGGGGCGATGCAAACATCGAACAGGCGCTCGACCGGAACGCGCTCGCTCCACAGGACGGTCTCGACGCTGCCGTTCGCCAAGGCGCGCCGCAGGCCATCGAGAACATCCGGCGCCCGGAGAGACAGCAGAAGCGGCTCGCCGAGCTTTATCGTTGGCAGTATTTCTCTGACCGGCTCGTTGACGGCGGCCACGCGCTCGTCGTGGCCGACGATAATAGCTGGCTCCGGCATCGCGCCAATGAGCTTGGCGCAGAATGACGAATGGATATCCAGGACGAGGTCGCGCCGGCTTTTGTCGCTCATCTCAGAACTCGTGAGCCATTTTCCGCCGGAAAGCAAAGTCGGCGCTGGGCGCACCGGCGCGGCCACGCGCCTCTACGCTTCGTCAGAAAATTCCGATTTGTCCAAGGCTTCGCGCAGTGAGCGCCAGCGGCGAAACGCCTCGTGAGCGCCCAGCAGCGCCATCGCAAGGACGAACGGAATGACATAGTAGATTGCGCGAAAGAGAAACAGCGAGGCGAGAATGGGCTCGCTCGGGCCGCCAACGCCCTTCAGAATCGTCGCTTCAAACACGCCGATACCGCCAGGCGCATGGCTGGCGATGCCGAGCATGCAGGCAAACGAGTAGAGGGCGCTGAAGGTCAGAAATGACAGATCGGAGCCCTTGGGAAGCAGGACATACAGAGCCCCCGCAGCGGAGCAGACATCAATGACTCCAAGCGCGATCTGACCCATGGTGAGGATAGGGCCGGGGAGTTCCAGATTGAGGAACAGGGGCCTGCCGCGCGAGCGCAGGATCACGACCCAGATCAGATAGCCCGCCAGCAGCAACACCAGGCTCGCGCCAATGAGCTGGTTGGCGAGAACGCTGAAATGATCGATGTCCCCCACCGCGGCGGGCTCGCCGATCAACCCCGTGCCGACCACCAGCCCCATGCCCAGCCAGAACGTAATCCCCGCGATGACGGTGAGGCTCGCCACGCGACCCGCTGAAAGCCCGGCTGGGCCGTAGATCCAGAAGCGCACAGCGCCGCCGGTGATCAAGGGAAAACCCAGCGTGAAGGAGATCGCGTAGCTGGTGAAGGATGCCAGCGCGGTCACTCGGAACGGGACTCTCTCCCGCAGATGCACCAATGCCAGGCCGTCGTAGCCGGTGAGCGCCAAATAACTGAGTGTGGACAGACAGAGCGCGAAGAAGATCTGGCGCGCCCTTGTCGCAAGAAAAGCCGCTTCGAGCTGCGCCGGATCAATGCTGACGATCGTACGCAGAACGATGAACGCCGATATGAGGAGGATGACGACGCTCAGGCCCAAGCCGATGCGGCGCAGCATGTTGCGATGCGTGCGAATCCAACCCTGAAGCCGCACTGCGCTCGAATCGGCCGCGCGGACTTGACCTGCGGCGCGCGCCCGCGGAGGCGGAGATTGGCTGTCCTCGGTCTTGTACGCCATGCGACCCTTCAAAATACGCGACCCTGGGGCCGCGTGTATGCCGGGGCAATGGGTCATCCGCAAGACCGCCTTGTCCAGGCAGGGCGCCCGCACAAGGTTATTTCACTCTCGAATGGCAAGAATCCGCGCCCGCCGCGGTTCAGAGCGGCGGGCGCCTCGTTCGCGTCGCTCAACCAAGCATGACGCGCTTGCCGGTCTGCCAGGACTGATAGGCGGCATCGGCAAGCAGGTTGGCGCGCAATCCGTCCTCGCCGTCGGGTTTGGGAGACGTCCCTGATTTTACCGCCGTCACAAATGCATCGAGTTCATTGCGATAGGCCGCGGCATAGCGCTCAAGAAAGAAATTGAGAACCTTGTCGCCTGCAAAACCCTTCGCGCCAGCGAATTCGACTGAGGTTTCGCGAATGTTGCCGGCGTGAAGCATGCCCGCCGCGCCATGCACTTCGACGCGCTGGTCGTAGCCATAGGTCGCACGGCGGGAATTAGAAATTTGCGCGACCTTTCCGGACTTCGTCTCCATGATGACGACTGCGGTATCGACATCGCCGGCTTCGCCGATCGCTTTGTCGACCAGCGAAGAGGCCATCGCGCAGACCGACACCGGCTCCTCGCCAAGCAGAAAGCGCGCCATATCAAAATCGTGAATCATCATGTCGCGAAACAAGCCACCGGAGCGGGCGATATACGAAATCGGCGGCGGGCCTGGATCGCGCGAGGTGATGGAGACAATCTCGACCGGGCCGATCATGCCGGCGGCAATGCGCGCGCGCACCGCGGCAAAGTTGGGGTCGAACCGCCTGTTGAAACCGACCATCAATTTGGCGCCGGTCGCTTTCACCACTTCGAGGCAAGCCCGCACGCGCTCGGCGCTCAAGTCCACCGGCTTTTCGCAGAAGATCGCCTTCTTGGCGCGCGCGGCGCGTTCGATAAGGTCGGCATGCATGTCAGTTGGCGCGCAGATGGCGACGGCGTCCACGTCCCGCGAGGCGAGGATCGCGTCGATTTCCGCGACCTGGGCGTTGGTTTCCCCCGCCAGCGCGCGCGCCGCGACGGGGTCGGCGTCCGCAACGAAAGCCACCGCGCAATCCTTGTGCGCGGCCACATTGCCCGCGTGTATCTTACCGATTCGCCCGGCGCCGATAATTCCGAATTTCATAGACTTCCTCCCGTGGGTCCCTGGGGCCCATGCCTCGACAAAAAGAATACACGTTCCATATTGACATGTGAATAGAATTTTTGTTTCATGTCGCGAAATTCAACGCAAGACAAGCGAGGAAGCCCATGGCGACGAACCCGACTTCAGCATCGGTGAAATACAGCGGTCCGGGAAGCTTGGCCGGCAAGGTCGCCGTGATCACTGGCGGCTCGCAAGGTCTGGGCGAGGCGATCGCGCGGCTTTTTGCGGAGCGCGGCGCTGCGGGTCTGGTCATCTGCGGCCGCAACAAGGAGAATGGGGCCCGGGTCGCCGCCGAGCTCGAAGCGAGCGGGTGCCCCACGGTGTTTGTCGCCGCCGATCTCGCCAACGTCGCCGATTGCCGCAAGGTCGTGCGCGAAGCCGACAAGCGGTTCAAGCGGCTCGATATTCTCATCAACGCGGCGGGATTGACGGATCGCGGCAATATTTTCGACACGACCGAGGAACGCTACGACCAGATTTTCGACGTCAATGTTCGGGCGCCATTCTTCCTCATCCAGGAGGCCGTGACGATCATGCGGCGCGAGCGGATCGCCGGCTCGATCGTCAATATCCAGTCGATGTCGGCGCACGGCGGCCAACCTTTCATCACGGCCTATTGCGCGTCCAAGGGCGCGTTGGCGGCGCTTACCAAGAACGTCGCCAATTCGCTGCTGCGCTATCGCATCCGGGTCAACGGCCTCAACATCGGCTGGATGGCGACGCCGGGCGAAGACCGCATCATGAAGACCTACCACGGCGCCAAGGATGGCTGGCTCGATGATGCAATCAAGTCGCGCCCGTTCGGCCGGCTGATCGATCCGAACGAAGTTGCTCGCGCCTGCGCCTATCTGGGCTCCGAGGAATCCGGGCTGATCACCGGCTCGAACATCGACTTCGATCAGACTGTCGCGGGGGCGAGCGATCCGCCGCTGGAGCCGGTTTACGCCTGAGCGGAACCGTCATGGCCAGCCCACGGTCGCACTGAAATTGCGGAGTCGAAATTCGTGCCTGATCCGACCCTCGATCTCATTGCCATAGGCCGCTCCTCCGTCGATCTCTATGGCGCGCAGGTTGGCGGCCGCCTCGAGGACATGGCGAGCTTTTCGAAGGCCGTCGGCGGCTGCCCGACGAATATCGCGATCGGCACCGCGCGGCTCGGGCTCAGAAGCGGATTGATCACCCGCGTCGGCGATGAACATATGGGCCGCTACATCCGCGAACAATGTTCGCGCGAAGGCGTTGATGTCGCGGGGATTCACACAGATCCAACGCGCCTGACGTCGCTGGTCATCCTCGGCATTCGCGACGACAAGACCTTTCCGTTGATCTTCTATCGAGACAACTGCGCCGATAGCGCGCTTGACGAGAGCGACATCGACGAAGCCTTCATCGCCTCCGCCAAAGCGATCGTCGTTTCGGGAACGCATTTCGCCCGCCCCCACAACGCCACGGCGCAGAATCTGGCGGTGAAATACGCTAGGAAGCACAGGCGCCGGGTGGCTTTCGATATCGACTATCGCCCCAACCTCTGGGGGCTGGCCGGCCACGGAGCGGGCGAGGAGCGCTATATCAAATCCGGCGAGGTGACGGCGCATCTGCAAAAGATTTTGCCCGAATGCGATCTCGTCGTCGGCACCGAAGAAGAGCTGATGATCGCCGGCGGCGCCGACGATCCCTATGGCGCCCTGAAAGCCGTGCGCGCCCTCACCGCCGCGACAATCGTGATGAAGCGCGGGCCGATGGGATGCGTGGTCTTCCCCGGCGCCATCCCGGCGACGATCGAGGAGGGCGTCAAAGGTCCGGGCTTTCCGGTGGAGGTCTATAATGTGCTGGGGGCCGGCGACGCATTCATGTCAGGCTTTTTGCGCGGCTGGCTGCGTGACGAGCCGATAGAAACCTGCTGTGCCTTCGCCAATGCGGGGGGCGCCTTTGCGGTGTCGCGGCTGCTGTGCTCCGCGGAATATCTGACATGGCCGGAAATGCAGCACTTTCTGAAGGTCGGATCGCCGCACAAGGCGCTGCGCCACGATCCCGAGCTTGCCCATATTCATTGGGCGACAACGCGCCCGCCCCAGCCGGCGAGCATCATGGCGCTGGCGATCGACCATCGCGCACAGCTTGAAAAAATTGCCGACGAGGCGAATGCGCCGCGCGAGCGCATCAGCCGCTTCAAGCTTCTGGCGGTCGAGGCGGCCGCGCGCGTCGCCGCCGGCCGACCCGGATTTGGCATGCTGCTGGATGGAAAATATGGCCGCGAAGCGCTGTTTCGCGCCGCCGATCATGGGTTCTGGATTGGTCGGCCGGTGGAGGAGCCCGGCTCGCGTCCGCTGGATTTTGAATTTGGCGGCTCGCTCGGCGCAAAGCTGATCGAGTGGCCGCTCGCGCACACGATCAAATGTCTGTGCTTCTATCATCCCGACGACCCCGAGGAGATGAAGGCGAGGCAGGAGCGCGAATTGCTTCGTCTCTTCGATGCCGCGCGAACGATCGGCCGGTCCCTGCTGATCGAGATCATCGCCAGCAAGAACGGCGCGATCGACGACAACACAATCGCTTGGGTTATCGAACGGCTCTACGCCATCGGGATAAAACCCGACTGGTGGAAGCTCGAGGGACAGCCAAGCCGTCAAGCTTGGGCCAACATCGCCAACGCGATCGCACACAACGACTCCTATTGTCTGGGTGTCGTTCTCCTGGGACTCGAGGCGCCCGAGGCCGATCTGGCCAATGCGTTTGCGATTGCGCGCGACTGCAAAATGGTCAAGGGATTTGCTGTGGGCCGCACTATTTTTGTGGGATCCGCACAGCAATGGTTCGCCGGTCGGATCAACGATGCGCAGGCGGTCGATGAGATGGCGGCGTCTTTCGGTCGGCTCTGCGAGATTTGGCAAAGCGCCGAAAAGAAATGATTCGCCAGCGGCAACGGTGCGCCGCCGGTCAAAAGTCTGGGGTGATGGCATGAACACAGTCCGGCTCACCAGGCGACAGTTCGCTTTCTCGCCGAGCAGATGACGAAAATTGACGGGGCGCACGCGATCTTCGGCCATGGATATGCGAAGAAGGGCGTCGCCCATCTCAAAGCCGCTTTCAGGGAAAGCGGATTGGTCTGAGGACCGTCGGATCGGAGTGAGATCAATGAGTGAAAAATTGCTGGTCCATCCCCGAGCGAAGTCTCCCGAAGGCCTCGTCCACCGCATCACGCCTGCGAGCGCCGGCTGGACCTATGTCGGTTTCGAGGCGTACGACCTGACGCGCGGCGCGCACATCGCGGTCAAAACCGAGTCGCGCGAATCCTGTGTCGTTGTGCTGAGCGGCAAGATCAGCGTGCGCGGCGAAGGATTTGATTCAGGCGTGATCGGTCAGCGCGAAAACGTCTTCGAGGGATTGCCGTGGTCGGTCTATCTCCCGCCGGGCGTCGCCTACACAATCGAGGCGGCCAGCGATTGCGAGATCGCCATCTGCAGCGCGCCTGCGGAAGGGCGCTTGCCCGCCCGTGTCATCGCGCCCGCCGACGTCGAAACGATGACGCGCGGAAAGGGCTCGAATACGCGCTATGTCCGCAATATTCTATCGGAGACGGCGATCGCCGAAAGCGTGCTCGTCGTCGAGGTCATCACCCCCGGCGGAAATTGGTCGAGCTACCCCCCGCACAAGCATGACCGCGATGCGATACCCGAAGAATCCTATCTCGAGGAAACGTACTATCACCGGCTCTCGCCGCCGCAGGGCTTTGCCTTGCAGCGCGTCTATACCGACGATCGCTCGCTTGATGAGACGCTCGCCGTTGGCGACCGCGATGTCGTGCTGGTGCCGCGCGGCTATCATCCCGTCGGCGCGCCGCACGGCTACGATCTCTACTATCTCAACGTGATGGCCGGCCCGAAGCGGACCTGGCGGTTCCACAACGATCCCGATCACGCCTGGATGCTCGCCTGACCGAAATCAGCGCGTCGCTGTGCATGCGCGCACAATTTTGGAATAGCCTTCGCGCTGAGGCTCGGTGAGATCGTCGCGCCGCATGGCGATTGACAGATCCGCGTTGCGTAGCCCTTTGACGACGCACTGGCACGCATCGGAGCAGATTTTTGGCTGTCCGCCGCCAGCTTCGCATTCGCTTTGACAGGTTGCCACAAAGCCTTCCGCGCTCAGTCTTTCGTCGAGGCCGGTAAAAGTTGCCCAGGCGAACAGCGCGCCGAACAGAATCGGCTGGTGGACGAGATAGATCGCTAGGCTGTGGCGTCCCGCCCAGCTCAACGCGCGCCATGGGAAAGCCACCGGCCGCCATGTTGCAAGAGCCGGAAAGGTGATGCGCGGTGAGGCAAGGCGCGCCAGCCCCACGCCTAAGAATACGAAGCCTGACCATGGGAACAGCGGACGCCAATCGAGCGTCTGCGGCGTCCACGTGCTCAATCCGAGCCAGACTAGTGTGGGGGAGTCGAACGCTGAACTGACTGAAAAGAGCGGCGCGGCAAAGGCGAGCGCCGCCGCGGCCAACGCCGCCCAGAACGGCGCGCCGACCAACGGCAGCGCAAGCAGGCTTGCGACGGCGATACAGTGCAGGATGCCGAAGAAAATCGCCTGCTGGGGCTCTAGCGCATAAGTCGCGACGCTCACGGCCGCGGCCGCGGCGCCGACGATTGCCAGGCGTCGCAGAAATCCGCACCAGTTGATCCCGGCGGAATGGGCAAGCGTCAGCGAAACGCCAACGAGCAAGAGGAAGGATCCCGCGACGCCATGCGAGAAAATACGCATGGGCGGATCGACGGGAAAATCGGCGGCAATGATCCGGAAATAGGCGAGATCCCAACTGAGATGATAGAGCGCCATGCCGATCAGGGCAGCGCCTCTGGCGGCGTCAATCGCGCCAATCCGGGGCCGCGCATCGATGGTTGTCACGTTGGGATAGATCGCGGCGAGGCGCGACGTGCTGCAGCGAATTGATTCTTGGCTGAACCAAAATCCTTTCCGCCGTCATGGCCGGGCTTGTCCCGGCTATCTACGCCGTTCGGCCGATATGTCACTTGCGGAGCGCGCGGCAACGCAACTGCGTGGATAGCCGGGACAAGCCCGGCCATGACGATCGAGGGTTTGAGACACCTGGTACTGTCTTCCGTCTCTTGCATGCCGCGCGGCCGTCGCTCAGCCGGCATCGTCGTCGAAGAGATCGGCGCCGAGCGAAATTTCCGCCTCAAATTCGACCGGCCCGGTCATGAGAACGCGATTGTCGCTCTCCCGCCATTCAATCGTCAGATCGCCGCCCGGCAGCGTGACGCGCGCCTTGCGATTCGTGCGCCCCGTGCGGACCGCATTGACCAGCGCCGCGCACGCCGCTGACCCGCAGGCCCTGGTGATTCCGACGCCGCGCTCCCAGACCCACAGCGCTATATGGTCGCACGCCTCGATTTTCGCCAGCGCGATATTGGCCTTGTCCGGGAATATGGCGAGCGTCTCGAGCTTTGGACCGATCGCCGGCAGGTCGAATGCGCGCAAGTCCGAGACCCAAAAGGTGGCGTGAGGGTTGCCCATACTGGCGAGACAGGCGGGCTCGCTGAGTCGCGAGTCGATGGCCGCCGCCCCGACATCGACATGGCGCGTGTCATCGACTTTTTTGCGCAGCGGAATATCGCGCCACCCAAACCGGGGCTCGCCCATGTCGACGCAGTAGGAAAATTCGCCCTCGCGCGTGCACTCCAAAAGCCCGGCGGCGGTCTCGATAACCAGTGATTGCGCGTCCGTCTCGCGCATCAGAAACCACGCGACGCAGCGCGTCCCGTTGCCGCAGGCGCCCGCCTCGCCGCCATCATTGTTGTAGATGCGCACAAAGGGCTGGCTCGCCGGGTTGCGCGGCTTGAACAGCACCATCATCTGGTCGAACGCCAAGCCCGCGCCGCGATGGATGGCGCGCACCTCGCGAGCGGAGGGAACAATGTCGGCGTAGCGCAGGTCGAGAATCAAAATCTCATTTCCGGCGCCATTCATCCGCGTGACGCGGCGGCCAATCAGGCCACTGGCTGCCGCGGCGCGTTGTATGACGACAGTCATGATGGCGAGCCTGACTTGTTGATGACCTGTGCGCCGAGCCTCGTCATCGCCTCGCGCAGATCCGCATCGACGATTTCGGCCGCGTGCCGGGCGGCCGCCGACTTCGCTTCGGCGTCTGGCGCCGGTCTGCGCGGACGCTCTGCCTTGGGCTCATCGAGCGGGCCCTGGCGGAAGGCGACTTTCCCAACGCACGCCCAGCCGAGGTGCCCGTTGATCCGCTCGACAATCAGCGGGCCAGCGTGTTGCGCTTCCAGCGCGAAAGCGCCGTCGACCCGCAGCACCAGCGTCGATTGTGAGGGGAGGGGAGCCTCGGTCAGCCGTGACCCGACGGGCGGCCATTTCAACTCGATCGGCCGGCAGATCTTCGCCAGCCTTGCCCCGACGATTTCCGGCCATTGCGTCAACAAGCTCGTCACGCCCATGCCCTTGCGCGCAGCGACCGGTTCGACAATTTTGCCGATGAGCGCTCCCAGCGGCGTCGGGTATCTCGGACGGCGTTCCATTTGCAACTGAAATTCCCTGGCGCCACACTGCGGCGCCGATGCGGAGGACCTCTGGTGAACGCGCTCCGCCTGTCTCAACGCGTACTCGATTGGTGGGACGAGAATAGACGCACTCTACCGTGGCGCGCGCCAGCCGGAAAGGCCTGCGACCCCTATCCCGTCTGGCTCTCGGAGATTCTTCTCCAGCAAACCACGGTCCAGGCGGCAACGCCTTACTTTGAGAAGTTCCTGCGCATGTGGCCGCGCGTGGACGCTCTGGCGGCGGCATCGCTCGAAGATGTGATGGGCGCTTTTTCCGGCCTTGGCTACTATTCGCGCGCGCGCAACCTTCACGATTGCGCGCGCGAAATCATGCGCCGCGGGGGACAATTCCCGACGACGGAGCGCGAACTGCGCGGATTGCCGGGGATCGGCAGCTACACTGCCGCGGCCATTGCGGCGATCGCCTTCAACGAAGCCGCGACGCCTGTTGATGGCAACATCGCGCGGATTGTGGCGAGGCTGATCGCGCTTGACGAACCGATCGCGAGCGCGCGCCGAGAGATCGCCGACGTCGCCGCGACGCTGACGCCCCGCGATCGGCCGGGCGACTATGCGCAGGCGCTGATGGACCTCGGCTCGATGATCTGCACGCCGCGCAAACCCGATTGCCCGGCTTGTCCTTTGCGCCTCGATTGCGCGGCGACAAAGACCGGGAACCCCGCCGCCTACCCGCGCAAGGCGGTAAAGAAGGACCGCCCCGTCCGGCAAGGCGCGGTGTTCTTCGCGCAAAGGCCTGATAAAGCGATCCTCGTCCGCCGGCGCGCGCCAACGGGCCTCCTCGGATCGACGATCGAATTGCCGGGGACGGAATGGTCGGTGAAAACCGATCCTCAGCAAGGAGCGAATGCGGCGCCGTTTGCCGCGGACTGGGCGCTCTTGCCGGGAACCGTCGAGCAAGCGTTTACGCATTTTGTGCTGCGGTTGCGGGTCTACGCCGCGCCCGATGCGGCCCCACACGCAGTCAACCGCGATTGCTACTGGCTGCCGCGCGATGAAATCGGAGCCGCTGGATTCTCAAGCATCATGCGCAAGACGCTGGCCCACGCGATGGACCATTTTCGCGCCGACGCGACACGGAGCGTCAATACGCGTTCGAATGAGAAGTCTTCGAAAAGACCGTCAGGAAAAGAATCTTGAGATCGAGCCACAGCGACCAATTGTCGATGTAGTAGAGATCATGCTCGATGCGCCCCTTGAGCTTCTCGTCCGAGGATACTTCGCCGCGGAATCCGTGGACCTGCGCCCATCCGGTAATGCCCGGTTTCACGTTGTGGCGCCGCGCGTAGCGGGCGATCTTGCGCTCATAGAGCTGGTCATGCGCAAGCGCATGGGGGCGTGGCCCGACCAGCGACATTTCTCCAGCGAGAACGTTCAGGAGTTGCGGCAATTCATCAATGCTGAGGCGACGCAGAATCGCGCCGATCCATGTGACGCGCGGATCGGTGCGTGTCGCGGCTGAAACATTGCGGCCGTTTTCCAGCACCTTCATCGTCCGAAATTTGCAGATCGGAAACGGCTCCTGATTAAAGCCGTAGCGCGTTTGACGAAACAGCACCGGACCTGGACTGGTGAGTTTGACCAGCAAGGCGACGAATACGAGGAGCGGCGAAAGAGCCAGCAGCGCCACTGAGGCAAGTGCGATATCCACGATGCGCTTTTCCGCATTCTGCAGCGCGGACATGGGCGAGCGTGCGAGACTGAGGCTCGAGAGAGCGCCAAGGTTGGCGATGCGCGCCTCCGGATATCTGTCGAGAATGCTTTCCGGAGCGAGGTGAATTTCGGCGGGCGTCCTGGCGAACGCACCGACGCAGGCCTCTATGATATCCGCATCCGCCCATGGGATCGCAAGAAAGATGTCGTCCGGCCGTATCATGCGCGCGGCGGCGCTGGCCAAAGCGAGGTCATCGGACAGGCTGCGCGCGCCGCTTCGCAAGGCGAATGCGGAAACGATCTCCATGCCGGAATCCGTCAGGTCGTGGCGACGGATGAAGTCGGCTGACGGCCGCTCGAACCCGACAACGAACAGTCGGCGAAACGGCATCAAACCCTTCGCTCGCAGCGCGCCGACGAGCACAACCAACAACACGCGCGCGCCGGCGCAGGACAGCAGACCAGAAAGATAGAAAGCGGCCGTCGCGGCGCGTGAATATTGTTCGGTGGACTTTGTCGCGAAGCCGAGCGCCAGCGCACAAAGAAAAGCCAGGTTCCAGAGTGGAAATATTCGAGCGAACTGGCCCGATGTCACAGAGTACTTCTTGAGCGAATATTCCCCTCGCTGAAAATTTGACAGGATGATGAAAAGGCCGACGACGATGCCAATCGACGTCACCGATTCAACAGGCTGCGCCAGCCCGAATGCAACAATCCCGAACAGCGTGTTTGCGGCGGAGGCCGCGGCCAGGATCGCCACAAGGTCGCAGCAGGCGGCAAAGTAGCTGAAGGCGGCTTCGGTCAGGTACTGCGGTCTGTGTGCCCGGCGCCGCCCAGCCGATCTGGCGCGCAAAGGCAATGTGGCCGGTTCCATCGCGATCGCGGGCGCAAGTGGGCGAGCAGCGCCCGCGCGCGAGGGGTGACCCATTTTGAAACATGATCCCGTAAGAAGCGCGGGAATGCCGCCCGCGATCCCGGCGCCGCAAGTTCGGCGCCGGCCGATCGGCGGGATCCCTATATTAGGCCCCCGGGCAGCCGGGATGCCGCTTCTTTAAGTGCTTTTTGACATGCGCCATGCGATGGTTCGAAAGGGAAGATCTCGCGCCCCTCGCAATTTATGACGGAAAAGAAAGACGCGCCGCGCGTTAACTGCGTGGCGAATGAAAAAATGAACAAACACCTGACGCAAATTGCGGACTATTCTGAGGCTGAGTTACGAGCGAAGTTTCAGCACATCGAGACATGGGTTTTCGATCTCGACAATACGCTCTATCCGCCCGACAGCGATCTGTGGCCGAAGATCGACGCGCGGATCACGGCGTTTCTCGCCGACCGGCTGGATCTCGACGGCCTCTCCGCTCGCGCGTTGCAAATGCACTATTATCGCCAGTTTGGCACAACGTTGTGCGGGCTGGTCAACGAAGATTCGATCATTCCGGCGGAGTTCCTGTCCTTCGTGCACGACATCGACCGCTCGAATCTGGCTCCAAACCCTTCGCTGAAGTTTGAGATCGACCAGTTGCCCGGCCGTAAATTCATTTTTACCAACGGCTCGCGCGATCACGCTGCGCAGACAGCCGCGCAGCTCGGGCTCGACGGCGCGTTCCATGGAATGTTCGATATCGTTGACGCCAATTTCATTCCAAAACCCGACGCCGCGGCCTATGAGGCGTTCTTCGCAAAATTCGAAATCGCTCCGGAATCGGCCGCGATGTTTGAGGACATCGCCAGGAATCTCATTGTCCCCAACAGGATGGGAATGACCTCGACGCTCGTCATCGCCCGGCCGGGGCAGACGGACCATCGCGACGCCCATGATCGTCAGACGGACGAGCCGCCGGTCGCCGATTTCACGACGGCGGATTTGCCCGCCTTTCTGCGTGCGATCAACGCACTCACCGGGCGCGAAGGCTGAGCGGATTTGGCGACGCGCCGTTCGGCGGCCCCCACCGCAAGCGTCATCGCCAGACAGAACGTCGCGGCCAGCGAACGAAATGACCCGAAGTTGCTCTCGACGATCTCGAAGCGCACATCAGCAAATCCCGCCAATGGACTGAGCGGGCTATCGGTGATGACCACGATCGGCGTGCGGTTCTCGCTGGCTTGGCGCGCGAAATCGATCGTCAATGGCGAATAGGGGGCAAAACTGATGGCGATCATCGCGTCGCCGCGACTCGCGCCCGAAAGTTGGGAAACTCCGAGCCCCCCGATATTGTCGATCAGCGCCGCGCGAATCTTCAGCTGCGTTAACGCGTACGTCAGATAATGCGCGACTGAATACGCCCGCCTTTGGCCGATGACGTAAATCGTGCCAGCGGCGCCCAGCAGCGCGAACGCCCGTTCGAGATCGCCGCGCCGAACGCTCTGGCTGAGATTGGCGAGCGACGAAGTCGCCGAATCGGCAAACCCGCGCAGCAGGTGTGTGGGATCGCCGCCATCGCTCGCCTTGCTCTGCAATTCCGTCAGCCGCTCGGAATAGTCGGGCCAGCGCACGCGCAAATGGTCGCGGAAGACCGCCTGGAGTTCAGAGAACCCGCCAAAACCCAGAGTCTGCGCAAACCGAACCAGCGTTGACGCCTGCACGTGAACCCGGGCGGCGATGCTCGACGCGGTGCCGAGCGCCATCTCCCCGGGATATTCGAGCGCGAAGGCGGCGACCTCCTGCAATCGTTTGGGCAGATCGGCCTTGAAGCGGATGAGGTGGTTCTTCAGCGCGTCAAAATCGCGCGGCGCGTCCATCGATCGAGTCCCCCAAAACCCGGCGCTTCACGACTGCGCTCAGCCGCCGGCGCGGAATAAACATTCCATATTCGTCCCTCGAAGGAACATACATTGTACTTGGCGGCGGCAAAAAGCCAGCGAGGATCGGAAGCGCTAGTCGAACAGCGCGCCCAGCCCCGCCATCCCGGCGCGAAAGTTGGGGAAACTGGTGGCGATCATGCCGGAATCGTCAATTGCCATGCCTCGCTCCGATCCAAGCCCGAGCACCAGGAAACTCATGGCGATGCGATGATCGAGGCGCGTTTCAACCAATCCTGCGCCTCGTACGGCGCCGCCGCGCACAGTGAGGTCGTCCCCGGTAATTTCGCATTGAACGCCCGCGGCGCGCAGCCCGGCTGCGACCGCTTCGAGCCGATCGGATTCCTTCACCCGCAATTCATGCAGCCCGAGCATTCGGGTTTCTCCCTGCGCGAAGGCGGCGGCGACCGCGAGAATCGGATATTCGTCGATCATCGAAGGCGCTCGGCTCGCGGGGATCGTCACGCCGCGCAGATCGCTCGCGCGCACGCGCAAGTCAGCAACCTGCTCGCCGCCCTCGAGACGCTGCTCAAGCACGTCGATGCGGGCGCCCATTTCGAGCAGCGTCTTCAGCAATCCTGTGCGGAGCGGGTTCATCATCATGCCTTCGACGACGATGTCGGAGCCGGGCGAAATCAGCGCCGCGACGATGGGAAACGCCGCGGATGACGGGTCGGCGGGCACTATGACGCGATTGGGCCGCAATTCGGCGCGCCCCTGCAGCGTGATCCTGCGCCCCTCGCCCTCGACCGCGCTTTCAACGTCGGCGCCGAAATGAGTCAGCATCTTTTCGGTGTGATCGCGCGACGCTTCCGCCTCGATGACGGTCGTCGCTCCCGGCGCATTGAGGCCTGCCAGGAGGATCGCTGACTTGATCTGCGCTGATGCGACCGGCGTGCGATACACGATCGGCGCGGGAACGTCGGCGCCTTTGAGCACGATCGGGCAGCGTCCCCCGGTCGCCTGGGACAGCACCTGGGCTCCCATCAGGCACAGCGGATCGAGGATGCGACGCATTGGCCGCGAACGCAGCGAGGCGTCGCCGTCAAACGTCGCGGTGATCGCATGGCCTGCGACAACGCCCATCATCAGGCGCGATCCTGTGCCGGCATTGCCGAAGTCGAGCGGCGCCAAAGGAGTCAGCAAGGTTCCGACGCCGACGCCGTGGATCGTCCAGTGTCCGTCGCCCAGCCGATTGATCTGTGCGCCCAATGCGCGGCAGGCGTTGCCGGTGTGCATGACATCGTCGCCCTCGAGCAGGCCCTCGACAACCGTCACGCCCCGACAGAGCAGGCCGAAAATAAAGGCGCGGTGCGAGATCGACTTGTCGCCGGGGACGCGAATTCTGCCCTTCAGGGCGCCGGAGTGACGGCTGGTCAGCGGTTGGACAGACGAAACGGAGTGGATCGACACGGCTGGTCAAGACCTTTCAAATGTATGAGATCGCCCGGACGACCGCTGGCCGCTCCTAGCATCGCTGCGCCGACCGTGTCGACACACTCGCCAAAGTGCATTGACATCGCCTGTGCAGCCGACTAACCGGAGCCCCTTGAGGCCAATTTCACCTGTATCAGGGATGCGAGCGTCGTGGCTAAACCCGAACTCGGAACCAAGCGACAGTGTCAAAACTGCAGCGCGAAGTTCTTCGATCTTAACAAAGACCCGATCATCTGTCCCAAATGCGGAACCGTTTTCCAGGGCGTGACGGCGCGCGCCCAGCGGGTCGCGCAAAAGGAAGACGAGGACGATGAGCCGGTCGTAGCGCCGGCCGGAATCGAACTCGTCTCTCTGGATGAGGTCGAGGCGACGGAAGAGAAAGCCGCGGCGCCCACCGACGACGATATCGAGGTTGAAGACGACGAGGCGCCGGACGACACGTTCCTCGAAGAGGAAGAAGATGACGCCGACGACGTCACCGCACTGATCGACGGCGATATTGCGCCGGACGAGGAGCCCTGATTGCAGGCGGCTTTAAGAAAGGCGCCGGAGGACTTGTGAAACGGCGCATTGTCGGTCTATAGGTCCGCGTCGCCGCTTTGGAGCAGATTATTTTACAGTGAATGTTTGGGGCCATAGCTCAGTTGGGAGAGCGCTTCAATGGCATTGAAGAGGTCGTCGGTTCGATTCCGTCTGGCTCCACCATTCAACTTCTCGATCGCGTCAGCTCTGACAATTCGCCTCCCCAGACGCGCTGAGCGAGGGGAAGCCGCGCCGCCTGAGCTCCACCGCGCTAGTGATAGCCCGCGTCCCCGCTGACCTTTCCGCGGAACACCCAGTAGGACCACGCGGTGTAAATGAGGATCGTCGGCAGCAGAAACAATGTTCCGATGAGAAGAAACGCCTGCGAACTTGGCGAGGCGGCGGCCTCGTAGAGCGTAAAATGGCGGGGAACAATCATCGGCCACAGGCTGATGGCGATGCCGAGATAGCACATCGCGAACAACGCAAGTGCGGCGATGAACGGCGCGTAGTCCGATCCATGGTCGAGCGAGCGCCGTACGCTGAAGACGAGCGCTGCGGTGACGATCGGAACCGGCGAGAGATAGAGCACGTTGGGCAAGGTGAACCAGCGCGTTGCGATATGCGGATCGAGGAGAGGCGTCCACAGGCTGACGACGCCGATCGCGATGACCGTGCCGACAAGGCTGCGCCGTCCGAGCCTGCGCGCCCATTGCTGCAGGTCGCCCTCGGTCTTGATCACCAGCCAGCACGCGCCGAGCAGCGCGTAGCCGGCCATCAACCCCAGACCGACGGCGAACGAGAAGGGGGTGAAGCAGTCGAACGAGCCGCCGACGAATTGCCGGCCCTCGACGTTGAACCCCTGCGCAAAGGCGCCGAGGACAATGCCCTGAGCGAAGGCCGCGAGCGCCGATCCGAACGCAAAGCCGTAATCCCAGAAGGTCCTGTGCGCCGCGTCGCCATAGCGGAATTCGAAGGCGAGGCCCCTAAAGATCAACGCCAACAGCATCATCAGGATCGGAAAGTAAACGGCCGGCATGATAACGGTGAAAGCCACCGGAAAAGCCGTGAAGAGGCCCACGCTGCCAAGCACCAGCCATGTCTCGTTGCCATCCCAGATCGGAGCGATCGAATTCATCAGGAGATTGCGGTGCTCGCGCGTGGATGCAAAATTGTAGAGGATGCCGACGCCGAGATCGAAGCCGTCAAGCGCCACGTATAGAAAGATGCCGACCGCGAGGATGACGGTCCAGATCGGAACCAGACTGAACGTGGACGTCATGTTGACGCATCCAATTGCGGCGGCAGCGCCTCGATCGGCGCCTTCGCCCGCCCCGCCTCGACGGTCGCCGTCGTTTCGCCAGCCGTCGGCCCCGCCCGCACCAGCCTGAGCATCAGAAACAGTCCGACGGGATAGATGACGAGATAGACCGCGACATAGAGCAGCAGCGATGTCAGCACGTTGGAGCCGGTAAGAGAGGGCGATACAGAATCCGCAGTGCGAAACAATCCGAAGATCGTCCACGGCTGACGCCCGACTTCGGTGGTCGTCCAGCCCGCGATCACCGCGATGAAGCCAAGGCACGGCGCGAACTGACACAGCCGCAAATACCACACTGAATGATCAAGACGGCCTCGGGCCAGCAGCGCCAGCCCGCCCGCGACGATGAGAAGCATCAGCATCGCGACTCCGACCATGATGCGGAAAGCGAAATAGACAATGGCGACCGGCGGACGCTCGTCCGCGGGGAAATCTTTGAGCCCCTTGACCTCGCCGTCCCAGGAATGGGTGAGATACAGGCTGCCAAGCGCGGGGATCGCGATTTCGTCGAGGTTGCGCTCGGCCGTCTGGTCGGGCCAGCCGATAATTGACGCGGGCACACTCCTGCCGCCCTCCCAGAGCCCTTCGATGGCGGCCAGTTTTGCTGGCTGATAGGCGAGCGTATTGAGGCCGTGCATATCGCCCAGCCACACCTGCGCGGGCACGAAAATCATCAGAAAGAATAGCGCCAGCCTCAGCATCATGCGGCCTTCCCTATCGAAGCGGCCGCGCCGAAGCGTGTATGCGCCGACGCCGAGCACAACGAAGGCGGTGGTGACGTAAAAGGCGCTGACGGTGTGCGCCAGCCGATAGGGCAGCGATGGATTGAAAACGATGGCCCACCAATCCTTTGGAAAAAACCGGCCGTCGACAATCTCGTAGCCGGTGGGCGTCTGCATCCAGCTGTTGGTCGCCAGGATCCAGAACGAAGAAAACAAGGTTCCCGCCGCAACCAGTAGCGCCGCGACAAAATGCATGGCGGGGGGAACCAGCTTGCGGCCGAACAGCAACACGCCGAGGAAAGTCGCCTCGAGGAAGAACGCCGTCAGCCCCTCATAAGCGAGCAGCGGGGAAATGACGTTGGCCGCCGCGTCCGAGAAGCGGCTCCAGTTGGTCCCGAACTGGAACGGCATCACAATGCCGGTGACGACCCCCATGCCGAACGAGATCGCGAAAATGCGCAGCCAGAAGCGGGAAAGCGTCGCGAATACAGGACGCCGGGTCAGCGCATAGGCGCCCTCGAGAAAAGCGACGAATGAGGCGAGGCCCACCGTGAACGCCGGCAGAAGGATATGCCAGCCCACGACCCAGGCGAACTGCAGCCTGGACAGGACAAGCGGATCGAGACGCATGGCTCGCCTCCTGTCGCGCGAAGGAGCGGGGCATTGAGCATCTGCGCGGGGAGTCCGTCAATGGCAAGAGGCGGGGCGCAGCGCGAGCGCATTGCGCCTCTCCATGTCAGCGAAATTTTAGCTTTCGGAAAAAGCCAAATTGGGTTACATTGACTGGGTGGAAGGCTCCAGATGAGCAATCTACGATTGCGTCAAAGGGCGGGCATTGAATCGAAGTTGGAGCGAAGGGGCGATTCCCAGGAATTATTGCCGGCAAGCCATTGAAAACGTTCAAAACGACCAACAGAATATTTGGAAAAACTTGGCAAAAAGCTTGGAGATATTTGGCAATTTGCTTGACAAAAAAGCAATTTTCCTTGGAAAAGCTTGCGTATTCGTGCGGCCCGCAACCAGAATACAACCGGTGCGCCCAGAGTGCCGCCCCCTCTGACGGAGGCCCTTGACCGGAGCCGGAAACCGGCAAATCCTGCAGTTCCGCGATACCGGCGAACCTCTCGGATTTCGTGCGGCGGCCTCACGCCTCGGCAAATGAGCGGCGATCAGACGGAGGTTGGAAAATGGCGAGAAAATTTCAAAGCATCCTCGAGACCGTGGGCCACACGCCGGTGGTCCGCATCAACCGTCTGGCGCCGCCGAAGATCAATCTTTACGTCAAGATCGAAGCGTTCAATCCGCTCGGTTCGATCAAGGACCGACTCGCCCTCGGAGTGATCGAGGCCGCCGAAAAATCGGGCGAGCTGAAGCCCGGCCAGACGGTGATCGAGGCGACGAGCGGCAACACTGGAATCGGGCTGGCGATGGTCTGCGCCGCAAAGGGCTATCCGCTGGTGCTGACGATGGCCGAGACATTCAGCATCGAGCGGCGCAAGCTGATGCGCTTCCTCGGCGCCAAAGTGGTCCTCACGCCGGCCGCCGAACGAGCGGTCGGCATGATCAAGAAGACCGTGGAGCTCGCACAGACTCACGGCTGGTTCATGACGCGGCAGTTCGAGAACGAGGCGAATGCAGATTTCCATTCACGCACCACCGCACGCGAAATCATCGACGATTTTGCCGGCGAGAAGCTTGACTACTGGGTGACCGGATACGGCACCGGCGGCACGCTCAAGGGCGTTGGCCGGGTGCTTGCCAAAGAACGCCCGGACACGAAGATCATCGTGTGCGAACCCTCCGACGCGCAATTGTTGGCGTCGGGTATCGAGCAGGCGCGCAATCCCGACGGCTCGCCCGCCGCGCCGCATTCCGCTTTCAAGCCTCACCCGATGCAGGGTTGGACGCCTGACTTCATTCCCAAACTCACGGGCGATGCGGTCGCAATGAAGATGATCAATCGCATCGTCCCGATTGCAGGGCCGGACGCGATCCGTTGCGCAAAGGAGCTTGCGGCGAAGGAGGGGATCTTTGTCGGCATTTCCTCTGGAGGAACCTTCGCCGGCGCCCTGAAGATCGCCGCTGAAGCCGCGGATGGCGCGACCATCCTGTGCATGCTGCCTGACACCGGCGAGCGCTATCTCAGCACGCCTTTGTTCGCCGATGTTTCGGTCGACATGACGCCCGATGAACTGGCGATCTCTCGATCCACGCCCAGCGCACAGTTCCCGGCTTGACCGTGTCAAGGAGCGAGCATGGTGGTCTCATCGCGAATCAGGGCGGCGGACGCCGCCTTTGCGCCGGTCAAGTCCTTCTACTTCGCTTCGCGCTACGGCGAACGGCGGCTTGAGCCGGGAATTTCCGACTTTACGTTCGGCAACCCGCATGAAATGCCGCTGGCTGGAATCGTCCGGGCGATTCAGGACCGCGCGACGCCGCACGACAAGAACTGGTTCGCCTATAAGACAAGCGAAGAGGAGCCGCAGGCATTTCTGGCCGAGCATGTCGGGCGCGAACTCGGGCTCGATTTTGAGCTGGCCGATATCGCGCTGACCGCCGGCGCCTTCGCCGCGATACTGGTGGCCATGCGGCTGACTCTGGATGCAGGAGACGAGGCCGTCTTCTGCGAGCCCGCCTGGTTCTGTTACGAACCCATGCTACTCGCCGCCGACGCCGTCCCGCGCAAGGTCGTACTGAAGCCGCCAACGTTCGACCTCGATCTCGACGCCATCGACGCCGCAATCGGGCCGCGCACGCGCCTGGTCATTGTCAACACGCCGCACAATCCCACAGGGCGCATCTATCCTCGCGACGCGCTCATTGAGCTGGCGAATCTGCTGGAGCGCGCATCCCGGCGCATCGGCCATCGCATCTATTTGCTTTCCGACGAACCCTATCGTCGCGTTCGCCATAGCGGATTCGATTTCGTCAGTCCGGCGACGCTCTGTCCGTGGACGCTGATCGCCTATAGCTACGGCAAGGTTCTGCTCGCGCCTGGGCAGCGCCTTGGCTACCTCGCGATTTCGCCGCTGATGCCCGAGCCCGATCGTTGCGAACTTCGCGATGCTCTGTTTTCCGCACAGATGGCGCTCGGCTGGTGTTTTCCGAACGCTGTGATGCAATACGCCGTTCCCGATCTTGAGGGCCTTTCGATCGATATGAAGGCGATCGCGCGCCGTCGCGATGCGCTGACTGCGACCCTCGATCGGTCGGGCTATTCGGTCCTCCCGCCGGAGGGAACGTTTTATCTCTGGATCAAATGGCCGCAGGGCGATCCCGAGCGGATGTGGAACGCGCTCGCCGATCGCGACGTATTTGTCATGCCTGGCGCCATGATGAGCGCCGATCGCTATTTTCGCATCAGCCTCACCGCCTCCGATGAAATGGTGGAGCGCGCGCTGCCGGCTTTTGAAGACGCGACTCGATCCGGGTGAGCCTTTCCTCGCTTATTATGGCAATCCGCCTCGAGCGCAAGGCAATCGCCCAAACCTGGAATGGCTGAAATGGCGAGTGGCGATGTCGAAGTCGTCGTTGTCGGCGCCGGCGCTGCGGGTATTGCGGCCGCGCGGCGGCTGTTCGACGCGCGGATTGACACGTTGCTGATCGAGGCGCGCCAGCGCATCGGCGGCCGCGCCTGGACGATCACCGAGGCGTCGGGCGCCGCTCTGGATATTGGCTGCGGGTGGCTCCATTCGGCCGAGCGCAATCCGTGGTGTGAAATCGCCGAAGCGCAGGGTTGCTCGATCGACAAGTCGCCGCCGCCCTGGGCGCGCGCCTCCGCCGCAATCGGCATGAGCGCCGCGGACAGGGTCGCGTTCGCGGACGCGCTGCAGCAGTTTCGCGATCGCGCGGAGGCGCTGGCTGAAGAAAGCCCCGATCAGCCCGCTTCGAATTTTCTTGATGCGCAATGCGCGTGGAATAACTTGATCAATGCCGTCAGCACCTACTACAGCGGCGTTGAACTCGACCGGGTGTCGGCGCGCGATCTCCAGCGTTACGACGACAGCGGCGTGAACTGGCGCGTTATGCAAGGTTATGGAAAAGCGATCGCCGAATACGGCGCGGGCCTCCCGGTAACGCTAAATTGCAAGGTCCAAAAAATCGATCACCGAGCAAGCCCGCTCCGCATCGAGACAACGGAAGGAACGATCGTCGCCGACGCGGCGATCGTCACGTTGCCGAGCGGCGTTCTTGCCAGCCAACCGGAGTTGTTTCTTCCAGCACTACCCGCGAAGAGCGACGCAGCCGCGAACCTGCCGTTGGGACTGGCCGACAAACTGTTCTTCTCGCTTCGAGGCGCCGAACAATTCGAATCCGACAGCAGAGCTTTCGGCAACCCCGCACGGACGGAAACTGCGGCCTACCACTTCCGCCCGTTCGGCCGCCCGCAGATCGAAGCCTACTTTGGCGGCGCGCTCGCCGCAGAGCTGGAGCGGGGCGGCGAAGCTGCGTTCCATGAATTTGCCGTCGGCGAATTGGTCGCGTTGCTGGGAAGCGATTTTGCTCGCCGCATAAAACCGCTGCACATCCATTGTTGGGGGAGCGATCCATTCTCGCAAGGCTCATACTCCTTCGCGCTGCCGGGCCGCGCCGACTCCAGAGCTGCGCTCGCGACGCCGGTGGACAACTGTCTTTTCTTCGCCGGCGAGGCCTGCTCGCCGAGCGACTATTCGACGGCGCATGGCGCCTACCTCACCGGCGTCGCCGCCGCTGACCAGGCCATCGCGGCCGTTCGGCGGAGCGCCAGAATTCGCGTTTGAATTGCAGCAAGGTATCCCAATGCGCATCGAACCTGTATTCCTCTTCGATCTCGACGGCACGCTCGTGGACAGCGTGTATCAGCACGTGCTGGCGTGGAAGGAAGCGCTCGATAGCGAAGGCATCGAGCTTTCCGTCTGGCGTATTCATCGCAAGATAGGCATGAGCGGCGGGCTGTTCACCAACCAGCTGAGCCGCGAAACCGGGCTTGAGATGGACGACGCTCGCCTCGAGCGACTGCGACAAGTCCATGCCAACGCCTACCGCAGATTGGGCGAGCACATCCGTCCGCTACCGGGTGCGCGCGAATTGCTGGCATGGCTCACCAACGCCGGCATTCACTGGGCGATCGCGACGAGCGGACGGATGGAGACCGCCGAGATCAATTTGAAGGCGCTTGGCGTGGATCCAGCCCATACGCCCGTGGTGACACGCGATCAGGTCAAATATGCCAAGCCCGATCCCGATCTGTTTCTGGCCGCGGCCGAGCGACTCAATGCGCCTATCGAAACCGCGGTCGTCGTCGGCGACAGCATTTGGGATATGCTTGCCGCCGCGCGCTGCCGGGCGCTTGGCGTCGGCCTGCTGTGCGGGGGATATGGCGCCAGCGAACTGCAGCAAGCCACAGCCTTCCGCGTGTACGAGGACCCCGCCGATCTGCTTGTTCACATCGACGAACTCGGCGGGCGGAGATGATTGCGAGCGCCCTAACTCAGAACGCTGCACCCACTGACGGCCCTCGCAAGTTCCAGCGAATTGATCGGCGCCCGTGAATCCGGCACAATGCGTAGCCATCGCCCACTGGGCGAATCCAGGGAAACAAATGATCAGCGCCAGTCTTCTCGATCTCGGGGTTGAAGCCGCGGCGGCATTGGCCGCCAAGGGCCCGATCGTCGCGCTGGAATCGACGATCATCACGCACGGAATGCCCTTCCCTGAGAATCTCGAGACAGCGCTGAGTCTCGAAAATGCGGTGCGGGCCAAGGGAGCGATTCCTGCGACCGTTGCGGTCATCGATGGCCGCTTCAAGATTGGTTTGGAGCGCGCGGAACTCGAGCGGTTGAGCCAGTTGGCGGGCGGCGTTGTCAAAGCCTCCCGCCGCGACCTGACCGCTGTCGTGGCGCGCCGCGGCGCGGCGGGCACGACGGTGGCGGCGACGATGTATCTGGCCTCCCTCGCGGGAATCGAAATCTTCGCCACCGGGGGCATCGGCGGGGTGCACCGCGGAGCCGAAGAGACTTTCGACATTTCGGCCGACCTCGTCGAACTCTCGCGGACCAAAGTGGCGGTCGTCTGCGCCGGCGCCAAATCGATCCTCGATATTGGCAAGACGCTGGAATATCTCGAATCCCAGGGGGTGCCGATTGTCGGCTACCGCTGCGACGAATTTCCCGCTTTCTATGCGCGCGCCAGCGGATTTCGGCTCGATCATCGCTGCGATGGGCGGCGCGATCTGGCGAAGATGGTTCGCCTGCAGCAACAGATCGGCCCGGGCGGACTGCTCATCGCCAACCCGATCCCGGAGAGTCACGCGCTCGACGCCGCTACAATGGAGGCTCGCATCATCGAGGCTGTTGCCGAGGCAAAGGCGCAGGGCGTCGCACAAAAGGAAGTCACGCCATTCTTGTTGCGGCGGGTTGTCGAACTGACCGGCGGGCGCAGCCTCGAAGCCAACATGGCGCTCGTCAAGAACAACGCCGAGCTCGCCGCGCAGGTCGCCGTCGAATTGTCGCGGCTTTAGCCTTTGAGAGCGAGGCGCTTACTCGTTATCGGCGACGTGATGATCGATATCATCGTCAGCAGCGAGGGTCCGCTGGTCCGCGGCTCGGACAGGCGCGCGCGCATTCTCATGCGTCAGGGCGGCTCGGCCGCCAACCAGGCGGTATGGCTCGCGCATTTCGGCGTCGCGGTCGATTTTGTCGCCCGTGTTGGGGCGGCCGACCTGGCCGCTCAGGAGGAGATTTTTCGCCGCGCCGGCGTGACGCCTTATCTGAGCGGCGATCCGCGCCTTGAGACCGGCCGCTTGATCGCGCTGGTCGATCGAGATGGCGAGCGGAGCTTTTTCACCGACCGCGCCGCCAACGAGGCGCTCGACAAGAGCGATATCGAGGCGGCGCCGTTCGCCACGGCGGCCTTGGTGCATCTGTCCGGCTATTCGTTCTTTTCCCCGAAGCCGCGCGCGGCGGCCATTGAGGCGATGGCGCGGGCCAAAGCCCTCGACATTCCCGTATCGATCGATCCCGCCTCGGCAGGATTTTTGCGTGAGGTCGGGGCGGATCAATTTCTGGCGTGGACGGCCGGCGCCAGCATGATCTTTCCGAACGGCGAGGAGGCTCAAGCGCTGACCGGCCGCGCAGACGAGGACGAGCAGCTTCGCGCCCTGGCGGCGCTCTATCCGCTTGTCGTGATCAAACGCGGCGCGAGCGGTGCGCAAATGGCGGAGGGCGAAGCGCGCTCAAGGCAGGCGGCGACGCCGTGCGAGGTCATCGACACGACGGGCGCGGGCGACGCCTTTGTCGCAGGCTTCGTGGCCGGGTGGATGCGCGGATCGCCGCGCGATCGCTGCCTCGCGCAAGCGGTCAACGCGGGCACACGCGCCACGCAGACGCCGGGCGGCCGGCCCGGCCCTTCCCTTTCTTGAAGGGATCGCCGATACAGGCGCAGTTACCCCGGCTTTTTCCCCACGAATCGGAATTTGCTCGTTTATTCATGCCGTTACAGCATGACGGTAATTAAATTTTAGGGCCCTGTGGCGCACGATCCTTGTTGCGGAGTCACTTGCGAAGTGATTCTCTATCCGCAGGGTGGGCTCGTTAAAATGAATATCAAGGACATTGCGTATTCGCCCCGGCGGATCGAATGGCCGACGCTTGGCTTGGCGATAGTCATCTATTCTCTCTGGTTCGGCACAACGTATTTCCACAATCAACTTCCGCTGTGGGTTGTCCTGATTGTCGGCGCATGGTCGACAGCCTGGCACATGAGTCTGCAGCACGAGATCATTCATGGGCATCCCACGCGCAAGCGCTGGATCAACACGCTGATCGGACAATGGCCGCTGGCGCTTTGGCTGCCGTTCGAAAAATATCGCCACTCGCACCTCGCCCATCACAATGACGAGCGGCTGACGGATCCGCTCGACGACCCGGAATCATTCTATTGGCTGCACGACCAATGGGAATCGTTGGGACCGATCGGTCAGGCGCTGATCAGGGCGCAATCGACCCTGCTGGGCCGCCTCGCGATCGGTCCCCTATGGTCGATGACGCGGTTCTGGAAATTTGAGATCGCCAAGATTGCCGCTGGCGATCGCAAGACTGCGCGGATTGTTGTCCTGCACTTGTTGCAGGCCGTGGTGGTTCTTGCCTGGGTAGTCGGCGTGTGCGGGATGTCGCTCGTCACGTATTTTGTCTGTTTTGCTTATGCGGGCACGGCCCTGGCGATGGTGCGATCGTTCGCCGAACACCGCGCCGCTGATGAAGTTGAGCGCCGCACCGCGATTGTCGAAGGATCCTGGATTCTGGGGCCGTTGTTCCTGTTCAATAACCTTCATGCCGCGCACCACCTGCGTCGCAATTTGCCCTGGTATATGCTGCCGTCGTGGTATCGGCTGAATCGCGACGCCCTGGTCGAGCGCAACGGAGGCCTTGTCTACTCCGGCTATTTCGACATTGTCAGGCGCTATTTCCTGCGCCCGCACGATACCGCGCTGCATCCGCGCAAGGCCGCGTGAGCGAGGCGCCGTCGAGGCCAGCTGACCTTGTCGCCACCTTGGGCATGTATGATTTTCCCTGGATCGCTGCGGCCAACGATGCGCTGTGGCGCGCGATCTCTACGCGGCTCGCGGCAGCTGGATGTCCAGCGCCCGCCGTCCTGACGCGCGGTGCCGATCTGTACGGATTGTGTATGAATCCGCAGCTGATCTTCGGCCAGACCTGCGGATATCCCTATGTCAGCTTCTTGCATCCTCACGTGGTTCTTGTCGCGACGCCGATCTATGATTTCCCCGGCTGCGTCGGGCCCGAGAATTGCAGTTTTCTCGTCGCGCGCAAGAGCGGGGGGCCGAAAAATCTCGCAGAGTTTCGCGGCGCGCGCGCATTGGTCAACAATCCCGACAGCAATTCCGGCATGAACCGGTTTCGCGCGATGGTGGCGCCGATCGCTGGAGGCAGGCCATTTTTTGCCAACGTACGCGTGTCCGGCTCTCATGCGGCAAGTCTTGACGCCATTGTCGCCAACAGAGCCGACCTCGCTTCAATCGATTGCGTGACCTTTGCACTCATGCAACGCGGGAGGCCCGCGTTGATGGCTAACATTCAGGTGGTCGCACGCACCGCAATGACGCCGGGACTGCCGTTTGTTATGAGCAATAGGCTCGCGCCGACGCATCTGCAGGATCTGCGCCTCGCTCTGGTCGATGTCCTCGCCGATCCGCAACTTGCCCCCGCGCGCAAGACCCTCGGCCTGTCGGGAATGCAAATAGTGTCCCCCGCCGACTACGATCGTGTCGCCGAACTTGAACGAGCGGCTGTGGCCGCCGGCTATCCCCAGTTGGCGTGAGCGCGATCAGGCTGAACGCGCCGGCACCAGAATCGCGCGAAAGTCATTGACGTTGGTGCGCGTCGGCCCGGTCACGACAAGATCGCCGAGCGCTGCGAAAACAGAATACGCATCATTATCGGCGAGATGCGCCGAAACGTCGATGCCGCGAGCGGCGGCGCGCGCCAGACTATCGGGTCCGATCATCGCGCCCGCATTGTCCTCGCTGCCGTCGATTCCGTCGGTGTCGCCGGCCAGCGCGGAGATCCCGGCCCGTCCGCCCAATGCAATGGCGAGACCGAGCAGAAACTCGGCGTTGCGCCCGCCGCGGCCCTTGCCGCGCACCGTCACTGTCGTCTCGCCGCCCGAAATGATCGCGCAGGGCGGCGCGATCGGCTGGCCATATCCGGCAGCCTGCAAGGCGATCCCGGCATGGACGATGGCGCATTCACGCGCCTCGCCCTCGATCGCATTGCCGAGGACGAGCGGCGCAAAGCCGGCCTCGCGCGCGATTTTCGCCGCTGCCTCGAGCGACATTTGCGGTGTTGCGATAAGGATATTGGCGACATTGGAGAGGCGGGGATCGCCGGGCTTGGGCGTCTCCCGCGCGGGGTCGCTCAGTTGCCGCGTCACGGCTGGCGAAACGTCGATGGAATACTTCTTCAGGACCGCCAGCGCGTCGGCCTGGGTTGTATCGTCGGCAACCGTTGGCCCTGAAGCGATGACCGAGAGATCATCGCCCGGAACGTCGGAAATGATCAGGCTGACGACGCGCGCCGGTGCTGCCGCCGCGGCGAGGCGGCCTCCCTTGATTGCGGAGAGATGCTTGCGCACGCAATTCATTTCGCCGATATGCGCGCCGCTGCGCAGGAGCGCCCGATTGATCGCCTGTTTGTCGGCGAGCGTTATGTCGCCATCGGGCAAGGCGAGCAGCGCCGATCCGCCGCCGGAGATCAGCGCCAGGACAAGATCGTCGGGCCCGAGGCCGCGCACCGAGTCGATGATCGCCCTTGCCGCGGCCGGCCCCGCGGCGTCGGGCACGGGATGGCTCGCCTCGACGACCTTGATGTGTTTGGTGGGCGCCCCGTGGCCGTAACGGGTGACGACAAGGCCATCGATCGGGCCACGCCAGTGAGCTTCGACCGCGGCCGCCATTGCCGCGGCGGCTTTGCCCGCGCCCACCACGATCGTGCGCCCCATCGGCGGCGCCGGCAGATGCGGGGGAAGGCAAAGAGCCGGCGCCGCGGCGTTGATCGCCGCGTCAAACATGGCGCGCAACAGCGTGCGGTGATCCAACTGCTCCCCCAACTCTGACTGGCCGTGCGCTACGCCTTCTTCTGACCGATCTCGTGATTGGACATCATTTCCAGCGCGCGCACCATCGCGGAATGATCCCACGCCTTGCCGCCATGCGCGACGCATGAGTTGAACAACTCCTGCGCCATCGCGGTGTTGGGCAGCGACACCCCAAGCTGCTTGGCGCCCTGCAGCGCGAGGTTCAAATCCTTCTGGTGCAGCTCAATGCGGAAACCCGGATCGAACGTGCGCTTGACCATGCGATCGCCATGCACTTCAAGAATCTTCGACGAGGCGAAACCGCCCATCAGCGCCTGACGCACACGGGCCGGATCCGCGCCCGCCTTGGACGCGAAAAGCAAGGCCTCGGCCACCGCCTCGATATTGAGAGCGACGATGATCTGGTTGGCGACCTTGGTCGTCTGGCCGTCGCCATTTCCGCCGACGAGCGTGATGTTTTTGCCCATCTTCTCGAACAGCGGCTTGACCTTGGCAAAAGCCTCCTCGGAGCCACCGACCATGATCGTCAGCGACGCGGCCTTGGCGCCAACCTCGCCGCCCGAAACCGGCGCGTCGAGATATTCAGCGCCAAGCGCGTTCACTTTCTTGGCGAATTCTTTCGTCGCGATCGGCGAGATAGAGCTCATATCGACGACGATCTTGCCCTTCGACAGGCCCTCGCCAACGCCATTCTTGGCGAACAGCACGTCTTCGACATGGGGCGTGTCAGGCACCATGATGATGATGATCTCGGATTTCTCCGCAACTTCCTTGCCGGTGGCGCACGCGATTCCGCCCGCCTTGACCAGCGTTTCCGGCGGTTGTCCCACCGTATGGAGGAACAGCTTATGCCCGGCGGTAATCAGGTGGCCCGCCATTGGCGCGCCCATAATGCCAAGGCCGATGAAGCCGATATTGCTCATGTTGTGATCTCCTCAAAAACTCATTTGGAACGGTAAGGCGCCATCCAGCCAAGACCCGCATCGACGCCAGCGCGCGGCTTGTATTCGCAGCCAATCCAGCCGGGATAGCCAAGTCTGTCGATATGGCCGAACAGGAAGGGATAGTTGATTTCGCCGGTGCCGGGTTCGTTGCGACCGGGATTGTCGGCCAATTGTATATGGGCGATGCGCGGCAGATTGGCCTCGATCGTGCGCGCCAGATCGCCCTCCATGATCTGCATGTGATAAATGTCGTACTGGATGAAGAGATTGTTCGATCCGACTTCGTCGAGGACGCGCGCGGCCTGAGCGGTGTGCGTGAGATAGAATCCTGGAATGTCCCGCGTGTTGATCGGTTCGATCAGAAGCTTGATCTTCGCCTTGGCGAACTCCGCCGCGGCGAATGCCAGATTTTCAACGAATGTCGTATGGAGCGCTTTGTGTTCAATGTCTTTGGGCGTGAGGCCTGCCAGGCAATTGGCCTGGCCGCAGCCGAGCGCCTGAGCATACTCGATTGCTCGGGGCACGTTGGCGCGGAACTCCTTCACCCGATCCGGGAAGATCGCAATGCCGCGTTCGCCGCTCGTCCAATTGCCTGAGGGCAAGTTAAAGAGGACTTGCGTTTGTCCGTGCTCGCGCAGACGCGCCGCCAGATCGCTGGCCTTCTCCTCATAGGGCGACATATATTCAACGCCCTTGAATCCCGACTTTGCCGCTGCGCCGATGCGATCGAGGAGCGGCAGTTCGGTGTAAAGAAAACTCAGGTTGGCGGCGAATTTCGGCATTTGGAGGTCCTCAAACGTGCCCGCTCGTCATTGCGAGCAAAGCGAAGCAATCCAGACTTGCGGATTGCGGCGGCGGCGGGCTGGATTGCTTCGCTGTCGCTCGCAATGACGGCTTTGTTTACGACGGCGACATCACCCCATATCCTGGCTCGCTTTGATCGACAGCTTCGGATCGAGGCAAAGGATTTCTTCGAACTCGCTGACGCTGTTGACCTCGGTTCCCATCGCGATGTTGGTGACGCGCTCGAGGATAAACTCGATCACAACCGGCACCTGATGTTCCTTCATCAGCGCATTCGCTCGGGCGAAAGCATCCTTGAATTCGTTCGGACTCTTGACGCGGATCGCTTTGCAGCCAAGCCCCTCGGCGACCGCGACGTGATCGACGCCATAACCGGCGGGCGCGTCGCCTTCAGGAGCGGCATTGATGTTGTCGAAACCGAGCGAGACCTCGAAGTCCATCTGGAAGCCGCGCTGCGCCTGGCGGATCAAGCCGAGATAGGAGTTGTTCACGACCATGTGCAGATAGGGCAGCTTGTGCTGTGCGCCGACCGCGAGCTCCTCGATCATGAACTGGAAGTCATAGTCGCCTGACAGGGCCACGATTGTCTTGTCGGGATGCGCGGCGCGCACGCCGAGCGCCGCGGGCAATGTCCAGCCGAGCGGTCCCGCCTGCCCGCAATTGATCCAGTTGCGCGGGTTATAGACATGCAGGAATTGAGCCCCGGCGATCTGCGAAAGGCCAATGGTCGTGACGTAGCAGGTGTCGCGTCCAAACGCCTCGTTCATCTCTTCATAGACGCGCTGCGGCTTCAGCGGAACTTCGTCGAAATGACTCTTGCGCAGCATGTTCTTCTTGCGATGCTCGCATTTTCCCGCCCATTCCACGCGGTCCTTGAGGCGGCCAGCCGCCTTCATCTCGCGCGCAACTTCGATGAACAGCTTCAGCGCCGCCTTGGCGTCGGACACAATGCCGAAATCCGGCCCGAAGACGCGCCCGATTTGTGTCGGCTCAATGTCGACATGGATGAACTTGCGACCCTTCGTATAGACCTCGACCGATCCGGTGTGACGATTGGCGAAGCGATTGCCGATGCCAAAGACGAAATCGGACTCAAGGAACGTCGCGTTGCCGTAGCGATGGCTTGTCTGCAGGCCGACCATTCCCGCCATCAGGCGATGATCGTCGGGTATCGTTCCCCACCCCATCAATGTAGGGATCACGGGGACGCCGGTCAGTTCGGCGAATTCCACCAGCAAGTCCGACGCATCGGCGTTGATGATGCCGCCGCCAGCGACAATCAGCGGGCGCTCGGAAGCGTTCAGCATTTCGATCGCGCGCTCCGCCTGGGCGCGCGTCGCCCTGGGTTTGTAGACGGTCAGCGGCTGGTAGGTGGAATCGTCGTACTCAATTTCCGCCATCTGCACGTCAACGGGCAGATCAATCAGCACAGGGCCCGGACGGCCCGAGCGCATGACGTGAAAAGCCTGTTGAAACACCATCGGCACGAGCGCGGGTTCGCGCACCGTAACCGACCATTTGCAGACCGGTTTCGCGATAGATTCGATATCGACCGCCTGAAAATCCTCCTTGTAGAGTTTTGCTCGAGGGGCTTGCCCGGTGATGCAGAGGATCGGGATCGAATCGGCGATCGCGGCATAGAGTCCGGTGATCATGTCGGTGCCGGCGGGGCCGGAGGTGCCGATACAGACGCCAATATTGCCCGCCTTAGCGCGGGTGTAGCCGTCCGCCATGTGCGAGGCGCCTTCGACATGACGCGCGAGGATGTGGCGGATCGAGCCGCGCGCCTTTAGCGCCGCATAAAGCGGATTGATCGCCGCGCCGGGCACGCCGAACGCGCACGTGATGCCCTCTTTCTCCAGCACGCGCACGGCGGCTTCGATCGCCTTCATCCTGGCCATTGATCTCTCCCGATCGCATCCCGTCTATTTCGAGCGATCATCGTCCAACCGCGGGATGGGTTCAATGACGACGATTTTCTTTCCCGCCTGATGAGATGAGTTCGAAAAGCCGCACCATTTCAACTTGATAGGGGTTCGTAGCGGCAGAAAAGAGACAAGTTGGCGTGAGCTACCCCGCTCGTTCCGGCAGGCGGCCGCCCAGCGCTGAAGTCAACTCGAGCGCGGTCTGGCGAACGAGAGCGCCGAGTTCAGCGACCCGCCCGGAGGGCACGCGGCTCGTAAGTCCGGAGACCGAAATTGCCGCCATTGCCTCGCCGTGGTCATTGTAGATCGCGGATGCCACACAACGCAGACCGGTCAAGAATTCCTCGTCGTCGACCGCGTAGCCTTCTGTGCGAACTGTGTGGAGCGCGGTCCGCAATTCGCCCGCCCGCACCACTGAACGCGGCGTCAGGCGCGGCATGCCATGGCGCTTGATGATCGAAGCGACTTCGTCGTCCGAGTAGGTCGCCAGAATTGCCTTGCCGAGACCCGATGCGACCATCGGAGCGCGTCCTCCGACTCGGGTGATCGCGCGCATGATCTCGCGGCTCTCGACCTGGGTCAGCACCACAACTTCGCCGTCGTCAGCCACTCCCATATTCGCGGTCTCACGGGTGAGATCACGCAAGCGCCGCAAGAATGGCAGGGCGGGAGCAACGAAGTTTCTCCTGCGCACGAAGACCGCGCCAACCGAGAACGATTGGCGACCGACGTGCCACATATTGTCGCTCTGATCGAATTCGACAAATTTGCGCTGTTCGAGCGTGGTCAGCAAGCGATGCGCGGTGGAGATCGAAAGGCCCGTGCGGATGGCGAGGTCCGTCAGTCGGTAACCCTCTTCGTCCTCACCCAGCGCTTCAAGCAGCGCCATTGCGCGATCGACGGATTGGACAGAGCCGCCCTTCGCCGTCTCGTCGTCATCGGCTGTCCCCCTTGCTCCGGACGGCCGTCGCCTTATGACTTTTCGCATCAGCCTCCCCGCGCTGCGCGCCGCGCTTATAGCCGCGATCCTACCGCTATCCCATTAAGCGGCAAGGCAAAAGGTCGCTGCGAGCCGCGCACCGGAGAGGCGAGGGTGGATTTCCGCTCACGCATCGCGCAAACTGTTTCCAGGGAAAAACAGCGGACGTGACGAGCAAGCCGCGTCGAGGACGTTTATTGCCAATTCGGGCAGCTATGAATCGGCCGATCGCTTACGACATCACCCGCCTGACGACGCGGGTCTGGAATCGTACGCCAAACGGAATCGATCGGGTCGATCTGACCTTCGCGCGCCACTTCCTTGGGTCGCAGGGCGCCGGGCAAAGTGGTATGCTTTATTTGCGGGCGCTTGGCATGCGTCTGCTGACGCAGGCCGGCGCGATGGAGGTGATCGAGGGGATCGGCGCGCATCTTGGCGAGAGCGACGATGCGGATCGCGACTTTGCCTACCAGAGAATAAAATCCTGGCTGCGTGAGGGACCCGAGCTGTCGGCGCGGGCGCCTCATCGCATCGTCAGCGCGCGAAAGCGCTTTGTTGGCGGGATGGCGGGCTGGATAGCGCGTCATGGACTACCGCTGGGACGCTCGCCCTCCAAAGCGCTGCCCGAGGGCGCGATCTATTTCAACATAAGCCAGTACCCGCTCGCCATCGGCGGCGCCCTTGATTTTCTGCTGAAGCGCCGGGACATAAAACCGGTGTTCTTCATCCATGATTTGTTGCCGCTGGAAGCGCCCGAATATTTTCGCCCCGCTGAATATGCCCGACATCAACGCCGCATTGCAGCTGTCGCACGATTTGGCGCGGCGGCGATTGTCTCGACAAATATCGTGAAAAATTCGCTGCGTGAGAGGTTGGCGCAGCTCGGCAACCGCACCATGCCGATCTATGCAGCGGCGCCGCCGGTCGCTCCGATCTTCACGAAGCATGAATCGCACGACGACGAACTCGCCGATCACAAATATTTTCTCATGTGCGGCACGCTGGAGCCGCGCAAGAATCACCTGATGATCTTGAATGTTTGGCGCGAACTCGTGAGCCGCTATGGCGCCGCGGCGCCCAAACTGATCTTGGTTGGCGCACGCGGCTGGGAAAACGAAAACATCATCGACCTACTCGAGCGCTGTCGCCCGCTGCGCGGGCATGTGCTGGAGGTCGCGGGGTTGACGACGCCGGCGTTCAAGCGACTGCTGAAGGGAGCGCGGGCGCTGCTTATGCCCTCCTTCGCCGAGGGGTATGGGCTGCCGATCGTCGAGGCGCTGGCCGTGGGAGCGCCGGTCATCGCGTCCGACATACCGGTGTTTCGCGAAATAGCCGGCGATCGGTCGCACCGCCTCAACCCGATCGACGGGGAGGGATGGCTAAGAGCCATTGCTTCCGCCGCAAATGGCGAGGCGCTGGGAGTTTCGGGGGGAAGCAACCAGCCGAGGTCAAGCCCCGAGGCTTATTTCAGAGGGATCGAAGACTTTCTCCATACGATTTGACCGTCGCGTCCGGCAGTGGCTTGCCGCCGATCCACACGCCGCGGATATTGAGCGCGTCGTCCAGGTGCAACAGATCGGCGCGAAGGCCTGGCGCCAGCCGGCCGATCGAGTTTTCGAGGCGCAGTAGCCGCGCGGGAGTGAGCGTCGCCATTTCCAGGGCTGCCGCTACCGGAACGTCCAGGACGAAAACCATATGACGCACGGCTTCGAGGAGCGTGATTGCCGCGCCGGCGAGCGTCCCGTCGGAGTTCGTCAGCGCGATGCCATTGCGGGAAATCTGCCGCCCCTGCAGTTCGAAATGATCCGGCCCCCCTGCGGCGGGCGGCATCGCGTCGGACACCAGCGCGATCATCCCGGCGCCTTTGATTCCAAACGCGATCCGCATTGCGGTATCATGGACATGGACGCCGTCGGCGATGAGGCCGCAGAAGATGCGTTCGTTGCCAAGCGTCGCGCCCACAAGTCCGGGCTGACGGTGGCCCAGTTGGCTCATGGCATTGTAAAGATGCGTCGCCGCGCGCGCCCCTGCCTCGAAGGCGCCGTTTGCTTCTTCGATGCCGCATTCGGCGTGGCCCAGGCTGACGATGACTCCCGCCCTTGCGAGGCGCGCGATCAGGTCGTTGGAGGCAGCGCATGGGGCTACAGTCACCACCATGGCGCCAGTCTTGGCCGCGATCAGCGTGTCGGCGTCTCCGGGCGTCATCGCGCGAATGTATTGCGCGGGATGTGCGCCTTTGCGGCGCGGATCGATAAACGGGCCTTCGACATGAATACCGATGGCTCCTGCAATGCGCCCTTGCGCCTCGCGCGCGGCGGCAAGCGCTTCGCTCAAAATATTGGGCGCATCCGTGATGAGCGTGGGCAGCATGGAGGTTGTGCCGAAGCGCTGATGTGCAGCGACGATAGCAGCGATGCCATCGACGGTGGGCGTTTCGTTGAACAGAACTCCGCCGCCGCCGTTGACCTGCCAGTCGACGAGGCCTGGCGCCAAAATGCCGCCGCCAAGATCGTGCTGGCGGCCTCCTTTCGGCCGCTGCTCGTGCGACGTGATCGCGACAATGCGGCCATCCTCGCAGACGAGGGCGGCGTCGTCGACTATCCGCTCGCCGTCGAACAGGCGTGCGCCGGCAAACACCTCGATCATCTCGTCTCCGTAACCTTATTCAGATGCGGCGGATTGTCGGGGTCGCGCCCCAATTGTCGCGAGCAGGCCTCCGCCAAGCCATAGAACCGATGAAGCATGACGATTGGCGTCAACAGCGGGTGCTCCGCCGCGGGAATCGTCAGCGCGGATTTCACCGCCGAGGCGGCGTCGATGACGATGACGCGTGCGCCCATTTCTGCAAGGCGTTCGAGCGTCTCCGCCATCCCGGCGCGAGCGGCGTCCTGCGGCATGAATGCGAGGACCGGAAAACCCGGCGCAATCACGCCGGCGGGACCGTGCAGCACTTCGGCCGAGGAAAATGCTTCCGCATGGATCGCGCAGGTCTCTTTCAACTTGAGCGCCGCCTCTGCCGCGATGGCATAGGTCGAGCCGCGTCCAAGCACAAACGCGGATCTGGCGGCCGCGATCGAGGCAATCAGATCAGGCGCTGGCGACTCGGCTCGGTTGAGCAACTCCGGCAGAGTTTCAAGCGCTTGTCCCAGTTCGTTGTCGCTCCGCCACTCCGCGATGAGCGAGACGCCGGCGGCCATCGCCGCGATCACCGATTTGGTGGCGGCGACGGATTTCTCCGGCCCTGCATGGAGCGGCAAAAAGCAATCAGCTTCCCGCGCGAGGGGCGATTGCGCTTCGTTGACCAGCGCCAGCGTCAGGGCGCCGCCGCGTTTGACCGCCGCCTGCAATGCGACGATGTCGGGACTGCGGCCCGATTGCGAAATGGCGATCGCGAGAGCGCCGTCGAGCCGCAGGGGCGCCCGATAGAGCGAGGCGATCGACGGCCCCAGCGACGCGCAGGGAATCCCGGCGAGGATTTCGATCAGGTATTTCAGGTAAAGTGAGGCATGATCGGAGCTGCCCCGCGCGATCGTCACGACAATTGGCGGATCGTTTTGGCGAATCGTCTCCGCGAGCCGACGCGTCGCTGCGCGGTTCGCGGTCAGCTGGCGTGCAACGACGGCGCCTGATTCGCGCGTTTCGCGCGCCATCATGGACTCGTTGCCGACACCGTTGTGGGTCACGATTTCTGCTTCCGCGTTGCCGGCGAGAGGGTCAGTTCCGAAACGAAATCGTAGGTGTCGGCGCGGTAATGCGAGCGGGTGAACTCGACGCATCGGCCATCCGCGAGATGCGCGATGCGCTGGATGTATAGGGCTGGGCTGCCGTGCGGCACGCCGAGGAAGGCTGCGTCCTTCTCCGAAAGAAGCACCGCGCGCAGCCTTTGCAGGGCCCGCACCGGACGCGCGTTGCGCGCCTCGAGCGCGTCGTAGAGCGAGGAGCCGATCTTGTCGGGATCTCCGATGTAACGGCTCGGCACGACGGCATGTTCGATCGCCATCGGCACGTCACTGGCCAGGCGCAGCCGCGAGAGGCGAAAGACGCTCTCGTTCGGTCCGACGCCCAGCATCATCGCTTCTTCCGGCGTCGGCAGAAAGACGCCACGTTCCAGTTCGCGTGAGCTCGCGACAAATCCGCGCAACTGCATGTCCTGTGTGAAGCCCGTCAGGCGCGACAAAGGCTGGTCGACACGCGGCACGGCGCGGCGAATAAACGTGCCGGCGCCATGGCGATGATAAAGCACGCCCTCATCGACCAGCTCGGTGATGGCGCGCCGCAGCGTCGTGCGCGAAACCTTGAGCAGCAGCGAAAGCTCCCGTTCGCCCGGCAAAATCTCGGTATCGCCAAATCGTCCGCTCTCGATCTCCCGCCTCAGCGTCGCGCCGACTGTGCGGTACAAGGTGGGGCGGGAAGCGAGAGCGACATCGGTCATGGCGCGCGCTCCAGCATCGAAGCGGGGAGCGCGCCGCCCGCAAGCAGGATCGCGCCGTCCGTCGCATCGGTCAGCGGCTCGCTCAACCAGGCCGAGACCTTGCGCGGCAGCAGTGGTTTGATCGCCGCGCCGGCGCCGCCCAGCAGTGCGATGCGCTGTGCTCCCGCTTTATGCAACGCCTCCGTCAGGGCGCAGACGGCGCGAATGGCTTTGGCGATGATCGCTTCGGCCACGGGATCGCCATGCGCGGCGCTGACGAACACGAGCGGCGCGAGTTCGCCGTAATCCCCCGGCGCGGCGTGAGCGGCCCAGCGCGCGGCCTCGTTGGGATCATTCGAGAAGCGCCGCATCAAACTCGCCGTCAGTTCGGAAGAGGGGCCAAGCCCGTCATGAGCGAGCACGGCGGCGCGAACCGCGTCACAGCCAATCCGCGCGCCCGAACCCTCGTCGCCGATCAAGAAGCCGCGTCCGCCGATCAAAATTCGCCTGCCGCCGAGCATCGCCATGCCGGCCGAACCCGTGCCTGCGATGACGATGGCGCCATCATCCCCGCCGTGCGCGCCAAGGCATGCGATGACCGCGTCATTGTCGGCGCGGACCGAGGCGAAGCCGCCGAGCGCTAGGGTGACGCGATCCGCTTCGACTTTCGATTGCAAACCCGCCAACCCAAGCCCAAGCGCGATCTGTGGGCGGGCGGACACCGCAATTCCTGCCTCATCGGCGATGGTCCCGATCAGGTTGCGCACGACATGCATCGCGGCGTCGAAATTGATGTAAATGTTCGCCGCCGGCCCGGTGCGTTCGGCGATCGGCGCGCCCGCGGCGTCGCGCAGACGCGCGCGGCAATGCGTTGCGCCGCCGTCTATGCCGAGAAAATACTTGCCGCTCGTCGCCAAGGCGCCCTTCCAGAGTGTTGCGGGGCTCCTCGGATGCCAAGCCGGTCCAAAATTTTTGGAAGCCCCGGCTAGACAAGAGGTATACAACTCGTTAACACTTAAGACAAGAGGTATGAACCAGTGGTTTGAACCTGGTTCTCCCCAGAAACCCAATTCTGGCCCGGTCGATGCACGAACCGTCAACAAAATCAGCGTTGACCCCGAATGGCGGCGGCGAATTCACGCGCGCCCTGTTAGCCAGCCAGAAGACTGCGATTGCCGCGGTCGAGACCTCGCTTGAGGCAATCGTCACAGCGGCGGCGGCGATGGCGGAGGCTCTGCGCGCCGGCGGCCGGGCGATCTACGCCGGCGCTGGCTCCTCCGGTCTCATCGCGTTGCAGGATGGCGCGGAACTCTCCGGGACCTTCGGACTGGACCCCGACAAAATTCGCTTCGCCGTCGCCGGCGGTCTGAGGGACGTCGCCCATATCGACGCTGCCGCCGAGGACGATCGGGCCGCCGGCGCGCGCGACATCGTCGAAGCGGGCTGCAGCCAAGGCGACATTGTGATCGCCGTGTCGGCGAGCGGTTCGACGCCCTATACGTTGGCTTGCGCCGACGTAGCCAGGAAGGTGGGCGCTAGGCTTATCGGGATCGCCAACCGGCCCAAGGCGCCGCTGCTGGCGGTCGCCGATTTTCCCGTGCTGCTCGACAGCGGGCCCGAGGCTTTGCACGGCTCGACGCGCCTCGCCGCCGGAACAGCGCAGAAGGCGGCGCTTGGACTGATCTCGACACTTGCCAATTCAAGCCTCGGCCATGTCTGGCGAGGCCATATGGTCAACGTGCGCCCTGAGAACGACAAGCTGCGGGCCCGCGCGGCGCATATCATCGCTTCGTCGACTGGCGTCGCAGAGGCTGCGGCGCGAGCCTTTCTCGCACAAGCCAACGACGACGTGAAATGCGCCATTCTTATCGCGTCGGGCGTGGCGTCATATGGCGCTGCGCGTCGCTGTCTCGAGGAGGCGCAAGGACATCTCGACATTGCTCTCTCGCGTCTTCGCGAAAGCGTATAGAGTTTTTCACAAGGGCAACTAGCCCGATAAAAGGGAGTAGAAAATGACTGGAGCGCGCAAGAGCCTGTTGGGAAGCGGCGTGGCGATCGTAAGCCTACTGGCCGGTCTCGCGGCGGTGCAGGCGGGCAATCTGAAAATCGAGAGCTGGCGCAACGACGACGCCGACATCTGGAACGCGAAGATCATCCCGGCATTCAACAAGAAGTATCCCGACATCAAGGTGGAGTTCGCGCCATCCGCGCCCAAGGAATACAATGCGGCGCTTAACGCGCGCCTCGCTGGCGGCACCGCGGGCGACCTCATCACCTGCCGCCCGTTCGACGCCTCGCTTGATCTCTACAACAAGAAGAATCTCGACGCGCTCAACGACCTCAAGGGCATGACAAACTATTCCGAGGTCGCCAAGTCGGCCTGGACCACGGACGACGGCAAAACGACGTTCTGCTTGCCGATGGCCTCGGTTATCCACGGCTTCATCTACAACAAGGACGCCCTGAAGAAAGTCGGCGCCGAAGAGCCCAAGACGATGGACGAGTTTTATGCACTGCTCGACAAGCTCAAGAAGGACGGAACCTATACGCCTCTCGTGATGGGCACTGCCGACCAGTGGGAGGCGGCGACGATGGGCTTCCAGAATATCGGCCCCAATTACTGGAACGGCGAGACCGGCCGCGCCAATCTGATCGCCGGCAAAGAGAAGTTCACCGACCCGCAGTATGTCGCCGTGTTCAAGGAGCTGGCGAAGTGGGGGCCGTACATGGGCAACGGCTATCAGGCGCAGTCTTATCCTGACAGCCAAAACCTGTTCTCGCTCGGCAAGGGGGCGATCTACGCGGCGGGATCATGGGACATTTCGACATTCCGCGGCACAGCTAAATTCCCGATGGGCGCGTTCAAGGCGCCGACGGTCGCGGGCGAGAAGGATTGCTTCATCTCCGATCACACCGACATCGCGATGGGCATCAACTCCGCCTCGAAGAACAAGGACGACGCGAAGAAATTCCTCGAATGGATGGCGACTCCGGAATTCGCGACGCTCTACGCCAACGCGCTGCCGGGCTTCTTCCCGCTGTCGAAGGACGCGGTGAAGATCGACGACGATCTCGCCGCGACGATGGTCGGCTGGCGCCAGCAGTGCAAGTCGACGATCCGCAATTCCTACCAGATCCTGTCGCGCGGCACGCCAAATCTGGAGAACGAATTGTGGAACGTCTCGGCGCAGGTCATCAACGGCGCGCTGACGCCCGATGCCGCCGGCAAGCAACTGCAGGACGGTCTCGACAAGTGGTACAAGCCGGGCAAGTAAGCTGAGCCCCTTCTCCCGCTCGCGGGAGAAGGTGTCCGCGCAGCGGACGGATGAGGGGACTTTCTCAATTCGGCGCAGCCCCTCATCCCGACCCTCTCCCGCAAGCGGGAGAGGGGGAGCGCCGCCATCCGAGCCCATGAATGGCCCAAACCGCACACATCGTCGCCGCCATGCCGCGCTCGCGCTTCGCGTTGCTGATGCTGCTGTTTCTCGGCCCCGCAATCAGCATCTACGCGCTGTTCTCGATCTATCCGCTCATCGCCACGATGGCGCTGTCGACCTTTACCGGGGACGCGACCGGCGCCTATTCGTTCGTCGGCCTCGCCAACTTCAAAACGCTGATGACCGATGCGGTGTGGTCAAAACCGTTCTGGAACGCCTCCCTTAACAACTTCATCTTCTTCTGCGTGCACATGCTCGTGCAGAACCCCGTCGGCATCGCGCTGGCGGGGCTGCTCAGCCTGCCCAATCTGAAGCTGCGCGCGACCTATCGCACGCTGATCTTTCTGCCGACGATGCTCTCGGTGGTGATCGTCGGCTTCACCTGGAACCTCATCCTGTCGCCGCTGTGGGGCGTCGCCGAGGGCCTGTTGAAAAGCGTCGGTCTCGGCTCGTGGTTCGCGCCATGGCTCGGCCTTCCCTCGACGGCGCTGGTGACGCTGTCGCTGATGTCGGTGTGGCAGTTTGTCGGCATTCCGATGATGCTGATCTATGCGGCGCTGCTCAACATTCCCGAGGAGCTTGTCGATGCCGCACGCGTCGACGGGCTCGGGCATTTCCGCATCTTCACCCACATCAAACTGCCGCTGATCGCGCCGACCATAGGCATCGTCTCGATCCTCACCTTTGTCGCCAACTTCAACGCGTTCGACCTGATCTACTCGGTCAAGGGCGCGCTCGCCGGCCCCAACTTCGCCAGCGATATTCTCGGCACGTTCTTCTATCGGACGTTCTTCGGCAATCAGTTGCAGGTCGGCGATCCGACAATGGGAGCGACGGTTGCCAGCGTCATGTTCTTCGTCATTCTCGCCGGCGTGTGCGTCTATCTCTTTGCGGTGCAGCGGCGCATGCACCGCTATGCGTTCTGAGGGCTGACATGCGGCTGAAACCTTCCAGCCTCGGCGTCCACGCGGTGCTCGGCGGCTACACGCTGCTGGCGGTGCTGCCGATCCTGCTGGTCATCATGAACTCGTTCAAGAACCGCAACGCGATCTTCGGCTCGCCGCTGTCGCCGCCGACCGCTGAAACATTCTCGCTGATCGGCTACGCGAAAGTGCTCGGCAACGCGCATATCGGCACCTATTTCATGAATTCGCTGATCGTCACGCTGGGCAGCATGGGTCTCGTGCTGTTGTTCGGCGCAATGGCCGCCTGGGCGCTGACGGAATACAAGTTTCGCTTTTCCACGGCGCTGGCTTTGTTCATGTCGATCGGCATCATGGTGCCGATCCGCCTTGGCTCGGTCGCCATCCTCACAATGATGCGCAAGGCCGGGCTCAACGATACGCTGACCGCGCTAATCCTCGTCTATGTCGCGCAAGGCCTGCCGCTGGCGATCTTCATCCTCAGCGAGTTCATCGAGCAGATTCCGCGTGATCTTCGCGACGCCTCGCGCTGCGACGGCGTGCCCGAGACCCGAATCTTCTTCGAGGTGATTGCGCCACTGCTGCGGCCCGCCATCGCCACGGTCGCGGTGTTCACCATGGTGCCGATCTGGAACGATCTTTGGTTTCCGCTTATCCTCACATCGAGCGAAAGCACCCATACGATCACGCTCGGCGTGCAGCAGTTTCTCGGCCAATACATCACCGACTGGAACAGCGTGCTAGCGGCGCTTTCGCTCGCCATCCTGCCCGTCGTCGTCATCTACGTTGTCTTTTCCCGACAGCTCATCAGCGGCCTCACCTCGGGCGCGGTCAAATAGTCAGGCTCGTTCATGGCGAAGGTCCGCATTGAAAAACTCAACAAAGCCTACGGCGACGCGGCGATTTTGCGCGACATCGACCTGTCGGTGAACGACGGCGAGTTCGTCGTGCTGGTGGGGCCGTCCGGCTGTGGGAAATCGACGTTGCTGCGCATGATCGCCGGCCTCGACGGGGTGACCTCGGGCGATATTTTCATTGGCGAGCGGCGGGTGACGAACCTCGAGCCGGCGCAGCGAAAAATAGCGATGGTGTTCCAGTCCTACGCGCTCTATCCGCACATGAGCGTGCGCAAGAACATGACATTTGGACTGAAATTCTCCGGCATGGCGCAGGCGGAGATGGAGCGCCGTGTCGCGGAAGCCGCCCGCATGTTGCGTCTTGAGCCGCTGCTCGAACGCCGGCCGCGCGATCTGTCGGGCGGGCAGCGCCAGCGCGTCGCCATCGGCCGCGCGATCGTGCGCGAGCCGGATGTCTTCCTGTTCGACGAGCCGCTATCGAATCTCGACGCCGCCTTACGCGTCTCCACCCGCGTCGAGATCGCCAAGCTGCACCGCACCCTTGGCTCGACGATGATCTATGTCACCCACGATCAGGTCGAGGCGATGACGCTCGCCGACCGCATCGTGGTGATGAACCAGGGCCGCATCGCGCAGGAAGGCAAGCCGCTCGATCTCTATTACGCCCCAGCAAACCTGTTCGTCGCCGGGTTCATCGGCTCGCCCGCGATGAATTTCTTTCAGGCGCAAGTCGAAAGCGTCGCGCCCGGCATGATATTGCTGTCCGGACCGGACTTCGCGACGTTCAAAGCGCCGGTCGGCGATGCGAGAATCGCCGCGGGAGCGAAAATCACCGTTGGCGTACGTCCCGAGCATCTGATCGCCCCGGCGGGTTCTGGCTTCAGCCTCAACGGGTCGGTTGAACTGGTCGAACGCCTCGGCGAGACCTCCTACGCGCATGTTCGCGCCGGCGCGGATCATCCGCTGATCGCCGAAATACGCGGCCGCAGCGCGCCCGCCGCCGGCGATTCCATTGTACTGGGTGCGGCGGACCGCGATGTGCATCTGTTCGACGCCGAGGGGATGCGGATTAGCGCGGGGGCGGCGTAGACCACTTCTCTGGCTGGCAGGAGACGGGAAGCGCTCGCTGGCCAGGGAAATCGCATTTGAATTTTTTGACGCACCGCGTAGCGGAGGGGCCGGCCCCTTCTCCCTGGTGACATCAGGGGTGGCCTCGTCCTTCGAGACGGCTGCTGCGCAGCCTCCTCAGGATGAGGATTTTTCGCTGTTGGCGCCCTGAAAAGCCTCATCCTGAGGAGCCGCGAAGGACGAGGATATCGATCGCATGCCATCGAAGGTTCTCGCTCATCGCCATGGCGTAGGTCGCTCTCACACGGGAGGAGTAGCCAATGCGATAGCCTGGCTCGCTGGCTGCCGGGGTGTGCGCCGCCGCCCAACTTTTCCAAGCATTCTCTTTCGAATAATCCAAAACAGGGTTACACTCCATAAGTGGCCCGCCTGAGACCGCCGGGTGGAGACTTTCGCGTGACCATCAGATGCGCACCTCAAAATTCCCGCGGCGAGGCTCCCGCCCGAGCAGGCATGGCGCTTGGGCTCGCGCATGCGCCCTCGCCGCCGTCAAATGGCGAACGCGCGGTGAAATCGGGACGTCGTTCGGCGCCCAGGACGTTGATAAGATTGAGTCGCTCACCAAGGGGCGCACTGCCGCCGTCAAGGTGCCATCACCACAGGCGTGCCCAGCCGCACATGATCGAAGAGGTCGATGACATCCTCATTATACATGCGGATGCAGCCATACGAAGCTGCCGTGCCGACCGAGGCGCGCATGGCTTTGGTCGTCCCATGGATGGCGATCTGGTCGCGGTCGAGCGTCAGCGCCCGGGCGCCCATCGGATTGTGCGAGGAGCCGCCCGGAATCACGTCGGGCAATTCGGGATGGTCGCGTTTGACCGAATCGGGCGGCGACCAGGCCGGCTCGACATACTTGCCATCCACTCGGGCGAACCCCGACCATTCCTTGCCGCGCTTGGCGACAGCCACAGGATAGGAAATCGCCGTACCAGGGGCCGTGACGAGAAACAGTTTTCGCGCGCTCTGGCTGATGACGATCGTGCCGGGGCTGTAGGGCAGGGCGAGTTCGACAAGCTGGCGCGGCGAGGCGGGAGTGTCCGTCAAAGCGGCGCAGAATGCCAATGCGATGCCAAACGAGAGTGCCTTTCGTCCCATATTGAAACTCCCGTTGTGAACGGGCTTGGAGCCGCAATAAGGATGCCACCTGCCCAACGCTGCCGGGCTGAAACTCGCCGCCATCGTGAATGGCGGCGCTGCGCGGCGTCCCGGCGCTGCCGGGCTCACCGCATCTTGCCATGTCGGCGCCCCTATGGCAGAAGGCCCGGCGTCCCGGACGCCAGTTTTGTGCGCTGGGCGCGTCGAGAACGCTGCCGTAGCTCAGTGGTAGAGCACTCCCTTGGTAAGGGAGAGGTCGAGAGTTCAATCCTCTCTGGCAGCACCATCTTTCCCCAGCGACATGACCGGTCTGAGTGGAGAGGCTGCGCTGTCGGTCGCCGCGCTTTGCCGACGGCACTTGCTGCTGGACTCAACAAACACAGTCTTTCCCAAAAAAGGATTGAATTGAACCGCCCCGGGTTTGCCGGAGGCCAATTTGTTTGAGTCACGCCGCCATGGCGGGCTCGTCGATTTGCGCATAATAGCGCGCTTCGGCTTCGGCTGGCGGAATGTTTCCGATCGGC
>Ga0075030_100000089_pt1 | contig 64519 bp, 51 predicted proteins | sample LitLauG_LLR_2012_FD_71393 | JGI IMG/M metagenome (GOLD analysis project Ga0075030, IMG submission 71393) | Freshwater sediment microbial communities from Pennsylvania, USA - Little Laurel Run_MetaG_LLR_2012 | ecosystem: Environmental > Aquatic > Freshwater > Creek > Sediment | place: USA... | reverse complement strand
GTTATGCCAGCAGGCCCCCGTGGCCGAGGCTGGCGATTTCCCAACCCGTGACGTGATACCGCGCCAACAGCGGCGGCAACACCAGGTCCACCACGTTTGCCTTGGCGGACCGGAAGCAACCCGGCGCGGAAAGAATCGGCACTTCGTCCTTGTAGGACAACAAGAGAAGGTTCCCGGGTTCCACCGGGGCCAGGAACCGTTCCACTTGTCCGCCCACCTTGACCATCGCCTGGCCAATGACATCTTCCGGACCAGCCGGGGCCGTAGTGGAGGCTACCAGAATCACGCAGGGCTTCGATCTCATGAGGTGTAGTAGGCAACGGGCGACAGAATTCTCATCTTCCGTGCACGCTAAAACAAAATTTGCGTTTACACCGAACCGTTCCAGACGCTGGCGCATGATGTTTTCGAATAATTGCCGGGCCCGCTCGCCACTTACGGGGTCAGTGTAGAGAACTCCTACACTCGGGGTCCGGACAGGACGCGCCTGCAGGATCGGTCCGCGCTCCTTCAGGATGCCGATCACCGCGTCCAACTGATCCTTGGCGACCGCGAAGGGCGCGCTCTTGACGGTGGCGATGCGCTGGCCGGCAACCGCGTAACTAAAGTTGAGCGACGTGGCGATGACCACGCTGGCCGGGCAGTTGATCTGCTTCAGCAACTCATCGTCCACCAGCACGCAGCAGTTCTCGGTAGCCAGGAGGTTCGCGCGGCCTCCCGCGGCGAGGCGGATCTCGAAGCTGCCGCAACCCATCTCGCTAGCCACGGCGCAAACCGCGTCGTCCTCGCCAACCTCGCCTTCCTCCAATTCGGTAACCCAAATGGATTCCATACCTTCCGATTCCAGTACCCGAATGTCTTCCTCGCTGATGATATGGCCTTTGGCCAGAAGTTTTTTGCCACCGGGACGGAATACGGTACAACAAAGGACCCGTCCAGTTGAGGATTTCACATCAACCGTCTTTGCTCTCATGTTCGCCTCACAAGAAGTGGATCAAATCGGATTTAGGACTCCCTAATCCTATAAACCGAGTCTATATCGAAGCGCAGGAAAATCGTAGACTTTTTCTTCGGTCTTTTGCGGGGGTAGTGGGAAGACCCCTATATGTGGGTATTCCCTACTTTTGCCGGGGGATAGGGATCTGGATGAACTGGTCGTCGGGCGACGCCATGGCTTGGCCCCATCGTTCGGGTTGGACCTCCGGCCAGTGCTCCGGCCGCAGCACCCGCAGTACCGCGATCTCGTCGCAGGCCTGGAATTTGGGACAGCGCAGGCAGTCTTTCCAGGCTTTTAACGGCAAAACGCCGCGCTCCACCACCTGGAAGCCTACCTTGCGGAAGAATTGGTCGACGTAAGTGAAGGCAAAAACAGCATCGAGTTCGTATTGCCGGGCCTCTTCCACCAGCGCTTCCACCAACTTACGGCCCACACCTTTGGTCTTAGCGTCTTCGCAGACCGCGAGCGACCGGATCTCGGCGATTTGAGGCGTGTAGAAATGAAGAGCGCCGCAGCCGAGTAACTGAGTGTTGAGATATACAACAGTAAAATCCCGGATGGCTTCCGACATCTCAAATTCCGTTCGCGGCAGCATGATCCCGCGGGCGGCATAGGCGTTAATCAGGTCCAGAATCGGTTTAATGTCGTGCATCCGGGCCTTGCGAACCGTAAGCCCGGAAACCGGGAGCTTGGGTTCCACGAAAGCGTCCGCACGCAGAGCGCTGATCATGGGAGCACCTCACCAGCCACCATACGGGTGCCGATTTCTTCGCCAGAAAGGATCCGCATGAGGACATCCTCGACGGTTCCGGGGGCGATGCGAACCTGCTCTACGCCGCCTTCGAGTGCGGCCAGCGCGGCCTGGAGTTTGGCTTGCATCCCGCCCGTGGCAGCGCCGTCTGCGATCAGGCGGAGGCTTTCGGCCGCCGTCAATACCGTGCGCACCTGCTTGGCGCCGTCCAAGACTCCGGCCACATCGGTCAAAAAGATGAGTTGGTGCGCGCCGAACGCGGTTGCGCAAGCCACCGCCATCTGGTCGGCATTGACGTTGTAAACCCGGCCCTGACGGTCGCCCGCGACACAGGCCACGACCGGTAAATACCGGTTGGCCGTGAGCAGGCCGAGCAGCGCCGGGTTCGACCGGGTAACGCGGCCGACGGCGCCCAGCGCCGGGTCCATTTGCTCGGCCTCCACCAGGAAGGAATCGATGCCGGAAAGCCCAACCGCCAGCGCACCGGCGCGATTCAGGCAAGCCACCAGTTCGTGATTCACCGAGCCCGCGAAGACTTTGAGCACCGCATCCACGGTTTCGGGCGTAGTGACTCGCAACCCGTTCACGAAGCGGCTCTCGATGCCGCGTTCGGTCAGGTAGCGAGTCATCTGTTTGCCGCCGCCGTGCACCACGACGATCTCGGCGCCGCCCGCCTGCGCCGCGGCCACCTGCGCGGCCAGCCGGTCGCGCGAGTCCGCGGCATCCAGCAGCGTCCCGCCGAGTTTGACCAAGAGCTTCACAGCAGCCCCTCCGTTTCTGCCAGACCGAGCAGCAGGTTCATGTTCTGGACGGCCTGTCCGGCCGCGCCCTTGACCAGGTTATCGATGGCGCTGACCACCACCGCGCGCCCGGTCTTGGGGTCGAAGGTGACGCCGATGTCGCAGAAATTAGTGCGGGCCACGCCACGCAGGTCGGGCTGGTGGCCCGGGTTGTACAGGCGGATGAACGGCTCGCCGGCGTACCGTTTCTCGTAAACGGCGAGGAGTTCGTCGGCGCTGGCAATTCCGATGGCGCGGAAATAGATTGTCTCCAGGATGCCCCGGTCCAGCGGCAGCAGTTGGGCGGTGAAGCTGAATTCGCCTTCCGCCAAGCCCGAGATCTGCAGCACTTCCGGAACGTGCCGATGCGTCAATAGGGAGTAGGCCGAGAAGTTCTCGGTGACTTCGCAGAAGATATTCCTGGGGCTCGGCTTGTTGCCCGCTCCGCTGACGCCCGACTTGGCATCGCAGACGATGCCGGCCGCCCGGTCGACCACACCGGCCTCAATGAGCGGCCGGATCGCCAGATTGGCCGCCGTGGGGTAGCATCCCGGGTTGGAAACCAGGCGGGCACCGGGAATGCGATCGCGGCAAAATTCCGGCAGCCCGTAGGCTGCCTCCGCCAAGAGTTCCGGCTGGGTATGTGTCTCCTTGTACCACGCCTTGTAGTTTTCGGGCGTGCGCAGGCGGAATGCGCCGGAAAGGTCCACCACCCGCGCCCCGGCCTGCAGCATGGCGGGGGTCAGCTCCATCGAGGCCTCCGGCGGCGTGGCCAGGAAAACCACGGCAACCCCTTCAGCCTGAACGGCTTCCGCGGTACAAGAAATGTGGGCGGGGGCCTCCCTGTTACGCATGGCCGGGGTGCCGCGCGACTCCTCGCGGTGATCCATGAGGACCGGTTGGACGTTGGGGTGGCGCGAGAGGATGCGGACGAGTTCCGCTCCACTGTAGCCTCGATAGCCGACGATGCCTGCTCTCTGTGACATGATTAGATATTCGTTATCATGAATAAATATACCATACAGGGCCGGACCCCGTCGCCATCGGCGGAGGCTGCCTATGGACCCGGCAGAAGTTGTAGCTGCCCCAGTTGACGAAAGAGCGTCGGCCGCGCGCGAACGATGGACTCGGCTCCTTGAAGTATGGCACCCAGTGCTATACAATGAGTGAAGCCACTCTGTGCGAATCTTCAAGTCCAGGTGGTTTCAGCGCTTCGCAAGAAAGGAGGGAATTGCGGACGCGGCTCTGCAGGAAGCTGCGGATCGCGCTGACAAGGGCCAGATCGACGCCGACCTGGGTGGCGAAGTCATCAAGCAACGGATCGCCAGACGTGGGCAGGGAAGGTCGAGCGGCTACCGGATGATCATCCTCTTCCGGCGGGGAACAAAGGCGTTCTTTGTATACGGGTTTCCCAAGAGCCTGCGGGCGAACATCGATGCCGATGAGCTGAAGCAGTTTAGGGAAGCCGCAAAACACGTATTGGCGTTAACGGAGAGACAGCTCGCTGAGCTTTTGAAGCGAGGCGATTTCATAGAGGTAAAGGAAGATGGGCAAGAAATACCGAAGTGAAGCGATGGCGGCCATCCATGAAACCATGGAGGCCCTGCATGATGTCGGCGCTATCGACAAGCGGACTATGCGTCGCTTCGATGCTGCCTGCCTCACACCAGTCAGGCCACTGACACCTCGAGAGATCAAAGCGATCCGAGAGAGGGAACATGTCAGCCAAACGGTTTTTGCCAACTATTTGAATGTGACCAGCAGTTTGGTGAGCAAATGGGAGCGTGGAGAGAAGCGCCCGGCTGGCGCCTCTCTGAAATTATTGTCACTGGTCGAGAAGAATGGACTACCCGCGGTGGCATGAGACAGGCGTTTTCAGGCCCGAGCCGTTGCTATGCCCGCCGAGATTATTGCCTTCTCCATCGGCCTACCATCTCGAAGGTGAAGCGGAAATTCCGAGAATGTTTGCCCTCGCAAGCTTGCGCGGTGAGGAGAATTCGAGGGTGAATCCAAGAAACGAGATGGCCCCGCATCCCGGGGAAGGGACGAGCCCTCAGACGCCTATAAGGACCGAGGATCGCAGGGAGAACGGTTGGTGAAGGGGTGCTACCAAACGTGCTACCACTTCCTAGAAAAAGCAGCCCGAAACAGGATGAACCAAGGGCCATCAAGATGGGTTATGTCATTGAAATAGAAGGAACAAGATGAAACCAGACGAAACACAAATCAAACTCATAACCCAAAGGTCGAAGGTTCAAATCCTTCCCTCGCAACCAATCTTTTCAACAGGTTACAAGCTGCCAAACGCACTCCCCAATCCACACTAGCCCACCATAGCGCTCCTCGTGCCATTCGCGTCGTACCAACTCCATCGGGTTGCTCTGCACCAATTCCCAAAGCTGAGCGCATTTGAATATCCCGGACATCAGCGTTTTGATGTGGCCCTGGGTCTTCGGTGCTAACGACAGGTGCTTGAGCCAATCCTCAACCGCCATCGGCTTTAGGCCGGTGATTGGCGTCTCGGCCCAACGCGGGCGGATGTATCGGTCGATGAACGATTGGGAGGAAACCCCCGTCGAATAGCGTGCTGGCATTTCTTCCCGCTCGTAGCGTGCGATCAACGCCCCGATGGTGGAAGCCGTCACAGGCCCCAACGGATGCGTGCCGTTGATTCGTAGCACAATGGCTTGCGCTGCTGGCGACTTTCGCGCCGCAGTCTCCGTAGGGTAGTCTTGCACCGTGCCAATAGTGACAGCACGGCTTGCCCGTCCGCCTTTCGGCTTGGGCTCGTAATACCTGAACTCCCATACTTTCAAGCCGCCTCCTCTCTTCTTCACTCTCAAACTTCCGTTCTGATATCGCGTGCGCGTGAACATTTGGATCTCTCCTCTAGTTACGGCACGAGTGGCAAACTGAGTTTAACCCAGATGACAGCCACTGGTCCAACGCGGAAGCACGAAACCGCCAGAGGTCGCCTATTCGAAAGGCTGGTACTCTGCCCGCGCGTGCCATCTTTTGGAGTGTCTTCGGGTGAATGCTTATCAGCTTAGCGGCTTGCTGGCTGTCTAACGGTGGTTCAAATACAGTGGTGCTTGAGTCGTTCGCTAGGATCGGGGACGCATCGCCCATACGGGTCAGTCCTCAATGATTTTCGGGGTACTGGCTGCTTGGGCGATGCTCCGGTATGTTCTCCAGTGACCGGCACACCCGCGCGGAGAAATTCACGCGTGGGCTTACTGCTTTCTCGGGCCTTATCAAGTCCGTCAGGCCCTTGGACCTGAACAAGTCTCGGTGCCCTGCCACGGGCAACAGCTTGCGGATAGTTTCCAATCAAACCATGATAACATACAAGTTACTCCGGCGTCAACTTGCCTATACTTACCTAACATATCGCAAACAGTTCGAGTCCTAATGAGGCGACTCCGATTAGTGCCTTTCCCTGACCCCTCGAAGTGCTAATTTCGCCCAACGGTAAAAACATGGAATTTGGAACCGTGCAATTGGCGTGTGGTTGGCGCACCTCGAACTACGAATGTAGCGGAGATACCGCCTGTCGTACGGCGGCGGTCCGACGCTCAAACAGGCGTGTTTATTGGCTATTCTGCGGTCTAGGGTCATTTGAGCCCTGTTAGACGCTACAGGAGAAAGTTTGGAAGGCGGTACTGGTACGAGTGAATGCTGCTTTTACAGCACGGAGTAACGCTAGAGGCGGCGCAGAGCCCGTGTCAAGCTAACCTCTTAGCGTCTACAGAACCCTGCTTCACGTCCGGTTTCAAAACTGTAAGAAATAAGGCCCTTGGCTGAATTGCCTATGTCATCCCCAGGGCTACGGACTTGGAACGCAGCCACGGGCCTGTAATGGCCAAGAATCGGCTTCGTGCCAACAACGCGATAGGCCGTTGTGTTGCCTATTAGACGCTAGCGGGGACTAGCTGCTGCACACTGTGCAAATAAATGAGACCTACCGGTTGGTCAATTCTCTTCCACGGGGATGTCGGGTAACGGTCTGCGCTCCTGGCGGCGTGCTCTGCGCCGTTCAGTGGATCGCGGCATCAGTAGCGATAGGCCGGTTGGATCAGACGTGTCGATGTTGAGCTTCAGCCTGAGCCGTCCCCCGTAACTGAACTTGGCGTGGCCGCTCTCGACGCGATACATGTACCGACGTGGGTTCTCTGCGCCTATGCAGCCGTCCTGCGCGTAGTCCCAATCAAAGCCCTTGGTCATGTAGTTGATCACGTCGTCGGGCATACCTGCAAAGTCTGCTTTCGGGTCCGTGTCGCGCGCAAGCGCCCCAGCGCACTCTTTCCAAAGCGTGTTCCAGTCGATTGCTCTTACGTCCTCTGACTGCCCCGGCGGGAAGAGCATGACGAAGTGTAGGGGAACATTTTCGGCCTCGGGATTGACTTCCGATGTCTTTGTTTCGATAACCCGCGCCCAACCCACATGAAGTGGGAGCTTTCGCCTTAGTCTTTTGAAGCTCGTGACAAGCACGGTAGCTCACGCCTTGACATCACCGGGCCTACAATCTTTTAGCCTGAGAGTCTGGAAGAACATCCGGGGTGGGTTCTCGGCTGATAGCGCCTTGTCTAACTGACTTTTTAGGGCATGGCGCTCATCAAGCGCTGTCCACGTTCTGCATTCCAGACAGAACTTGCTACGGCAGTTAGTGACCTATGTCATCTGGTTGCGTGAGTGGATGAATGCAGGACTCTATCCGCTGCACCTGATAGTGCCGTTTGTGATCGTGGAGAGTACGCAAGCTCTTGGCTAGGGCTTTATTGAGTTCCGCGAGGTTGGGGTATTCGGTTTCGGAAAATATCCACGTCAGCACCTGCGAGTCATCGTACGGTTCTCAAACCTGACAAGAGACCGCTATTGAAATCAAAGGCCTTACTTCGTTCTAACGTTATCACATAGAGCAAATAGAGAGGGCTCACGGTGAAAGATGAAGTTCCCATTGTGGCGACCCAACTCCTGCTAGTCGCGGCAGCCAGTTACCGATATCCCCCACGTATATCGTCCAGGACTGCGCCTCACCGGCAACCGTTCCGGTTTTTCCCTCCGCTCGGTTTATCAAACAGGCAATTAGAGATAATCTATTCAGTGAGCAATGACTAAATCACCACACCCCAAGAAGACTTCAGGCCCAGCACAATCGCCTGAAAACACCCGGTGGTCTCCATCGATTTGGATCTCACTGTCGTCCGCCGCCATTGCGTTGTGCGCTTTGATGTTTACGGTGCAGCAGGGATGTCTCCAGAGGGAATACTGGCGTCTAACGGCTCAACCGCATATGACGGTTTCCTTCTTCTACAACGATGAAGGTGCCGGGTTCATGTTCGGCGGTACTGGAATCGGGCACGCAATCCTTAAGACGTTTGAAGTTTTCGTTGACGGGAAACCTCAATCAAACTGGACGGAGATGTGCCGGACACTAGGCTTTGCGTCCAAGCCGACCTTCGAGTTTGTTGTACCTCGCCCAGAAGCCGTCTTCAACCCGGACTCCTACAACAAGACGTTTTGGATTCCTAGCGGCCCGCAGGCCGAGGAACTGAAACTGAAGACTAGTCGGGTTCTCATTCGCGCTTGTTACTGCTCAATTTATCCAGAATGTTGGCAGGTCGATTCGCGCGGGAGTTTCGATAGGCTTCGTTCATGCCCCGCACCAGAGGTCACGTTCTCTGCGCCACCCCGCACGGTGACCCTGCCCTGACGCGGAGTAATCAGAGCGCCTTCTCCGAGCAAGAGGCAACTGCCGACGAAATGCCCAGCCTCGCCCACCCGCGCCCCAGCGTTGTTTTGACGAAGGCAAAACTTCCACGGACCCAGCGCCGCCTCGCCCCAACCTTCCTACCCCTACCATCACTTCGGCGTTACGCTGGCGGATGTTCGAGGCGCTGTTGAAACCTCGGTCAAGCTCCACGGCTAGGCGACGGGAGGTTTCCCTCGCGGTTTGCAATGGTCGGAGCCGTGTATCAAACACCCCTGCCCGTATCGAACCAATCGACGCGGCAAACAAAGCTAGATTCGGCCCCCAAATAAGGACCACGAAAACCAGCTACGGGAACTGCTCGCGTTTGTTGAACGCAAGTCGGTGAAGGCTGGGCACTGGCAACTGAGTACGTTGACAAGGCAAGCGGCAAATCGTTAGACCGGCCCGCGTTCCGCAAGATGCTTGATGCGGCATCCCGCAAGGAGTTCGATTTGGTTTTGTTCTGGTCCCTAGATCGCTTTTCCCGTGAAGGCGTGTTAGAGACGCTACAGCACCTCAAGACGCTAACGTCCCATGGTGTGGAGTGGTTCAGCTACCGTGAGGAATACCTACGGTCCATCGGCCCATTCAGAGACGCTGTACTGGCCATTCTTGCAGCGATTGCCAAACAGGAACGCGTGAGGCTGTCTGAGCGCGTTCAAGCTGGCCTAAGTCGTGCCAGGGCTCAAGGTGCGGTGCTGGGCCGTCCCAAGGCTGCGGTGCGGCCTGAGCGCGTTCGGGTACTGCGGGATAAGGGTTTGAGCCTGCGCGCCATTGCCGATCAAACAGGCGTCAGCGTCATGACGATTCAGCGGCTCTTGAAGGGCATTGAATCAGCCGCGTAACGACCAAATGAACGAAACTCCGAACGGAGGCCCCTATTCATTGAGAGGACATTCAGATATGATTATGACGGAATGGCAATATGAAAAGCCGTCTCAAAATTTCCTTGGTGCTAGCAGCGGTGCTGCTCGTTCCGGTCGGCATTGTCTTTGTTGCTGCGCAAAACGAAAAAGCGAAACAGGAGGGCTTAGACAGGGTCGCAGCGAAGGCTGCATCCGATAAGCAGGCCGCTTTTGAAAAGCTGAGCCCGATTGAGCATCTTGCCGAGGCGAAACAGTTGTTGAATGTTGACGGACCGCAGGTGTCGATATCCGACGGGCTCAAACACATAGCGGCCATTGACAAGGGTTCGCCGCTCTACAAGCAGGCCGACCAGACGCGGCGTGCGTTTGAGGAAGCCAGAAGGAAGCGTGACGCGCAAGCAGCTAAAAGAAGGGAATTGGCCGAAGCTGCCGCCAAACACCTACTCCGCATCGAGTTGGCCAAAACGCTTGAGAACAAAATGCTTGATCAAGGCTTTAACGTGGACGTCAGCGCAATAGGCAAAGACCAGACGGTGCTACACATCAAATGGATTCTTGTGGGCAAGGCTCTTGCGCACAACATCTCCAAACAGGGGGACTTCTTCTCGAATGCGAGACAGGTCGGCTTCAAGCGGATCGAAATCACGGACGGCTACGACGAAACATGGTGGTGGAAGCTGGATTGAGGTCCGGTCCAGCATGATGGCAAGGAATAGCAAAGCCGCATGTGTCCGAGATTTCTGTGTCCACCGGGCCACTGGTTCCATACACGTTGGATAAAACACGTCTGAATTTCAAGTGTCTAGGCTGCACTCCGGGTTGCGATGGACCCACTCGCGTAGAGCTTCGATTCGCTTCAACCACTCTACTAGCTGGTTCCAACTGTCAGTGATTAGGGACGCCAAACTCGATTCCCTGCGCGGTCTCAGAGCGACCCACTTTAGGACCACGATAAGCGTTTCCAACCGTTACCAAAGCTTCCTGGAGTTGCCACTCGTGCCTTTGTTTTCCCTTGATTACCAGCGCCCAGCCAACTCATAACCCAAAGGTCGAAGGTTCAAATCCTTCCCCCGCAACCAACTCATTCCACAGTAGTTAGCTAAACGCTTTGCCCGGCCACGTACCCCGAGGCCCAGGCCCACTGGAAGTTGAAACCGCCCAAGTGACCCGTCACGTCGACCACTTCGCCGATCAGGTACAGCCCGGGCACCTTCTTGGCTTCCATGGTCTTCGATGACAACTCGTCCGTATCTACGCCCCCGGCGGTGACTTCGGCTTTTTCGTACCCCTCGGTGCCCACCGGTTTCACGCGCCAGCGGTGCAGGCCGCCCGAGATGGCCTCGATTTCGCGGTCGCCCAGCACTCCCAACGGCTTGGACTGGGCGTGCAACTCAAACCAGCGGTCCCCCAGACGCTTCGGCAACAGCCGCCCGACGATGGTCCGCGCCTCGGAACGGTTGCCGGCCGACCGGCACTCGCGCAGCAGCCCGATCAGGTCCATCCCGGGAAGCAGGTCAATGTCCAAAAACTCCCCCAGCTTCCAGTAGGTGGACGCCTGCAGGATCGCCGGACCGCTCAGCCCCCGGTGGGTGAACAACATCTTTTCGCGAAACTTCGAGCCCCCGGTGGCGGCGACCACTTCCGCCGAGACGCCCGCCAGGTCCTCATACTTCGCCTGGTCCTCCCGCGAAAAAACCAGCGGCACCAGCGCCGGCCGGCACTCCACAATCTTCAGGCCAAACTGCTGCGCCATGGCATAGCCGAACGGGGTTGCTCCGATCTTGGGTAGCGAAAGACCGCCCGTGGCAATCACCAGCGCGTTGGCCCGGAAGGTTCCGCGATCGGTTTCCACTACAAATCCGCCGTCCTGCTTCACTGCCGTCACGCTGCAGCCGGTATCGATCCGAACGCCGGCCGCCTGGCACTCGGCTTCCAACATGCCCGTGACGTCGCGCGCCGACCGGTCGCAAAACAACTGGCCCAGCGTTTTTTCGTGGTACGGAATAGCGTGGCGCTCTATCAACTGCAAGAAGTCCCGCGGCCCATACCGGGCCAGGGCCGACTTGGCGAAATGCGGGTTGGCCGAAACGAAGTTCTCGGGCCGCGTGTACAGATTGGTAAAGTTGCAGCGGCCGCCACCAGAGATCAGGATTTTCCGCCCGATTTGCGCATTGTGCTCCAAGACCACAGCGCGACGCCCTCGCTTGCCCGCCTCGATTGCGCACATTAGTCCGGCAGCGCCGGCACCGGCGATCAGCACGTCCACGCTGTGCGACTGCATAGTCCTTCCATTGTAGGCAGCCATGGCGGGATGTCTCATTCTCTTTTTTGGGCACAGCGCCGCCCGCGATCCCGGCGTGCGCTATCCTGACCATGAAGCGGGTTCTGCGATGAGTGGAAAGATCCTGATAGTCACTGGAGACGGCGGCGACAGCTACGAGGCTCTCTACGCCTGCCAGCGCTTCCTGGAGGCGCGCTGGACGCCGTTGATCGCCGCGCCGTCCCGCCGCCGCCTGCACATGGTTCTGCACGATTCCGAGCCGGGCTGGCAAACCTATGTCGAGCGGCCGGGCCATAGCCTGGAAGCCGACCTGGCGATCACCGCCGTGGCTGCCCGGGAATTCGCGGCCATCCTGATTCTGGGCGGCCGTGCGCCCGAGTACCTGCGGAACGACGCCAGCCTGCTGTCGCTGGTGCGGGAATTTGCTGCCCTGGACCGGTGCATCTTCGCCATCGGCCACGGCATCCAGGTGCTTGCCGCCGCCGGCCTCACCGAGGGCCGCACCGTCACTGGCCATGAACACGTATCTCTGGAAGTGGAGCGCAGTGGCGGCAACTACAGTTCCAAGCCCGCGGTCCGGGACGGCCGCATGGTGACCGCCCAGACTTGGAAGGCCCACCCGGAGTTCTACCGCGAAGTCTTCACCTGCTTGGGCGAGGCGGGGCCTAAACACTTGCCCTGATGCGCCGTGCAGGGCGGCAGAATACCGTCATGAGGCCGGCGCGATACACGTTTTTCCCGCGGGAGCACGGGGCGGTGGCGATGTTGCTAACGCCGTTTGTGGCTGCGGCGGTGTTGGCGCGTACCCTCCGCTGGCAGGAGGCGGCGGCAGTGTTAGCCATTGTGGCAGCCTTCGCGATGAAGGACCCGTTGGTGGTGCTCGCGCGGCAGCGGCGGGTGTGGAAGCAGCCGCATCCGGAGACGCCGGCGGCCGTGCGATGGGCAGCGGCCGAGGCGGTGGTGATCGCAGTCTGTGGATTGGCGCTGGGTGTCACCGGGCCGTGGATCGCATACGCAGTGCTCTTCGGCGGGGCCGCGGCGTTCGCGGCGCTGGCGGTGTGGGTCAACGTGCGCAATCGGCAGCGGGCGGCCCTATTCCAAGTGGCCAGCGCGTTGGCGTTGACATCGACATCGCTAACGGCTGCGCTGGCGGCGACGCGCACGATCCCCTTATGGTGCTGGCGATTGTGGCTGCTGCTGGCGGTGCAAGCGGCGGCGGGGATTTTCACGGTGCATGCCCGGCTCGAAGCCAGGATAGCTGGCGGCGCGGAGCGCGTCGATAAGACCGCGTCGCGGCGGCCGGCGTTGGCGTTCGGCGTCCTGCTGGGGCTGAGCGGCGTGACGGCTGTGGCGGCGGGCAACTATTGGATCGGCGGCGCCCTGCTGTTTACCGCGGTAGCCTACGCGGTGGACCTGCGGCAGCAGCTCCATCCGAAATCGCTGCGTACGCCGTTGACTACGGTTGGGATCCGGACGCTATCGTTTTCGTTGATATATGCTGCGATGGTGGTAGTGGGGTTGTGGTAAGAGACGCGCTATGCGCCGGCGTCGACTCCGGTCAGCGGGTTGTGTCTCGGCTCGCGTACTTCTTCCAGACCGCCGGGTCGGCCAGCATCTTCACGAACAGCCCACCCACCACCGAACGCGCCTGAAAGCCCTGCTGCCTGGCGGTCTTGGTGTCGTACCAATCGGTGAGCGGGACCCGGCTCACCGAGTCGTTGGCAAACTGGTAGGCGGGGGCCACCAGCGCTTCGAAGTCGGCCGGCTTTTCCGCCAGCGTCGCCGTCCAGAGAATCCAGTCGAGCTTGGTGTAGTCCTTACGATTGTCCAACGGCAGGCCGTACTGGTTCTGGTTCTTCAGGTAAAAGGCAACCTCCTGGCGCGCGATCTCGGCGGGGAAGAGATTCAGCCCCAGCAGGCGGTCCCACACCAGGTTGTACTTCTGGCTCCAGGTGCCGGGCTTGTCGAAAGCCAGGCGGTAGTGGCCGCCCTCGCGGGCGAGCCCTTCCCACTTCTTGGCGAACTCCCGGGCCGTCTGGCTATATTCGGTGGCCTGCTGTTGGTGGCCGGTCATGCCGGCGAGCATGCCATAGGCGCCCAGAGCGAGGATGGCCTTGATGGACAGGTTCGCGTTGTGCGCCAGGTGCCCGGCGAAATCGTCGGTCGAAAGCTGGTTCTCTGGGTCCAGCCCCTTCTCCTTCAGGTATTCGGCCCACCTGGTAAGTTGCGGCCAGTAGCGCGCGGAGTAGTCGGCGTTGCCTTCCACGCGGGCCAGAGCCGCCAGCATCAGCAGCATGTTGCCGCTCTCTTCCACGGGCATCTGGTTCTCTTCGGTGCGCTCGCCGCCGCCGTAGACCTGGCCGTTGGCCTGCGGATACGTCCCCAGGTCGTGAGGCGCGAACGGCCAGCGCCAGCGATCCATGCGGGCGTAATCGAGCACCGGTTGAAGCTGCGCTTTGAGCAGCCTAGGATTGAAGAGCAGGGCGAACGGAGCGCTGGGGTAAATCACGTCCACCGTGGCGATGCAACCGTTGCTGAAGTTCTCCTTGGGAAAGAACATCGCGGTGCCATCGGCATCGGCCACCAGCTTGTGCGCCGCCAACGTCTGACGGTAGGCCAGGACGGCAAGCCGCGCGTACTTCTCGCCGCCCACGCGGCGCAAGTCGGCCATAAGTTCGGTGTCGAAACGCTGGCTGCGGTCGAGCAGCGAATCATGGTCCCGGCGGGCGTTACGAATCAGGTCGGCGGCCTCGGCGCCATGGCGGCGCCACCAGGCGCGCTCCTTGCGCTGGAAATATTCGATGGCGTAGAGGTCGTCATAAGCCAGCATCAGGTAGCGCGACAGCGGCTGCGCGCCGGCCTTGCCGAGCCCCAGGGCCGCGGCCAAAACGGGGCCGGTGCGGCGGCCTTCGACGAGGTCGTCAGAGTCCGGCAGGCGCCCTGTGCTGTCAAAGGCCGCGCGGGCTTGGGCGCGCTCGGCTACAGCCAGGGACACGCCATCCGGTTTGTCGGCGGCCAGGTAGAGGTAGCCCCAATCGATGCGCAGATCGTCGCCGCGCTTGGCCAGCACGGACTGTTCGCGGGAGCCCATTCGCAACAACGGCTGGCCGTCCAGTTGATAGCGCGCGGCCACCACGGGCTGATCCGAGGTGTTGACGGCGAGGTCGGAGGCAGCGTCGAAATAGATCGCGACTTCGTGACCGGCGCCATCGCCCGATGCCACCGTCCACTCGATGTAGGTGAGCGGACGCGAGAGCACGTCGAGATCGTCGGGCAAGCCGGGGGTGAAGAAGGTCAGCCCAAGTTTCACGCCAGCGCCGGCAAATTCATAGACTGTTCTGGTAGGGAGCACTTCGAGCCCGGTCTGCTCCAGCACGGGTGTCTGCTGGCGTTCGCGGCCCATGACACGGTACGTCTTGCCGTCGATACGCGCGAAGGCGGTGAGGCTGTTGGGCTTGCCGGTCCAGTGTTTGGTGCCGTCGACGTTAAGCTGGTCGGCCATGGACCAGATGCTGAAGTACGGGTCGTGCGCGATCAGGGGGACGGCGGGCGGCCTCATCGGAGCCAGGGGCTGGCACAGAGTGGCGCCGGCCAGGCCTAGCAGCAGAGCGAACGTCTTCGGGGTCATCAACATGCAGTGTATTACGTGGCGCTTGCCAGGGGGAGTGGCAATGGGGAACACCCGGAAGGTACAATAAAGGCATGGCCAGAGGTTGGGAAAGTAAGTCGGTCGAGGCGCAGATCGACATGGCCGAGACTCGCCGCGCCGTTCCGACTGGAGAAAACCAAACGCCCGAAACCATCGAGTTGATCCGCAAGAAGGAAACCCTCCTTCTCTCGCGCACCAGAGTGGTTCGCGAGATGGAGTCCGCGCAGAATCCGCGTTACCAGGCCGTGCTGCACAAGGCCCTGGCGGATCTGGACGCGCAACTTTCAACCATCGCTGCCAAATGGCCTGCCTCCCATCGCATTGCTAAGGCCTGACGCGGCAACAACCGGCAACCGCAACTGCTGGATAAGCTGAAGCTCGGAGTGGCATACTGGAGCTTCAGCCTCCTGCCCATGTTTTCCTATTCCGGGAACGATCTCTATTGTGACCAGGTGCCTCTCGCGGACCTCGCACACCGCGCCGGCACACCGACCTACGTGTATTCGAGCGAGTCCATCCTCCGCAACTACCACGCCTACGACCAGGCCCTGGGGGCGCTGCCGCACGCCGTCTGCTACGCGGTGAAGGCCAATTCCTCGCTGGGGGTGCTCGCGCTGCTGGCCAAGGCCGGCGCGGGCTTCGACATCGTTTCCGGCGGCGAACTATACCGCGTATTGCAAGCGGGCGGCGACCCGGCAAAGGTCGTCTTCTCCGGCGTGGGGAAGACCGCGGAAGAAGTGCAGTACGCGCTGGAGAGCGGCATCCACAGCTTCAACTGCGAATCGGAGGCGGAGTTGGCGCTGATCGACGCCATGGCCGCGCGGCGCGGGTTGAAGGCCGGGTTTTCCGTTCGGGTCAACCCCGATGTGGATGCGGCGACGCATCCCTATATCTCTACCGGGCTCAGCGAGCATAAGTTCGGCATTGCCATTGCCGAGGCAGCCCAGGTGTACGGGCACTCGCGGCAGTTTCGCAATCTCGCCGCCGAAGGGGTGAGTTGCCACATCGGTTCGCAGATTCTGGACCCGGCTCCGATTCGCGAAGCCGTCGACAAGGTGCTGGCCCTGGCCAAAGAACTGCGCGCCGCGGGGCACCCGATCCGCCACCTGGATCTGGGCGGCGGCCTTGGCGTGGCGTATCACCCCGGCGAGACGTCGCCGTTAATCGGAGAGTTCATCGAAAGCCTGTTCGAACGGTTGTTGGAAAGCGGCCTTTGCGTGATGGTGGAGCCGGGCCGTTCGATCGTGGGTCCGGCGGGCGTTCTGCTGACGCGCGTGCTATACCGCAAGCGGAACGGCGCCAAGGAGTTTATCGTGGTGGATGCCGGCATGAACGACTTGATCCGGCCGTCGCTGTACCGCGCGCATCACGAGATCGTGCCGGTCCGTAAAAATTCCCTGCCGCCGCTGAAAGCCGACGTGGTGGGCCCGGTGTGCGAGTCCGGCGATTTTCTGGCGCGCGACCGCGAAATGGCCAACGTGATGCCCGGTGACTATCTGGCCGTGTGCACGGCGGGGGCTTACGGATTTGTGCAGTCTTCGAACTACAACTCGCGCCCGCGGCCGCCCGAGGTCCTGGTGGAAGGAAGCGCCTGGCGGGTGATTCGGGCCCGCGAGAAAACCGAGGATCTGGTGCGCGGCGAAGTAGTCTAGCCAACGGCGTCGTGCGCTCGGCCCACTCGAAAATCTCCGCCCCCCACCTCCCCAGGGCGAACTTCAATCGCTCACCAAGCCCCCGCTTTCACGGTTTGGCGACGGTTCCGCGCGTTCTGAACTCGTGGTGCTCAAGGTGTAGTCCGGCTTCCGTTCCATTGGACCAGACAACCGTTCCCGAACCCGCCAGTTGTAACTGCACACCGCTCTCCAGCACCAGCGGCCAGCTAATGGCGAGTTCCACCCTGCGCCCGGGTTCCAGCGGCCGATCCGCCACCAGACGTAGGCCCGAACTGCTCAGGTCCGCGGTCTGCCCTAAGCCGGTCTCCGTTCGCCCGCCCAGGTGCAGGACGGTGTAGCGAAGCGCCAAGCCAAGCGGATACCGGGCGTGAGCGCGACGGTCCCTGCCATGGGGCTTTGGGAGCCGCACCCGCCGCTCGCGGGAACCAGTAGGACGGCCGGAGTTGTCCACGTCCCAGTTTGAGACAAACAGGACCGTTAAGTCAGTACCGATACCCTGGCCGGCGTACCAGATCGGTACCGGGACGAGTTGTGTGGGCCGCCGCGCTACTTCGACACCGCAAACGAGCGGGCCTCACGGTTCCAGGCAGGCGCGTTCCGGAGAGCTTCCACCACCGCCTCCGGCCCTGGCACTACCGACCACATCGCGCGATGCTTTTCATCCATGAATCGCTCGTCCACGCAGCGCGAGAGCAGTTCGAGACAGGGATCGTAGAAGCCGTTCACATTGACCAGCACCACCGGACCGAAATAGAGGCCGAGCCGCTTCCAGGTGATGGCTTCGAAAAGTTCTTCCAGCGTTCCGCAGCCGCCGGGGAGGGCCACCACCGCGTCCGATAGTTCCAGCATCACGCGCTTGCGCTCGTGCATATCCGCGACCACGCGCAGCTCGGTGAGCGACCGGTTGCCCCATTCCAGTTCGTCCATGAATTGCGGCAGCACTCCCGTGACCTTGCCGCCGGCCCGCAGCGCGGCATCGGCCAGCCGGCCCATAGAGCCGAGCGTACTGCCGCCGTAGACGATGCCGATGCCCGCGCCGGCCAGCGCCCATCCCAACTGCGCCGCGGCCTCGCGGTATAGCGGGTCGGCCCTTTCGCTGGACGCGCAATAGACGCAAACGGTTCGGATCGGGTTGGAGAGCGGCTTCATCTAAAGGTATTGTAGGTGTGAGAGCTATCCTGATGCACATCATGCACGTACATATCCGGATCAAGCCGGACTCCATCGACGCCTTCAAAGCGGCCACGATCGAAAACGCCAGCAATTCCGTGAAGGAGCCGGGCGTGGCGCGGTTCGATTTCCTCCAGCAGGCCGACGACCCCACGCGCTTCATGCTCCTGGAGGTCTATCGCAGCCCGGACGACATCAAGAGCCACCGCGAGTCCGCGCATTACAATGCCTGGGCCGCCAAAGTGGCCGACATGTTCGCCGAGCCGCGCACGCGTTCGTTTTACACCAACGTCTATCCCCTCGACGCTGGCTGGTAAGGCGCGATGCGGTTTGAATTCGCCACCGCCAGCCGGATTGTTTTCGGTCAAGGGGCGCTTCGCGAGGTTCCCGCCGCTGCCGCTGCCATGGGCGCCCGCGCCCTGGTGGTGACCGGGTCGTCGCCCGAACGCTCAGCGCCGCTGGTGGCAGGCCTCGAAGGCGCGGGCGTGGCCTGCTCGCGTTTCCTGGTGGCGGGCGAGCCCACGGTTGCGTTGATCCGCAACGGAACCGTACAGGCCAGAGCCGCCGGCTGCGACGTGGTGATCGCCATCGGTGGCGGGAGCGCCATCGATGCGGGCAAAGCGTTGGCGGCCCTGCTGGCCAATCCGGGCGATCCGCTCGACTACCTGGAAGTGATCGGCCGGGCGCAGCCTCTGGCGCGCCCCGCGGCTCCGTTCATCGCCATCCCGACCACCGCGGGCACCGGTTCCGAGGTCACCCGCAATGCCGTTCTGGGATCGCCCGAGCACGGTGTGAAAGCCAGCCTGCGCTCTACCGGGATGCTGCCGCTCCTGGCCGTAATCGATCCGGAATTAACACTGAACCTGCCGCGCCCCATCACCGCCTCCACCGGCCTGGATGCGCTGACCCAGTTGATCGAACCCTACGTGTCGGTCCGCGCCAACCCGTTGACTGACCAGTTCTGCGTGGAAGGCATGCGCTGTGCCGCGGCGGCGCTGCCGCGCGTCTGGGCGGATGGCCGCGACCATGCCGCCCGCGCCGATATGGCTTGGGCCAGCCTGCTCGGCGGTCTGGCGCTGGCCAATGCCGGGCTGGGCGCGGTCCACGGATTCGCCGCGCCCGTGGGCGGGCGCTGGACCGCGCCGCACGGCGCGGTCTGTGCGGCTCTGCTGCCGTCCGCCATGGATGTCAACGTTCGCGCGCTCCGCGCCCGCGCCCCTGGCGGCGACGGTTTGCGTCGCTACGATGACGTAGCCCGGTTGATCACCGGCCAGTTGCACGCCACCGCCGAGGATGGCGTAAAGTGGATCCGCGAACTCTGCCGGAAACTGGAAATCCCGCCCCTCCGAACCTACGGCGTCAGCCATGCGGACGTGCAGAGCCTGGTGGCGCAGGGCGCCAAGGCCAGCAGCATGAAGGGCAACCCGCTCGTCCTGACCGAGGCCGAATTGAGCGAAGTCATCGCGCGCGCGATCTGATCCAGACCGGCCCGATTTCCGCTCCAATTGGAGCGGCGCCGGAAACCCAAGTTACTGAAACCAAACGGTGGGCGCCGCCGCCGGCCGCTCCAATCGAGGGAAAATCGCCGCCTCGTTTAGGCGGCCCGGACCGGCTATCCACCCCAAATTGTCTAAAAACGGTCAAACAGGTCTATTTTTCTGCTTCGGCCCGTACCCTTTAAGCTTATAGGCTCCGCGGTGGCCTCACCTGCGTTCGCCCGGTGGACTCGCCTGACTCCGCCCGATGGATTAGGAGGGGAAGATGCTGGTTTCTCAGGATCTGAGCGCGCCGCAAACTCCGGCGAGCTCCAAAATAATGCGGTTCGCCAGATCCGAACGGATGCTCCACTGGGCCATAGCGGGACCGTTTCTCGTTTCTTTCGCCACCGCGCTGATCCTGGTGCTGGTTTACAACCCGGACCGTACCCGGCCCTTCCGGGGCTTCTTCTCCGGGCTTCACCGGGCTTCCGGCGTGGCCCTGATGGTTCTGCCCATGCTGGTCACACTCAAGAGCCGGGGAGATGCCCGGATCCACCTGTACAACATCAAACAGGCATGGACATGGATATTCGACGACTTCAAGTGGCTTGCCCTGATGCTGCTGGCTTCCCTGTCCAGTAAGATTCGGTTGCCGGAGCAAGGGAAGTTCAATGCCGCCGAAAAGTTGAACTTCATGGTGCTGCTGGCCACTTATCCGCTCTACCTCGTCACCGGTTTCCTGATGTGGATCACACGTGTTGCGCCGCTGGCCTGGCTGGTCCACTTCTTCATGGCCTTGCTCGCCGCGCCCCTCATTCTGGGTCATATGTACATGGCTCTGGTCAGCCGCAGCGGCCGGCCTGGCCTGCCGGGGATGATCTCGGGCTTCGTCGACCGCCAGTGGGCCAAGCATCACTATCGGCGCTGGTACCGCGAGCACCATGAGGCGGGAGAGGCGCCGCCGCCCCAAGAAGCCGTGCAGAATTAGAGTCGCGTCCGGCGGCCTCAGCTAGTGAACGGTGTACCGCGCCCTCAATCCAAACGGTGCGATTTCGATATCGAACTGGCTCCCGTTCTGGCGAACTATCTGGTAAGTGCCGTGCATCATTCCCGTGGGAGTTCTGAGCGGGCACCACGAGGAGTATTTGAACGATTCGCCCGGCGCCAGCACCGGCTGCGCGCCGACGACGCCGGCGCCCTTGACTTCTTCCACGTGCTCCAGCGCATCGGTGATGATCCAGTGCCTGCTGACCAGTTGTACCGTCTCCGCGCTCTGGTTGGTGATGCGAACCGTGTATTGGAATACCCATTCGCCCTCGGTGGGCCGCGAATTCTCGGGTGAGTGCCGGGAAATCGCCTCGACGCGAATCCCATCGGTCACGGCTTCGGATACCGGAGCGGGTTCCAAGCGCAGGTCAGGCATAGACTAGATGCTATGATAGCAGGCCTGCGCCGCTCCTAATGCCGGAGAACAGCCGGCCCACTTTCAAGCGACAATGAGATCATTCCCCAGGGAGGGCGAACCACTGGCATGGCGATTCTCTACCGATACCTGCGCGACTATTGGAAACTGGCAGTGGCGGCGCTTGGCCTGGCGGCGATCAACCAGGTCTTTTCGCTGCTGGACCCGCTGATCTTTCGCCACATCATCGATTCCTACGCCACCAGGTACAGCCGCTACACTACCTCGCAATTCCTCACCGGCGTGAGCGGCCTCCTGGCCGCGGCGGTCGGGGTGGCGTTCGTCTCGCGCGTGGCCAAGAATTTCCAGGACTATTTCGTCAATCTGATCACCCAACAGGTGGGCGCGCGCCTCTACTCAGACGGCATCCGGCACTCGCTCGAACTGCCGTACACGCTGTTTGAAGACCAGCGTAGCGGGGAGACGCTGGGCAAGCTGCAAAAGGTCAGGGCCGACGTGGAGAAGTTCATCGCGGCGGCGGTGAACACGGTGTTCACCACCCTCATCGGGCTGGTGTTCGTCATGATTTATGCGATGCGCGCGCACTGGTCGGTAGCCCCGGCGTATCTGCTGACGGTCCCGCTGTTGGGCGGGCTGAGCTCCGTGTTGAGCCGCAAGATCAAAGAGGTGCAGAAGCATATCGTGCGCGAGACCACGGCGCTGGCCGGGGCCACCACCGAATCGCTGCGCAATATCGAACTGGTGAAGAGCCTGGGGCTGGCGCAACAGGAGATCGCTCGCCTCAATGCCACCACCGCAAAGATCCTGCGGCTCGAGTTGAAGAAAGTCCGCTATCTCCGCAGCCTGAGCTTCGTTCAGGGCACCTGCGTCAATTTTCTGCGGACCAGCATCCTGTTTCTGATGCTGTACCTGATCTTCACGCAGCGCATCTCGGTCGGACAGTTCTTCTCGCTGTTCATCTACTCCTTCTTCATCTTCGGGCCGCTGCAGGAACTGGGCAACGTGATCAACATCTATCGCGAGACCGAAGCCTCCCTCGAGAACTTCGAGGCCATCCTGAAACTGCCGCCGGAGCCGCGGCCGGAGCGGCCGGAGCCTGTGGACTTCCTGGAAACGCTGGAGTTCGAAAACGTGGCGTTCCAACACCCCTCCGCTTCGACGCCGGCCTTGCGCGAGGTGTCGTTTCGCGTGAGCCGCGGCGAGACGGTCGCGTTCGTAGGTCCTTCGGGCGCAGGCAAGACCACCCTGGTGAAACTGCTGGTGGGATTGTACCGGCCCAGGGAGGGGCACATCTACTACAACGGGGTGCCGGAGGACCAAGTGGACATCGAAGGATTGCGCGAGCGCATCGGCTTCGTGACCCAGGATGCCCAGTTGTTCTCTGGAACGATCCGTGAGAACCTGCGCTTCGTGCGGCCGGATGCCACCGATGGGGAATGCCTGGAGGTGATCCACCACGCGGCGGTGCAGACTCTGCTGAAGCGCGCCGATCGGGGGCTGGACACGTTGATTGGCGAAGGCGGAGTGAAGGTGTCCGGCGGCGAGAAGCAGCGCCTGTCGATCGCCCGCGCGCTGCTCCGGCGTCCGCAACTGCTGGTGTTCGACGAGGCCACCTCGTCGCTGGATTCGCTCACCGAGGAAGAGATCAGCCAGACCATTCGCGATGTGGCTGCCAGCCGCGACGCCATCACCTGCCTGATCGCGCACCGGTTGTCTACCGTGCTGCACGCCGACTGCATCTACGTGCTGGAAAGAGGGCGAATCGTAGAGTCCGGGCGGCACAGCGACCTGCTGGCCAACAAGGGCCTCTACTACGCCATGTGGCGGCAGCAGGTGGGCGAAGGGCAGGCGCAGGTGGCGGTGTAACCTGCCGTAGCTCGCTAACCCTGCCGCTTCGCTTTCACGAACTCCAATTCGGTCTGCTTGGGGATTCCGGGTTCGAAACAACGGCGGCAGCGGGCCTCGTACATGTCGGACGCGCCCACCACAATCAAGTCGTCGGAGCCGCGTAGCCGCTGGGTGTGCTTGGCGGGGTTGCCGCACCGCACGCAGATCGCCAGGGTCTTGGTGATGGACTCGGCGTGCGCCAGCAGGTCGGGGATAGGGGCGAAGGGGCGCCCCAGGTAGTCGGTGTCGAGCCCCGAAACGATCACCTGCTTGCCGCTGTCCGCCAGGCGCTGTGCCACCTCGACCAGTTCGGATCCCATGAAATTCGCCTCGTCGATACCCACCACTTCGGCGCGCCAGTCGATGCGCTCCGCGATCTCACGGGCGCTGCCGACCACCACCGATTTCATCCGCAGGTCGCCGTGCGACACGATCTCGTCGTCGGAGTAGCGGTTATCGATGGCGGGCTTGAAGACCTCCACCCGCTTGCGTGCGATCATGGCCCGGCGCAGGCGCCGGATCAGTTCTTCGCTCTTGCCCGAAAACATGGGGCCGCAGATTACTTCGATCCATCCGACATTGCCGGTGATGATGTCCATGGGAACCGTTCAGAATATCAGTATCGGCCGGCCGCGGCGAACACTTCTTCCTCCAGCGCCTCCAGCCCACCGGCGAAGAAGTGGTCGGAGGACTCCACCCAGATCAACTCTTTTGGCTCCCGCAGCCTGGCGTAGAGTGAATCCAGCTCCGTGCGCGGGCCGAACTGGTCGTGCGTGCTCTGAATGATGATCTTGGGCGCGGCGCAGCTTTCCAGGTAACCGGCTGGACCCATCTGCGTAGGAAAACCAGCGGCCATGACGAAGCGGGTTGCTTCGATTTCGCATCCCAGCCGCGTCACCACGCGCGCGCCGAACGAGAAACCGGCCAGCGCGAATGGAAGCCCGGAGTAACGCGCGCGCAGCCACGCGAGCGCGGCGCGCGCATCTTCGATCTCGCCGGCGAGGTGAGCGTGCGCGCCCTGGCTCCGCCCAACGCCGCGGAAATTGAAGCGCAGCACCACCAGCCCGGCCCGGCGCAGTCCTCGCGCCAGACGGTAGACCACCTTGTTGTGCATGGTTCCGCCGTACAGCGGATGCGGATGGCAGACCACCGCGGCCGTGTGTGGATCCCGATCGTCCGGTTCTTCCAGCAGGGCGTCGAGGCTGCCGGCAGGGCCGGCGATGGAGTGCGATTCGATACGCCGGGTGCGGCTCCTTGGCGCCGCGGAGTCGCCGGCGGCGGCGTTGCGGCTCTCCACCCCGAACTCGCGTGCGGGCGCAGGCTTCATTCTGTCTCCTAGTCTGTGACTTCCCCCTCCACTCAACGGAAGCAACCACTTGCCAGCCTCAAGCCGCTGTGCGGAAGAATCACAACACCGGCCACCGGGCACTGACCGCCGGCCACCATCCCCGGCGGCCGCGGAAGTCACACTCCGGTTCCATCCGGCGCCGCCGGAGGCTGAGCTGACTCCTGGCTTCTGGTTCAGTTGGTCCGGTAGTTGGTGAACTGCATGTCGATGCCGAAATCGGAGCCGCGCAGCAGGGCAATCACGGACTGCAGGGTGTCGCGGTCCTTCCCGGAGATCCGCACGAAATCCCCCTGGATCGCGGCCTGCACTTTGAGCTTGCTGTCCTTTACCTTCTTGACGATCTCGCGCGCTTTCTCGGTGGAGATGCCCTGCTGCAGGGCGATCTCCTGCCGGACGGTCGAACCCGCGGCGGGGATGATGTCGCCGTACGACAAGCCCTTGAGCGGCACACTGCGCTTGACCAGTTTGGACTGGAGGATATCCACGACTGCCTTCAGCTTAAACTCGTCCTTGCTGGTCAGGACCACCTTGTGCTCCTTCTCTATGAGCTCGATATTGGAGTGCGAGTCCTTCAAATCGTACCGCTGGACGATCTCTTTCATCGCCTGTTGAATGGCGTTGATCACTTCGGGAATTTCGATTTTGGAGACTACATCAAAGCTGTTGTCGGGCATATGTTTGGCTAAGCGTCGGAATCGGGGCCTGGGGACTCGGTTTCGGGGCGGTCGATTTCCAAACCGAGAATCGAACTGGATCGGAGCCGCATGGGAGTCACGCGGCGGACCGGCTCGATGCGCGGGGCCGCCGGTTGCGAGGCAGCCGGGTACGGGGCCGCGGGCCGGAGCGGCTCGGGCGGCGCCAGCCGGATGACCGGCGTTGGCGCAACCGGCGCGGCAGCCTGGCCCTCGGGTTTCTTGGATTGAAGGGCGGCCAGGACGCGGCTGGAAATTTCGTCCACCATCTGCGCCATCGATGCGTCCAACGCCACGGTCACCGCCGCCCGCACCTGTTCGGCATCCACGACAGCGACGAACGGCGTCGCCGGGCTGGCATCCGGCGCCGTACCCGCGGCGCCGGCCGGCGGCTTGGCTCCCCGCTCGGTCAAAGCGGCGGCGGCGGCGAAGGCCAGCGGCTGCACGGCGGCGATCAGCGCGCTGGCCTCGAATGGTTTCTTCAGGATGGCGTCCGCATCCACTCGCCTGGCCTGCTCTTGATCCATAGTCTCCAGCGCCCCGGCGGTGAGGACCACCTTCACGTGCCGATGGCGGGGACTGAGTTTGATGAAATGGCAGATATCGAAGCCGGTTCGGCCGGGCATCACGGTATCGGCCACGACCACGTCGGGGGCGACGTCGTCCAGCCGGATCAACGCCGAATCGGCGTTGCTGACCGTGACCACTTCGAAGCCTTCTTCGGTAAGGATGCGCTCACCCATGCGCTGAGCATGCGGGCTGTCGTCCACCAAAAGAATCCGGCTCATGGCTTCGGCGGGGTGGCGCCGGCCGGGCCGCTGGTAGCGTCAGGCGGCGGCGTTTGTGGCTGCTGCTTTGGCTCGTCCTGCTTCTTCTTGTTGCTCTTCTTGGCCGCAGCGGCCGCGGCTTTGATCTCCTGGTCCTTCTTGGCCTGCACCTTCTTCTTCTGGTCCTGCGCCTTCTTCATATCGCGCTGCTGCTTGCGGATCATATCCTGCTGCGCTTTGAGCTGCTGCTTGGGCGAGCCCATGTGGTTCTGCGGCGGTGGCGTATTATCAGGCGCGCCCGGCGCCGCCTTGGCTGCATCCGGTTGGGCCGCGGCCGCCCCGGCGCCGGCCGCCGGTGTAGCCGGAGTCGCTGTCGCGGCCGCCGGCGAGCGCACCTCCTCGCCCTTATCGATTGCTGAATTGGCGCCGGGCTGCGAGATGGTCACCTCGTTGGTTCCCAGCGTGGGCTGCGCGGATTGCGGCACGCTCACCGGGACGGTGGGGCGCAATCCCTGCAAAGGCGGGCTGCCGGATTTGGCGGCCTGGCTCAAGTCCGGCTTGCCGCTGAAAATACCCAGCGCTCGCGTGGGGAGGCCCCGTTTGGTGCGGTTCTCCAGCTCGAACTTCTCCCGCGCCCGTTTCACTTCGTCGACTTCCGGCACCGGCCGTTTCATGGCCATGAGTTGCGCCTTGGCGTCCTCCGCATGAGGGCTGAGCGGATAATCCGACACGATCTTGCTGTACGCCGCGGCCTGCTGGTTTTCCCACTTGTCGCCCATGCGGTGGTACGTCTCGGCCATCTGCCAAAGGGCTTCATCGGCCTTGCTGTAGAGTGGAAACTGGTCGGTCAGCGCCTGGTAGCGGTTCGACGCAGCGGGGTAGCTGCCCTTCTTCTGGTACAGCGCCCCCACCCGGAACTCGGCCTCGGCCAGGACTTCCTGGATATCGCGCAGCTTCTGCTGTGCCAGGGGCGCGAACTTGCTGTTGGGAAACTGTTCGATCAGTTGCTTGCATTCGTCTTCGGCGCGCAGGGCATGCACGGGGTCGCGATCGGCCTTCTCCATCTGCTTGTAGTGGATGTCGCAGACCTTCTCCTGCGCCTCCGCCGCCTCTTCCATCGCGGGGTAGAAAAGAATGAAGTCTTTGTACTCGGCTTCGGCCTGCGCCAGGCCGTGGCCGCCGCCCTCGCGGAACCACGCGTCGGCGATCGCCAGCTTCGCTTTGGCCAGATACTCGCTGGTGTCGTAGGTGTTGATCAGGTTCTGCAACAACAGCCGCGCCACTTCGAACCGGCTGTGCTCGATATCGTTGATGGCCTTGTCGAAGAGCACCTTGTCGGGCTGCTGGGTGTCCTTCGTGATCGGGTTATCGTATTTCTTCCGGCGGATGCCGCAGGAACTCAACAGCACCACCAGCGAAACCACGACCGCAATATAACGAACAGCGTTTCGAACCATAATGACTCAACTCACCCCAATTGTCTTCAACACGCGACCGTTATGGACCGGGCTGCGGCCGCGCGCATTTCCCGCACGGTGGCCTCCGGATCGCCACTGTGAAAGATGGCCGACCCTGTGACGATCCAATCACACCCGGCTCGCACCACCTCGGCCAGGTTTTCCCGATGCACGCCGCCATCGATTTCGATCGGCACCCCTAACTTCTTCTCGCGCCGCATCCGGTCGAGTGTGCGCGCCTTTTCCAGAACGTAGGGGATCAGCTTTTGTCCCCCGAACCCCGGGTTAACCGACATGAGCAGCACGTAGTCCGCCACTTCCAGCACGTCTTCCAGAACCGCCACCGGCGTGGCCGGGTTCAACACCACGCCCGCCATGGCGCCGGCATTGCGAATCAGGCCGAGCACGCCATCCAGATGGCGGCAGGCCTCGTAGTGTACCGAAACCGAGTTGGCGCCCGCCCGCACGAAATCGGCCGCATACCGATCCGGATTCTCGATCATCAGGTGAACGTCCAGATGCAGACGAGTCGATTTGCGGACGGATTCCACCACCGGCGGCCCAATCGTCAGGTTGGGGACGAAGTGGCCATCCATCACATCGAGGTGAAGCATGGAGGCGCCGCCACGCTCGACGCGGGCAATCTCGTCTGCCAGGCGGGCGAAGTCCGCCGATAGGATTGAGGGAATAATTTCAATCATGTGCGGGCTATACCGATGTTATCACAGCAGCGAAGAAACCGTCCCCGGGATCGCGCCCCGGAAGCCGCAGCAAGCTGCGCTGGACGCACCCGCACCTGGCCGGAAGTTCGGCGACAACTCCTTCGTTCTCTTCGGGTTCCAGCGAGCAGGTGGAGTAGACCAGCAGTCCGGCTGGTGCCAGGGCGGCGCGCGCATTGCCGATTAGCGCAGTCTGGCGGAGGCGCAGGTCGTCGAGGTCGGCCGGGCTAAGCCGCCACTTGATTTCGGGATTGCGGCCCAGCGTGCCCGTGCCCGAGCACGGCGCGTCCACCAGGATGCGGTCGAAGCGCCCGGCGAACGGCAGCGGACGGGTGCCATCCAGAACCACCAGGTTGGGCGTGAGGGGTTTCACGGGAGCGATGCGGTGGTAGTGGAGGTCGCAGGCCACGACTTGGACGCCCGATTCCAATGCCTGGGCAGTCTTGTTCCCCGGAGCGGCGCATAGGTCGAGGAACCGCTGGCCCGAGCACAGATTCAGCAACGGCACGATGGACTGCGAACCGATATCCTGGACGCGGTCGCCGCGAGTGTACTTCACGGGCTCTTGCAGCGCCGCGCGGGCGATGGCAACCGCGGCATCGGCGCCGTAATGCCGCTCCCAGCGCTCCAGCAGCCATGCGGGGCAGGAGAGCTCCACTTCGCGGCTCGGCCATGGGACGGGATCGCGGTTGACTTTGCGCAGCACGGCGTTGACGAACCCGGCGGCCGAACGCTTGCGGGCCCGTTTGACCTGTTCGACGCTCTCGGCCACGGCAGCATGCGCGGGCACGCGATCCAGATACCGCAGTTGATAGATCCCCATGCGGAGGACCGTGCGGACTTCCGCGTCGAGCTTCTGGCGGCGGCCCGAGTAGTACTCGATGAGGTAATCGAGTTGCGCCCGGTATCGTAGAACGCCGAAGACGATCTCGGAGGCCAGACCCGCGTCGCGCGCGTCGAGAGCGGCGCTGTGCGCCGCCAGAAGATCGGAGGCGTAAGCCCCGCCTTCGACACGCAGGAGGACGTCGAAGGCGAGGGTGCGGGCCGATGCGGGCTTGGAGGCCAACTTTGATTGTAGAGTGGCGCAGGAGCTTCCGCTGTTTTCGCGATACCGGTCCTTTGAGTTGTGGCTTCGTGATAACTTGGCTTCGGCGGAGGCGTTATGCGGATTTTCATCGGCAAGACCCCAGTGGTCCCGGCGGTTGTCGCCGCGTGGTGCGTCCTCTGCACGATCTTCTCGCCCGCCGCGGCGGCGGAGAATCCCGTCCGGTCGCCGGAAGTTACGCACACCGGAAAAGGCCCCACCGGCTACACGGTGACCTTCCGGTACGCGAACCCGGCGGCGCAGAAGGTGCAGATCAAGGGCCAGTGGTATTTCGCACGGCCCAGCGAACTGCCGCAGATCGCCGCGACGCCGGACCACCCCGTCATCGAAGGTCAGGCGCTGCTGCCCGACGATTGGCGGCCGGGCGACTTCCCGCTGCAACGCCCCAATTCGACGGGTCCGAACTTCCCTGTTGCCGACATGACTAAGAACAAGGACGGCGTCTGGACCTACACGACGCCGCTGCCGTCAGGCGTATTCACTTATGCCTTCCTGGTCGACTGCCCTGCGCCTTCCCCCACCTCCGCACCCGGTCCAGCAACGTGCCGGCCAATTTCCGACCCGGCCAATCGGCCGTGGAACGAGAAGGATGGCGTCGCCGTGGGCTCGGTTGCGCCCAACAGCCAGGTGTTCGTTCCTTCCGACCCCAGTCTCAACACCATCGATTACTCTTGGCAGGGTCCGGCGAAGGTCAAGGGCAAGCTTACCCACGAAACTTATTCGTCTCCCGGACATGTCACGCCGGCGAACGAAAACTATCTCGTTGTCTACACGCCGCCAAACTACGATCCGGCGCGAGCCAAGCCGTATCCAACGTTGTATTTGAGCCATGGCGGCGGCGAGAACGAGATGGGCTGGAGCACGCAGGGCGCGGCCGGCAACATCCTGGACAATCTGATCAACAGCGGTGAAATACAGCCTCTCGTGGTCGTGATGCCCAACGGGATGGGGTTCGCCCAATCTACGTTCGCCGAGGCCTACGACCAGGACCTGATCCATCACATGATTCCGTACGTTGAGCAGCGCTATCACGTGTCGAAATCGGCGATGGACCGGGCCTTTTCGGGGCTCTCGATGGGCGGAATGCTGACCAACTCGTTCATCATCAAACACCCCGAGGTGTTCCAATATTACGGCATGATGAGCGCCGGCCTGCCTCCGGAATACGGCACGCTGACGCCTGACGAGATCGCGGCGCTCAAGGGCAAGTGCATCTGGGTCGGCGGCGGCTGGCAGGATGTGATCCACGCGAAAGGCTTTACTTCGCACACCGGCCCGGCCCGGGAAGTCAGCACCTTTGCGAAAGCAGGGATCCCGGTGGCGACGAATTTCGTCCACGGCGGCCACGAATGGTACGTGTGGCGCATCCTGTTAAAAGACTTCCTGACCCGCGTGGCCTTCCTGCCGCAGCCGTACGCAGCCTGGTGATCAAGCGGCACAGCACTCGCCTACTTCGACTCGTCCAGCACTTCCACCGCGTTCACACAGGCGTAATTGCGAATCGGCGCGAGTGCGATGTTCAACTTCCCCTGCGCGTCCGGCTCCAGGCCATGGACGCTCCATGTGACGGCGCGCCCGCCGCCGTGCGCCTCCTTGAAGACGTCATAGCTACGGCGCAGAACCACGCCATTGCCGAGAATATCGAACAGCCGGCTGCCGGCGCCGCCGCCGGGCGGCCTGCCAGGGCCGAACCATGCCTCGGCAAAGTAGAGCGTCACGCCGTACCGTCCCGGCGGAACCGGAATCACGTAGCGTAGATTGCCGAAGCGCTCGCCTCGAAACAGCTCCGGATCTTCCGCGCCCTCCACCGGCGTGGTGCGCACCACCAACTGGCCGCCGCGGCCGTACCTATCGGGTTCCCAGGAGCGGCCTCGCTTGTCGACGTAGGAACGGTCCAGGGCGAGCATCCGAATCGGGCGCAGCTTCCCGGGAGTGCCAGGCGAGATTTCGATGGCGCTCAGCAGCGGTGGATTGGTGTACGGCTCGAACCTCAGATGCAGCTTGCCATCGGCCGCCGGATAAACATCCTTAAAGGCTCTGACGTCGGCGGTGCTTGGCCCGGCCTCGTTGATCACGTCAAACTCGTGCAGCGCTTCCTTGCCGTTGATCCACACGTTGAAAACCCGGCTGGATTCTCCGCCGCCGGCCACATTGTTCTCGCCGTACAGTGTTTCGGCGAAGTGCAGCCGCAATTCGTATACTCCCGCCGTCAGCGGAATGTCGTAGGTGAATGCCCCTTCACGCCGGCTCTGGTAGATCCCCGGCTCGCGCGTGCCAAAGATCGGGTGGTCGTGCGCCTCGAACACCGTCCCGCTCTGAAAATACCGGTCGCTCTGCCAGACCCGTCCCAGGCGATCGGTGTAGTCGCCCTTTAGATGGCCGGCCAGAATCCGGATTTCGAGCGGATTGGCGGCTGGGAGCGCAAGCACGGGCGGGCTGATCGCTACTTCCGCGGTTCTCCTCCCCCGCAGCGCGATCGCTCCGGCGCAAAAGACCAGGATGAGCGCACCGGCGGCGATCGCATTACGCGTGCGATGCCCCGAACGGGCCACTGCGGCCTGCACCACGGGCGCAACCTGCGCTTCCGATTCGACCGTTGCCGGCAACAGGGATTCGGGTTCGGAAACGGGTGTCGTCTGCACCACCACCAGCGTGTCCGCGCTCAAACTCGGTACGGCGGCTCCCCGGGGTAGAAACTTCGGCGCGTACTGGCCGGGCGGGATCTCGATGCGAATGGCGTGGTCCGCTCCGTCGGCTTCGTAGTACTCGCGCAGCCGTTTGCGCAGACGGTGGGCTTCCACGCGAACGATGGAATCGCGCTTCTGGTCGAAATCGGCTGGGCGCCCCAGTGCCTCCACCGCGATATTGTACTCTTTGATCTGTTCCGCCGTGCCTTCAAAATATTTCGCGCAGATGTACGTCAGCACCAGCGCCAGGTTGGGAGCGCGGCTGAATATGCCGGAGGCCAAAATGGTCTCCAGTTCGTGCTTTTCTTGCCGAAAGTCGGCGGTCGCTTGCATTACTCGAAAACCGGGGCTTTAGTCGATGAGTATACACGCCCGCCAAAGGCACGTTCAAGTCCGGTTAACGATTCCGCCTCAGCGTTAACAAGGTGCGGAGGAACTTTGTTAACGTTGTTGAAAACTCAGGACGAATCTTCATTCGATGGCGATCATCGTGCTGGTGCTGGCCAAGGTGGTGCCCTGCCTGGCTGTGGCACGGACTTCATAGCTTCCCACCGGGATCGATTCGGCGGGGATCGTCATCAGGTACGGAATTCGACCGTGCGCATCCGCGGCCGGCAGTTGCATCGGGACCTTGGTCAGGACTTTACCTGCCTGCAAGAACTCGATTTCCACCACGGGCGCGGCGGCAATCGCCGGGTCCTGATAGACGGTGAAGAACAGCCGCAACACGGCGTTGGGCCCCTTCTTCACGGTCCGGTCCATGGTCGGTGTCACGCTCCCTCCCTGGAACTGGAACGGGTCGTTCGGATCCAGGCCCTTAACGTTCGGCGTGTAGGAGCGCATCGGCGCTAGAGAAGAGATTCCCACGCCGGCAGCCTTGGCCGGAACCGTGAATTCCGACTGCTGCGCGCCGATCTTGCCGCTCTCGCGATCCATCACGGCCGATTCCAGGCTGTATTTGCCCGGCGCCAGGGTGACACTCATCTTGTCCAGGAAGTTGCCCATCTTCAACTGATCCGGATTCACCTGAAAGGCGCGGTCGCGAGTCAGCTTCTGCACCACTTCGCCCTTGGCATCCTTGACCAACGCCGCCAGCGAGCAGTGGACGTCCGATGTGGCCTTTGCCGGACCCGCCTTAGGCTGCAATTCATGCAGGGGCACTTCCACCAGCACCTCCACCCCGGTTCCCTCGGCTCCGGACTGCAGCAGAAGGGTGCCAGAGCGGAATTTTACATCCTCCGACGGTTTTCCATCGGAGAGCATCTTCAGCAGGGGCACTTCGAAGGCCTGGAGTCCGCTGGCGCGGGCCTCGGGAGGCAAGGCGAAATAGCCGTTGCGGGCGTGGATCACCAGGTCCTTGCGGTTGGCGCCGACGGAGATCTTGCGGAAGCTGCCATCGTAGTTTTGGATGCCGGGATTGAAGGAGACCTCGTAATAGCTGCTGATTTCTTCGTTGACGTGGCGCAGCGGCACGCGCAAGTCGTTGCTGTCGCCGATCAGAAATCCGCCGGTCGATTCGGCCAGGTCGCGAATCGACTCCTGCACGTTGGACCGGGCGGAAACTTCGGCGTTGTCCGAGGACAAAATCTCGTCCTTGGTGACCGCGCCCTCGGTGCGATTCACCGTAGTGGCGCTGGCACGGGCCGCGCCGCCCAACTGGTTGCGGGCTCCCGCGGTCTGCGAAGCGGTCATTACGCCGCGGGTGTCCACGGAATAGAACGTAACGTTATCGCGGTTTGCCGTGCTCATCAGGCTGCGAAACGGCACGTCCAGCTCCGGGGTAAGGTACATACCCCAGGTGAAGTAGATCACTGATTTGCGGCCGGGAATGGTCCGCTGGCCGTCAACGAGCGATCGCAACGCGGAAAGTGTGAGGCGTGTGCCATAGGAGGCGACAGCGGCATCCAAGCGCAGCATATCGAGCATCACCTGAGCCAGCTTGGCCTGTAGGGCTTCGGAACCGTTGCTCACTGCCTGGCTCGCGGTCTGGCTGGCCGCCGAGAGCAGGTTGCCGGGCTGGTCGGCGCCGTTTTGGCCGCCCAGATTGCGTCTCAATTCGGACTGAATGGCGTTCGACTCGGAGGCAAACGCTGAGCCACTGATCCCTCCAGTGGCGCGTTCGATGGCTTTGGTGAGGGCCGCCTTGTCATTGGTGAACTGCTGCAGCACGTAAAGCTGGGTATTGATGACGACCACCGCGTAAAACGCATTGGCGCCCTGATCGCCCTTGATCAGGTCGATGGCCGCGGAGCGCGCCAGCTTGCGCTGGTCGACCTCAGTCATGGCTTCGAAAGCCAGCGTCACCAGCCGCACCTGGCGCAGCGGGTCGAGCGGGGTCTTGGTCCCGGTGGAGCTGATCGCTTCTGCTCCGCTTACCAGGCGGAAGGAAGTGAGCGTCTGTTTGGCGCCGTTGTCGGCCACGGTCAGATCTTCGGGCTTGAGGTCCGTTACGGGTTTGCCCTTTTTGTCGCGCACGATGAGATCGAGCAGGACTTCATCGACGGTGGTTTTGACTGTGGGCGCCGGAGTCTGCTGTCCGGAGGCGGGTAGCGGGGCCAGCGCCGCCGCCACCACCAGCGCACACACTAGAACGCAAAGCTTCATGAATGCTCCTCGTACCTGGCTGGCAGGCTGAATGCCTGCCCCACCAAATATTGCCATCTACTATTGTCCCAGATGCTGCAGCCGCTTGAATTCCGCCAGCTCGCGCGCCGAATCTTCCTTCCGGCCCAGCCGCGAATAGGCGGACGCCAGGCTGAAGTGCGCGTCCGCACTGGCAGGCGCGAGATGGACCGCCGTTTCCAGCTCCGCAGCCGCGCGAACCGGATTTTCCTTCGCCAGCAGTGCGCGGCCGAGAGCCACGTGAGTGGAGAAATCCTCAGGGCTGGCTTTGACGGCCCGCTCGCCGTATGCGAGCGCGGCATCGAACTCTTCGCGTTTGAGGTAGATCACCGCCAAGCCCACCAGCGCCGGAACATGGCTGGGCGCCAACTCCAGAGTCTTTTGAATTTCCTCGACGCCCTGAGCGGAATCCTGAATATTGAGGAACGCCCCGTAACGAAAGTGCACGTTGGGCTCTTGTGGATACTGCTGGACCACGGCTTCAAACTTCTCCCTGGCTTCCTTGTAATCCCTCTCCATGGCCGGCGCCATGGCGTCGCCCAGTTTGAAAACCAGGTCGCGGCTGGCTTCGGGCACCTCAAAAGGCAGCCACGGTTGCCGCAAACCTGCGATGCCGGCCGCTACCGCGATTTCAGGCGTCCTTTGGTGCATGCGGGTCAGTTCGGTGAGTACGGTGAGGGCGCGCTCGAAGCTTCCGCCTTTGATGAGCACCAGGGCCAGATGCAGCCTCGCTGCCCGCGACAGTTCAGCCGGCCCGGCAAACTTGAGCTCCTCGGCGTGACTCAGGCTTTCGAGCGCGGCGTCGTAACGCCGCAACTTGTATTCGCACAAGCCGGACATCGTCCAGGCGGGCGCGCTGTCGGGCTTCACGCCGGCCAGCCGGCGGAAAGCCGGAGCGCATTCGCTGTACCGGTCCAGATCGTAGGCGATATTGCCCAGGCTCCACAGACCTTCATCCCAATCGGGCCGGAGCTTGAGGGCGCGCTCATATAGAGTCAGGGCTTTGTCCAACTGCCTGGCGTCGCGCGCCGACTCCGCCTGTTGGGCGAGTGACTGAAACGAGGGCGGCCCGGTCTGGCCGCACAGCGCTATGGCGGAGATCAGGAACAGGGTGAGGTCGCCTCGCATCTGGCCCTATGTTACCGCCAAACGAAAAGAGCGGGCGCCTCCGCAGAAGCGCCCGCCCGATGAATGAGTCGTGGCTCGCGATCAGAAGAAGAACTTGACCGCCGCCTGGATCACGCGGTGGCCCTGTTTCTGAGTGACGGTACCGAACAACGGCGAATTGACCTTGCCGGTCGTACCATCGAAACTGAGTCCGAGGTTGTTTCCGTTGAACGACCATAGCGGGTGGTTCAGGAAGTTATAACCATTGAAGCGAAGCTGCAGCTTTTTCGATTCCTTGAACTGGAAGTTCTTGAAGAGCCCCAAGTCCGCGTTGAAGAAAGCCGGACCGTAAATTGCCGGAAGAGTTGCCGGACCATTTTGGCCGACGGCCGTCGGGAAGCTGAAACAGCTCGGATTGATGAACTGGTGCGCCGCAAGCCCGGATCTCGGGTCGCAAGTCAGGATCGGATTGAGCTGGATATTGGGCGTGCCCAGGAGGGAGGCGCTACTGACGTTGAACGTGGTTCCGGGGATCTTGTAGCCATTGAGATTCATGCCGAAATTTTGCCCCTGGATTCCGGTGAGGTTGGGGCCGCTCTCCAGTTGCAAGATGCCGGAGAGTTGCCAGCCGTTGAGGAACCCGCCAGCGATCTTATCCTTCATCGGGTTGCCCAACTCGATCGAGTAGGCCGCATTGTAGATATGGGTGCGGTTCGTCGACTGCACGCCGTAGTCGTTATTCAGATTGAACGAGTCCAGGGCGGGGTTGACGATGCCCATCGCCTTGCCCCACGTGTAGTTCATGTTGATGGTGTAGCGGCCTTTGGTACGCACCCACGTCACTTGCAGGGCGTTGTAGTTGGCGTAAGTGCCGTTGGTGGCCAAGCCCAAGCCGGAAAACCCCTTCAGCGGGCGGAAAGTGTCCGCCGTGAGACTGTTCGGGTCCACGCCGCCATTCTTGCTTGCAAGCATCGCGCCGATCGGGACCAGGTTGATGTCGGACCCGGCGCCACTGCTGAACGCCAAGTCCCTGCTCTGGTTGCCCACGTAGGCGACCTCGAGCAGGCTCGCCCAAGGCAAGCGCTGCGAAACGGTAAAGCTGTAGCTGTCCGTGTACGGTTGCCGGTCATCCTTGCTGTCGACCGCCGCCGGACTCGATGCCTGGTCGGCGACATTCAAGGTGTCGAGGTTCTTGGCAAGGACTGGGATACCATTGACGTTGGCACCCAGAGTGCGGGATACGACGCCCGCGGACACGTCCAACCCGGCGGTGAACTGGCCGGAGTGGTAGTAGTACCGTCCCCAGCCGCCGCGCAGCACCGTGTTGCCTTTGCCGGAGATGTCATAGGCAACTCCGAAACGCGGCTGCCAGAACATGGCCCTCGTCGGGAATCCCCCCAAAGGAACGGACGAGTCGCGCTTGTTCCAGAGGAAACCGCAATACTGCAACGGCGTGCAACTGGAGCTGTACTTCGAATAATCGAAGATCGAATATCCATAACCGAGTCGGTCTACCCACGGCGTGAAGTGGGTGGCCCGGAGTCCGAGTTCGATGGTCAACTTGCGAGTGGCCTTCCAGGAATCCTGGACAAAACCCTCGTAGGTACTGTAGGCGATATCGTTGATGCGATTGAAGGATGTCTCCTGGTAGCTGTTGAGGGTTCCGGTAATCAGATCGGCGTAAGCGTTACCGAGCGAGTTGGGATTACCAACATTAAATTCCAGAAACCCGTTGGTATAGTTATTGGCTGGTTGGGCGTTGCGAATCCATTCCCAGAAGAAACCTCCCTTGATCGTGTGGGTGCCCGCCACTTTGGAGACGGTGTCGCTGAAGCTGGGCATATACTTGTTGGCATAAAGACCCTGAGAAGGACCGCCAGCCTCAAAACCGCCGGGGTTGAATACCAGCGCCGCTTCTCCACCGCCCCACCCGCCAAAAGCCGGGATCTGGGCCACACCGTTCTTGAACAGCCCTTTGTAGTTATAGCCCACCGTGGTACGGTCCACCTTGGACGGGTCCTGGAACACGTTCGGAAAACCGATGAACGTGTAGCCGAAGACAAATTCATTGGTCATGGAGGGGTTAAAGACGTGGGTCAACGACACTGAAATCGAGTCAGAGCGGTTCTTGCCTTCAACCGGCGTAGGATATGGCACCTGGCCGCCATTGCGCCACCACAGGCCCACCGGGAACAACTGCGTCTCGCGTTGCAGGTTGTAGCGCACGAATAACTTGGTGTTGTCGCTGATGCTGTAGTCGATGCGCGACATCCACTGCGTATTGTTCTGGTTGAAGGTCTCGGCTTGGACGTAATTGAAACCGCCGGTGGAGTTGGAATCGGCATTGGGCTGAGGATAGAGCTTCATCAGGCTCTGCATGTTCTTGTCGACCAGGCTCGCCGGGATGATGCCGCCCGGGTACTGCACCAAGTCCTTAATCTGTCCGGGAGGGCCGCCAGAGGCGGTAATGTTGCCCAGCTTGCTGAGCTCGGCCGGCGAGAAATTGCCAGTAAGTTCGCCGGCTGTCGGCACGGTGGCCTTCAGCAAACCGGTGTCCAGAACCTGGTAGTAATACTCAAAGCCCGTGAAGAAGAACAACTTGTTCCGGTTCTTGTTGAACCTGGTGCCGGGGATGAGCACCGGGCCACCGGCGGTGAAGCCCGGGTAGTAATACTTATTCTCGGGGCGGGGTTGGCCGTTGGCATTGAATTGGGCGTCATTGGCGTTCATCGCGTAGTTTCGGGCATAAAGGAATGCCGAGCCATGGAAGTCCTTACCACCCGACTTGGCGACCGAACTGATGACGGCGGGACCTTTCTGATTTTCGGCGCTGAAGTTCGACATCATCACCCGGAATTCGGAGATCATGTCCGAATTCGGGTTCACCGGCGTATCGCAGTTGCATCCGGGGTCGGAGACGTGCGCGCCATCAGCCGTGATGTCCAGCGAGTTGGTGGGCAACCCGTTGTACGAATACGCATTATTCAGCGGACTCTGGCTGCCTGCGTCGCCGTTTCCATTGATCCCGATGGTTTCACCGGTATAGTTCGACTTGTTCTGAGTACCGTTCTGGATGCCGAACCCGGGCATGATCTTGATGAATTCGGCGGCATTGCTGCCGGTCTCCACGAAGTTCTGCAATTCTTTGGTGGTGAGCGTGGACGACTTCTCACCGGAGTCAACCGGCGCAAGCTGGTCCACCGTACCCTCGATGTTGACCTCGGTTGCCGTGCTACCGACCGTTAGCGTCGCGTCCACATTACGCTTCTCACCGCCGCCCAGTGCAATGCCCGACACCTTGAACAGATTGAAGCCTTTAGCTTCGACCGTGAGGTCATACGTGCCCACCGGAACGGAAGCGAATGTAAAGTAGCCATCGTTGTTGCTGACCGTGTCGCGCACCGATCCCGATCGGGCATCGGTCAAGGTAACCTTCGCCTTGCCAACCACGGCCTGCGAAGGATCGCTCACGACCCCGGTCAGCGTGGCGTAAATGCCTTGCGCGGAAAGGTTCGCGGCCAACAGGGCAAAAAGCGCCAGTCCGGTCCAAACACTGGTCCGGCAAGCGGTACAGAAATCTCGAAGTCTTTGCATTTGCAAACCCATCTCCCCTTCGTGGAAACTGACAAACATGATGTGCAGGTTCAGCATTAGTATAAAAGCACTAGCTTCAAAAAGAGGGCTAATTTATGCCAACTATGGGTTAACAAACTATTGGCAACCACCCGATCAGCCGGCGTATCCCATCCCATAGGCTGGGGAAACCAAAAATGGAAGCCTGTACGGAACAAGGCGGAATCCAACAGTGGACCGCAAAGTCTTGTAGGCACGTTGCCACATGAACAGCCGCCCGAGTAGCAGTCGTAGTACTTTTGACCAGAATCTACCTGCGGCTTCCGCCGATATGAATTATGGTATTAGAGTTCGCGGCTGGCCACGTTAACGCAGGAGGGCCCCCCAAACTGCCGTTAACGGCACGTTAACGATTGGCTAAAGTCTTCCGGGCCAGTCATTCCGGTGAATTCTCAGGTCTTTGCCCGGGACCGTTGATGATAAGATTCTACTACTAGGAAATGTCGAGTATGCGGTTGAATTGGCTGGCGTTCGCCCTGCTTGCCGCCACCCTGGAAGCACAGACACCACGTTCAGGTTGTGCTTTTGAGCGTGCGATCCAGGCGCATCAGGCTGGCGACTTCCCGGCCGCCATTCGGGAGTACCAGGCCTGCATCGCCGCCGAACCGAACCGGATCGAAGCGCGCTCCAACCTCGGCGCCGTGTTGGCCCGTATGGGCCGCTATCATGATGCCATCGAGCAGTATCAGGCAGCGCTGAAGCTTGCCACGCCCGAGATCGCGCCGAGACTTCATTTCAACCTGGCCTTGGCCTACTATAAGTCCTTCCAGATTCCCGAGGCCGTCGCCGAGCTGGAATCGCTCCACCGCGCCCAACCGGCGGACCTCAATATTGCGCTGCTGCTAGCCGACTGCCACCTGCGCACCAGTGAGTTTCAAAAGGTCATCGACCTGCTCCTCCCCATGGAGCCTTCGCAACCCGACCAGGCGGCCATGGACTACGCCCTTGGCTTGGCGCTGATTCGCAGCGGCCGGGTCGCGGAAGGCCAGTTGCGTGTGGACCGAATCCTCCGCCGCGGCGACTCGGCCGAAGGCCACTTCCTGCTCGGCGCCGCTCTCTCCACCGCCGGCGATTACGCCGGCGCCGTCAAAGAACTAGCCAAGGCCGTCGCCATCAATCCCGGCGTGCCGTCGCTCGAATCCTTCTATGGCCAGGCTCTGCTTTTCACCGGCGATGCCGATGGGGCGGCCGAGGCGTTCCGAAAAGAGTTGGCTACGAACCCGAACGATTTCGACGCCAACTTCCAGTTGGCCTCCATCCTCGCCCATCGCGGCAAGCCCGAGGACGCACGGCCCTTGCTGGAACGCGCCGTCCAGGTCCGGCCCGGGTCCGCCGAAGCACGCGATGCCCTCGCCCATGGATTCCGTTTCGATCAGCCTTCCACTACCGACCCCGGCATCGCGCCAGGCTCGCCGGCGCCCGCCATCGGCGCCCTCGATCTGAGCCACCCGTCCAAACCCGTCGTGCTCGTCTTCGGCAGTTACACCTGCCCGAAACTGCGCAACTCCGCACCCGGGCTCAAGAACCTCTCCGAACAGTATCGTGGCCGCGTCGATTTTCGTCTGGTCTATATCCGCGAAGCCCACGCCGAAGGCGGACCCGAAGCTCAGTGGCAAAGCACCATCAATGAGAAAGAGGGTGTCTCGCTGGCCCCGGCCCGCAACCTGGCCGAAAAACAGGAACACGCCAGCCTTTGCCTTCGCAAGCTCGACCTTCCGTTTTCCGCCGTGATCGACGCCATGGATGGCTCGGCCGAAGCCGCCTACCAGGCATGGCCCAGCCGGGTATACGTGGTCGGCCGCGACGGCCGGATTGCCTTTAACAGCCGCCTCGGCGAACTGGACTTCCGCCCGGCCGAACTGGATGCGGCCATTCGTGAGATCCTGGCGAAGAGGGCATCGGATGCGCGCTAATCCTCACACCATGGCGCTGTTTCTGATTGCCGGAATGGCCGGCGCCGCCTGGGCGCAGCAGAACTCTCCGGCGGAGGCGCTCCTCCGCCACGCCATCCAGTTGCACCAGTCCGGCGACACCGAAGCAGCCATCTCCGAATATCGCGCCTATTTGAAGCAGGCCCCAAACAACGTCATGGCCCGCTCCAATCTGGGAGCGGCGCTCTCGCGCAGCGGCCACTACGAAGAAGCCATCGTGGAATACAAGCAGGCGCTGGCCCTCGATCCCGGCAACGTGCCCGTCCGGCTCAACCTCGGGCTTGCCTATTACAAGACCGCGGACCTCTCCAGCGCGGCCGAACAACTGGCCGCGGCGGTCAAGCACCAGCCCTCGAACCGCCAGGCTATCTTTCTCCTGGCCGATTGCCACCTGCGGCTGGGAGAGAATAAGAAGGTGATCGAGCTGCTTTCGCCCCTGGAGAAAGACTCGCCCAACGACAAGGCGCTGATCTATCTCTTGGGCACCGCTCTCATCCGCGACAATCAACTGGCGCGCGGCCAGCCCCTGGTCGATCGCATTCTCCGCGAAGGCGACTCGGCCGAAGCCCGCCTGCTGCTTGGCACCACCAAAATGAACGCCCAGGAATTCGCCGAGGGGTTGGTCGACCTTAAGAAGGCCGTAGACCTCAACCCGCAACTCCCCGACGTGTTTTCGTACTACGGGCTCGCCCTGCTCGCCACCGGCGACACGGCCGCGGCCGCCAACGCGTTCCACAAGGAACTCGAGTCCAATCCCAACGATTTTGTCGCCAACCTGCAATCAGGCGTGCTCCTCAAGCAGGACCAGAAGTACGACGAGGCCCGCCAGTCGTTCGCGCGCGCCCTCAGGGTCCGTCCGGGCGACCCCGGTGTCCGCTACCAGTTGGCCACGCTGGACGTCATGGAGGGCAACCTGGCCCAGGCTTGCTCCCAGCTGGAGCAGCTCACCACCGAGAGCCCCGGATTCGTCGAGGCCCATGTCTCTCTGGCCACCGTTTACTACCGGCTCCAGCGCAAGGCCGATGGCGACAAAGAACGCGCCGTGGTCCTCAAGCTCAACGCCGAGAAGCAGGCCCATGAACCGGGAGCCAAGCCCTGAATGAGAGCCTCGCCATGAAGGCGGCCCGCTGGGTCCCGGCCCTCGCCGCGTTGCTTCTGGCCCCCGCCGCCAGTCCATTCGCGGGCGACCAGGCCTGTGCCGGGTGCCACCGCGAGGTGGCGGCCCACTTTCGTGCCACCCCGATGGCCCAGGCGCTGGAATCCGTGTCCCGATGCGACATCCTCAGCCGGCATGCCACCCTCTCGTTTCAGGAAGGTCCTTATAAGTCGCTGCTCACGCGCGAAGGCGATCGCACGCTTTTGACGGTCACCGACGGCCACGATACCATCAGCGCACCCTTGTTGTGGGCCTTTGGCAGGGGGCAGGCCGGCCAGACCTACGTCTTCGAGCGCAATGGCATCCTCTACGAAAGCCGCGTCAGTTTCTACAATGCCCTGGGAGCACTCGACCTTACCATGGGCGCGCAGGCCATCAAGCCCGCCGATCTCGACACCGCCGCCGGCCGCCGCATGGACAGCGTCGGCGCCCGCGACTGCTTCGGATGCCATTCGACCGGCGCCGTCACCGCCGGCCGATTGCATTTGGAGACGATCACCCCCGGCGTCGGCTGCGAATCCTGCCACGGACCAACCGCCCAACACCTCGCCGGGGTTCGCGCCGGAGATCCCAAGTCTGCCGCCCTGCCCAAACTCGCCAGCCTCGGCGCGGAGGAGACCTCGGAACTCTGCGGCCGCTGTCACCGCACCTGGTCCCAAATCGCGCTCAGCGGCCCGCGCGGCGTCAACAATGTCCGCTTTCAACCGTACCGGCTGGCCAACAGCCGGTGCTACGACACCACCGATGCCCGCATCCGCTGCACTGCCTGTCACGACCCGCACGGTCCGCTCGAGACCAACGTTACCAGTTACGATTCCAAGTGCGCCGCCTGCCATTCGGCGGCGGCCCACACAAGGGTCTGCCCGGTCGCCAAGACCAACTGTGTGACTTGCCACATGCCGAAATTCGAACTCCCCGGCGCGCACGCCCGCTTCACCGATCACCAGATTCGCATCGCGCGCCCCAACGACCCGTACCCGAACTGACGAGACTCCGCCGATGCCCAAACGGCTTCCACCCTCCATGAATCGCCGCCATTTTCTTCTAGCCAGTGCCGCCGGTTTGGCGCTCCCGAAGTTGGGCGCCGTCGACGCCCCTCAGCTCTTTGAAGAGATCCCGCCCGAAACCAGCGGCATTCGCTGGGTCCACGACAACGCCGCGTCGGCCGAGCACTACCTCCCCGAAACCATGGGCCCCGGCTGCGCATTCCTGGACTATGACAATGACGGCTGGATGGACATCTACCTGGTGAACAGCGGCCCCTGCGATTTCTACCAGCCCAAAAAGCCCGTCCGCAGCGCGCTCTACAAAAACAACCGCGACGGCACATTCACCGACGTCACCGGCGCCGCCGGCGTGCCTGGTGGAATCTTCGGGATGGGCGTGGCCGCGGCGGACTACGACAATGACGGCTTCCCGGACCTCTTCGTCACCGCCTACGGCCGCCCCATTCTCTACCACAACAACGGAAACGGCACTTTCACCGATGTCAGCGAAAAAGCCGGCCTCGGCGCCAAGATCTTCGAAGACCACTGGACCACCAGCGCGGTCTGGTTCGATTTCGATAACGATGGCCGCCTCGATCTCTTCGTCTGCAGCTTCGTTGATTACGGCTCCAGCAGCCACTTCTCCTGCGGCGACAACAAAATGGGCCGCAAGTTTTACTGCATCCCGCGCGTCTTCAAGCCCACCGCCAACCTCCTCTTCCACAACAATGGCAACGGCACTTTCACCGAGGTCAGCCGCGGCACCGACATCGAAAAAGCCCTCGGTAAGGGCCTGGGCGTGGTGGCCACCGATATCAACAACGATGGCCGCATGGACTTGTTCGTGGCCAATGACACGGTCCAGAACTTCCTCTTCGTGAACCGCGGCCCCGACGCCAAGGGCAAGACCAGGTGGGAGGAGATTGCGCTCTCCGCCGAGGTCGGTTTCAGCGAAGACGGCCGCGCGCGCTCCGGCATGGGCGTCGACGCCGCTGATTTCGACGGCGACGGATGGCAGGACTTGTTCGTCGCCAACGTCGACCAGGAGATGTTCTCCCTCTACCGGAACAACCACAACGAGACCTTCCGCGATGTCGCCTTCAAAAACCAGGTAGCCCAGGCCACCCGCCTCCTGAGCGGCTGGGGACTCCGTTTCTTCGACTACGATAACGACGGCGCCATCGACCTGTTCCTCGCCAACGGCCACCCCGACGACATGATCGACAACTACTCGCAGGCCGTCAAATACAAGGAGCCGCTGCTGCTCTTCCACCAGGAGAACGGCCAACTGCGTAACGTCAGCGCCGAGTCGGGCCCGATCTTCATGAAAGCCTTCCCCGCCCGCGGCCTGGCCATCGGCGATTTCAACAACGACGGCCGTATCGACGTTCTGATCGGCAACAATGGCGGCCCGCCCGTGCTCCTGCGCAACAATTGTGGCCGAGGCGATGGCGGCCAGGCCAACCACTGGCTGGGCGTGAAGCTGCAAGGCGTCAAATGCAATCGTGACGCCGTGGGCGCGCGCCTGACCTGGTCCGCCGCCGGCGTCAAGCGCAGCCGCCTGAAGAACAACGGCGGCAGCTATCTCTCCTCGCACGATATTCGGGAAGTCCTCGGCATCGGCCAGGCGCCCAGGCTGGATTGGCTGGAGATCCAGTGGCCCGCCCCCAGCGGCCGCAGAGAGAGATTCACCGGCCTCCCGATAGACCGCTATATCACGGTGACGGAAGGCACCGGAACAACGGCGTGAGCTGTGGTCTTTGAAGGCGCAGGCCACGCTCATCTTCTACGAAGCGCCGCATCTCATTCTGGAAGCGCTGGAGGCCATCGACCTCGCGGCCGGGCTCACCTTCCCCGATTAGTTGACCGACTTCCATGGATTTCGCGGCATACTGGTGAGCTGAAGAATCGCCCCAATCAACGTTGACGACCGGAGACAGGATGAGCAAAGCGATTGAAACCTGCAAGCCGCCATACAGCGCGCTTTCGCCGGCCGTCCGAAAGTCGGAAGTTTCCCCTATCTCGCCGAAGCGCTTCGACTCGCGGGGGTGACACGTAATGTCTGGTTCCTGCCCTCGTGCCAGAGCCTGTATCTGACCAATAATGGGCCGGTCCTGACCCAAGGCGAGCCTCTCGTTACCGGCACCGTGGATGTGCCGCCGTTTAATCGGGAAGCCCTCATCACGGCTCTGCGAACAGATCAGGCCGGGAAGAGCACGTTCCCAGAGTTCCTGGCAGCATCTTGGCGCGCAGGCATCGTCCGCTACGATGTTGATTTCGCTGCACGTACAACCTCTTTTTCCGGTCTCGTGAGCCCCGGCCTTTACCAATTTAACGTTGTCGTCCCGGACGTCCCCGACGGTGACAGACTGGTGTCGGTAGCCATCGGCAGCGCCGCCTCTCAACCCAAAATGCTCCTTACGATCAAGCGCTGACTTGACTTCTCGCAAGGCACTCCCGCTTTCAGCAATGGGCGATGCGGTCGTGAAAAGTGGCATTCTCAAGCCAGCCCACGTCAAGTGGAAAAAAATTGGAGTTTCCCCAAATTCTCATTGCTCCCAGCCAAGCGTCAACTCCAGTTGCTTGCTGGCGAGAGGCATTTGCGGTGGACTGAAGGTTCCTTGGGAGAGAATTCTACGGATTCCATCAGCCAGCGCATAGAACCGGAAGGGCGGGATGCCGAAGAAACGCTGCGAGATAATCATCAACTTTTCGCAAAGGATGCGCAGCTTCATCTGCTGTCCGAGGAACGTGGCGGCGAAGTAAGCCCCGGCTGTCACGAGTATCACTAAGTTCTTCCATCGCTGATACTTCATCACGCGGATATCCTCCAGGTTGTAGCTCTGTTTGAGGAAGCGGAAAGTTTCCTCAATTTTCCAGCGGGTCATGTAGATTTGCACGATCCACCAAAGCGTTTCTGAGTCCTTGGCTCCCATCGGCAGGTCGGTCAGCAACATCCGTGGCGCCTCGCCAAAGCCGGCGATCCCCACCAGGCTGAGTTGCTGGTCTGGCCCGGGTAGACGTATCGGCTCGGCGCCGTAACGCAGATCGTAGACTTCTCTTTCCCATCCTGGACTTTGATGATGCGCGCGCGATGACGCAGCCGACACCGGCCAGCCACCTCGGCCACACTGCCCTGCAACTTGTGCCGGTCGATCTCCGTGCGCTTGCCGGTAGAGCGGATCACAAAGCGATCACCGCGGTCCAGCAGGGGTTCCAGCAACTTCTTGCGATCTCCGCCACGATCGATGGTCCAGATCCCTCGCCCCGGGATATGCTCCCGGATCAGGTCCACGGCGGCCAGGATTTCCGCATTCTCAGTGGTGAAGTCTTCCGCTTCCACGGAAAAGAGTTTCTGATAGAGGGGCACAATCTCATGGCCATTGACTTCGGCCCCGGTCACATCGCAGAGCCAGTAGCCCTGATGCAGTTCGCCGGTGCTACCGTCCCGCACGATCGCCAGATGTTCCATTTTCTGGGCATATTCCTTGCGGATATCGCTCAGGTCCAACGCCAGCACCGTGTTGGGCTGAATGCGGGATCTGCCCATCTTTACTAACTGTGGAGTCAACTCTTCTTCTGATTCCGCGCTCTTCAAATTGCGCGAGAGGCGCTTCTCGGTCCGGATCAGGGGAATCTTTTCCTGCAGGGAACGGGAGATGTTCCTTGGCTTCACATCTTGACTCGACTGGATGCCGAACAGCATCTGCGATACGAAGCCGGTGAGCGGCTTCGACAGACCCACGCACAGTTCCGAGCAGAGCTTCGTTAACTGCGCGAGCGGATTTTGCTATCGTGCACTGGGGACTGCCTCCGTGGTGGTTTGGATTTCTCGTAAAAACCCTTCTACCACGGATTTCGTCCCCTTCCACTTCCCAATCCCGGCAAGCTGCTGATCTTGCAATGGTTAGGCTAACGGTCTCTCAGATTTAGGGGAAAGTCCTGGAAAAAAAACGCTAGGCTCGTACAAAACAGATTGTAGAGCCATGGGCCTCAATGCTGTTCGCTTAACAATAAGCGCTGGCCATCACTCATGCGTGCCGGCTCGCAACAGTTGGCTTGGACAGGCCGGCAGGCCTACCCCACTCACTCCTCTTGCGCGCTGAGGCGGGCGATTACCGAAAGGTCCTCCAGGGTGGTGGTGTCTCCTTTGACCGCGCCGCCGGCGGCGATCTCCTTCAACAACCGCCGCATGATTTTGCCGCTGCGCGTTTTCGGCAGGGCGTCGCTAAAGCGGATATCGTCGGGTTTGGCCAGCGAGCCGATTTCTTTGCCGACCCACTGGCGCAACTCCTCCTTGAGCTCGGGGCTCGGCGGGTGGCCGGCTTTCAGGGTGACGAAGGCGGCAATGGCCTGACCCTTGAGATCGTCCAGCCTGGCCACCACCGCCGCCTCGGCGACTTTGTGATGGGCCACCAGCGCCGATTCCACCTCCATGGTGCTGAGGCGGTGGCCGGAAACGTTGATGACATCGTCGATACGGCCCATGATCCAGAAGTACCCGTCGGCGTCTTTGCGGGCGCCGTCGCCGGTGAAATACATGCCGGGAAGCTGCGACCAGTACTGGTCTTCGTACCGCTGAGGGTCGCCGTAGATTGTGCGCAGCATGGCCGGCCAGGGCTGTTTGAGCACCAGAAAGCCGCCTCCACCGGGCGGCACGGGCTCGCCTTCGCGGGTAACCACATCGGCGGCCACGCCGGGCAGGGGACGCGTGGCCGAACCGGGTTTGGTAGGCGTGGCGCCGGGCAACGGAGCGATCATGATCATGCCGGTTTCGGTCTGCCACCAGGTGTCCACAATGGGGCACCGGTCGCGACCGATGTTCTCGCGATACCACATCCAGGCCTCGGGGTTGATGGGCTCGCCGACCGTGCCAAGCAGGCGGAGACTCTTCATGGCGTGCTTGCGCGGCCACTCCGCGCCGAAGCGCATGAAGGCCCGGATGGCGGTGGGCGCGGTGTAGAAGATGTTGACTTTGTGGCGGTCGATCATGCGCCAGAAGCGGTCGGGCTCCGGAAAATTGGGAGCGCCCTCGTACATCAGGCTGGTGGCGCCGTTCTGCAGCGGTCCATAGACGATGTAACTGTGGCCGGTCACCCAGCCGATATCGGCGGTGCACCAGTAGACATCCTCGTCCCTGAGGTCGAACACCCATTTCGCCGTGATGTAGGTGCCGACCGAATAGCCGCCGGTGGTGTGCAGGATTCCTTTGGGCTTTCCGGTGGTACCGGAGGTGTACAGCAGGTACAGGGGATGCTCGGCCTCGACCGGCTCGGCCGGGCACTCGTCGGAGGCGGTCGCCATGAGTTCGTGCCACCAGTGATCGCGGCCGCCCCACATGGTTTGGGGTGTGCCGGTTCGTTTGTAGACCACCACGTTCTTGACCGACGGGCAGGACGGGAGAGCTTCATCCACGGCCGGCTTGAGCTTGACTTCGACGCCGCGGCGGTACGAGCCATCCTGCGTGATCACGAGGGAAGCCTGCGAGTCGGTGATGCGGTCGACCAGGGCGTTGGCCGAGAAACCGCCGAACACGATGGTATGGGGGGCCCCGATGCGGGCGCACGCCAACATGGCGATGGGCAACGCCGGGCACATGCCCATGTAGATGGCCACCCGGTCGCCCTTTTGGATGCCCAGCGATTTCAGAACGTTGGCAAGCTTCGAGACCTCGACGAGCAGTTGCTGATAGGTGAGCGTCACGACTTCGCCGGGCTCGCCTTCCCAAATCAGCGCGGCCTTGTTGCGCCGCCCGCTGGAGACGTGGCGGTCCAGGCAGTTATACGACAAGTTGAGCTCGCCGCCGGAGAACCATTTGGCCCAAGGACAATTCCAGTCGAGCACCTTGTCCCAGGGTTTGAACCAATGCAGTTCGGAGGCGATCCGGCCCCAGAATCCGGCGGGGTCTGCCGCCGCATCCTGGTAGAGACGCTCGTACTCCTGCAGGCTGCGAACGTGGGCCTTGGAGCGGAAGTCATCGGAGCATTCGAAGACGCGGGTTTCGTGGAGAACGGAATCGATATTTGTGCTGGTCGGATTCATAGCAGTTGATGTGAGGTATGCCTTTCTTCGGAGTGATCGGACAACTAGGCCGTGGCGTGACGCGCCTCCGGCACGGCGCGCGCTTCAGCCGTGGGGCGCCTGGCAAGCAACTCGCACACCAGAGCTACCCCGGCCAGCCCGGCAGCCGCGTAAAAAGCAGCCTGGTAATTGTGATACTTATCGTACAGCACACCGCCGATGCGCGGGCCGATGATCCCGGCCACACCCCACGCGGTGAACAGCATGCCATAGTTGATGCCGGCGTTTTTGGTCCCCCAGAAATCCGCGGTGGCCGCACCGTTCACGGAGAGCTGGGTGCCATAGCACCAATAGACCACGAACACCACCAGATACAGCAGCACCACGTTGCCGCCCACCGCGTACAACAACGGCATGGCCGCCATCGAGATGCCGATCATGGCGCGCAGAACGTTGATGCGTCCCATTTTGTCCGACATCCAACCGGACAGAATGCGGCCCGAGGCGTTCCCGCACGCGCCAATCACCAGGCTCATGGTAGTCAGCGCAGCCGCCGCGATACCGACACTCCGGGCGAACGGCACCAACTGGCTGATCACCATCAGGCCGGCAGAGCAGCCCAGCGCATACGCCACCCACATCAGGTAAAACGTGGGAGTGGCCAGCACCTCAGCCGGGCTGAATTCGCGGGTAGTCGCTGCCGACTTGGAAGCGGCTGCCGGCACCCAACCCGCGGGCTTGTAACCCGGCGGCGGGTTCTTGAGCAGGGCCGCGCCGATGAGTGTCATCACCAGGAAGATTCCGCCCAGAAGCTGGAACGTGGTGGCCAGTCCGTATGCCGGGATCAGTATCAACTGGGCGAGGGGTCCGAAGATGGCCGAACCGGCACCGTACCCGCCCACCGCCAGACCCACCGCCAGGCCGCGCTTGTCTGGGAACCATTTCGCCATCACCGGAATCGGGGTGGCGTAGCCGAAGCCGTTGCCCAAACCGCCGATCACCCCGAAGCAAAGGAACAGATAGTTGAGGCTGGTTGTGTACGCGCAGAGGAAGAAGCCCAGACTCACCAGGATGCCACCCGCGAGCGAGCAATAGAACGGGCCGATCTTATCCTGGACGCGCCCGGCCAACACGAAGGTCAGCGCGAACACCATCACCGCAATCGTAAACACCATGGAGGTGTCGGCACGCTTCCAGCCAAATTGCTTTTCGAGGGGAGCGACAAACACGCTCCAGGCATATAACGTACCCAGGGCCATATTCATCGAGAGCCCGCCCGCAACCCGCCACCATCGGCTGAGGCCGGGTGCTTGATTCGCTCGCATGTCGTTGGTTGCCATGGCTCGGTCCCCCCTTTTGGCTGTCTGTCATCCTATCAGTACGGGAACTGCGATTGCATGGTCATCTGGCCTGAAAGGGAGTTCTCGACGCGGAGGCCGCGGAGGGATAAGGGCCGGGGCAATGGGCGCCGTGATAACGTAGAAATCCATGAGCCGCGTATTGACTGTGTTTGCACTGATGGCGGGAGCCGCGTGCGCCCAAACTGCTCCGCGGATGCCCAAAGCCGATCTGCTGTGGCCCAATGGAGCCCCTGGCGCGAAGGGGAATGAAGACATCGACCAGCCGTCGATCGCGCCGTATGTGGTGGCGGCGGGACGGGGAACCGGGACGGCCGTGGTGGTATGTCCGGGCGGCGGGTACCGGAATCTGGCGATGGACCATGAAGGCGACCAGGTTGCGAAATGGCTGAACTCGCTGGGAGTCACGGCCTTCGTCCTGAAGTACCGGCTGGGGCCCAAATATCACCATCCGGTGGAGCTGGGCGACGCGCAACGGGCCATCCGGACGGTGCGCTCGAAGGCGGCCGAGTACCGCGTGGAGCCGGACCGGATCGGCATTATGGGATTCTCGGCCGGGGGCCACCTGGCCTCCACCGCGGGCACGCACTTCGACGCCGGCGACGCCAACGCGGCCGACCCCATCGACCGCATGAGCAGCCGCCCCGACTTTCTGGTGCTGGGCTACCCGGTGATTTCGTTCACCACTTCCTATACACACGTGGGTTCGTTGCAGAACCTGCTGGGGGATAATGCGGATACCAGACTGGTGGAAAGCCTTTCGAACGAACTGCAGGTGACCGCGCAGACACCGCCCACGTTCCTGTTCCACACCACCGCCGATACCACAGTCCCGGTGGAGAACAGTGTGCTGTTTTATCTGGCGCTGCGGAAGGCGGGCGTGCCGGCCGAGATGCACATTTACGAACGCGGACCGCACGGTCTGGGGCTGGCACCGCTCGATGAGGCGGTCTCGTCGTGGCCGGCGCGGCTGGCGGCGTGGCTGAGGGTGCACGGGTTGCTGAACGCGGCGGCCAGGTAAATCCGGCGCTACCTTTGGTTACTACTCGCAAAGGAAACACAGGCAGGAATGCCTGTGCCCCGTGCTAAGCTAAACCGAAGTACCCTCTTCATGGATTTCCTCAAAGGCCTGAACGCGCAGCAGCGTGAAGCCGTGACCCAGACCGAAGGGCCTCTCCTGATATTGGCTGGCGCCGGCAGCGGCAAGACGAGGGTCATCACGCACCGCATCGCGCACATCATCACGTCGCGGCGCGTGCCGCCTTCGTCGGTGCTGGCTGTGACCTTCACGAATAAGGCATCGCGGGAAATGAAGGAACGCGTTTCGGCGTTGCTGGAGGGCGTGCATCTCGATTCCGAACCCAGGGTCTCGACGTTTCATTCCTTCTGCGTGCAGCTGTTGCGGCGCGATGGCGATCCGCTGGCGCGCGCGCGTCCGGGTTTCACCCGGCGCTTCAGCATCTACGACGAAGAGGATCAACTCGCCATCGTGAAAATGGCGTATCGCGCGCTGGGCTTGGATGAAAAGGAATTTCTGCAGTATCGCGCGATGCTTTCACGGCTCAGCCACGCCAAGAACCTGAAACAGACGCCGCAGGACTTCTACCGGAACGCCATCAATAAGGAATCGGAAGCGGTGGCCGCGGTCTTCGACCATTACGAAAAAGCGCTGCGCGGGGCCAATGCGCTGGATTTTGACGATCTGCTGCTGGAAGCCGTGCGGCTGCTGCGAATCGACGACGCCACCCGCGAGGCCTGGAATCGGCGCCTGAGCTACCTCATGATCGACGAGTATCAGGACACCAACCGCAGCCAGTACGAGTTAATGCGCCTGCTTTCGGAACGGCACCGCAACGTGTGCGTGGTGGGGGACGAAGACCAGTCGATCTATAGCTGGCGCGGCGCCGACATCCGCAACATTCTGGATTTCGAACGGGACTTTCCCCACGCCAAGACGATTCGCCTGGAGCAGAACTACCGCTCCACGAAGAACATACTGGCGGCGGCGGGGGCGGTGGTGGAGAACAACAAGGCACGCAAGGGCAAGAAACTGTGGACGGAAGCCGGCGATGGGGAGCGGATCGGGCTCTACGCCGGATACGACGCGGAGAACGAGGGCCTGTTCATCGCCGACACGATCGAGAAGCACCTGGCGTCCCATCCCCGCGATCACGCCGCGGTGCTGTACCGGACCAATGCGCAATCGCGGCAGATCGAAGAAGCGCTGCGGCGGTACGGACGCAAATACAACGTGGTGGGCGGCTTCAGCTTTTATCAGCGGGCGGAAATCAAGGACATCGTGGCCTACCTGAAACTGGCGGCTTCCAACTCCGACTCGGTGAGCCTGCTGCGCGTGGTCAACACGCCGGCGCGCGGAATCGGCCGCACCACGGTGGACCAAATCGAACGCTACGGGCGCGAGCACGGCACGAACCTGTGGGATTCGATCGAGCGCATCATTGACGACCGGAACCTATCGACGCGTTCGCAGTCGTCGCTGGTGACGTTCCGCAACGTGATTCAAGAACTCTCCCTGGTGGCCAGCACCTCGCCGCTGCCGGATCTGATTCGCTTCATTCTGGACCGCACCGGATACAAGCGGATGCTGCAAACGGAGAAGACGCCGGAATCGGAAGCGCGCCTGGAGAACCTGGACGAACTGATCAATGCCGCGGCCGAGGCGGCCGAGCGCGGCGAATCGACCGCGGATTTTCTGGACCATGCGGCGCTGGTGGCCGACGCCGACGCGTTCGACGAACGGGCGCCGGTCACGTTGATGACGATGCACAACGCCAAGGGGCTGGAGTTCCCCCTGGTGATCCTCTCCGGACTGGAGATGGGGCTGTTCCCCCACAGCCGCTCCATGGATTCGGAGGCACTGCTCGAAGAGGAGCGGAGACTCTGCTACGTGGGGATGACGCGCGCGCGCAAACGGCTGATCCTGACCTGGGCCCGCTACCGGCGGCGCTTTGGGGGCGGCGAGCAGGAGCGGTCGACGCCCTCCTGGTTCCTCGGTGAGGTGCCCCAGAACCTGATCGTGAATCTGGGGCCGCGCGACGAACCCGGCGAAGTGGAGCTTTACGCCGAGCGTTACGACGCGCGGCAGGCGGCGAAGCGCAATACCTACACGGGGAAGACCTACAATTCGCTGGACAACATTTCGCAGTTTTTCGGCGAGCGCGGCCTGCCGTTTAAGCCGGGCCAGGCGGGCGCGCCGCCGAAGCCCGACCTACGGACGCCGCCGCAATTTCCGCGGCCCATCGGCTCGCCGCCGCCCAAGCCGGCCGCGCCTCCCGCGCATCCTCCGCCGCCTCCGCACAAAGTGGCGCGCACGGGCATGACGGTGGTGCACCCCAAGTACGGCACCGGCATGGTGGTGCGCCGCGAAGGCGAGGGCGAAGATGCTAAGATCACAGTGAACTTCCCTCGTTTTGGATTGAAGAAGCTCGTCGAAAAGTACGCAGGACTGAAAAGAAACTGATGAATACCACCAACGTTACCGACAAGACCGAACGCAAGAAACTGAAGCGCGCCGCCCGCAAGAAGGCCGCTCCCAAGGCGAAGCGGGCCGCCGGCGTGGCGCGCGGATCGCAGAAGAAGAAGATCCGTCACCAGGCGCAGGGCCAGCGCAAGCGCTAATCCCACCCGACAAGGCGCCGCACCGTGGGTATTTTCCGGACGAAGAGTATCGATGCACTCATCGCCGCCTCCGAAGAACCGGAGAAGAAGTTACGGCGCAGCCTGGGACCTTGGAGCCTCACCGCGTTAGGGATTGGCGCGGTGATTGGCTCCGGCATTTTCACGGTAACCGGCACCGCAGCCGCGGGCAAAGTCATACCGATTAAGTCGATCCTGGAAGCCACGGTGATCGACCTGATCCTCTCGGGTTCGCACGCGCATTCTCAGTTGGGCCGTCCTGGCGCGGGTCCGGCAATCACGATTTCCTTCCTGCTGGTGGCGGTCGCCTGCGCTTTCGCCGGCCTCTGCTACGCCGAGCTTGCGTCCATGATCCCGATTGCGGGAAGCGCGTACACATACGCCTATGCCATCCTGGGCGAGATTGTGGCGTGGATTATCGGCTGGGACCTCATCCTGGAGTACGCCGTCTCCAACATGTCGGTGGCGGTTGGCTTCTCGGCCTACATACAGGATTTGTCCGACAACCTGTTGGGATGGCATTTGCCGACCCAATTGGCATACCCGCCGTTCCCTGCAGCGGGAGGGCCCTCGGGCTGGTTCAATCTGCCGGCCTTGTTGATCACCATGCTGGTGACGTGGGTGCTGGTCCGCGGCGTCAAGGAGAGCGCGGAGACCAACACCGTGATGGTGATCATCAAGATGACGGCGATCGTGATCTTCTGCTTGGGAGCGGCCAAAGCCGTGAATCCAGCGAACTGGCGCCCTTATGCCCCGAATGGATTCCCGGGTATCCTGACGGGCGCGTCGATTATTTTCTTCGCCTATATCGGTTTCGATTCCGTCTCCACGGCGGCCGAGGAGTGCCGCCACCCGCAGCGCGACCTGCCGATTGGAATCCTCTCTACCCTGGTTGTGTGCACCTTACTGTACGGATCGGTAGCGGTCGTGCTCACGGGGATCGCTCACTACGCCACCCTGGGGACCGATGCTCCGGTTGCGGACGCTCTCAAGGCGCTCGGTTTCAACCGGCTGCGCCTGATCGTCACGGCCGGCGCCCTGATGGGCATGTTGTCCTCGCTGCTGGTTTATCAGTACGGCCAGGCGCGCATCTGGTTCGCCATGTCGCGCGACCGTTTGCTGCCGGCCATGTTCTCCGCTGTCCACAAGCGCTTCCAAACACCCCACATCAGCACCTGGATCGCCGGATTCGCGGTGGGCATTCCGGCCGGAATCTGGGACATCGACACCTTTGCGGAGCTTTCCAATATCGGCACCCTGTTTGCATTCATTCTGGTTTCCCTCGGTGTCATCGTCCTGCGAAGGAAGCAACCGGACCGCCCCCGGTCGTTTAGAGTGCCATTGGTCCCGTGGTTTCCGATGATATCCATCGTCTCCTGCATGGTGCTCATGATGGGGCTGCCACTAAAGACGTGGCTGCGATTTTTCGTGTGGCTGGTCATCGGTTTCACCATCTATTTCCCGTTTGGCCGAAAGCGCAGCGCGCTGGCGGGGGAGTAGGGCGGCACATGCTCCCAACCGGTTATCTAGTTGCAAGGGCGATTTGCGGCCGAATCCTGATGATCCTCGTCAGAACCCTTTGGTCTCCAACACCATCGGACTCGGCCGGGCCTGTGCAATTGGGATCTACGCATCGTTTGGCGCGCTCTTCTTGTGCTATCAGATGTGGCACTTGATCGACGACGGTGAGACTCACGTCTCTCCGGCTAAGGCGGTAGCGGGGCTGCTTGGGCCAGTTCTCGGAACCGTTTGGCTCTTCCGGGTTTTTCCCGGTTTCGTTTTGGAACTCAATGCATATCTCCGCCGCCACAACCTAAGCACCGCAAAGCTTGAATCGGGCTGGTTCATCGCCTTTGCGATCTTCACTGTCGTTTCCTTCGCCCCAACGTTCCCCGGCTTTGGATTCATCTTGCCATACCGGCCTTGACGATCCCTGCCATCGTTATCAACGTGGTCATGCTCGCAAAGACGTGTCGCGCGGTCAATTCGGTGGTTGTGTCCAATCATCGCCCGGCTGTTGATTGATCTGAGGGAAACCAACTGAATATGTACTCAGTTGTCCTGGTGACACCGGGTGAGTTTTTGCAGACAATGAAAGGAGAGGGGATATGAGCAAAAACATCGCCGTTCCCGAGGACCTGTACAACAAGGCCGCCGAATGGGCCGCAAGAGAACACATCTCGGTAGAGTAGAGGAGTTTGTGTCTGCGTTACTGGCAAGCCAATTGGCCGACCGCGAGTACATCGAGACGAGGGCCCAACTCTTCAGCCGCGAGGAGTTCGAGCGTGCCTTGGAGGCGATCCCCGACGTGGAACCGGAGCCCTACGACCGTCAATAGATAGCTTCGGCGATCGACCCAGAAGTTCACCCGAGGAGCGGGAGCACGAAGAAGCGCGCGGAGTGGCCGCCAGCGATCAGCCAAAGCGTCCACGCTACTGGCCCGCCAACGGGTAGGCCAGACTCGCCAGCAACCATTCGCGGTTTTGGCGGACGTCAGACGTCAGCCGGGCGCACAACTCCTGCCGTTGCTCGAACAGCCGGTATCCGGCGGGGTCGCGCAGGTACCCGCGTGCCTGGGGCAGGCGCGCGAACACGGCATCTTCGCCCTCTTCGGCTACCAATCGCTGGTACCGGGCACGGTTGTCGAGCAGCGCCTTCACCAGAAACGGCATCACCAGCGAATAGTCCGCCTGCATGCTTTCGGTAGACTGCAAGTAGGTATCCTTGTCGACCTTGCCCCAAGTGACCGCTTCGGCGGGCGGACAGGAGGAAAGCGAGCCATCGGTCACCGGAGCCGTCACCACCTGCACGTCGAAGTGGTAGCCGCGAACATTGGGGAGCCCTAGCACCTGGCCCAGTGCCGGCTCGGGCTGGAGGTTGTAGTTTTTGGGAACGCCGCCGCCCAGAATCACGGTTCCGAGGGCGTGGACCGGGTGATCGAACAGGCCCCAGCGGTGATAGGCGCAGGCCTCGAAGACCTCGGCGTGGAGATCCAGATCAAAGGCGTAATCCGAGACCAGGCCCGCCTGGCGCATGGCCCAGAGCTTCATGGAATTCAGGAAGACGCTACCGTCTCCCGGAGCGCCCACGAAGATGGGTATGGCGTGCCGGTAGCAGATGGCCAGCAGTCCGGCCGCGACCCCGTTGCGCGCTTCCTGCGCGGCGTAGTAGCGGCCCAGCCGGTAGCGCCATTCGGTGCCGGTCATGCGGTGCTGGAACTCGGGCCGCAGGAGCGCGGCGGTGAGGAAGCGATCCTGATCGAGCAGCACGCCTTCGTCGAAGGCCATGTCGGTGACGCGAATGGTGCCTTGGTCGCGCAGCGCGGCGTCGTCGCTCTGGATGGGCACCTCGTGGATGGGGCCGGATTGGTAGGCGTCCAGGCTGCGATGCCCGTCGTGATAGCAAACGGCGTCGGTGGTGCTCAGGTAGGCCACCCAGCCGGTTTCCAGGAGAGGGATCAGCCAGGTCTGGTGCTGGCCGGATACCGTGACCGGACCAGAGACGGCCAAGGTGAGCGGGCAGCCCATGCCAATGGCGCGATCCAGAATCTGGTAGATCCGGCGCAAGTAGGCCCCGCCGAAAGCCGGCAGGCAATGCAGGAACAACTCGTCCAGGCTTTCGCATTCGTCCACGCGCCGCACCTTCACATAACGGCGGTTCTGTGCACACTCGGGTTTGGTTTCCATCGTTCCTCTTGACCGTAGCACAGAGGAAAGGCACCGCCGCCGGTGGCGCCGACGGCGACCGCTGTGGGCGCGTGATCCGGTGAATACGGAGTAACTACTCGCGAGTGTTTACGAGCTTGCCGTTCTCATCCAAGTGGGGATAAGGGCCGCCGGTCCGGTATTCGTCAATGATGAACTTGTCGTACTGCGGAGTAGGCTCGAAGTACCCGGGGACGCGAAGGTGCGCCTTGCACGCCTCTTCGTTCAGTTCCACGCCAATGCCCGGTGTAGTCGGCACCGTGATGTACCCGTTCTGGATGATCGGCTTGGCCGGCCCGTTCACCAAGTCTGCCCACCAGGGGATGTCCACCGCATGGTTCTCCATGACGATGAAATCCTTGAGGGTGGAAATCATGTGCACCGCCGCCATGCAGCCCACCGGCGACCCGGCGAAGTGGACGGCGGTTGGTATTCCGTACATGGAGGCAAAATCCGAAATTCGCTTGGTCTCGCGTATGCCTCCCGATGTCAACGGGTCGGGATGGATAATGTCCACGGCGTTGTTTTCGATCAGGGGACGGAAACCTTCCTCGAGGCCAAAAAGGCTTTCGCCGGTGTTAATGGGCGTGACCGTCGATTCCTTGATTTCCTTGTAGGCGCGCCAGTTCTTGGGGGCGTCTCCGGAGCCGAGGGTGCCGACCTGGAGCAGATCTTCGGCCCAGGCGAGTTCATACTGCTCGAAGAAGCGGGCGTGGCGAATGGCGTCGTTCACATCGAGAGGACCGAAGTGGTCGGCCGCCAGAGGCTGGTCCCAGCCAATGGCGTCGCGCACGGCTTGAATGTGCTCCCCGTACATCTGAAGTCCCTTGGCGGTGGCTACGCCGCGGGTGTTGAGCCCGCCGGGCCGGTTGCGGATCATCGCGGGCATGATGTCCATCTTGAAAAAGGTGAACCCAGCCTTCTTGCGGGCGATCATGCGTTCGGCATAGATCTTGGGATCACTGCTCTCCGTGGTGTCGCAATAACAGCGAACGCGCGTTCGGTATTGCGAGCCGATCAGCCGCCAGGCGGGCACCCCGTACACCTTTCCTGCAATGTCGTGCAAGGCGATATCGAGCGCGCTGTAGCCGCCCCCAAAACGGCGCTGGTTGGTGAAATTGCGAACCCTGTCGAGGATGGGCTCAATCTCCAGCGGGTTGCGGCCCATGATATGGGGCTTCAGCACCAGCGCCATGCCTTCGTTGCCGGCATCGCGGACTTCGCCGAGGCCGTACACGCCCTGGTTGGTGTCGATGCGGATAATCGGATAATCGTAGTTCGTGGCAATCCGGATGGCCCGCATGTCGGTGATCCGCAACTGGCTCGGCGCCGAGTTCCGGTTTACGCCGCCAGACTGGAGCGGCTGCCCGCCGGCGGTCTGATCGGCCAACGCCGATCCAAGTGCGGCGGTGCCCGCCATCATCTGGAAAATGGTCCGCCGCTTCACACCCGATTTGGGATTCGGCATAGTAGTCTCCTTGCGGTTTACGGTAACGGGCAGACGCCGATTTGTCAATCGAACAGGCCTTAACATCTGAAACTCCCTTGACTCGGATGATGCCGGTTGATAGAATTCGACCGACTCGATTTCAGGCGTCTCGCATTAGAAGAAGGAGGCCCGTTATGCGCATACTAGCGGCCATACTCGCACTCGCCTCGTTCGCGCTTGCGCAGGATACGCGAACAGCCACCCTGGTGGGCACCGTGACGGACAACACCGGCGCAGCGGTACCGAAGGCAACGGTCAACGCTACCAACGTTCAGACGCAAGTGGCTTCGCACGGCGAAACCACCGCGGAAGGCAACTACTACATTCCCTTCCTCAACATTGGGGAGTATGAAATTACGGTGGAAGCCGCCGGCTTCAAGAAGCTCGTCCGCAGCGGCATCAGTCTGCAGGCGGGGTCGACCATCAGGATTGACGCGCAGCTCGAAGTCGGCGCTCTCAGCCAGTCCGTTGAGGTGACGGCGGCGACCCCTCTGCTGGCGACCGATTCGGCCGCGGTCGGCGGATTGGACGATGCTAAAAAGGTTCACGAGACGCCCATGCTGCAGTCCAAGCCCCAGCACCTCATGTATTACATGCAGGGGTCGACGGCCCTGAACGATGGTTCGTATCACATCCTGGGCCAGCCGGCGGCGCTGATCAACTACACCATCGATGGCGCCAGCGTCAAACAGTCGATCCGCGCGGAAATCGGTGAAACCAACACCTCGATCACGCCTCCGGTGGATTCGATCGCGGAGGCGCAGGTGTGGACCACCGGCATTCCGGCCGAAGTCGGCCACGCCGCCGGTGGAGCGTACAACATGGTCTTGAAGAGCGGGACCAACCAACTGCATTTTGCCGCGGAGGAACGTTACATCCACAAGGCTTTCATCTACCGGTCCTATTTCCAGCAGAGCGTCGCGAATATCGATACCGCTCCGTTCGAATATCATAATTTCGACGCGGTGCTCGGCGGACCGGTGGCAATTCCCAAGGTCTACAACGGAAGAAATCGGACTTTCTTCTTCCTCGCCTACCGGCTCGACTACGATCACGAGGCCAACACCTCGACCACCTCCACTCCGGACCAAGCCATGCTCAACGGAAACTTCTCGTTTGGCGGCTTGGGATATCCGATCTATGATCCCAAGACCATCGTTTGCGGCAACGCCAACGGCTGCGCCAGCGGCACCGGCTGGACCGCCGCGCCGTTCCCGGGCAATCAGATCCCCCAGAACCGCTTCGATCCGGCCGCGGTTAAATTTCTCTCGTTGAAGCCCTATCAGCTCCCCAATACGGCGGGATTCTACAGCAATACGGGGCCGAACAACAACTACAGCGACCTGACTCACTACCTGTCCGACCGGCAAGGTCACGTCGCCAAGGTCGATCAGCAGATCTCCAATAGTGACCGGCTATTCGTGCGATATGCCTGGAACAAGTTCCGGGTAGTGGTGGGCCGCAACCAGGTTCAGTACGCGTGGACCCTGATCGACAACGCCGCCTTCAGCTACGGGCTGCGCGAACCGATTGACGAACGCAATGTGGTGTTAAGCGAGATCCACAACTTCGGACCGGTGATGGTGAATGAGCTGCGCCTGGCCTACCAGCGGCGCAACGACACCAACACTCCGCTCTCGCTCAACCAGAACTGGGCGGGCACGCTGGGGATTCCTGGCGTAGGGCCCCAGACGTTTCCCGGTTTGGTCAGCACCGGAGGCAGTTCGGTCACCTGGACCGCCAACCCCGGCGGGTACCGGCGGACGCTCAACGAAGATTTCCAGATCGCCGACAATCTCACCCGCATGCGCGGCACGCACACGCTCAAGTGGGGATACCAGGGCATCCTGACCCGCGAAAACGACGTCGCCTCGGTGCAGCCCTCGGGGGTCTTCAACTTCGGCACCGCCGGAAGCGGCCTGCCGAACACTCCCAACACCGGTAATTCGTTCGCCTCGTTGCTGCTGGGAGCGGTGAGTTCAGCGAGCTTTACCAACCTGGTGGCTAACTATCTGCCGCGCTGGTGGTCGCACCAGTTCTATTTGCAGGACGACTGGCGGGCCACGCACAATCTGACGTTAAGCGTCGGGGTGCGCTACAGCTTCGAAACGCCGGCGAACACGAAGTGGGGATACAAGTCTCAGTTCGACCCCAGCGTGGCCGATCCGCTGACCGGCCTGATGGGAGCGATCACCCATCCGAAGGGTACGGTCTACAGCACCGATCGGAACAACTTCGCGCCGCGCATTGGGATGTCGTGGAATTTCCGGCCGAAGTTTGTGTTTCGCGGGTCCTTTGGCATGTTCACGCAGGACGTTCTGCCGCAACTTGGGCAGGAGGAATACACCGCGCAGGCGGTGGTGCAGCAGCCGGCCGGAAACCCGAACCCGGCTTTCTTTTTGTCGCAAGGTCCGGGGAACATCGCCTATACCATTAACCCATCGACCGGCACCGCCAATTTCATCGGCACCAACTACAGCGGCCGCGGCGCCACGTACATCGACCCGCATCTACGCAACCCCTACACCATGACCTGGTCCGCCGGGTTCCAGTGGGAGTTCCATCCCAATACACTGGCTGAGGCGGTTTATCAGGGGTCGGCCGGCGTGGGTGTCATCGGCACCGCCAACATTAATGTGTTGCCGCAGTCGATTTATAGTTCCACGAACACCACGTTGCTCAACACAGTCTACTCGGCGACCCAGAACTACCTGGCCTACCCGCAATTCGGGAGCATCACCGAGACCAGCAACTTCGGCCACACCACCTATCACGCGCTCAGCACCCGCGTCGAACGGCGATTCAGCAACGGCCTTTCGTACAACTTCCTGTTCACCTGGAGCAAGAACCTGACCGGAGGCGCCGGCAGCGGCTGGCAGTATTACGATTGGGCGTTAACTAAGGGCCCTGCCAGCAACGACATCAAGTATCAATTCGTCAGTCAGGCGTCGTACGACCTGCCGCTCGGCAAAGGCCGGGCGCATCTCAACCGCGGGGGCATTGTGGAGATGATTCTCGGCGATTGGACCGTGACTACCATCCAAAGTCTGCGGACCGGTCAGCCGGTGACGTTTAGCATGGCGGGCAGCCCGTATCGCTACCTGCCCGGCGAGACGCAGCCAAGTATCGTGGCGGGCCAGGCTGTCAACGTGGCGAATTACGCGGTCGGGCCGAATCTATGGCCGCAATCCAACCAGAATCCGTGGTTCAACATCAATGCCTTCTCCTACCCGGCAGCATTTATGGGGGGCAATGCCGGTGTGGGGATCGGGCGGGCCGGCGGAGTCTGGTGGCCGCAATACTCGATCACCAAGAGTTGGGCTTACAAGGAGCGATATAAGATCACACTGCGGGCGGACACACACAATCTGTTCCCCAAAACCCGGGCCTTCCTTAGTCCGAACTCGACTGTGAATATTGTCAGTCCACAGACATTCGGCAGGTTCGCCCCAGCCACCGGCTACAGCTTTAGCAACTGGTACACGCCAAACCCGAACTTCCAGGGTGTGCTACGACTCGAGTTCTAGCGTCCAGGATGCGGCGAGATGCAGAAAATTACAACAGGAGAAAAGGATCTAAGTATGATTTTCTTCTTGAATCTGGTATCAAACGGCGGGAGAATTGCGTAGTAGCCAAAATCGGAGTCCCGCTCATGCCGTCTTCGACAGACGGAGAAGGGAGATTTATGATGGTCCGTACGAGGATTTTTCTCGCGGCATTCGTCTTGTTTTGTGCGATCGCCGCAAACCTACCAGCGCAATCCATTTACGCAACATTGACCGGAGTGGTGTCCGATCCGTCGCAGGGCCTTGTGGTGCAGGCGACCGTTCGACTGCGGGACGAGGGCTCCGGCTCGCTTCGCGACACCGTCACCAACAGCCAAGGCTATTACACGTTCGCCTCCGTTCCGGTTGGCACGTACGAGCTGACTGTCGAAATGGCGGGCTTTGAAACCTACAGGGAATCGCACATCGCCCTTGGCGGCGGCGAAAAGCGCAATGTGAACGTGACACTCAAGGTCGGTAGTGCGACCGAGACGGTGATGGTCAGCGGCACTTCCGACCTGCTCGTCCCTGTCGACTCGGGCGAAAAGTCGGCGACCCTGAACACCAGACAACTGGAGAATTTCGTCCAGGTAGGAAGCAATGCCGCCGAGTTCATCAAGATGATGCCCGGATTCGGCATCCAGAATGGAACCGCCAACGGCGCGAACTACAACGGGGCGACGATCGGTATCAACGCCAACGGCAACGCCGGCAGCCAGAGCCCGTTGAACAACGCGTACGCCTACAATGGGCTTCCCAGCAACACGTTGGATATTACCGCGGACGGGGCGCACGTGTCCGACCCCGGTTGCAACTGCGACACGCCGGTCAATCCCAATGCCGACATGATCGCCGAATTCAAGATCACGATGTCCAACTTCAGCGCCGAAAACCAGAAGGGCCCGGCGGTGCTCAGCTCGGTGGCCAAATCAGGCGGTCAGAAGTTTCACGGATCGGGATTCTTCTATGCCAGGAACTACGTTCTGAACGCCAACGACTGGCTTTCCAACGTGAGCGGGCAGCCGCGCCCGCAGAACAAGTACTACTACCCGGGTGGCACACTCGGCGGCCCGCTGTTCATCCCGGGCACCGGCATTAACAGGAGCCACCAGAAGCTCTTCTTCTTTACCGGGTACGAGTATTTCTACCAGATTCTTGACACCGGGCTGTTGCGGGCCGAGGTACCCACGGCGGGGATGCTCCAGGGCAATTTCTCGCCCGCGGAACTGGCCAAGCTGGGCAACATTTCGGCTTCCGGTTCGCCCCCCGGCCAAATCAACTCGAGGAACGCTGCGCTGTATCCAGGCGGAATCATTCCGACCCAAGCGATCGACACCAACATGCTGGCGCTGATGAAGCTATATCCGGCGCCGAACTCGGATCCCAACATCACCGGCGGGTACAACTGGACCAACGATCTGACCTTCTCGCAGAATAACCACCAGTGGATGACGCGCGTGGACTACAACATCAGCGACTCCACGAAGCTGTTCGTCCGCTACAACCTGCAGCGGGAAAAGCAACCCTTCCCCATGCAGTTGTGGTCGACCGCTACCACGCAACAGCTTCCCTACCCGACGCCGGTGATCGGCAAGAACCGCTCCGACTCGGTAACCGCTTCGCTGACGCACGTGTTCAGTCCGACCATGACCAACGAGTTCGTCTTCGGATACACCTTCATCGGTTTTCCGAACGTGTTTGAGGATCCGTCGAAGGTGGACCCCAGCAAGGTCGGGTTTAACTACAAGCTCCTTTACAAGAACGGAGTCGCCCAGATCCCCAATTTCGGCGGCGGATCGGAAGCCTCGCAGATCAACAATTATGGCGGC
>Ga0075030_100000084_pt1 | contig 65351 bp, 64 predicted proteins | sample LitLauG_LLR_2012_FD_71393 | JGI IMG/M metagenome (GOLD analysis project Ga0075030, IMG submission 71393) | Freshwater sediment microbial communities from Pennsylvania, USA - Little Laurel Run_MetaG_LLR_2012 | ecosystem: Environmental > Aquatic > Freshwater > Creek > Sediment | place: USA... | reverse complement strand
ACGCGGCGCGCGCCGCGTACGCGGACGTGCTGCACGGGCAGGCGCAGCCGGTGTACTGCCTGTTTCTGCGGATCGACCCGGGCCAGGTCGACGTGAACGTGCACCCGACCAAGAGCGAGGTGCGTTTTCGCGACGCGACGGCCGTGCACCGCTTCGTCACCGCCGCGGTGACGCGCGCGCTCGCCACCGGCGCCGGCGCCTCCATGGTTGCGGCGCCCATGGGCGCCGCGATCGACGCCGGCGCGCCGGCGACCGGCTACGGCGCGGGGCGTGGCGGCCATTCATGGCCACAGGGCGCGTTGAACATCGCGCAACCGGTGGCCGAATACTTCCGGATGGTCGCACCCGACCTGGCCTTCGCCTCCGCCGAGGCCGCGGCGGACAGCCCGCCGCTCGGATACGCGATCGCGCAGCTGGCCGACGTGTACGTGCTGGCGCAGAACCGCGCCGGCCTGGTGCTGGTGGACATGCACGCGGCCCACGAGCGCGTCGTGTACGAGCGCCTGAAAGGCGCGCTGGATACGCGCCAGATGCCGCGCCAGCAGCTGCTGATCGCGCACGTGTTCGCGGCCGATGCGGTCGAGATGGCCACCGCCGAGGAGCATCGCGCCGAGCTCGCGCAACTGGGCCTCGAGCTCACGGTCGCCTCGCTGGGCGAGCTGGCCGTGCGCGCCGTTCCGCTGACGCTGGCGCAGGCCGATGCCGGTGCGCTGGCGCGCGACGTGCTGCGCGAGATCCGCAAGTTCGGCGCCAGCCGCGCGCTCACCGAGCAGCGCGACGCGCTGCTGGCGACCATGGCCTGTCACGGAGCGATCCGGGCCGGGCGGCGCCTGACGCTGGCGGAGATGAATGCGCTGCTGCGGGAGATGGAAAGCACCGAGCGGGCGGACCAGTGCAACCACGGACGGCCGACCTGGGTGCAGCTGGGCATGCAGGAACTGGACCGCCTGTTCCTGAGGGGACGCTGATGGATCCGGCGCGGCTCCGGCGGCCGCGCCCGCAGGCCTTTGCGCTGCTGGGGCCGACCGCCAGCGGCAAGAGCCGGGCGGCGCTGCAGCTGGCCGCCGAGCTGCCGCTGGAGATCGTCTCGGTCGACTCGGCGCAGGTCTACCGTGGCATGGACGTGGGCACCGCCAAGCCGAGCGCGGCCGAGCGGGCCCGCGTCGCGCACCACCTGATCGACCTGCTCGATCCGGCGCAGCCCTACAGCGCCGCCCGGTTCGTGCAGGACGCGCGCGCCGCCATCGCAGCGGTGCGCAGCCGTGGACGGCTGCCGCTGCTGGTGGGCGGCACGATGCTGTATGCGAAGGCGTTGCGCGAGGGGTTGGCCGAGCTGCCGCCGGCCGACCCGGAGCTGCGCGAGCGCCTCGCGCAGGAGGGGCAGCGTTCGGGCTGGCCGGCCCTGCATGCCCGGCTGCAGGCGATCGATCCGGCCACGGCCGCGCGGCTGAGCCCGGCCGACAGCCAGCGCATCCAGCGCGCGCTGGAGGTGTGGGAGCTCACCGGCGAAACGATGTCGAGCCTGCTGCAGGCGGCCGCGGCCGACCCGACCGCGCTCGCGACCATTGCCTGGATGCCGTCGGACCGCGCCCAGCTGCATCGCCGCATCGAGGAGCGTTTCGATTCGATGCTGGCGGCCGGATTGCTGGACGAGGTGCGCGCGCTGCGAGGCCGCGGCGACCTGGGCCCGGGCCTGCCCTCGATGCGCAGCGTCGGCTACCGGCAGGCCTGGGAGCACCTGGAAGGAGCCACCTCGTTCGAAGAGTTCCGCCGGGCCGGCATTGCCGCCAGCCGCCAGCTGGCCAAGCGGCAGATCACGTGGCTGCGCTCGATGCGGGACGCCGCCGTGATCGACCCGCTGGAGCCGTCCGCGCCGGAAAAGCTGCGCGCATCGATCGAGAGCTGGAGCGATTGAGCGCCGCTCGCGCGGCCGACGGTCAGACCACGATGCAGCCCGGCTCGGCCCCGGTGAGGTGGCGGATCGTGCCGACCTGCCAGCACGTCTCGCCGTGCGCGCCGAAGGCCTCGGCCGCCGCCGCCGCGTCGCCGGCCGCCACCACCACCACGTAGCCGATGCCGCAGTTGAAGACGCGGTGCATCTCGGCATCCTCGACGCGACCGTGCTGCTGCAGCCAGTCGAAGATGGCCGGGCGCGGCCAGCGGTCGCGCCGGATCACCGCCTGCGCCGCGGGCGGCAGGATGCGCGGCACGTTTTCCACCAGGCCGCCGCCCGTGATGTGCGCCATGCCCTTGATGCCGACGCGCTGCATCACCTCCAGCACCGGCCGGCAGTAGATCCGGGTCGGCTCCAGCAGCCGCTCGCCCAGCGGCCGTCCGTCCACCAGGTCGGTGTAGTGCTCCCCGCTCAGCTCGACGATGCGCCGGATCAGCGAATAGCCGTTCGAATGCGGCCCGCTGGAGGCCAGCCCCAGCACCACGTCGCCCGGCACGATCGTGGAGCCGTCGATCGCCTCGGACTTCTCGACCACGCCCACCGCGAAACCCGCCAGGTCGTACTCGCCGGCGGCGTACATGCCCGGCATCTCGGCCGTCTCGCCGCCGATCAGCGCGCAGCCGGCCAGCTCGCAGCCTTTGGCGATGCCGGCCACCACCTGCTCGGCCACGTCCACGTCCAGCCGCGAGCAGGCGTAGTAGTCCAGGAAGAACAGCGGCGCCGCGCCCTGGACCAGGATGTCGTTCACGCTCATCGCCACCAGGTCCTGACCGATGGTGTCGTGCCGGTTCAGCGCGAACGCGAGCTTCAGCTTGGTGCCCACGCCGTCGGTCCCCGACACCAGCACCGGCTCGCGGTAGCCGGTCGGCAACCGGAACAGTGCACCGAAGCCGCCGACGCCGGCCAGCACGCCCGGCGTGCGGGTGCGTTCCGCCAGCGGCTTGATGCGCCGGACCAGTTCGTCGCCGGCGTCGATCGAAACGCCGGCGGCTGCATACGTCAATGGAGTCGTCATCGGGGCCTTGCCCGGCCGCGTCACCGCGGGCACGGACCTGGAGGTGCCTTGCGTCAGGGACTTAGACTACGTCGTTTGGCTGGTGTCGCAACAAGGATTGTATTGGATGGCTCTGCTGGACCACGGGCGTTCATAAGATATGGCCACGCGGCAGCTCGCGCTCGGACTGCTCAAGCCACTGCCGCAGACCCTGGACAATTTCGTGCCGGGCCGCAACGCGGAGGCACTGGCCGCCGCGCGCGAGCTGGCGGCCGGCCGCGGACCCCAGTTCGTCTACCTGTGGGGCCCACCCGGCAGCGGCCGCACGCACCTGATGGTTGCGCTGGCGAGCGGGCCGGGCCGGGGCGCGCTGCACGCGGCCGACGACGTGCACCAGCTGGACGAGGGCGGCCAGGCCGGCCTGTTCGCGCTGATGAACCGGGTGCGGGCCGACCCGGCCGCGCGGCTGATCGCGGCCGGCGACCGGCCGCCGACGCGCCTGCCGCTGCGCGAGGACCTGCGGTCCCGGCTGGCCTGGGGCCTGGCGCTGGCGCTGCATCCGCTGTCGGAGCAGGAAAAGGCCGACGCCCTGCGCCACCAGCTGCACGCGCGCGGGGTGCGCGCCGCCTCGGACCTGATTCCTTACATGATGTCGCGGCTGCCTAGGGACATGCGCACTCTTGCGGCCGCGCTGCATGCACTGGACGCTTACGCGCTGCAAAGCGGGCGCGCGCTGACCGTTCCGCTGCTGAAGGAGTGGCTGCGCGAACAGGTCGGTAGAATGCCGGACGAATGAGACTGGCCCTGTTCGATCTCGACCATACGCTTCTTCCCATCGATAGCGCCGACGCGTGGTCGCACTTCCTGGTGCGCGCGGGCGGCCTGGATCCCGACCGTCATGTCGCGATGATCCGCCGCTTCGCCGAGGAGTACCGCAACGGCCAATTCGATCCCGAGGAGTATCTGGCCTTCCAGATGGGGCTGCTGGCGCGCTTCGAGCGGCCCACGCTGGAGGCGATCCGGTCCGACTTCGTGGCCGAGGTGATCGAGCCGAATCTGCGGTCCGAGGCCTTCGAACTGATCGAGGCGCACCGGCGCCGCCGGCACGAGCTGGCCCTGGTGACCGGCACCAATGCGTTCGTCACCGCGCCGGTCGCGCAGCGCTTCGGCCTGCCGCACCTGCTGGCGGTGCAGCCCGAGCAGGTCGCGGGCCGCTTCACCGGCCGCTACACGGGGCACCACACCTACGGCCACGGCAAGGTCGTGGCGGTCGAGCGCTTTCTGGGCGAGCGCGGCAGCACGATCGAGGCGCTGGAGGAATGCGCCTTTTACACCGACTCGATCAACGACCTGCCGCTGCTGGAGCGGATCGCCGCCTGCGGCGGGCAGGCGGTCGCAACCAACGGCGACCGCCCGCTGCAGGCGCTGGCGCGCGAGCGCGGGTGGCGCACGCTCGAACTGTTCCCCACCCAGCCCCGTTTCGGCGAGACGGTCGCGAACCCGGCCTGACGACATGGGGCCCCGCCTGTGATCCATCGCCTGGTCCGCAAGGTGCAGACGTTCCTGTCGCGCGCGCCGCGCCTGCGCAAGACCCCGCGCCGCATCCCGCAGGGCGAGCACAAGATCGACCGGGCGCTGGTGTCGCGCTCGGCGATCCGCGTTTGCGATGTGCTGCAGGCCGCCGGCCACCGGGCCTACGTGGTGGGCGGGGCCGTGCGCGACCTGCTGCTGGGCGTCGCCCCCAAGGACTTCGACGTCGCCACCGACGCCACGCCCGAGCAGATCAAGTCCCATTTTCGGCGCGCCATCATCATCGGCCGCCGCTTCCGGCTGGTGCACGTGATGTTCGGCGCCGAAACGATCGAGGTGTCGACCTTCCGCGCCTACGGCGCCGGCGAACGCGACACCGACGAGCACGGCCGCGTGCTGGCCGACAACGTGTTCGGCCAGCAGTACGAGGATGCGGCGCGGCGCGACTTCACGATCAACGCGCTGTATTACGACCCGGCCAGCGGGGAGGTGCTCGACTACACCGACGGGGTGCGCGACATCCGCCGGCGCCGCCTGCGAATCATCGGCGACCCCGAGACGCGCTACCGCGAGGATCCGGTGCGGATGCTGCGGGCGGTGCGCTTCGCGGCCAAGCTGGGATTCGAAATCGATTCGTCCACCCGCGCCCCGATCGCGCGCCTGGCCCAGCTGATCGAAAACGTTCCGGCGGCGCGGCTGTTCGACGAAATGCTGAAGCTGCTCACCAGCGGGTACGCGGTGGCCTGTATCCTGCAGCTGCGCGCCGAGGGCCTGCACCACGGCCTGCTGCCGCTGCTGGACGTGATCCTGGAGCAGCCCAAGGGCGAGCGCTTCGTGATGCTGTCGCTGTCCCGCACCGACGAACGGGCCCGCGCCGGCAAGCGCGTGGCGCCGGGGTTCCTGTTCGCGACGCTGCTGTGGCACGAGGTGCAGACCAAGTGGAACGCCCGGGTCGCCGCCGGCGAGCACAAGATGCCGGCGCTGGAGGCGGCCATCGACCAGGTGCTGGAAACGCAGACCGAAAAGCTGGCGATCCAGCGCCGTTTCACCTCCGACATGCGCGAAATCTGGACCCTGCAGCCGCGCTTCGAGCGGCGCACCGGCCAGGGCCCGCTGCGACTGCTCGAACACCTCCGGCTGCGGGCCGGATATGATTTCCTGTTGATCCGGTGCGATGCCGGGGAGGCGCCGGCGGATCTGGGCCAGTGGTGGACCCAATTCATGCACGGATCGGACGAGGAGCGAGCCGCGTTGCTGCAGGAAGCGAACCAGACCCGGAGCGCCCCGGCGAGCGGCCGGCGGCGGCGCCGCCCGCGCCGCCGACCCGCGGAAGCCGCTTGAGCGCCAGAACCATGCGACAGGCGTACATCGGGCTCGGAGCCAACCAGGGTGACCTGGTCGCCACCTTGAACGCGGCGGTGCAGTCGCTGGGCTCGCTCGAGCAGTCGCAGTTCGTCGCCGCCTCGCCTTTTTACCGCTCGGCCCCGATCGAGGCCAACGGCCCGGACTACCTGAACGCGGTGGTCCGGATCGACACCGACCTGGAGCCCTACGGACTGCTGCTGCACCTGCTCGAGATCGAAATGGTTTTCGGTCGCAAACGGCGCGGCGGCGCGGACTCCCGGCGCAACGCGCCGCGCAACATCGACCTGGACCTGCTGATGGTGGGCGACCTGATCATCCGCAGCGCCCCGCTGATACTGCCCCACCCGCGCATGCACGAGCGCGCCTTCGTGCTCAAGCCGCTGCTGGACCTGGCGCCGGACCTGGCCGTGCCCGGCTACGGGCCGGCCGCGCGGCTGCTGTCCCGGGTGTCCGACCAGGTGATCGCGCCCTTCACGCCCGGCGAGGACCTGGGCCAGGGCGCGGACCACGGCGAGGACTAGTTCCGGCCCCCCGGCCCGCGAGCGTCGCCACAGATGGGCGATCCAGCGCAACTGCGCCACATCGTGGTCGAGGGTCCGATCGGAGCCGGCAAGACCTCGCTCGCCCAGCGGCTGGCCCAGCAACTCGGCGCGCAACTGATGCTGGAGCAGCCGGAGGCCAATCCGTTCCTGGAGCGCTTCTACCGCGACCGCCGACGCTATGCGCTGCCCACCCAGCTATGCTTCCTGCTGCAGCGCACCGCCCAGATCGCCGAGCTCGGGCAGCTCGACCTGTTCCAGCGCCAGGTGATCACGGACTTTCTGCTCGACAAGGACGCCCTGTTCGCGCGCCTGACCCTGTCCGACGAGGAGCTGAAGCTGTACCAGACGATCCACGCCCAGATCGCGCCGCGCGCGGCGGCCCCGGACCTGGTGATCTACCTGCAGGCCAGGCCCGAGACGCTGGCCGAGCGGGTGGCGCGGCGCGCGCACGCCATCGAGGCGGGCATCCCGGAGTCGTACCTGCGGGCGCTGGCCGAGAGCTACGCGGACTTCTTCCATCATTACGACGCGGCCCCGGTGCTGATCGTCAACAGCGAGCACCTGAATCCGACCTCGCGCGACGAGGACCTGCAGCTGCTGCTGGCGCGGATGCAGGCGATGCGGGGGCGGCGTGAATACTTCAGCGTCGGGTAAATGGTGAACGCCCTCACCCCCTCCCCTCTCCCGCTGCGCGGGCGAGGGGCGATCGCGCGCCTCACATCTCCCCTCTCCCGCGCATCGGCGCGGGAGAGGGGCCGGGGGTGAGGGCGCTCTGCCCTCGAACAAGAGTCTGGCCCCATGAAAGTCGTGCGCACCATCGAGGAACTGCGCGACCAGCTGCGCGGACAGCTGCGCGTGTCGTTCGTGCCCACGATGGGCAACCTGCACGCGGCCCACCTCTCGCTGATGGCGCTGGCGGCGCGCCATGGCGACCCGGTGGTGGCCTCGATCTTCGTGAACCGCTTGCAGTTCGGGCCCAACGAGGATTTCGACCGCTATCCGCGCACGCTGCAGGAGGACGTCGACAAGTTGCAGCAGCAGAACCGCGTGTACGTGCTGTTCGCTCCGGACGAGCGCGAGATGTACCCGGAGCCGCAGAGCTACCGCGTCAGCCCGCCGTCGGACCTGGGCGACATCCTGGAGGGCGAGTTCCGGCCCGGCTTCTTCGTCGGCGTGACCACGGTGGTGCTGAAGCTGTTCTCGTGCGTGCAGCCGCGCGTGGCCGTCTTCGGCAAGAAGGACTACCAGCAGTGGATGATCGTGCGCGCCATGTGCCGGCAGTTTGCGCTGCCCACCGAGATCCTGCCGCACGAGACGGTGCGGGACTCCGACGGCCTTGCACTGTCGTCGCGCAACCGCTTCCTGTCGGACAAGGAACGGCGCGAAGCCCCGCACCTGTACCGCGCGCTGCGCGAGGTGCAGCAGCGCCTGGTCGGCGGCGAGCGCGACCTGGCACGTGTGCAGGACGGCTGCATCGAGGAGCTCGCCGCCAGCGGCTGGCAGCCCGACTACGTGGCGATCCGCCGCCAGAGCGACCTGAAGCCGCCCACCGCGCAGCAGGTCGAGCAGGGCGAACCGCTGGTCGTGCTGGCGGCGGCCAAGCTGGGCACGACGCGCCTGATCGACAACCTGGAGATCTAGCGATGGGCCGCGACTAAGGGATAATCGCGGTCCCGACGCCGGGCTGGCGGAACTGGTAGACGCGCCGGACTCAAAATCCGGTTCTGGAAACAGAGTGTGGGTTCGATTCCCTCGCCCGGCACCAAATCGCCTTTTAGCGATCTGCATCACCCTTCCGCCAATTTCGAGTATGACATCCCGACCCGTACCGAGCCCATTTCACCAAGCGCTTCGTTCGCGCGAAGACGCGCTCGAGTGCCCCGGCATGGCCGTCGCCATCACGCAAAGATCTTGCAAAGTCGAACAGGACACCGGATAACACCAAATGGGTGGCGTTCGTGCTGTCACTTGGCCTGCGGAACGCTGACCACATGTTCAGCCAGCGCCACCCAACGGCCATGGCGGTGGACGTAGGTCGACGTGTACCGGTAGACAGCCGTGTAGGCAGTTCCGTTTTCTGTCCCGCGCACCGTGTCTGTGCCGACAACGACTGCCGTGTCGTGATCGATGATTACGGTCGCATCCGTCAGCGTTTGAGAGCTCATATTCGCGCCGGCGATGAACTTGATGAAGGCCTCCCTGTCGTACGGCGGTTCGGTGTCAAAGCTAGCGACGAATTTCTCATCAAGTATCCGACGCAGCGCATCCGCATCGTGCCGGGTCTCCGCTGCTGCCCACTTCTTGTTGAAATCCAGCACGTGTTGTTTCTCATCCGCAGGAACAGAATTGCTTGAATCCTTCGGCTGTTCGGCCACCGACGAAGCCGCCACGCAGCAGGTGACTATCAAGCTCACAAATTGTCGCTTCACAATTACCTCCCTACGTTCCGAGACCGCTTCGATCCAGCTCATTGCGTCGAGTTCGTTAGATCAATTCAACCCCGCGAACCGCCTTAGAGCGAGCGCATTGGCACCACCAGCTGCCGCTCGCGCAAGCGCGCGCTCGCCGCCGCTCACGCATGGCCTGCATCCTCTCAGTGGGCAATGCCACGGTATGCCCTCCGAAACAATGCGTCGGCTGTGACGCGTTACACCGGACCCTGCAAGTGAAGCAGGCGTGCAACGCAGTCGTCCTGCGTACGTCAGGGCTTGATCGCCCGGAAATTGATTCCGACGGTGCCAAACGCACTTGCGCTCGACGCCTGCGGGGCGCCGTCGAAGACCTCGGCCCTCCAGGTAATTGCAAATTCGGTGAAACCGGCAGCGACGACCGTCGACTGGAGCTCTGCTTCCAGCAGAGCGCCTGCAATTCACCCCGTCCAGAGGTCAATCTTTCTCTTCGCCCCGTCGGGAACCTCCCGGCTGACGAGGATATCGGCGATCTGAAGTCTCCCGCCTGGGCGCAATACGCGAAACATCTCGCCCAGCGTCTTCAGCTTGTCGGGAGTCAGGTTGAGCACGCCGTTCGAGATGACCACGTCGGCCCAGCCGTCGGGCACCGGAAGCTCCTCCATGTAGGCTTCGCGGAACTCGACATTGTCAATGCCGGACTCGGCGGCAGCAGTGCGAGCCCTTTCAAGCATCGCCGGGGTCATGTCGACACCAACAACCTTTCCAGTTGGGCCCACCATGTGGGCAGCAATGAGCGAGTCGATGCCCCCGCCTGACCCGACGTCGACCACGCGCTCGCCAGCGGCCATGTCGCCCATGGCGAAGGGATTGCCGGTACCGGCAAACGATTCGATGGCAAGTTCCGATACACCGGTGAGCCACTCGTCTTTGTAGCCGACGATCCTGGTCAGGCGGCGGCCAGTATGGAAGTGGAATCCCTTGCCGGGATGCTCGGCCACGACCTTGTATTCGTCCTGGATGGCTTTGCGGAGGGTGCCTTTATCGACATCGATCGCCCGCGCCACGAGCGAACCGTTCGTAGTCATCGAGTATCTCCTCCGTTGTCTCGTGCAGTCGCGCCCGGCTGATTTCCAGGAGTGGGCTATTTCTTGTAACCGACATACCAAACGCCAATGATGGCGCTGGCGGTGTGCCACATTTGAACGTAAACCGCATGTGACAGACTGTCAACGGATTTCTTCCCGATCGTCAGGCCGGGCCGGTGGCCTGCCGTTGGCGCTCCGCTTGAGCGAGGGGTTAGGCGCCAGTGGTGGCGTTATGCCATGTGCTCTATGTCTTTGGGCAGGGTTACCCAAGGATGCATCCGATCTTCATAGACCGAGAACGCTGGTGCCGGGAAGCTCGATTCCGCGAAGGCGCCGACGGGAATGGCATTCATCCGCCATGCAAAGCAGCTATCAGCGGACAGGAAACCTGGCCGCGACGGGTGTCGCATGCTCGCACAAGCTTTGCAAGCGCCGCCTCCATCCGCGTGAGGTCCGCGAGTCGGGCGCGAACATCGGCCAGCCGGAGGGCGGCGAGTCGGGCCGCCTCGCCGCAATGGGTGCCGTCCTCGAGCTTCAGCAACTCGCCGATCTGGTCCAGGCTAAAGCCCAAGCGCTGGGCGGACTTCACGAACTTCAGCCGCGCGACGTCCGGCTCGCCATAGCGGCGAATGCTGCCGTGGGGACGGCGCGGTTCGAGCAGCAAGCCCTTGCGCTGATAGAAACGGACCGTCTCGACATTGACCCCGGCGGCTTTTGCGAAGGCACCGATAGTCAGATTCTCGATTACTTCTTTCACGCTTGACTCCGTACTGGACTACGGAGGTAAGGTTAGCCCCTCCAGCAGGCTGTCGAAAGGTGAACCTGATGTCGCAACCGCAAAACGGACGTGGCGCCCTTGCGGCCGGAGGCCTGGCCGCGATCCTGGCGTCGGCCTGTTGCCTCGGCCCGCTCGTGCTGGTCACGATCGGCGTTTCCGGCGCGTGGATCGCAAACCTGAGCTTGCTGGAGCCGTACCGCCCGATCTTTATCGGCGTGGCACTGGTCGCGCTGTTTTTCGCCGGGCGCAGGATCTTTCGCCCGGTCGAAGCCTGCAAGCCGGGCGAGGTTTGCGCGATTCCGCAGGTTCGTGCCACCTACAAGCTTATTTTCTGGATCGTGACCGCACTGGTGCTGGTCGCGCTGAGTTTTCCCTATGTTGTTCCGCTCTTCTACTGACCCGGAGGTCCCATGAAGAAGCTGCTTGCCGCGCTTTCCCTTGCCGGTGTTGTCGGCCCCGCGCTGGCCGCCACCCAAACCGTAACGCTGTCCGTGCCCGGCATGACCTGTGCGGCCTGCCCGATCACCGTCAAGAAGGCGCTGTCAAAGGTCGAGGGCGTCAGCCAGGTGGAGGTGACGTTCGAGAAACGGGAAGCTGTCGTGACCTTCGATGACGCAAAGGCCGACGCTCAGAAACTGACCAAGGCAACCGAGGATGCGGGCTATCCGTCCAGCGTCAAACGCTGAGCTGGCAGCAGCGAGCTGAGAGAGGCGACGAGATGGCACAGTTGAAGATCACGGGCATGACCTGCAACTCATGCGCGAGCCACGTCAAGAAGGCGCTGGAAGACGTGCCGATCACGCCGCCGCAAAACGGGCTGCTCGACAGAGCACGGAATCGGACTGCAAGAGGCGACAAGGCCAACCACAACGGCGGTGGCTCGCACATAGCCGTCGTCGGCAGCGGCGGGGCCGCGATGGCGGCGGCGCTGAAGGCCGTCGAGCAAGGCGCGCGCGTCACGCTGATCGAGCGTGGCACCATCGGCGGCACGTGCGTGAATGTCGGCTGCGTGCCCTCGAAGATCATGATTCGCGCGGCCCACATCGCGCACCTGCGCAAGCAAAGTCCGTTCGACGCCGGCATTGCGGCTACCCCGCCGGCGATCCTGCGCGAGCGGCTGTTGGCCCAGCAGCAAGGGCGCGTCGATGAGCTGCGCCATGCCAAGTACGAAAGTATTCTGGACGGCAATACGGCCATCACGGTGTTGCACGGCGAAGCTCGCTTCAAAGACAACCGCAGCCTCGCTGTGCGGCTCGCTGCGGGAGGCGAACGCGAGGTAAGGTTCGACGCCTGTCTCGTCGCGACCGGCGCCAGTGCGGCGATACCACCCATTCCCGGGTTGAAAGACACTCCATACTGGACATCGACCGAGGCACTGGCGAGCGACACGATCCCCCGAAGACTGACGGTAACCGGCTCCTCGGCCGTGGCCGTGGAGCTGGCCCAAGCCTTCGCCCGCTTGGGCAGCCGCGTGACGATCCTGGCGCGCGGAACGTTGCTTTCGCGCGAGGACCCTGCCGTCGGCGAGGCGCTCGCCGCCGCGTTTCGGGGCGAAGGGATCGATGTGCTGGAACACACGCAGGCGAGCCGGCTTGCGCATTCGGATGCTGAATTCGTGCTCACGACCGCGCACGGCGAGTTGCGCGCCGATAGACTGCTGCTGGCCACCGGCCGCACGCCCAATACCCGCAACCTTCAGCTGTCCGCGGCCGGTGTCGCGGTCAATGCGCAGGGGGCCATTGTCATCGACAAGGGCATGCGCACCACCAACCCACATATCTACGCCGCCGGCGACTGCACGGACCAGCCGCAATTCGTCTATGTCGCAGCAGCCGCCGGAACTCGCGCGGCCCTCAACATGATGGGCGGTGATGCCACCCTGGACCTGACCGCCATGCCGTCGGTGGTGTTCACCGACCCGCAGGTCGCCTCCGTGGGCTGCAGCGAGGCCAAAGCGCACCTCGAGGGCATCCAGACCGACAGCCGCCTCCTCACCCTGGACAACGTGCCGCGCGCGCTCGCCAACTTCGACACACGCGGTTTCATCAAGCTGGTCATCGAGGAGGGCAGCCGTCGGCTGATCGGCGTGCAGGCGGTGGCGCCGGAAGCAGGCGAACTGATTCAGGCGGCGGCGCTCGCGATCAGGGCGAAGATGACGGCGCAGGAACTGGCCGACCAGTTGTTCCCGTATCTCACGATGGTCGAGGGCCTGAAGCTCGCAGCGCAGACTTTCACAAGGGACGTGAAGCAACTTTCCTGCTGCGCTGGGTAGAAGCAGAAATATCCTTGCTTGCCGACGTTGTTGGATGAGTGTTCCTCCGGGAAATATTTGACGCCGCCCGCGGCGGATCCCGGTTCGTGCTGCTCCTCGGGGAGCCGCCCATGGGCTACGTGAGCCGATGGCGGCTGAATCGCGCTGCATGGTGGCTGCGATCGAGCGGTTTTAGATTGCCCGATGTGGCCTTGAGAGTCGGTTACCGGTCGGGAGCAGCGATGAGCAAAGCCTTCCGGCGGTCAGCAAGCGAAGCTGAAGCTGGTACGCGAATGCGGCGGATGCACGGGCCAGTGACCTGGCGCCGTGACGCACGTTCCTTCACCTGTAAGACTTTGTGGATCTCCAGCGTCTCATGTGTGCAGGCCGAACGATGAATGACGGGAAGACGACACGTTTGACTCCTCGGAATTGCTTCAGTCCGGATCCTATGGCAGAGCCTGCCAGCGATTTGCAACTCAGGAGATTACGATGACCTCGTTCAAAACTGTCAGCAAGACTGCGGCGGCGCTGAGCCTGTCTCTGTTTGCCGCCACCTTAACCCATGCCCAGGACTCGAGCCCGGCGTTGGGCTCCACCGACATCTGGAGTACCAACTTCCAGAAAGTGTTCGCGACCGACAGTGCCGATCATCGGGCACAGGGTGCGCCGATCCACGCCGGCTCGACCGACATCTGGAGCACCAACTTCCAGGCGGTATTCGCGGCTGGAAGATCGATTCATGGAGTATCGGCCATGGAAGTCTGCAAGGCCTCCACCGATATCTACACGACGAACTTCCAGAAGGCGTACCTGTAAGAGAATCGGTGCCTGATGGACACGGGTGCCACTCCGCGGCGCACCTTACATCGTTGCGGAGGTCCCGTGCCTGAAATTTACGCGGACCGGTGCGGCCGGGCTCGGTAAAGCTCGGCCGCAGGCCAATTGGGCATCACGGCCGCTTTCGCGCCAGCGGCGATCCGCAAACGGTCTGTCGCTACTTCATAGGCGTGTCGCACCCTACCGGCGCGGTGCTCGTTTCTTGGGCATGCATTTTGTTGTAAGGGTTCCGGCAACCCCGGCGTCTAAGTGCCTGCGGGACCGATTCCCGGACCCACAAAACAGAGAAGAGGACTCACTATGGCTCGTTTTGCACTCGCTGCTTCCACCCTTTCCGCCGCGGTAGGCCTTGCGATGGGCTTTCAAATGCTGCCCGCCTCCGCCGCCGAGGAGATGGGAATGGACATGAGCAAGATGCCGCAGGTCGTCAAGGACAACATGGCCCGAGCGATGGCCAACAAGCTGGAGAAGTGTTACGGCATCAACGCGGTCTCCAAGAACGATTGCGCCGAAGGCGTGCACTCCTGTGCAGGACAGTCCGACAAGGCGCGCGACCCGAAGTCGTTCGTGCTGTTGCCGGCGGGCGACTGCAACAAAATCGCCGGGGGCAAGCTGAAGGCCAGCTAAAAAAGAAAAGTCGGTGCTTCGATGGCCACGGTAACCAAAGGCACGGCCCGGCAGGCCGCGTTCCCCGCGCAGGCGGGGATCGGCCTGCGCTTCCAGCACCATCGGACCGTCATAGAACGCCGGCCCGGCGTCGCGTGGTTCGAGGTTCACACCGAGAACTACATGGGTGGCGGCACCAACCTGCGCTGCCTGGAGGCCGTCCGCGCAGACTATCCGGTGTCGCTCCACGGTGTCGGGCTTTCGCTCGGCAGCGCGCAGGATCTGGATCAAGCCCACGTCGATCGGATCAAGAGCCTGGTCGACCGGATCCAGCCCGGCCTGGTTTCCGAGCACCTGTCGTGGAGCGTGGTCGATGGTCAGTACCTGCCGGATCTGCTGCCATTGCCGATGACGCAGGAGGCCCTCGAGGTTGTCTGCCGGCACGTCGACCAGGTCCAGATGCGCCTGAACCGCCGGATCCTTATCGAAAACCCTTCCAGTTACCTGCGCTACCGGCATTCGATCATTCCCGAATGGGAGTTCCTGGCCGAGGTTTCCCGGCGAACCGGGTGCGGCATCCTGTGCGACGTGAACAACATTTACGTCAGCGCTTGCAACCACGGCTGGTCGACCCTGGGCTACCTGGCCGCGTTGCCACGGGAGGCCATCGGCGAGATCCACTTGGCCGGGCACAGCGCGCGACAGCTCGATGACGGTCGCACCATTCGCATCGACGACCATGGCACTCGCGTCGCGCCCGCGGTCTGGGGGCTGTACGCCAAGGCGCTTGCGCGCTTTGGGGCGGTACCGACCCTGATCGAGTGGGACAACGACGTTCCGCCACTGGAGGTGCTGCTGGACGAGGCTGCGCAGGCGCAGCGCCTTCTTCAAGGAGTCCGAGCCGATGCCAGCCGCGCCCTCACTGCTTGATGTGCAGCGGGCCATGCTGCGCAGCGTCGCGCTCGGCGACGACGACGTGGCCGCACCGTTGGTCGTTGCGGACGGACTACCGGCGTCCGATCGGATCGATATATATCGCAATACCGCGATCGGCACTTCGGTCAAGGCCTTGCGGCTTTCCCATCCGGCGGTTCATCGGCTGGTGGGCGCGGACTTTTTTGAGGCCGCGGCACAACGGTTTCTCGAACAAAACTGGCCCCGGGCCGCGCTGCTGGATGAGTTCGGGGCCGAATTTGCAGCCTTTCTGCAAGCCTTCGAGCCGGCGGCCTCGCTGGCCTACCTCGGCGACGTGGCGCGCCTGGAATGGGCGGTGCACCGGGCGCTGCATGCGATCGACGCACCCGCGCTGGATCTGCCGCGCCTGGCGCAGGCGGCGCAAGCGCAGAGCGGACGCGTGCGTCTCGCTGCGCATCCGTCGCTGAGCCTGGTCCACCTGGATTTTCCGGCCGACGCGATCTGGCGCGCAGTGCTCGAGGAAGACGACACGGCGCTCGCCGCAATAGATCCGACGCCGACACCCCTTTGGGTGATGGTGCAGAGCGCGGCCTCAGGTGGGGTCGAAATTCGTCGACTGACCGAGGCCGAATGGCGGTTTATCGCCGCACTATGCGTCGGAGTCTCGCTGGAGGCGGCGCTGGCCTCGACCGAGGGCGGTGGGCTGGAACAGCCCGCCGACCGGCTGCTTGCCGACTTGCTGGCCGCCGGGTGCTTCGTCGACTTCTCGGTCGAGTTCGAAGGCGTTCAGTGAGCTGCCAACCCCAGCGTTCTGGAGACTATTGACGACGACCTCCACCGCCTCCTCGGCTGCCGCCTTGACCAAGCCGAGCCGGATCGTGCGCCTGCTTCACGCGCTGGAGGAGATCCCGTAGTCGGGGGGTCGTGTCGCTCGATCATCTGGTGCGGCGGCGCCTCGCGTCCTGACTCGGAGTCGCCCGCCGTCTCGTTTGTCTTGCCCGGGTCAGCTCGCCCGGTCTGCCGACTCGCCAGCCGAAGATTGATCAGGTTCCGACGGAGCGCGGCCATCGGCATACTCGTGCATCTTCTGCCGCAGCAATCGCATTTGCTTGCGAAAATTCGAGCATCCCGTGCACATCATCATGTGCATTGCGAGGCCGACCCGATCCGTCATGGGGAGCGGACGCTCCAGCTCCTGTGAGCACAGTTCAGACACTTCCTTGCATTTCAACATCTTCCATCTCCGGGATGTCCCCAACCCTTTTCGATGCAATCGCGCAGTTTCAGACGGGCCCTGTGCAGCATCACGTGGCAATTGCCGGGGGTAATGCTCAATTGATTGCAAATCTCGCCGGAGTCGAATCCGAGAAACTCGCGCATCATGAAAACGCGAGCCGTAGTCGGCGGAAGCCGCTCGAGGCACGCCTCCAGCGCGCGCCAGAACTGGCGCGAGCTCATCGACTCTTCCGGATCCGGCCAAGCGGTCGGGCGCGCCTCTGCCGCCCATCGCCCATTCTCCACGAAATATCTCTCCAGCATCTGATCCTCGTCTGCGTCGCCTTCGCCCAGACTTGAAACGGCGATGGTTCGCCGGCTTTGGCGCACGTGGTCGATGATCTTGTTCTTCAGAATCGCGAACACCCAGGTCTTAACGGACGCTTGACCCGCGAACGTGCCCGATTGCCGCAGCACGGCTTCGATCGCTTCCTGCACAGCGTCTTCCGCCGCTCCGGTGTCACGCAGTTGCAGCTTTGCAAACCGCAACATGTCCGAGTGCAACGCGACCAGCGCCTCGGGGCTGATGCCGGCCTTTGCGTCAGGGGTCGGCGTGGGCGAGGCGGCGGGCATTTCGCGGCGTTCACTTTCCTTGGAGCGGTTGCTGCGCCTAGTTGCGTGCGGCGCTGTAACTCGATACGAAGAATGGGAGGGCGAGGTTCAAGCCAGCGAGCCACAGGTTAATGGTGTGCTGCGTCCACAACTGCTCGCCGCAGCGCTTGGGATGAGCGGTCGGCATCCGCTGCCTCTGGTCGTACGGTTGGGCGGGCAGCACAGAAGGTACTACGGGCATACAAATCCTTCTCATTTATACGACCCTGATACCCACATAGACGTCGGACCAGCGGAATTTCTTACAGGCGGCCCGGGTGCAGCCTGTAAGGAAATCGGCCGCCGGTTCGTCCAACCCGGGATACGACTCGTGGATCACCCATGCACGCCGCCCTTCCCTTGCTCGCCCGGACCGACTTTCCGCCGGTGCGCCGCCGCGCCCTCGAGACCCTGCAGGTCAATCTCGGCTACCGCTGCAACCAGAGCTGCCTGCATTGCCACGTCAACGCCGGGCCGAACCGGACCGAGGAGATGTCGGGCGACACCGTCGACACCGTTATCGCGTTCCTCCAAGCCAACCCCGGACTAGGTACCCTGGACCTCACGGGCGGCGCGCCCGAGCTGAATCGGCATTTCCGCCGGCTGGTCATCGCTGCCCGAGCGCAGAGCAAGCGGGTCATCGACCGCTGCAATCTGACGATTCTGGACGAGCCCGGGCAGGAGGATCTGGCGCAGTTTCTGGCGGCCCGCGGGGTCGAGATCGTGGCGTCGCTGCCTTGCTACCTGAAGGACAACGTCGACCGCCAGCGCGGCAACGGCGTATTCGAGACCAGCATCCGCGCGCTGCGGCGGCTCAATGCCGTTGGCTACGGACATCCGGATTCCGGATTGGCCCTGGACCTGGTCTACAACCCGCAGGGGCCGAGCCTGCCGCCCGCCCCGAAGCGTCTCGAGCAGGACTACAAGCGGCACCTGGCCACCGAGTTCGGAGTGGTCTTCAACCGGCTGCTGACGCTGGCCAACATGCCGATCCAGCGCTTCGGCTCCACTCTGGTGAGCAAGGGCCAGTTCAACAGCTACATGCGATTGCTGCGAAACGCCCATCGCGACGACAATCTGGAGCACGTGATGTGCCGGACTCTCGTGAGCGTGGACTGGCAAGGGTACCTGTATGACTGCGACTTCAATCAGCAGCTCGGACTGCCGGTCCGCGATACCGGAAAGCCGCGCGTGCATCTGAGCCAGATCGACGTGGACCGCCTCCAGGGCCGGCCGATCCTTGTGGCGGACCATTGCTTCGGCTGCACGGCGGGCCAGGGATCGAGCTGCGCAGGCGCCCTGGCCGATGCCCTCGCGGCGGCCTAAATCAACCCCCTTTGAGCCTTCGAAAAATGACCGACCCGCACGACATCGTCCAGGACTATTACGGTCGCCAACTGCAGAGCTCCAGCGACCTGAAGACAACGGCCTGCTGCGACAGCGACCAGGTGCCGGCCTGGCTCAGGCCCCTGCTGGCACGGATCCACCCCGAAGTGTTGTCGCGCTACTACGGTTGCGGGCTGGTGTGCCCCACCATGCTCGAGGGCTGCCGGGTGCTGGATCTGGGATGCGGCTCCGGCCGCGACGTCTACGCGCTCGCCCAGCTGGTCGGCCCGCGCGGCCAGGTCGTGGGGGTCGACATGACCGATGAGCAGCTGGCCGTGGCGCAGAAGCACCGTCATCACCACGCCCAGGCGTTCGGGTTCGACAACGTGCGCTTCGTTCACGGATACATCGAGCGGCTGGACGAGCTCGGACTGGAGCCGGGCAGCTTCGACGTAATCGTCTCGAACTGCGTGGTGAATCTGTCGCCCGACAAGGACGCGGTGCTGCGCGGCGTGCAAGGCCTGTTGATGCCGGGCGGGGAGTTCTACTTCTCTGATGTCTATGCCGACCGGCGCGTTCCCGAGTGCGTGCGCAACGATCCGGTGCTTTATGGCGAATGCCTGGGCGGCGCGCTGTATTGGAATGACTTCACGCGCCTGTCGCACCGCACAGGTTTTGCCGACCCGCGGCTGGTCGAGGATCGACCACTGCTCATCACCGACCCGGTTCTGGCGGACAAGCTGGGCACCCTTCGGTTCTTTTCGGCCACGTATCGCCTGTTCAAGCTCGAAGGCCTGGAATCGGCCTGCGAGGATTACGGCCAGGCCGTGATCTACCGCGGCACCATCGCGCGACAACCGCACCGCTTCGTACTCGACAAGCACCACGGCATCGAAGCCGGGCGGGTCTTTCCCGTATGCGGCAACACCTGGCGCATGCTGCACGACACGCGCTTTGCGCCGCACTTCGGGTTCATCGGCAACTTCGACCGGCACTACGGGCTGTTCGAGGGCTGCGGCAGCAGCATTCCCTTTGACACCGACCACGCCGGCGCTGCGACGTCGGGCAGTTGCTGCTGAAGGAAATCCGCTTGAGCATCGACCTGCCGCGCCGCCGACGCGCGCTCGGGTGTCGCGCAGATCGGAACGGCCTCGCGCGCGCTCAAGTCCGATGAAGGTTTCGACCGTGACGCCGGCCGCATTGGCTTCCTCTAGCCGTCGCGCCGGATGCCCAGCTGCTTGACCAGCCGCGACAGGTAGGGTTGGGTCACGCGCAGGCGCTCGGCTGCGCGCGTTTGGTGGCCGCCCGCTTGTTCGAGCGCACGCTGCACGATCACGCGCCGCGCAGCCGTTACCGCGGCGTTGTAGTCGAGCGCAAACAGCTCGTCGAGCGCCGCCAGCGGCTCGCTCGCCTGTCCGTCGGCAGCCAGCAGCTCCTCGGGCAGGTCGCCCAGCTCGACGTCGTCGCCCGCCAACAGCACGCAGCGCTCCATGACGTTCGAAAGCTCGCGCACGTTGCCAGGCCAGGAGTAGCGCAGCAGCGCCTGCTCCACCTGGGTGGACAGACGTGGAGGCGCACGCAGCGACTCGGCGGCGTGCCTACCCAGCAACCAGCGCGCCAGCGCCAGTATGTCGCCCGCACGCTCGCGCAGTGGCGGGATACGCAAACTGATCACCTTAAGCCGGTAGTAAAGGTCTTCACGAAACTGGCCGACCTGGATCGCCGCGCGCAGGTCGCGGTGCGTGGCGGCGACGAGCCGGATGTCGGCGCTGCGCGTGTGGTCGCTGCCGAGGCACTCGTACTCGCGCTCCTGCAGTAGGCGCAGCAGCTTGGCCTGGACGACCGGCGACAGTTCGCCGATTTCGTCAAGGAAGAGTGTGCCGCCACGGGCGGTCTCGACGCGGCCCGCGCGCGACCGGTCAGCACCGGTGAATGCACCTTTCGCGTGCCCGAAAAGCTCGCTCTCGAGCAATTCGTCCTTGAGCACCGCGCAGTTGACTGCTATGAAGGGCTGCTCGCGACGCGCACTGTGCTGATGGATCGCGCGCGCGATCACCTCCTTGCCTGTGCCGGTCTCGCCCAGCAGCAGCACTGTGGCGGCGCTCGGTGCGACCCGCTGGACGGTCTCGGCGATGCGCGCCATTCCGGGGTCGCTGCCGCGCACCCACTGGTGCTTGCCGCTGAGCTCTTTGCGCAGGTGCTGCACCTGGGACTTCAGGCCGCGCGTCTCGAGCGCGCGCCGCACGACCATCTGCACGGTGGCGGCGTCGAAGGGTTTGGCAATGAAGTCGTAGGCCCCGGCGCGCATCGCGCGCACCGCCTTGCTCATGTCGCCATGGGCAGTGATGACGATCACCAACGGCGCGCTAGCCAGGCCCTGCAGGCTGTCGAGCACTTCGAAGCCGTCCATGCGCGGCATCTCGAGATCGAGCAGCAACAGGTCAGCGCCATCGGCCAGGCTCAATGCCTCGATCCCGTCGGGCACATGCTCGACGTCGTGACCGAGTTCCTTCAGCCGGTCGCGCAGGATCCGGCCGATATTGGGGTCGTCGTCGGCGATGACGATACGGCTCATATCGAACCCATCTTGGCAGCGGCCGGCAGGCGCAAGGTGAAGCGAGCGCCATGCTCCGGCGCCGAGTCCAGCGTGATGTCGCCACCGTGCAGGCGCGCCAGGTTGCGCGCGATCGCCAGCCCCAGGCCGGAACCCGGGGTTGCGTCAGCTGCCTGGCCGCGGAAGAAACGATCGAACAGGCGCGGTGCGTCGGCGGCGGCAATGCCCGGCCCCTGGTCCTCGACGGAAAGGCGAAGGCCTTCGGCACCGCCCTCTATCGCCAGCCGCACCTCGCCGCGCGGCCGGCTGAACTTGATCGCGTTGTCCACGAGGTTGATCAGCACCTGCTTGAGCTTGTCGGCGTCGGCCGAGACGGTGGCCTCGCTGCCCTCTCGTTCAAGCCGCACAGACTTGCGCTCTGCCAGCGGACGCAGCAGTGCGAACACTTCGTCGACGAGCGGGTGAAGCGACACCGGCGCACGCTGCAGGCGCACCTGGCCGGCCTCCGAACGTCCCCAGTCCAGCAACTCGTTGACGACGCGGATGAGGCGGCCGCTGTCATGCTCGATCATGTCGACGTATTCTTGCTGCGACTGCGTAAGGCCGCCCGCCAGCCCGTCTCGCAGGTTCTGCGCCGAACCGAGGATGCCGGTCAGCGGCGTGCGCAGCTCGTGCGAGACGTTGGACAGCAATGCCGAGCGCAACTTATCGAGCTCGAGCAGCTCCAGATTTGCCGCGGCCAGGCGCACGTTGGTCTCGCGCAGCTGGGCCGTGCGTTCCTCCACCTGCGCCGCCAGATTCACGTTGTGCTGCTCGATCACCAGCTGCTTTGCACGCAGCTCCTGAGTCAGCTCCATCAAGCGGTGCTGGCCGTAGATCAGGTCATCGGTGCGCTTGTGGTCGACCATGCCTTGCGCGACCACCAGGCCCAACAGCAAGGCGACGACCAGCATTTGCGGCCAACCCGGGGCGATCAGCAACAGCGACAGCAGCAGCACCACGAGCACGAAGCTCCAGCCGCTCGCTTGCCAAGCATGGCACTGTTTCAACTTCAGCGAGCAAACCGTGCAGCGCCCATAGGGCTGGGTGCGTACGTTGCGCCTAAGCACGCAGTTGTGGTTGATCGTCGGCGCTGTCGTCGCAGGCAATTGCGATATCACCCGAATCATCGTGACCCCTCCTCAACCAGCCGCGCCGCACCAGCACATCGCGCCCGAGGACATAGAACCAGCAACCGGCACAAAAACCGAGGGTCGGTGCCATCAGCAGCGACGCAGTCGGCAGCGCGAGAATCAAGTAACCGGCCGTTGCATGGCCGGCCCGGACCAAAACGATGCCGCCCGCCAAAACCAGGGCCGAGATTGCGCAGGCGCCGCGCACGCCCCCAAGGTCGAAGTACAAGTCGCCGATCCGATGCTCCCCGTTGAAACGCACAAGCCGTGCCACCCCTCTCGCCACGGGCACCCAACGCGGCGACACTACCTGAAGCAGTGTGAGAACGAAGGTGACATACGCGAAGCGCACATCCTGCGCGAAGATCGCCGCAATCATGAACCCCGCCTCGGTAAGTCGCTGCGCACGCATGCCGGGCCCGAAGCGAAGCTCGCGCTCGAGGCCTGCGCACCGCGCTGGGGTGGTATGGGTCGCGTTCATCGACAACAGGTGGGGTGTCGCATCGACTCTATCCGCAGTGTAGACCGTGGCGGGCACATGGGCCGCAATCAAACCGTCATGCAGCGAGTTTGCCGGCATGCGCCGGGCAGTTCATGTCCACATCGACATGGAGTCATATCCTTCCGGCCATTGCCGATGGCGCAGGCCGGTGGCATCGCGACCCCGCGCAAGTCCGGTTTGCCCTCTACAGCGGCAATGCGACGAATCGACTGGCACGCCTTGTGCGTTGCTTGACGCATCAAAGTGCCAAGAGAACGCCATGCGCGTCGACAGCGTCGAGCTCGAAACCAAGGTCAAGGCCATATACCGTGAAGTCGCCGAGCACCCGCGTGGCGAGTTTCACTTCGAGATGGGGCGCGCCCTGGCCGAACGGCTGGGCTATCGCGGCCTCGAACTCGATCGCGTCCCAAGCGAGGCGATCGACTCGTTCGCCGGCGTCGGCTACTACTTCCAGCTGCTCGACGAGATGGAGGGCGCACGCGTGCTCGATCTCGGCAGCGGCTCGGGCATGGATAGCTTCATCGCCAGCTTGATCACCGGCCCCGACGGGACGGTGATTGGCTTAGACATGACCGACGCGCAGCGCGGGAAGGCCGAAACGCTGCGCCGCCGCGACGGCATTCGCAACGTCACTTTCGTCAAGGGATACATCGACTCCGCGCCCTTCGAGAACGGCAGCTTCGACGTCGTGATCAGCAACGGCGTGATCAACCTCGCGGTCGACAAGCCCAAGGTCTTCGAGGAGGCTGCGCGCCTGCTGCGCCCGGGCGGCCGGCTTGCGCTGGCCGACATCGTGACAGAGGTCGCACTGCCGGAGTCCGTCTCCTGCAACACCACGCTTTGGGCGGCCTGCATCGGCGGCGCCTGGCAGCTCGAACACTACAAGCAGGCCATCGAAGCGGCGGGACTGACGGTCGTGGCCGAACAGCTTAACGAGCAGTACCGCTTCCTGTCCGATAACGCACAGTCGGCGAGCAGGAAATTCGGCGTCAAGAGCGTGTCGCTGCGCGCCGACAAAATCTAACCATCCTCAAGGAGAAGAATATGCGCGCCTCTTATCTTGTTCCCCTCGCAGCGGCCCTCATCTTCTCGGCCGCCAACCCCGCAGTCCGCGCCGCGGATACCGCTACGCCGCTTTACGAACGCCTCGGTGGCCTCAAGGGCATTACGCTCGTGGTAGACGACTTCATCAACCGCCTGGTCGCGAACAGAACCTTGAACCTAAACCCCGCAATCAAGGCCGGCCGCATCAGTTCGCCCGCACCATACCTGAAGTTCCAAGTCTCGCAGATGGTGTGCGAGGTCACGGGCGGCCCATGCAAGTACACGGGCAAGCCCATGAAGGATTCGCACACCCACTTGAACATCAGCGAAAGGGAATGGGACGTGATGGCGGGAGAGTTCAAGAAATCGCTGGACAAGTTCAAGGTACCGGCCGGCGAACAAAAGGAGCTGTTCGGCATCGTCGGCAAGACCAAGAGTGACATCGTGACGCGACCGTAGAGCGTCCCGGAACCTGCGGGGAGGCGACACCGCGTACGTTGCGCGATCAATTGCTTCCCCAAGGCCGTCGGCGTCTTGAGGCATCGCCCATGCGCGACGTGCTCACGTGGAAGAAGGGTTTCTTCTGACGCCTGACTGTCAGTTTATCCAGCAGGCCCCGCCGCACAACTCCGCCGACTGCTACGGCGCGCCTACGGGAAATTGGAAGGTTTCTTCCCTGGGAAGAATTGCCTCCTGACCTGCGCGGATCCATCTAACGCGACCTGTTTGCCCTTGCATCGGCCACGATCTTGGCCGAATCAAACCGGTTGATCTCGTCGATCAGCTCGTTGGTGATCACGTCCTGAACCGGTACCTTCGCGCCGATCACTTCCCACTTTAGAAAAAAGTCCAGGTACGCCGCGTAATTCGCCTCGGAACTTTCGCCCCAGCGACTGACCCCGCCTTTCTCGAGTTTCCAGTTCGCGATGCGCGCCTGAAGTACTCTGACGTCGTCCCGGATCGCCGTGGCTTCGTCCTTTCCGGTGGGCCGAGTTGTCGGGTAGATCTCATAGAGCATGCGAACGGCCGACTCCGGGTTGTTGATCGCGAAAATCGTCGCTTTCGCGTAGGCCCGCGCCAGCCCGATCGCCTGGGCACGGTGCGTTCTGAGCGTCTGGAAAACGGTCGGTCTCTTTCGTATCCAGCAGGCGCAGCCTGACACCGGAACGGCGATCCTCGGTTTTTCGACCGTGCCAAGTTCCCGCAGATCGCCGTCACCCCCGCCCTTATTCGTCGAATTTGAAGAGGTCGAACAGGTCACCGATGGCCGGTGTGTTCTTCGGTACATAGCGGTTGTGCTCGCCGTACTCGGGATTGGGCAGGTTGTCGCGGCTGCGGTGCGTCAGCGGCGCAAGGCGCCAGTTGCGCTCGATGAACTTCAGGATCGAGGCATGGTCCGTGTAATCGTGCGAGATGTGGCCGGGCTTGACGTGCGGCGAGACCACGAGGAAGGGCACCCGCGTACCGTCACCGAAGAAATCCACCGGCTGCACGTAGCCCGAATCGTAGTAGCCGCCGCCTTCGTCGAAGGTCACGAAAATTGCCGTATCGGCCCACAGGTCCGGATTGGCCTTGACGGCGTCGACGATCTTCTTGACGAAGCCCTCGAACAGGCTGAGTTTCGAAGAGGCCGGGTGGCCGTCGACGATGCCGCTGGGCTTGACGAACGAAACTGCCGGCAGGGTGCCGTTGGTGATATCCGCATACAGGTCGGCCGTGTCCTTCAGATGCGCCGCGCGCGCGTTGGCGTCCGTCATGATGGAGGACGTGTACTGGAAGAAGTTGCAGATGTTGCAATAGTTGTCGGTCGTGCCGTAGTTGAGCTGGTAGGGGTCGTTCACGTACTGGTTCCACTGGTCGCCGAAGTAGGCGAAGGAAATGTCCTTCTCGCCCAGTGCGTCACCGATGTGCCGCAGGCTCGACGGCGGGATCGTGAAGGGCGTGTTGCTGTTGCTGTTGTCGGTGTAGGCGTTGTTGCCGTTGCCGAAGTATCCCGGGTTGTAGTTGTTCAGCAGGTAGTAGTGGCCCGCCTCGCAGTTGGACTTGACCGGCTTCGGCAGCGAGTTCAAATACGCCAGCACGGGACCCACTCCCGGGGCGCCGGGGTCCGAGCAATCGCTATAGGTTCCCCCGCCCGAAGCGGGCGACCCGAAGCCGCCGTTGCCGTAGCCGTCCTGGGTGTACCAGTTGTTGGTGCCAGGCATCGGATCGGGGTTCTCGACTTCGTCCACGATTCCCTGGTTGGCCGAGCCGGTCGCCACCTGCATGTTGTGCGGGGGCTCAGCCGGCGCGCCGTTGCTGTCGGAGAACCAGATCGCGTCGGCGGTACCGATCATCACGTGGTTGGCGCCCGTGCCACCCATAACGCCCTGGTGGTAGTTGTCGCTCATCGCGTAGCTGTCGGCGAGCGTCTTCAAATACGGCGCATCGCCTTGCTGCACGTTGTAGAAACCCATCGAGGTTGCGCCTTCGCCCGTGCTGGTGAGGTCGAACGGATAGGGGGCGAAATTGGCGGCGGCATACTGGGCCTGGGTCTGGCCGTTGGTGCCGGCACCGACGGTGACTTCCACCCAGGGGAACAGATCCGCCTTGCAGCCGCTGGGGTTGTGCCGCGTGGCGTCGGCCGCGCTGCAGTCCATTTGCTGCCACATCTGGTAGAAGCGGTGCACGGGGCTGTTGGCATAGGCGTCCCAGGTCGTCGCTCCGGGCGAGGTGGACGCGAGCTTGAGCTGGAAGGGCCCCGGCGGAAGCGAGAACACGTTGGCGATCCGCGTGTCGATGGCGGCGTAGGCGGGAAGCCCCGTGCCCCCATAGCACAGCCCCTGAAGGTAGTCGCCGGGCAGGCCGTTCTCGATTCCGGCGAATATCGCAAGCGCAGTCGGCGACGTGCAGGCCAGCGAATACTTGGCTGCCAGCGCAGCGCCTGGCGCAACCTTGAAGCCGGCGACGACGGGCGGCGGCAGCGTCGCGTAAGGCGCCTGACCGCCGGGGCTCATCAGGAATGGCGACGGGGCCTGGTCCAGCGCCGAATTCTGGGCGGCTTCCGAATAATTGGGCCCCGGGGTCCCGTCGGCATTGACGATGCCCTTTGACAGGAGGTTGCTCACCGTCTGATCGCCCACCGGAGCGTAGGTTGCAAAGACGTGATCGAACGTGCGGTTTTCGCCGATGATGACGATCACATGCTTGATTGGCGAGCGCGTCTTGCCGGCCTCCTTCGCGAAGGCGGGAGCGGCAAACGGGCCCAGAGCCATTGGAACGATCAGGCTGGCGACGATCAAGCGTCGCAGGTTCGCGGCAAGGCCGCGTCTGGTGACTACCTTCTGTGACATGGGCTGCTCCTTTTTCATCGAAGCTCGGAGATGGATGGGCAACTGCGCCAGGGCGGTCCGGCCGCAGTCGGCACGCGTGCACGGCGCACGCGCAAGCTATGGCAGCGAGGTGAAAACACCGTGAAATATGCGCATGACAGAAAAATTACGACGCGAAAGCGGGGCAGCTCAGCCCGCCGGAATCTGCCAGAGGTCCGATTTGCCTTGCAGGTTCAAGCGCTTGGCGCACTTGCAGCACATTCAAGTGCATCGATGGAACGAGCCCGATCGGAAGGGAGCTTCGAAAGCGGACGGGCCGTCGTGAATGCGGCAACTAGAAGGCGTTCGGGTCCGATCTGGGTGCGATGACCGGCAACTTGACGCACTGCCTCGAGTTCACGACCCTGACCTTTTGCACGACCATCACGTCGGTTCAAGTCGGTCGGTCAGCACCGCGTCCAGGTTGCGAACAATTTCTCTCCATCCGCCGCGGTGCGCAATGACCCTCGACGGAGGCAGCCGCCGGTGCGTCAGCACGAGTTCGGTGCCATTCCCGTGCTGCAGAAACTCGACCGTCACGACGGTGGGCAAGTGGTCCGTGTTAACGGAGATCCAGGTGAACGACAGCCGCGACGGCCGTTCGATCACCAGATACTGCCCCGTATGCTCCACGCCGCCCTCGCCATGCATCATCACGATACGAAATTTGCCGCCGACGCGCGCATCGACCTCCGCGCTTGCCGTCGACCCGGCTCTTGGTTTCATCCATTGCGCGAGGCTAGACGGGTCAAGCCAGGCGTCGAACGCCCGTTCACGGGGGACCGGAATGACCTTTCGTACGACGACGCAATCCGCGCCCTCCTCTCCCTCGGTCATCGGCGCACCCCTTTGTTCCGTTTCCTCTTGGCGGCGCCGTCGGAGCGCCGTTTCGCGATCAGCAGACCCTCCAGCGCATCCAGGCGGTACTCCCAGAATGCGCGGTAGTGCTGGAACCAACCGGCCGCCTCGCGCAATGGCGCCGCACGCAACCGAAGCCTGTGCTCGCGCCCACGAATCGTCCGTTTGACCAGGCCGGCGCGCTCGAGGATCTTCACGTGTTTCGACACCCCGTTGAACGATATGGGGAAACGCGCGGCCAGGCCGCCGACATTGGTTTCACCCTCGCTCAGCGCGGCGAGAATGTCCCGCCGGGTCGGATCGGCGACCGCCGCATAGACGCGGTTCAAGAGCAGTTCGTTGCCTTGCATCGTTGAAATTCATTCAACCGCACGGTAGAATGATATCCGAATCATCCCGGTGGAGAAACCATGGGCACAAACGCAACGCGCAAAGCACAGCGGGTCGTTTCACGCGAGGAGTGGATCACGGCAAGGACCGCCCTGCTTGCGAAGGAAAAGTCCTTCACCAGGAAGCGCGAGGAGTTGGCGCGCGAGCGCCGGGACCTGCCCTGGGTCGAGGTCACCCAACACTACGTATTCGACGGCCCGCGTGGCCAGGAATCGCTGTCCGATCTCTTCGAGCGGCGTCGTCAGCTCGTCGTCTACCACTTCATGTTTGCGCCGGAGGACGACGCGGGATGTCCCCACTGCTCGTTCTGGGCGGACCACTACGACGGCATGGTCGCTCACCTGAATCAGCGCGACGTCACGTTCGTGGTCATATCCCGCGCGCCGCTGGCGAAAATCGAAGCCTTCAAGAAGCGGATGGGATGGGCATTCAAGTGGGTCTCCTCGAACCGCACCGATTTCAATTTCGACTTCCAGGCCTCCTTTGCAGCGGCCGACCTGCAGAGCGGCAAAGTGTTCTACAACTATGCGAAATCCCAGGCCGTGGCCCCCGATCGAGAGGGCATCAGCGTTTTCTTCAAGGATGACGACGGCAAGGTGTTCCACACCTATTCATGCTACGCGCGCGGGATCGACACGGTGAACGGCACGTACCAGTTCCTCGACCTCGTGCCCAAAGGGCGCGACGAGGATCCGGGCGCGCGTCAGTCCTGGGTCCGGTATCACGACCGCTATTGACGCACTGCGATCGGATGGGGGGCGACGATCCATTCCCGGTCAGCGGGCCGCGGCAAACCGGACTGCTGGCCGTCTGCGCGCTCCTTGTGCTGGCGAGCGCGACAGCGACCGTCTATTTCTGCGAGTCCATGACGGGCGGCATGCCGATGCCAGGCCGCTGGACGATGTCGATGGCCTGGATGGCGATGCCGGGCCAGTCCTTGGCCGCGTCGTACCTGTCGTTCACGCTGATGTGGCTCGTGATGATGGTGGCAATGATGCTGCCGGCGGTGGCTCGGAATCTTTCGAAGTATCGACTCCGCGTGGCGTACTTCGGGGGTGGACGCGCGGCGTCGTTGACGGCGGTGGTCGCTTTCGGTTATTTCACCGTCTGGGCCTTTATCGGAGGCGCTGTCTATCCGCTCGGATTCGCCGCAGCCGTCCAGGCCATGCAATCGGCCGCGGTGGCCCGCATGGAACCTTCCGTCGCGGCGACGGCCCTGATGTTCGCGGGCTGTTTTCAGTGGTCCGCGCACAAGGCGCGTCTGCTCGAGCGATGCCGAGGCGGCGCGGCCTGCTGCTCGAAGCTGCCGCGCAGCATGGCCGACGCCTGGCGACAGGGATTGCGCCTCGGATCCGACTGCGGGCTGTGTTGCTGCGGCCTGATGATCGCGTTACTCGCGCTCGCGAGCCTGGGGCTGTTCCAGGCCCTCGGTAACGCATAGAGCGTGGCCTGCCTTTACGAACCGGTCATGCTCAACGGCCGCCATGACTCGACGCGGGCCTTGTCGGATCCACTCAAACCAAGGCCTGCCGAACGTCAGCGCTCCCGGTCTTGAACGGCAGGTTTGCGTCGCCGGATCGGACCGGAACGGGTCGGCAGCGCCGAAATACGCCCGGTATCGAGGCTGATGCCTGGTCCGGTTCCGGATAACAAACGGTCGCTGAGGCCCGCAACTGACCGGTGTTCACCATCGCGAACAGTGGCAGAATGCTCGCGACACTTCCGGATATCGGCGCTATCGGCCAGGAGCGGAAGATCGCCCGTCCGTTCCGAGGACCGGAAAGCCGACATCAGTTGTCGTCTTCTGTTTCAGCCACTACACCTTCGCCGCGTGCCGTTGAAAGGAAATCGACTTCGTGGAAGATGAGCCGGAAGTCTTACTTGAGGTCGGGGGGCCGGTGGACGAACTATCCGTCACCTTAGCCATCTACGGCGAAGATCTGGAGCCGTTGGAGATTGAGAAGATCTTGGACGTTACCCCTACAAGTGCGCACCGCCGTGGAGATCGGAAGCCACGGGGTCCTGAATTCAAAGAAGGGGCGTACGTAGTTGCGGTTCGTGCAACCTCTCCGGAAGAAGTAGGGCGGGTACTCGATGACCTGCTAGGCCAGGTTCCGGACTCCGATGGGGTTTGGGAAACGTTGGGAACGCGCTACCGGGTGCAGGTTCGATTCGCCGCGCATATCGGTAGCTGGAATCGCGGGTTCGGAATTTCAGCAGCTCAGGTCCGTCGTCTGGCGCGAATGAAAGCGGAACTCGAGTTCGACATTTACGCCTACACGGACGAGTAGCAACGAGGGTTGGCTGCAAAGCGGACGCTCGCAGATGTCGGCTCAGGGTCGACACCTGCCGCGGACCCGTCGATTTTCGAATCCCGAAACCAGACGTACGATTTCTGGTGCCGAAATGCAGACATCCGTGAATGGTGCAATCGGCCGAGCCTGTGTGAAAAGTCGCTCTTGGAGCGCACAATAGCGGATCGCGGTTCCGGAGAGTCGGATGAGCCGATTCATCGAGGGTGAGGACCGGTCGCAAAGCGTACTGTTTCCGGAAAGCCTCGATGAATGGATCACGGAGGACAACCCGGTCCGGGTGGTCGATGCCTTCGTCGAAGAGCTCGACCTGGCCAAGCTGGGATTTCAGAGAGCCGAGCCCGCCGAGACGGGTCGACCGGCATACCACCCAGCCACGCTGCTGAAGATCTACATCTACGGTTACCTGAATCGGATCCAGTCGAGTCGGCGCCTGGAGCGTGAGGCGCAGCGCAACGTCGAGCTGATCTGGCTCACCGGGCGGCTGATGCCCGACTTCAAGACGATTGCCGACTTCCGCAAGGACAACGGCAAAGCGATTCGCAAGGTGTGCGCGCAGTTCATCGTGCTGTGTCGCAATATGAAGCTGTTCACCGAATCGATGGTGGCCATTGACAGCAGCAAGTTCAAAGCGGTGAACCACCGAGACCGCAACTTCACGAAACACAAGATCAAGGTGCGGCTGGAGCACCTGGAGCAGGTGGTGCAGGAGTATCTGAACGAGCTGGACCGTGCGGACCGGCAGCCCGCATCGGCGCTGGCTCCGCGAGTGGAGAATCTGAAGCAGCGGCTGGCAACGGTCAAAGGGCAGATCGGCCAGCTCGGCCAGATGGAGCAGCAGTTGCAACAGGCGCCCGACGAGCAGGTCTCCCTCACCGACCCGGACGCCCGCTCGATGAACAGCGCCGGCAAGGGCACGGGGATCGTCGGCTACAGCGTGCAGACGGCGGTGGATGCCAAGAATCACATGATCGTGGCGCACGAGGTCACGAACGTCGGACACGACCGGGACGCGCTGACCGGCATGTCCAAGATGGCCAGTCGGGCGATGGGGCAGACCGACCTGACGGTGCTGGCCGACCGGGGCTACTACCGCAGTGAGGAGATCCGCAGCTGCGAGCAAGCCGGGTTCTTCCCGATGGTGCCCAAGCCCCTAACGTCGGGCGCCAAGTTCGAGGGCCGCTTCGACAAGCGTGACTTCGTCTACAACGCCAAGCGGGACGCGTACCGCTGCCCGGCGGGCAAGTGGGCGATCTACCGCTTCACCCGCGTGGAGGATTGTAGGACGCTGCACCGTTACTGGTCATCGGACTGCCGCAGCTGCCATCTGAAGCCTCAGTGCACGCCCGCGCCGGAGCGAAAGATCACCCGCTGGGAGCACGAAGCCGTCCTCGAGACCATGCAGGAGCGCCTGGATCGGCTACCACAGGCCTCGATCTGGCGCCGGCGAACCGTGGAGCATCCGTTCGGCACCATTAAGGCGTGGATGGGAGCGACGCACTTCCTGACCAAGACGCTGCCGAAGGTGCGAACCGAGATGAGCTTGCATGTCCTGGCATACAACATGAAACGGGCGATCGCGATTCTGGGGGCTCAGGCGCTGATGCAGGCCTGATCGGCCTTTGCTCGCCCGGATTACAGCGACACGTTAGAGACGAAATACGGAACGGTTGGCCACCTCAACATCGCGTTTGCACACGGCCTCGGCCAGAAGCGGACTGGGTGCACGAATTGAAACTACCCTGGTGGCCGCCCAGTTGCCGCGTAGTGATGGTTTCCGATTCGGAATGAAGGGCACCTTCCTGTGACGAGTCTGGTGGTCCGCGCCGCTCAGTGCGACGATCGTCTCCCGGTCCAGCGCATGCTGGAGCTATACCAGTACGAGTTATCGGACATCTGGGAGCAGGAACTCGACGTCAACGGCGAATACGGCTACGCCTTGGATCGATATTGGGCCGTCGGCGAATGCAAGCCATTCGTGCTGAAGGTCGCGGACAGATATGCGGGATTTGCCCTCGTTAACCGCGAATCCAAGGTCGACCAAGGCGCCCACTGGATGGATCAGTTCTTTGTCTTGAAAAAATACCGCCGCCATGGCTTCGGTACGGCAGCAGCCGGTGAGGTTTTTTCTGCCGTGCCCGGCGCTTGGGAAGTCGGGCAGATGATGAGCAACTACGTCGCCCAGGCGTTCTGGCGCAGCGTCATTGCAAGCTACACCCGGGGCAACTTCAGCGAAGTCAAGCTCACAGGCGGTTGGTGGGAGGGTGTCGTCCAGTGCTTCCAGGTCCAGGCTTCGACCTCGGTCGGAGAGACTTATCCGAGTTCCAAGTAATTCGATGGTCCACCGTTCGGCCGCTCGAACATCGGAAGTGGGTCGACACCTTCCCAAGACCCGTTGATTTACGAATCCCGAAACCGGACGTACGATTTCTGCTGCCGAGTTGCAGACATCCGTGAACGCCGCGGGGAACCTCGGCCCGGCGCTTCCCGCATTTCACCTGGGCCTTGAGATTCATGGAAGAGATCGACTCACGCATTCCGTTTAGCGGCAGCTTGACGAAGCAGCAATTTCTATACGTTCAGCGAAACCTGCTTCCGGGTTGGCTGAATTATTGGCCGATTGCGGCCGTCATCCTGGGGTTAACGGCTTTCAATATCTCCGTCGGCACTGGTTGGTCGACTTTCGTTCGCAATCCACTTGCCGCCTGGGACGACGTCCTTGCGGCTGCGATCATCGTCGTCATCATTCCGCTGGTGTTCCGTCGCGCATGGGGGAAAGCCTGGAAGCAGAACCTCGAGTTACACGGGGACATCGCTGGCGAAGTGCATTCCGGCGGAGTGACCTGGAAAACGGCGGTTACGACGTCGAATTTCCCATGGGACAAGTTCGTAAAGGCGAAGGTACTTCCGGATCTGATCCTGCTGTTTTATACGCCGCGCTGTGCCTACTATTTCCCCAGGAGTTTCTTTGCCTCGGAAGACAATTGGCAAACTTTCTCCCGGGCGATGGCGTCTCGCTTCAAGGGAAGCGGCTCTGTATGAACCGCTCATCGAGGCGGGTGCGAGAGAGTTCCAAGCAGTGGACGATGCAATGGTCGGGTGGATCATCTGCCATTTCCTGAACGCCGCCTTTTGGATATGGGTCGTCGGTTATGGTGGAGCCAGCGGCTTGAAGGAACGTTTACCTCCGGGTTCCTGATAAATGCCCTGGCGCCCGGCTGGACCGCCGAGGGAATCAAGCTCTTTGGTTGGTGCATGCTAATCGGCGGCATCCTCGGATTTGCCATTGGCCTTGTTGTTCCGGGATTGCGCTGCTGGTTCGGCGCCTGCTGATATGGGTCTGCATTTTGGGGGGAGCGCCAAAAGCCGACTTACGGCCGGTCGGGCCAGGGCGAAGAACGTCGTGGATTTGTGACGCTTATCCGCCGTTAGGAATGCTTGTCATTCGCATTAAGGATCGCTAATCTCTTCCTTTGCAGGGGTCGCATGCGGTTCGCATCCCGCACGAGCGTGCGGCGGAGGCCCGATGACACGAGAGGCGGACCGCGATCTGATCGCGAAGCTCAAGGCGAAGCTCGCCTCGGCCGCGCTGCGCGGCGACCTCACCGCGGCGGAACTGGCCGCGCAATTCAAGCAGATCGAAGAGTGGATCAAGGCGCGCGAGCGCAATCCCGAAGTCGCTTTGACTTTGTTCCACTCGGGCCCCGGCTCCGGCGAAACGCCCTGCCTGCCGCCGCTGCCGGCGCCTCGGCATCCGCCGGCGCCCCCGCACCGCTCCAGGGCGCCGACGCTGCCGGCCTCACCAGCACTTCGGCATCCGCCGCCGAACCGCTCGAGGACTCCGACGCTGCCGGCGTCACCGGAACTTCGACATCCGGCGCCCAACCGCCCGCGGGCACCGACGCTGCCGGGGTCACTGGCGATTCGGCATTCGCCGGTGCCCCCGCAACCTGCCGTGCTCTCGAAACCATGGACTCTGCCGGCGTTGCCGGTCACCCTGCGCAAGGCACCGACCGTGCCGGCGGCGCCCCGGTTGCGCGAACCGCCCGCGCTCCCGCCTCAAGCTGCCGCTCGCCTGGATTCGCCGCTACCGCCGGATGTGGCTGCCGAAGACACGTTCGACGACGATTTCTGGGAAGAGAAAGCCCGGCAGGCTCTGGCCTTCAGTGCCGCCGGGCCCGTCGCAGCGGGCGCGCCCGCGCCGGCGCGCAAGCGGCGCTCGCGGGGCTGGATGCGCCGGCTGCTCGGGCCGCTTTTCCTCGGGTGGCGGGAAAGGCACCATGCGGCGAAGATCAGCCGCCAACTGTTGAGGCTGTACGAGAAGGTCGCCGCCGCTTACCCCCGCCTTGGCAGGCAGGAGCTGTACCACCGCATCGTGATGGTGCGCCTGGACGCCGACCCGTCCGAGGCGTACGAGGTCCTCGACCGCGCGGCGGAGAGTTTCGCGATGTGGCCGGTCGAGCGCGATCTGATCTTCCGCGACGTCGTTCACTACCTGGCCGTATCGGACTACCTCGGGCCCGATGACGAACTGGCAGCGTGGACGCGCGAAAACCTGGGGCGCGTCGTCGCGTCGCTGGTGTCCGACGACCTGTAACGGCTAGACTGCCGGCCTCGACGAGGGCTGCCACCCGGCTGCGGGTGCCCTGCCCCGTCCATCCGATGGCCGGTCAAGCCATGCCGAACGACCTGAAGCCCGCCGACTTCGACTACGACCTGCCCGAAGCGTTGATTGCGCAGCGGCCGCTCGCCGACCGCTGCGCCAGCCGCCTGCTGCACCTGGATCACGGCGGCCTGACCGACCGGCGCGTGGCGGAGCTGCCGGAAATGGTCGACCCGGGCGACCTGGTGCTGCTGAACGACACGCGCGTGATCAAGGCGCGCCTGTTCGGCACCAAACCATCGGGCGGGCGCGTCGAGGCGCTGATCGAGCGGGTGCTGGCGCCGCGCCACGCGCTCGCCATGCTGCGCACCAGCCATTCGCCCCGCGCCGGACAGCGAATCGACTTCGGACCCGCCCAGGCGCTGGTGAGCGGACGCGGCGGCGACCTGTTCGAGCTGCAGTTCGACACCGACGTGCTGGCGCTGCTGGAACGCGTGGGGCAGCTGCCGCTGCCCCCATACATCGGGCACGAACCCGACCAGGCGGACGAAGAGCGCTACCAGACCGTCTACGCGCGCCAGCCCGGGGCGGTCGCCGCTCCCACGGCCGGACTGCACCTGACCGAGGCGCTGCTCGAGCGCCTGCGCGCGCGCGGCGTGGGCGTCGCATTCGTCACGCTGCACGTGGGGGCCGGCACGTTTGCGCCGGTGCGCACCGAGCGCGTGTCCGACCACGTGATGCACGCCGAGCGTTTCCAGGTCGCGCCCGCCGCCGCGCTGGCGGTCAATGCGGCGCGTCGGGCCGGCCGCCGCGTGCTGGCGGTCGGAACCACCGCGCTGCGGGCGATCGAGTCGGCGGCGCACGACGGCGTGGTCCACCCCGCCGCAGGCGAGACGCGCCTTTTCATCGTTCCCGGCCACCGCTTCCAGGTGGTCGACCGCCTGCTCACCAACTTTCACCTGCCCCGCACCACGCTGCTGATGCTGGTGTGCGCGTTCGCCGGACCGGACGCGGTCCGGGCGGCCTACCGGCACGCGGTCGAGCAGCGCTATCGCTTCTACAGCTACGGCGACGGGATGCTGGCGGAGCGCGCCGCATGATGGGGTTCGAGGTGCGCGCGCTCGACGGCGCCGCGCGCAGCGGTGTGCTGCAGCTGGCGCACGGCGCGGTCCAGACGCCCGCTTTCATGCCGGTGGGCACCTACGGGGCGGTCAAGTCGCTCTCGCCGCGCGACCTGCTGGAGGTGGGAGCGCAGATCGTGCTGGGCAACACCTATCACCTGTGGTTGCGGCCGGGCTTGCAGGTGATCCAGGCCCACCAGGGACTGCACCGCTTCATGGGGTGGAACGGGCCGATCCTGACCGACTCGGGCGGCTTCCAGGTCTTCTCGCTCGGGGACTTGCGCCACGTCGGCGAGGACGGGGTGCGGTTCCGCTCGCCGATCAACGGCGACGCCATGCTGCTCACGCCCGAGGAATCGATCCGTATCCAGCACGCGCTGGACCCCGACATCGCGATGATCTTCGACGAATGCACGCCGTACTGGGTGCACGACGCCGGCCAGGCGCGGCCCGCGACCGAGCGGGAGGCGGCCGACTCGATGCAGCTGTCGCTGCGCTGGGCGCGCCGCTGCCGCGACGAATTCGACCGCCTGCAAAGCCCCGGGGCCCTGTTCGGCATCGTTCAGGGTGGCATGTTCGAGGCGCTGCGGGACCAGTCGGCGGCCGGTCTGCGCGAGATCGGCTTCGACGGCTACGCCATCGGGGGCCTGTCGGTGGGCGAGCCCAAGCCGCAGATGCTCTCGATCATGCGCCACGCCGGCGCGCGCCTGCCGCCGGCGGCACCGCGCTACCTGATGGGGGTCGGAACTCCCGAGGACCTGCTGGCCGCGATCGGCGCCGGCATCGACCTGTTCGACTGCGTGCTGCCGACCCGCAACGCGCGCAACGGATGGCTGTTCACCCGCTTCGGCGACGTGAAGATCCGCAACGCGCGCTACCGGGACGAGGACGCGCCGCTGGATCCGGACTGCGGCTGCGACACCTGCCGGCATTTCAGCCGGGCCTACCTGCACCACCTGCAGCGGATCAACGAGATGCTGGGCGCGCGCCTGAACACGATCCACAACCTGCATTACTACCTGGATCTGATGCGGCGCGCCCGTGCCGCCATCGGACAGGGCTCGTTCGAGGCCTTCGCCCGCTCGGAACTGGCCGGCCGGGCCGCGGGCGCCGGGTCCTAGGGCGGCCCGCGCGGGCAGGCGCGCCGGCTATACTTTCAAGTTGCCTTCCAATTTCCAAACCGAGGAGACGGAGCCCCGCGATGCCATTGATCTCGGACGCCTTCGCCCAGGGTGCCGCCGCGCCGAGCGACCCGGGCATGATGCCGCTCGTATTCATCGTCGTGATGTTCGTGTTCTTCTATTTCCTGCTGATCCGGCCCCAGGCCAAGCGTCAGAAGGAACTGAAGAAGATGATCGAGACGCTGAACAAGGGCGATGAGGTCGTGACCACCGGCGGCCTGATCGGCCGCATCACGGACCTGTCCGACCAGTACCTGACCCTGCAGATCGCGACCGTCGGCGGCCAGCCGGTGGCCGTGTCGGTGCAGCGCTCCTCGATCGCAAACCTGCTGCCGAAGGGAACCATGAAGTCGATCTGACCGGGCTCGATCGCCCCCGGCGCGAACGGCCGGGGCGCCCGCTTGGAACGGCTTGCGCGCGATTTCATGAACCGCTACCCGCTCTGGAAGTACCTGATCATCGTCGCGGCCCTGTGCTTCGGCGCGTTCTACACGCTTCCGAACTTCTTCGGCGAGTCGCCGGCCGTCCAGATCGCCTCGCTCAAGGCGACCGTGCATGCCGACACGGGGCTGCTGGACCGCGTGAAGGACACGCTGAAGGCGGGCGGCATCGAGCAGACCGGCGCCACGCTCGACATGATCGGGCTGAACCCGACGCTGTTCGTGCGCTTCCGCGACCCCGACACCCAGAAGCAGGCCCGCGACCTGCTCGACCAGAAGCTCAATACCGATCCGTCCGACCCGACCTACGTGGTCGCCCCCAACCTGGTGTCGCGCACCCCGGCCTGGCTGCAGGGCCTGCGCGCGCTGCCGATGTACCTGGGCCTGGACCTGCGCGGAGGGGTGCATTTCCTGATGCAGGTCGACCTGGACGAGGCGATCAACAAGCGGTTGCAGGCGATCGAGGGCGATCTGCGCACGCTGCTGCGTGACAAGGACGTGCGGCACGCCGGGATCTCGCGCAACGCCGATACGCTGGTGATCCGCTTCCGCGACCTGTCCACCCGCACCCAGGCCGAAGGCACCATCCGCGACGCCATGTCGGACCTGGCGCTGCGCGAGGACACGGCCGGCGGGGACCCGGTGCTGGTGGCCGCGCTGACCCCGACCGCGCGCAAGGCCACGCAGGACAACGCGCTGGCCCAGAACATCACCACGCTGCACAACCGCATCAACGAGCTGGGCGTGGCCGAGCCGGTGATCCAGCAGCAGGGCGCCGATCGCGTGGTGGTGGAGCTGCCCGGCGTGCAGGACACCGCGCGCGCCAAGGACATCATCGGCCGCACCGCCACGCTGGAGTCGCGCCTGGTCGACGTCTCCCCCGAGGGGCAGGCCGCCACGATGGGCGGCGTGCCGGCTCCGTTCGGCTCCGAGCGCTTCACGGTCGGGCGAGGCGCGCCGGTCGTGCTGAAGAAGGACGTGATCTTCTCGGGCCAGCAGCTGCAGGGCGCGCAGGCCACCTTCGACGAGCGCCAGCAGCCGGCAGTTTCGATCGAGCTGAACGAATCGGCCGGCCGCTTCATGCGCAAGGTCACGCGCGAAAACCTGAAGAAGCCGATGGCGGTGGTGCTGTTCGAGAAGGGCCGCGGCGAGGTGCTGACGGTGGCCACCATCCAGTCGGAGTTCGGGTCGCGCTTCCAGATCACCGGGCTGGGCACCACGCAGACCGCCAACGACCTGGCGCTGCTGCTGCGGGCCGGCGCGCTGGCGGCCCCGATGCAGATCATCGAGGAGCGCCTGATCGGCCCGAGCCTGGGCGCCGAGAACATCGCGGCCGGCTTCCGCTCCACCCTGTGGGGCTTCGCCGCCATTTCGGTCTTCATGTGCCTGTATTACGCGGTGTTCGGCGTCGTCTCGGTGCTGGGGCTGGCGATCAACCTGATGCTGCTGGTGGCGCTGCTGTCGCTGCTGCAGGCCACCCTGACGCTGCCGGGCATCGCCGCCATCGCGTTCACGCTCGGCATGGCGATCGACGCCAACGTGCTGATCAACGAGCGGATTCGCGAGGAGCTGCGCAAGGGCGCGGTCCCGCAGCAGGCGATCGCGCACGGCTACGAGCGGGCCTTCGCCACCATCGTCGACTCGAACGTCACGACGCTGATCGCGGGCATTTTCCTGTTCCTGCTCGGCTCGGGCCCGGTGCGCGGCTTCGCGGTCGTGCACTGCCTGGGCATCATGACCTCGATCTTCTCGGCGGTGTTCGTCTCGCGCGGGATCGTCAACCTGCTGTACGGCTCGCGCAAGCGCCTGCAGTCGCTCCCGATCGGCCAGGTGTGGCGGCCGGCCCCGGCGGGCGCCAAGGGCTGAGGCCGCCTCCGACCCCTGCGAACACAGAGAACGGGAACCGACGATGGAATTCTTCCGGATCCGCAGAACGATTCCGTTCATGCGGTATTCGCTGTACTTCAACGCGGCCTCGGCCATCACGTTCCTGATCGCGGTCGGCTTCCTGGCCGTGCGGGGGCTGAACCTCTCGATCGAGTTCACCGGCGGCACCGTGATGGAGGCGTCGTACCGGGCGCCGGCCGACCTGGAGAGCATCCGCGCCACGATTCAGCGGCTGAACTGGGGCGACGTCCAGGTGCAAAGCTTCGGCACCGCCTCCGACGTGCTGATCCGGCTGCCGGCGCGCCCCGGCTTCTCGTCCGGCCAGCAGGCCGAGATCGTGATGAGCGCGCTCACGGCGGAGCGCTCCCCCGGCGAGGCTTCCGAATGCGCGGGCCTGCACGCGGCCTATGCCGAATTCGTCAAGCGCCCGGCGGCCGATCGCACCACCGAGGCCGCCTCGGCGCTGCTGGCGCGCCAGAAGGAGCTTGCGGGCCGCTGCACCGAGCTGCGGCGCGTGGAGTACGTCGGGCCCCAGGTCGGCTCCGAGCTCGCGTACGACGGCGCGCTGGCGCTGTTTTGCGTGTGCCTGGGCATCATGGCGTACCTGGCGCTGCGCTTCGAGTGGAAGTTCTCGGTGGCGGCCATCGTCGCCAACCTGCACGACGTGGTGCTGGTGATCGGGATGTTCTCGATCTTCCACTGGGAATTCTCGCTGCCGGTGCTGGCGGCGGTGCTGGCGGTGCTGGGCTACTCGGTCAACGAGTCGGTGATCATCTTCGACCGGGTGCGCGAGCACTTCCGCACGATGCGCAAGGCGACCGCTACCGAGGTGATCGACTCGGCCATCACGGCGACCATCTCGCGCACGATCATCACGCACGGCTGCACGCTGATGATGACGGTCACGATGCTGCTGTTCGGGGGACCGGCCCTGCACTACTTCGCGCTGGCCCTGACGCTGGGCATCTGCTTCGGCGTGTACTCCTCGGTGTTCGTGGCGGCCGCCATCGCGCGCTACCTGGGCGTGAAGCGCGAGGACCTGGTCAAGCCCGTCAAGAAGGACGAGTCGCAGCAGGTGATGCCGTGACGGCCAGAGGCGGCGGGGCTTCGTAACACTTCCGCACGTTCTGCCGCGCAGGCTCCCAGGCCGCGCGGTCAGGGCGCGACCTTGGTCTCCGTCTCGTAGTTGAACTTCAGGCGCTCCTGCATGTGTTGCTGTGCATCGACGAAGTTCGTCATCGAGACGAGTATGGCGTGGGTATAGACGAACTTCGCGGTCGGCTGGCCGCCGGAGAACGCCGTGATCGTCATGGTGTGGCTGACCGTTGCCCGGGTCAGCGCCTCCCCGAGCAGCCTCGAAGTGCCGTCGATGAACTTGGTGACCTCCACATTGCCCGTTTTGCCCGGACCCGTCGTCTTGCGCGGTGTCGAGGGTAGAGCGGGCGGCGCGACCTGGGCGACCGCCTCCCCTACGACGCTGGTGGCGGGGAAGCTGATCCCGCCGAAAGCGACCGTGAAGCGCGGTTGGGCAACGGCCGGTTTGAGCGTTATCGCGGGCACAACCGGTGTCTGTACCGTGGACGGCGCCTTGAGTTGAGCCTCCGAGTCGACGGCCGCAAGCGAGGCTGCGAGCATCACGGCGGCCATTGCGGCCAACATCTTTTTCATCGTTGTCCTCCTGCATCCGGTCGGTCAATGCAGCACGATCATCTTCTCCGCTTCGAACTCGAACGTCAGCGTCTCCTCCGTCTTGCCCGTGGTCATCGCCTTTAGATGAACGTTGGAGTAGGAGAGCTGCTCGATCGCCTTGCCGTTGTGGAACGCCGTGATCGTCAACAAGGAGTTCGCCGGCGTCCGATTCAGGAGCTGTCTCAGCATGGCCGAGGAGGCGTCCGGGGTCCGGGTGATGTACAGGGACCTCGGTTTGCGCGGCGGCGCCGGCCTGCCCGGCGGCGAGGCCGGCGGCAGCGGACTCGTCTGCACGCCGCTCGCCGGGAAGCTTCCGGCGCCGGGGGGAAACGAGTAATCCACCATGAAAGGATACTGGACCGGGACCGGCTTGAGCGTGGTCGAGGGCAGCACCGGCATCTTTACGGTCGGCGCCGGCTGCACCTGGGCATCGGATCCGACGGCAGCGAGCAGGGCCGCCATCGCGGCCACCGTGCAACTCAACATCGTTCTCATCGCTCTTCTCCCTTCTGCGTTCAAAGTTTGACCATCCTGACCGCGGTGTAGGTGAACCTCAGGTGCTCCTGGGGTGGATCCTGGCCCGACAGGGTCATCGATGTCAGCGTCGCGCCGGTATAGACAAGTTGCTCGACCGCTTTGCCGGCCTTGTACGCGGTGATCGTCAGGGAGCCGGGCTGCGGTCGATTCATCAACGGCCTGAGTTGCGACGAAGTGCCGTCCAGACTCCGGTTGATGTCCACGTACGATGCCCGGGCCGCGCCCGCCTGGGGCAGCGGCGATTGCGTCGTTCCGGTCGACCAGCTGGTCGCGGGAAAGCTGACCGGATTCGCACCCGGCACCGAGAACTCAACGACGAACGGCGCCTGCGTCAACAGTCTGGGCGTGACCAGGGTCGAAAGCACCATCGGTTCCTTGACGGTGGGCGCCGTCTGCACCTGGGCGCGCGGCCCGGCAATGAACGAAGCCAGGATGACGGCAACGGTGCCGGCGATTAAGTTCTTCACGCAAGCCCCCCTTTCAACGATGGTGTATCCCGATGGTGGTCTCGCGCGCCGCCAGCCGCCCGGACGCCAGCTCCTGGCTGCTGACCGCGTCGAGCGCGAACCCGGTGCCGCCGTCCATCGTGGCCTTCACGATGTTGCGTGTTCCCGGAACGGGTGTCGACGCCGCCGCCGGACAGGATGGAATGGCCACGCCGTTGCCGACCGCCGGTGCCGTGTCCTCCGCCTTCACGATGTTGCGCGTGGCCGCGACCAGCTCCGGCGACGAGCACGGCTCGAGCACCAGCCGCAGCGCCTCGTCGCCGGCCGGATCGGTCAGCAGGTACGGGCCGAGCTTGGCCAGTTGACCGGCCGCGAGCGTCAGCGTTTCGATCGGAATGACCTCGCTCGACGGGTTGACGTTGAACACCCGCACCCGCCCGGGCAGCGAGGGGCGGTAGTAGACGACGAACCGCTCGCCCGACCGGAAAACATAAGTGGCCGGATCGACCGTGGTTTCGCTGCCGTCCGATCCCAGCACGTGCACCTCGAACGCGATCCCTGCGTACAACCCGGGTGCGGCGGCGGCCATGGGCGCCGACATCTGCGGCGAACCCGGAATCGGGTTGGGGAAGGCCGGGGGCATGATGGCGCCCGGGGCGGCCTGGGGATAGGCACCGGCGCTGGCCGCTGACGCGGCGGGCGGTGCCACCCAGGGCGTCACGGCCGGCCCGCCCCCGGTCGGCGCCGCGCTGCTGCTGAACCAGTTCACGATGCTCTGGCCCAGGCTGCTGGCCACGTTGGTGGCCACCGATTTGGCCACCAGCGCCAGCGCGGCCGCAAACACGAAGCGCGGCGAGGCCCCGTTGGGGTTGGACGGGTCGATCAACCCCGCCTGGGCCGGCATCGGTGGCGGCGTCAACGGCACCGGTTGCGCCATGGGCGGCACCTGCTGCGGCGTCTGCGCCGATGCGGCCGCCACCAACATCGAAGCCAGCAGTGCCGCCCACCCGGCCGATGCGCGGCGGCGGGGCACCGCTCGGAATGTCGCCTGGTTCATGTCCGCTTCCTTGTCAATACACTTCGAAGTCGTAGTCGAGGTTTTCGCGCCGCACGGTCGGATTCTGGGCTCCCTTCGTCAGCCGGCGCACTTCGTCGATCACATAGGCCTGCAGCTCCGAGACGGTGACGACGCCGTCGCCATCGCGATCGGCCCGCCCGCCGGCCAGCGCCTGCAGCACCGCGTAGGTGAAGACTCCGTTGCTCCACTGTTCGCCCTCCAGGCTGTACTCATTGCCGCTCGAGCTGGAAATGACAACCGCCCCGGTGCCGCGCCGCAGGTCGGCGAACAGTTCCTGCTGCAAGGCCAGCGCCTCGATCGGCTCGGACGACGCGGTGGACGCCGAGGCCGGGCCGGCCAGCGAGACGATGTTGCGGGCGGCCTTGTACTCGCGCATCGTCACCCGCGTACCGTCCGCGGCACTGGCCACCGTGCGCACCTCGTCCTTGTCGATCTCCCCCGAAAAGCAGGTGTCGACCAGCAGCACCTTGCGCATCGGGGCGATGCCGTCCAGCAGGTCCTCGAAGTCCTCGAAAGGCAGCCCGGCCGCGGACGGAGCGTCGGCGTCGATGTCCCAGGTGCCGTAGAAGTAGTTCTGGCTGTCGTCGGTGAGCCCGTGCCCGGCCGCGAACACCACGGCCAGGTCCTGCCGCTGCGCCTGCGCCAGCCACTGCTTGGCCGCCCGGATGGCGGTGCGGGTGGCCGTCTGGTCGGTGATCTGCAGCACGTGCACGGTGCGCGGCCGGCCCGGCCGTGCGCCGAGCTGGCGAAACGCCTGGGACAGGTCGGCCGCGTCCTTGGCGGCGAATCGAAGCGCGTAGCGCGGATTGCGGTACTGGCTCACGCCGATCGCGACCACCCAGACCTCCCCCGGCCCCCGATCCAGGCTCGACGTGGTGTACAGCGTCTGCCGCAGCGACTCGGCGCCCTTGCGATTCAGTACGGAGACCTGGATCTTGTTGCGCCCGGCCACCAGGGGAACGTCCAGGTCCGTCTCGACCAGGCGCACATCGCCGGCGACCGGCAAGCCGGCCGAGCCGTGCACCGGCACGTCGTTGACATAAAGATGGATGCGGTCCAGCGCCACCTGCTCGTCGCTCGCGCGAACCCGCACCGAAATGTCCGCGGCGCCGGTCGTGACCGGCAGCTCGCGCGTGAGCAGCTCGATTTTCGGCAGGTGCAGCGTTTCTCCCAGGGCACTTTCGGAAAAGCCCATCTTCTTCAGCCGCTTCTCGTAGGCGCGCCGATAGCCGAGCACCAGCGCCTCGGACGCGATGCCGAGACGCTCGATCACGCGGTCCGGACGATTGAAGCGAAGATCGAACTGCTCGAACGGATACACCTGGTCGTTCAGCCGGAACGCCACGCCGCGCAGCTGATTGCGCGAGATCCGGTAGTACTGTTCCGGCGTCACGTCGACGAAGTCCTGGCGTCCGACCGAGTACAGCGCGACCTGCTCGCGCCGCTGCGCGATCGACCAGACCCGCAGCGAGCCGTCACGGCCGCCGCTGAGCAGGCGGCGCCCGTCCGCGCAGAACGCGAGGGCCGTCACCGCGCTGGTGTGCCCGGAAAGCTCGGCGTACTGCGCCCCGGTCGCCGGATCGAACAGGCGAATCGTCTGACCGAACGCGCGCGCCGCCAGGTGCCCATCCGGGCTGTAGGCGACCGCCAGCGATTGCGCGATCTCCAGCTGTCCCAACAGCGCCATGGGGTCGAACGGCTCCGTGGCCGCCGCGCCGCCGGCGTTCGCGGGCGCCGGCGGCGGACCGAACTGGTGACCGCTCGCCATGTCCCAGAGGCGGTATCCGTACGAACCCGAGGCGATCAGCGTGCGTCCGTCGGCACTGAATGCGAGCGCGGTGGCACCGTTGCGCTGCGGGTTCATCGACTGGAACAGGTCGTGCGGATTCACGGGCGCCGCAGTTGCGCCCGCCGGACCGGACCGGGCGCCACCGCCGCCGAAAAAAGCGCCGAGCCCTGCACCTGCTCCCGGCATGCCCGGCGCGCCCGGGGTGCCAGCGGCCGGCGGGGCCAGCCGCCCGACCAATCGGCCCGCGGACAGATCCCACACCGCCAGTTCGTTGGCCCGGCCGATCGCTGCCATCGCGCCATCGGCGCGCACCGCAAGGGCATGGATGCGATCGGGCGACATCATCAACTCGGCCTGGCTCGCGGCCCCCTGGGACGGTCCCGGCGGCTGCGCTGGCGGCGTGGCGGTTGTCCCCCCAGTGGCTGCAAACGGTACCGGCGGCGCCGGCGGCGCCGGGGGCAACGTCAGGCGCTGCAGCGGGGCTCCGCTTGCGCCGTCCCACACCGCAAGCTCGTCCTTGACGACGCTGACCAGGCGGCGCCCATCGGCGCTGAACCGCACCAGCACATCGACAAACGCGTGCTGCCCGCTGGCGCCTCGCAGCGTGCGCGCCGGGCCCGGTCCGGCCAGGTCCGCCAGCAACACGGAGCCGTCCGCGCAGCCGATCGCAACGATCGGTCCCGATGGGCTGGCCGAAACCGAGCGCGCGCTGGCGGCGTCGGGACAGGCGATCGTGGCGGAGAGCTGGCCGGTTGCCAGGTCCCAGATCTTCACTCCGGCCGGTCCGGCCGCGGTGGCCGCGCCGCGGCCCCCGGCGACCGGCGACAGATCGGCGACCTCGCTCGCACCCGAGGCAATCGGCGACTCCCGGCCGCTCGCCAGGTCGCGCAGCACCGGCGCTCCCCCTGCGGCCCGTCCCACCACGAGGCTGCGGCCGTCGGCGGAAAAACGCACCACCGTGGCCTGCAAGGCCACGAGCGGCGTGTGCTCCGGCATGCGCCACAGACGGGCCACATCATCGATCGAGGCCCATGCCAGCGCGTGTCCGTCGGGGCTGAAGGCGAGCGTGGTGGTCGACCACGGCCGCGCGGCCGCGCCGGTTGCGAGCGTGGCGGACAGCGTGCCGCGCGCCGCGTCGTACAGCTGAAGCGTCCCGTCTCCGACCTCCACCACCGCGACGCTGCCGTCCGGACTCAGCGCCATGCGGCCATCGAAGCCGCTGCGACGCTGGACGGGGAAGCGTCTCTTCGAATTGCGCGCGGCCAGGCTCCAAACCTGCACCTCGAAGCCGATGATCGGACCGGCCTGCGCGGCGGGCCGCGCCACGGCCGAGGCCTTCACCAGCAGCGTCGCGCCGTCATCGCTGAGCGCGAGAACCTGCAGGTCCTTGCCGCCCGGCAACGGCCAGAGGACCTTCCCCGTCGATGCATCGACCACGGCCGGTCCCGCCTCCAGCTGAACGACGGCGACGCGGCCGTCGGAGGTCATCGCCAGGGGTGTGCTGCTGCCGCCATCCAGACGCGCGATCTCGGCACCCGAGGCGGTATCGATGACCCGGGTCGACTCGGCGTAGCCGACCAGCATGCGGGTCGCGTCGGCATTGAACCCGAGCGCCCGCGCCGGTGCCGGACTCGCGCTCGGGATCGTGCGGGTTTCCTGGCCGGCCGCCACATCCCACAGCTTGACGGTCTCGTCGTAGCTGGCCGAAAGCACGTGGCGGCCATCGGAACTGACCGCCAGTGCGGCCAGGGGCTCGGTGTGCCCGGTGCCAACCACCACCTGGACGGTGTTGGACGGCGCCGCCGCAGGCTGATTCGACGGCGCCGCCCGCCCCATCATGCGGGCGAGCATCTGCTCGACCTGCTGGCGGTCGACGGCCGGCGGCGGGTTCGCTCGCGGCGGAGGTACGCCCGATCCGCAACCGGCCGCGCCACCGGCGACGATCAGTGTCGCGAGGGCGGTGCGCACCCGCTCTGCCGGTCGGAACTCCCCCATTCGCGACCCGTCCCCACTATCAAGCCGGGATCATGCCCGCCGACCGGTACCACGGCAAGCGCCGGCCGGCGAGCGCCCGGCAGCGGCTTCTTCAGTCCTGCAGTTCCTGGCGCAGCCACGCACGCGCTAGGGGCGCCTTGGCGATGAGATCGTCGAGATCGCGCACGTAAGCCAGCTCGACCAGCCGCCGCAGCGGCGCCGGCGGCAGATCACGGTCCGTGTAGCGCTCGCCGAAGTGGAAGCGCTCCGGGCAGTAACGCATGCGCAGGGCCTCGACCAGGGGCGCGATCAGGAAGGCCTGGTACGCCCAACGCGCATCCAGCGGCCGCCCGCGGCGCGCCTCCTTCTCGGCGAAGCCGCCGAACAGCGCCTCGCGCGCGACCAGCTGGCCGCGGCGCTGCCGCAGGCGCGCCTCATGCGCCGGCCGGTCGAGCGGGCGGGCACGCGCCACGCCGATCCGATCGAACAGCACGACCGGTTCGCCATGCTGCTCGCGTGCGTCGAACCGATCCGCGGGCGAGCCGCGCTCCATCAGCACCGCATCGACCAGAAGCGTCTCGGGCGCATCGCGCAGCTGGTAGAAGCGCTGCCGGTGCCCGTGCCAGGCCGGTTCCGGAACGACCCACAGCGTGCCAATCGCGCCAACCTGCTGCAGCGCCGCCTCGATCGCCTCGAACACCTCGGCCGCACAGCCATCGGCCACGTCCGCGAACAGATCGATGTCGGATGCCTCGTCCGCGGATCCGGTTGCATCGGACCCGCCCAGCCACGCGGCATTGACCCGCGACGAGGCTTCCAGGGCCTGCCGCAGCGTGTCGACGAGTTGCGCTCGGGCGATCAAGCCCCGCTATTTCACGAAAATCACGAGGATTCGAATGGTGTCCTTGCCGATGTTCTTGATGGCGTAAGCCCTCGGCTCCGAGATGATCCTGGTATCGCCGGCCTTCCACTGCGTGACCTCCTTGGTCCCGTCGGCATAAATGCGCTCGATCGTGCCGTCGGTCAAGGCGTGTGCCACGCGCATCGGGCGCTTCTGGCTCGGCGAGCCCTGCCCGGGTTGATAGGTCACTTCGGCCACGCGAACCTTGTCGTTCTGCGCGATTTCCTTGAGCGTGCCCTCGCCCGCCGCCTTCTTGTCCTGCGCCAACGCCGGGTTCGCGATCAGCGCAGTCACTGCCAACGCCGCGCAGAGCGACGTCGCCAGCTGTCCGATTGAGTTCGTCATGCTCCCCTCCGATGTCCGCCTTGAGTGGCGGGTCGCGCCACTCTACGCCCCGCCCGGCCGCCTGTCTGCCTCAACAGCGCAGGGCCAGGTCCTCGGCCAGCCCGACATAGGTCGCCGGGGTGAGTGCCAGCAGCTCGCGCCGGGCCGCCTCGGGAATCGGCAGCGCCTGGATGAAAGCGTGCAGCGTTTCGCGCGTGACCGCACGTCCGCGCGTCAGTTCCTTCAGCCTCTCGTAAGGCTGCTCGATGCCGTAGCGCCGCATCACCGTCTGCACCGCCTCGGCCAGCACCTCCCAGCTCGCGTCCAGGTCGGCGGCGAGCGCCTGCGGGTCAACCTCGATGCGCCCCAGCCCGCGCAGGCACGATTCGTAGCCGAGCAGGCAATGCCCGAATGCAACGCCCAGGTTGCGCAGCACGGTCGAATCGCTCAGGTCGCGCTGCCAGCGCGACACCGGCAGCTTCTCCGCCAGGTGGCGCAGCAGCGCGTTGGCCAGCCCCAGGTTGCCCTCGGAATTCTCGAAATCGATCGGGTTCACCTTGTGGGGCATCGTCGACGATCCGACCTCGCCTTCGACCGGCTTCTGCCGGAAATAGCCGAGCGCGACGTAGCCCCACACGTCGCGGTCGAGTCCCAGCAGCACCGAGTTGGCGCGGGCCAGCGCGTCGAACAGCCCGGCCATCCAGTCGTGCGGTTCGATCTGCGTGGTGTGCGAGCTCCAGTTCAGCCCGAGCGAGTCGACCACTCCGGCGGCGACCCGCTCCCAGTCGACCTCGGGACAGGCGACCCGGTGCGCATTGAAATTCCCGACCGCGCCGTTCAGCTTGCCCTTGGGCGGAATCGACTCGATCACGCCGATGCAGGTGGCCAGGCGCACCGCGAAGTTGGCGAACTCCTTGCCCACCGTGGTCGGACTGGCCGCCTGCCCGTGCGTGCGCGCGAGCATCGGCTGCGCCGCATGCCGGTGCGCCAGGTCGCGCAGGCGCGCGTGCAGCGCGCGCAGGCGCCGTACCAGCGCGGAGCGCCCCTCGCGCAGCATCAGTGCGTGCGCGCAGTTGTTGACGTCCTCCGAGGTGCAGGCAAAGTGGATGAACTCGGATGCGCGGCGCAGCTCCGGCAGGTCGGCCGCGCGCTCCTTGATCCAGTACTCGACGGCCTTCACGTCGTGATTGATTTGCGCTTCGATCTGCTTGATGCGTTCGCAGTCGGCCACGCTGAAGTCCTGCGCGAGTCGGCGCGCGGCCGCCACCGCCGCCGCCGGCAGCGCCGGCAGCTCCGGCATGCCGAGCGCGGTCAGCGCCAGCAGCCATTCGATCTCCACGCGCACGCGGGCGCGCATGAAGGCGTATTCCGAAAATATCGCCCGCAGCTCCTTGGTGGTGCGGGCGTAGCGACCGTCCAGCGGGGAAACGGCGGTCGTTTCCGAAAGCGGCAGATTCGTTTCGGGTGGCACGGGCGGCTGCAAGTTTAGCATCGGCCCCGCTGGATGCTTTGCACGATATACTGCCGCGGGTTCAAAGCTTCGAATCCCACCCCTCCGCCGCCCGTGTCGTTCCGGGACCTGCCGCCGTGTTCAAGAATTTCAGACTGATCGCTTCCCCCACCAGCGCGTACGCGCGCAAGGTGCGGATCGTGATGGCCGAAAAGCGCATCGAGTGCGAACTTGAGATGACGGACGTGTGGTCGCCGGACTCGCGCATCCAGGAGCTCAATCCGCTGGGCAAGGTTCCGTGCCTGATCATGGAAGACGGCGGCGCGGTGTTCGATTCGCGCACCATCGTCGAATACCTGGATACGCTGACCCCGGTGAGCCACCTGATACCGGGCCATGGGCGGGAGCGGGTCGAGGTGCGCACCTGGGAGGCGCTGGCCGACGGGCTGCTGGATGCGGCGGTGCTGGTTCGCCTGGAAAACACGCAGCGCCTGCCGCAACAGCAATCCGCGCCCTGGGTCGAGCGGCAGATGTCCAAGGTGCGGGCCGCGCTGAAATCGGCCTCCACCGGCCTGGGCGAAAAGCCGTGGTGCAACGGGCAGTCTTACACGCTGGCCGACATCGCGCTCGGTTGCGCGCTGGGCTGGCTCGACTTCCGCTTCCCGACGCTCGACTGGCGCACGCGCCATCCGAACCTGGGGCGCCATTACGAGAAGCTGTCGGCCCGGCAAAGCTTCATCGAGACGGCGCCGCCGGCCGCCTGAGCGGCGTTACTCCGCAGCTTCCGGCGGCGCGATCCAGTGGCCGCTGCGGCCGCCGCGCTTTTCGAGCAGGCCGACCGACTCGATCCGCATCGCGCGGTCCACCGCCTTGCACATGTCGTACACGGTCGCAAGTCCGATCTGCACCGCCACCAGCGCCTCCATCTCGACGCCGGTGCGCCCGAAGCTTTCCACCTGCGCGGTGCACACCACCGCGCGCAGCACCCGGTCCACGCGCAGCTCCACATCGACCGCCGTGATCGCCAGCGGATGGCACAGCGGGATCAGCTCCGAGGTGCGCTTGGCCGCCTGGATCGCGGCCACCCGCGCAACGCCCAGCACGTCGCCCTTTTTCGCATTGCCCTGCTCGACCGCCTGCAGGGCCGCCTCCGACATCCGGATCCGGCCCTCGGCCCGCGCGACCCGGTGGGTCTCGGCCTTGTCGCCGACGTCGACCATGCGGGCCTGCCCCTGCGCGTCCAGGTGGGTGAGGCGGGTCATCGCCGCCGGGCCCCCGGCCCAGGCCTTTGCACGAGGTTGCACACGGTTTCAGGTTCCAAGGGCGATTCCGGTCCATGGGCCGGGAACGATCCGGCCGCGCGGATATCATACAAAGCGATTCCCCCCCGCCGGCCGGTCCCCGTGCAAAACTTTCCCGTCCATCGCCGTTCCCGCACCTTCGCTCGATTCTCCCGTGCCCTGGCATTGATCCTGGCGCTGGCGCTCGGACTGCGCCCGCCGGCGGTGGCGCAGGAGCTGCCGACGCTGGGTGAAGCCGGGGCCGAGGACCTGACGCCCTACCAGGAGCGGCAGCTGGGCGAACAGATCATGGTGGAGGTGCGCAAGGATCCGGATTACATGACCGACCCGGACAGCACCGAATACCTGAACCGGCTGGGCTACGAGCTGGTGGCGGCCAGCCAGGCGCGCCACATCGATTTCGAATTCTTCCTGGTGCGCGATCCGATGATCAACGCCTTCGCGATGCCCGGGGGCTTCATCGGCGTGCACAGCGGCACCATCCTGCTGGCCCAGGGCGAAGGCGAGCTCGCCTCGGTGATGGCGCACGAGATCGGGCACGTCCAGCAGCGCCACATCGCCCGCATGATCGCCAAGCAGAAGGAAGCGATGGCGATAACGATCGGCTCGCTGCTGCTGGCGCTGCTCGCGTCGCGCGCCGGCGGGGACGCGGCGCAGGCCGCCTTCGCGGTCGGGCAAGGCGCGGCGATCCAGAGGCAGCTGAGCTTCTCGCGCGACAACGAGCGCGAGGCCGACCGGGTCGGGTTCGACATCCTGACCACGGCGGGGTTCGATCCGCGCCAGATGGCGGCCTTCTTCACCCGGATGCAGCAGGGCACCCGCATCTACGAGAGCGTGGCGCCGGCCTACCTGCGGACCCACCCGCTGACGGTCGAGCGGATCTCCGACATCCAGGACCGCATCCGGGACGTGCGCGTGCGCCAGCGCCCCGACAGCCTGGACTTCCTGCTGGTGCGGGCGCGGCTGCGGCTGCTGCAGGACAACACCACCGCCGGCGCCAGCGACACGCGCACCTACTTCCTGGACCAGTTGCAGCACCACACGGCGGCCAGCGAGGTGGCCGCCTACTACGGGCTGGCGCTGGCCCAGTTGAGGTTGAAGCAGGACCGCGACGCGCTCGATTCGGCGCTGGCCGCGCGGCGGGCAACCCAGAGCCCCTCGGCGATCCTGGACAAGCTGGTGAGCGAAACGAGCTTCCAGGCCGCCCGCGACGACGGCGAGCGCGATGCGGCGCTGAACCTGGCGCGCGAGGCCACCACGCACTTTCCGCTGTCGCGCCTGACCGCGATCGAATACGCAAGCCTGCTGCAGCGCATGGGGCGGCATCGGCAGGCGATCGATTACCTGCGCGACCAGCTGGCGCTGACGCATTCGGATCCGCAGTATTTCCAGATGCTGGCCAGCAGCCACGCCGCCTTGCAGCAGAAGACGCTGGAGCACCAGGCCACCGCGGAAATGTACCTGCTGCAGGGCGCAGTTCCGCTGGCGGTCGAACAGCTCAAGCTCGCCCGCAGCGCGGCCGACGCGGACTTCTACACGATGTCCGAGGTCGACGCGCGCCTGCGCCAGCTGAGCGGACAGATCAAGGAGCAGCGGAAAGACTCGGGCAAGAACTCCGACGAGGGCAAGGACAAGAAATCGAAGTGGCGCGGCCTGGCTCAGTGAGGAACGCCCGCACCCTGCCGGCGGACCGGAAGCTCAGGCGCCGCGCTCGAAGAACTCGAAGATCCGCTGCGGAACGAACCTCAAGTCGCCCGGCCACGGGCCCTGGACGAAAGCGGCGTGACCGCCCTGCGCCGGCTGCTCCAGCAGCACGCTGGGCGAAGCCTCCTGCGGCGACGGCAGGCTCGCGGCCGGAACGAACGGGTCGTTGCGCGCGTTCAGTGCCAGCAGCGGCACCGCGACCGAGCGCAGCCACGGCTTGGCGGACGCCTGCTGCCAGTAGTGCATCACATCGCGAAAGCCGTGCAGCGGAGCGGTGAAGGCGTCGTCGAACTCGTAAAGATCGCCGCTGGCGGCGATGCGCCGGATGTCGACCCGTTGCGGAAACGCGCGCTCGAAGTCGAGCGCCTTGCGCCGCATCGAGCGCAGGAAATGGCGCCCGTACAGCGCGCGGTTGAAGCCGCGCGCCAGGCTCATGCCGCCGGCCACCAGGTCGAACGGGACGCTGACCACCGCGGCCGCCTGCAGCAGGTGCGCGTCCTCGCGGCGCTCGCCGAGCCACTTGGCCAGCACGTTGCCGCCCAGCGAAACGCCGACCGCGTGCAGGCGGGCGGCCGGCCAGCGCGCGCGCACGCACCGCAGGATCCAGTCGGCCTCATCCGAGTCGCCGCTGTGGTAGGCACGCGGCCGCCGGTTGGCCAGCCCGCCGCAGCCGCGAAAGTGAACCACCAGGGCGCGCCAGCCGCGCGCCGCGGCCTCGCTCATCAGCGCGCGCGCGTAGTGGCTGCTGGAGGATCCCTCCAGCCCGTGGAACAGCACCAGCACCGGTGCCGTCGCGGACTGCGGTTCCGGCTGGGCGAAATCGACCCCGATGCAGTCGCCGTCGGGGCACGGCCAGACCTCGCGCCGGTACGACACGGCGGGGCACGCGGCGGCGAGCGCCGCCAGGATCGTCTGCGCGTGTCCGCCCGGGGCCCAGCGCGGCGCCCGGTACTGCCCGCAGATCAACCGCCGGTCGGTGCTCAGTGGACCGGGCCGTGCGGCGATTCGACGTCGGCCGCGTGGCCCTGCGGGGCCGGAGCGGCATGGTGCAGCACCATTTTCCAGCCCGCGGGCGTCTTGGCGAACGCGTTGGTGGCGATCACGTGCACCAGCTGGCGGCTGCCCGACTGCATCACGACCACTTCCTCGATCACGTTGGTGACGGCGACCGTGGGCGATTCGAAGCACTTGCGCGAAGTGGTGCGGATCTGCACCGGTCCGTTCGACAGCAAGCCGGCCAGCGAGGAGCGCACCGCCGGATAACCCACCAGCCGGGCCCCGCCCGGATGCACGCACACCACATCGTCGTCATCGAGCCAGGCGTCGCTCACCGCCTCGATATCGGCCGATTCGAGCGCTTCGTAGAAGGCCTGCTCGCATTCTTCGGGCGAGGCGAACAGCAATGGCTTGGTCAATCGTGACATGACGGAGAACATCTAATGTGAACCTTTGACCGACTGGCCGGCCTTGAGCCGATAGCGCGTGCCGCAGTACGGGCACATGGCCTCGCCCTGCGGTCCCAGCTCCAGGAACACGCGCGGATGGTGATTCCACACCGGCATCGACGGGTTGGGACAGAACGCCGGCAGGTTGTCGGCCGACAGCTCGACCACCGGGCTGAGGATCCTGCTCATACGGTCGTCAGCCATTCGCGATAGCGGGCGGCGCGGCCGTTGACCGCATCGAAGAAGGCGGTCTGGATCTTCTCGGTCACCGGTCCGCGGCGCCCGGCGCCGATCACGCGGCCATCCAGTTCGCGGATCGGCGTGATTTCGGCCGCCGTGCCGGAGAAGAATGCTTCGTCGGCGAGGTACACGTCGTCGCGCGTCATCGGCTTGGCCTGCACCTGAAAGCCCATGTCGCGCGCCAGCTCGATCACCGTGCGCCGCGTGATGCCCGACAGGCCCGACACCAGCTCCGGCTCGTACAACTGACCGTCGCGGACGATGAACAGGTTCTCGCCCGCGCCCTCGGCCACGAAACCCTGCGTGTCCAGCAGCAGCGCCTCGTCGTAGCCATCGCGCGTGGCCTCCAGGTTGGCCAGGATCGAATTCACGTAGTGGCCGGCGGTCTTGGAGCGGACCATCGAGACGTTGATGTGGTGGCGCGCGTACGAGGACGTCTTTACCCGGATCCCCTTTTGCAGCGCCTCCTCGCCCAGATAGGTCCCCCACGACCAGGCGGCGATCGCCACGTGCACGTTGGCCCCGACCGGGCTGATGCCCATCTTCTCGGAACCGTAGAAGACGATCGGGCGCAGGTAGCACTGGTCCAGCTTGTTGGCCCGCACCACCTGCCGCTGCGCCTCGATCAGCTGCTCGGGCGAGTAGGGAATCTTCATCATGAAGATGCGCGCCGAGTCGAACAGACGCTCGGTGTGCTCGCGCACCCGGAATATCGCCGTGCCCGCGGCCGCCTTGTAGGCGCGCACGCCCTCGAACACCGCCAGCCCGTAATGCAGCGAATGGGTCAGCACGTGCGTCGTGGCGTCGCGCCAGGGCACCATCTTGCCGTCGTACCAGATCCAGCCGTCCCGATCGGACATCGACATGTCGAGCATCTCCCTCGAGCGTTTGGTCGATTCTATCCCGCTCGCGCTCGCCCCTAAAATCGCGGTCTGCCAGCATGTTCGAATCCGACCGACTCACGGCCCTGTTCGGGCGAGCGCCCGCGCTGGCGCGCCTGCGCCGCGCGGCGTTCGCGCACGGGATGCGCGCTTTCGGCCCGGCCGTGATCGCCACCGGAGCCTGGGCCATGGTCACGGCCGTCGCCACGGTCCACGCCGGGCTGAGCCCGGGGCAGGCGCTCGCGATGAGCGGCCTCGTGTACGCCGGCAGCGCCCAGCTCGCCTCGCTGCCGCTGATCACGGCCGGCGCCCCGACCTGGCTGATCCTGATGACCGCCACCATCGTGAACCTGCGCTTCGTGATCTTCTCGGCCGGGCTGCAGCCCTGGTTCCGGCACCTGGGCCTGGCGCAACGGCTGCTGCTGGGATACCTGACGGGGGACGTGGGCTACCTGCTGTTCATACGCCGCTTGGGCGGCGCGCAACCGGCCGCTGCCAACACCGAACGGATCTGGTTCTTCGCCGGCCTTTCGATCGCCAACTGGTTCACCTGGCAGGCGCTGTCGGTGGTCGGCGTGCTGCTGGCGAACCGGATCCCGACCGCCTGGGGCATGGAGTTCGTCGGCGTGCTGGCCCTGATCACGCTGGTGATGCCCTCGCTCACCGATGCGCCCGCGATCGTCGGCGTGCTGACTGCCTCCGTGGTGGCCGTGTGGGGGAACGGGCTGCCGCTGAAGCTGTCGGTGCTGGCGGCGGTGGTGGCGGGCGTGGCGGCCGCCGTCGCCACGGAGATGGCGCGCGAGCGGCGCGGGGCGGCCACATGAGCGCGCCGACGCTGGCGGCGGTGATCGCCGGACTGACGCTGGTGACGCTCGCCACGCGGTCGCTGTTCCTGCTGCTCGGCGACCGGGTGAGCCTGCCGGCGCGCATCCGGCATGGGCTGCGCTACGCGCCCATGTGCGCGCTGGCGGCGCTGATCGTGCCGCAACTGGTGCTGGCCGAGCGGGGGCTGGCGATCACGCCGTTCAATGCGCGGCTGGATGCCGGATTGATCGCGATGGCGGTGATGCTGTTCAGCCGCAGCATGCTGGGCGCGATGAGCGCCGGCATGGTCGCGTTCCTGCTACTGCGCGCGCTGCTCTGAGGCAGCCGCAAACACCGCCTGCCACAGGCGCATCACGGCCTCGATCTGGCCGGCCACCCGCTCGCGCGGCACGCGCGCGAACTCCGCCCCATCGAGCCGCATTCCGTGCTGGATGCGGCGATAGTCGCGGTAGGCGTCGGCCGCGGCCAGCGCCACGGGCGGCTCGACCAGCGCCAGGCCGGCGGCGATCTTCAGCAACCCGATGTTGCCCAGGTTGTCGAGCAGCTGCGGATGACTGGCCGCCTGCGCCAGCACCAGGTACTGGACCGCGAACTCGATGTCGACCATGCCGCCGCGGTCGTGCTTCAGATCGAACAGCGGCGTGCGGTTCGGGTGGCCCTGCAGCATGCGCTCGCGCATCGACAGCACGTCGGCGGCCAGCTGCGCGCGCTCGCGCGGGCGCGCGAGCACGCGCCGCCTCAGCGCCTCGATGCGCCGCCCCACGACCCGGTCGCCGGCGCAGGCGCGCGCGCGCGTGAGTGCCTGGTGCTCCCAGGCCCAGGCGCCACGCCCGTCGGCGTTGAGCTGGTAGCGCTCGAAGGCCTCCAGCGAGCTCACCAGCAGCCCGGCGTTGCCGTTCGGGCGCAGCCGCAGATCGACGTCGAACAGCACGCCGCTGGAAGTCGGCGTGGTCAGCCAGGACACCAGGCGGCGCACCAGCTGCGCGTAGGCGGCCGGCGCCTCCGCATCCGGATCGTCGTACACGAAGATCAGGTCCAGGTCCGAGGCGTACCCGAGCTCCTTGCCGCCGAGCTTGCCGTAGGCGACGATCGCAAGGCGGGGCGCGTCCGCGCCGCGCGGCGGCCGGTTCAGCCGCCACAGCGTCGACAGGCTCAGGTCCAGCACGGCGTCGGCCAGCGCCGAGAGCTGATCGGCCAGCGACTCCACGCTGAGCACGCCGTTGACGTCGGCCATCAGCAGGCGGAACACCTGCGCGTGGTGCGCATCGCGCAGCAGGTTCATCAGGCGCTCGCCATCCTGATCCTGCTGCAGCTGCTGCTGCACCACTTCGCTCCAGCGCGCGGCGAAGTCCGGCCCCGGGGGTTCGGCCGCGAGCCGGTCGTCCAGCAGCTCGTCCAGCACGATCGGATGGCGCGCCAGGTATTCGGAAGCCCAGCGGCCGGCCGCCAGCAGCCGCACCACGCGCGCCACCGCCTGCGGGTACTCGTCCAGCAGGGCGACGTAGGTGGTGCGCCCGGCGATCACTTCGAGCAGCTGCAGCCAGCGCGTGAACACCTCGTCGATCGGCGCGCCGGCCCGGGCCCGGCCCGCCTCCTCGGCGATGGCCGGCAGCGCGCTGCGCGCCAGGTGCGCCAGGCGGGTCCGGTTGGTCTCGGAGGTCGAGGTCACGCGGGGCGCGTCCAGCAGCGCCGCCACCCGCTGCGCCATCGCGGCCGGATCGGAAAACCCGAGTGCGGCCAGCGGCGCGCCCCCATCGGCCGGCGCCGGTTCCGCTTCGCCCCGCGGCGGCGTGGCAAAGATGCGGTCGAAGATCGCGGCCACCGCCGTCGCGTACGCGCGGTACTGCCCGATCAGCTCGGCGCCGTCGCTCAGTCCCATCAGGCACGCGGCCTGGTCGCGCTGCGGGCCGGCCGGCGGGATCAGGTGCGTCTGCGCATCGTCCAGGTACTGCAGCGCATGCTCCAGGCGCCGCAGGAACCGGTAGGCGGCGGCGAGCGCATCGCACTCCCGGCCGGCCAGCAGGCCCATCTCACCGAGCGTGGCCAGCGTGGGCAGCGTCGCGCGGCCGCGCAGGCGCACCTCGCGTCCGCCGCGCATCACCTGGAACGTCTGCACGATGAACTCGATCTCGCGGATGCCGCCGCGCCCCAGCTTCACGTGGTCGCGGCCCTGGGCGCGGCTGGCGAGCCGATCGGCCTGGCGCCGGATCTTCGCGTGCAGCTCGCGCAGCGCGCCGATCGAGTTGAAGTCCAGGTATCGGCGGTACACGAAGGGGCGCACGCACGCATCGAGCGCCGCCACCTGGCGCCCGAAGGAGGCGGGGTCGGAAAGCACCGGCGCCGAGATCACGCGCCCCTTGAGCCAGGCGAGGCGCTCCCACTCGCGCCCCTGGCGGGTCAGGTACTCCTCCAGCATCGCGCACGAGACCGCCAGCGGCCCGCCATCCCCATTGGGACGCAACCGCATGTCGACCCGGAACACGAAGCCCTCGGCCGACGCCTCGGACAGGATCGCGATCAGCGCGCGGCCCAGCCGCTCGAAGAACTCCTGGTTCTCCAGTGCGCGCCCCGGCGCCCGCATGCCCGCGGCGTCCCGCGTGCGGCCCGCGGCGTCGTACACGAACACGAGGTCGAGGTCCGAGGACACGTTCAGCTCGCCGGCCCCGGCCTTGCCCATCGCCACCACCAGCAGATCCTGCACGAGGCCGTTCGCATCGGCCGGGGCGCCGTGGCGCGCGGCCAGCTCGGGCGCCAGCACGCGCAGCGCGTGCTGCACGCAGCACTCGGCCAGCGCCGTCATCGATCCGGTGACCTCCTCCAGATCCGCGCGCCCGGCCACGTCGCGCACCAGCACGCCCAGCAGCAGGCGGCGGCGCAGGCGGCGCAGGGCGCCCGGCAGCCAGGCGGAGGGTTCGAGCGCCGCGTGGGCGGCGCGGTCCTGCGCCAGCAGCGCCTCGATGCGGTCGCGCTCCCACGGCTGCGCCGCGTTGGCCGCCAGCCAGTCGATGCGCGCCTGCGCATCGGCCGCGGCGCCCAGCTCCGCGGCGAGCGCGCGCGTCACGAAGCGGCTGCACCGCACGGCCGCGTGCCCGGCGCCGCGCAGGTCCTGTCCCTCGCGAGAATCGCTGTCGGTCAAATTGTCGACGGCCGCGGCGTGCAGGGCGGCCTGATCGCGCCGCTGCGTGTGCTAGCGTCCGATTCCAGTTTTTCGCGCGCCACGCGTGCCGAGCGGCCATTGTACGCAGCGCGCCTCGGCGCACCGGATCCAGAGCGATGACCGACCAGGCAGACAGCCCGCCCCCTCCGCCGGCGCCGCACCGGCATGCGGGCGACATCGTCCATTCGGTCGAGGGCGCGGTCGGGCACGCGGTGCAAGCCGCCGAAGGCGCGGTCGAGCATGTGGTGCAGGCGGCCGAGCGCTCGCTGGCGCGGCGCCTGGGCGAAGGAAGCGTGCGCGTGCTGGAGGGGAGCGTTCGGACGCTCGTTTGGCTCGGCGTGGTGGTCTACTTCGTCTTCTGCGCCTCGCTGATCCTGCTGCGCGTGTGGTGGATGCCGCACATCAACGACTGGCGCGGCCAGCTCGAGAGCAGCGCCACGGCGATGCTCAAGCAGCAGGTGACGATCGGTCGCATCGACTCGGGCTGGCTGGGAATCAACCCGCGCCTGCAGCTGACGGACGTGCAGCTGCACGACGCGAGCGGGGCCGTTTCGCTGACGCTGCCCCAGATCGACGCCGTGCTGTCGTGGACCAGCGTGCCGCTGCTGGAGCCGCGCGTGAAGTCGCTCACGGTGCTGGCGCCGGAGATGGAGGTGCGGCGCATCTCCGAATCGAAGATGAAGATCGCCGGCATTCTGATCGACCTGGAGCAGGCCGGCTCCAACACGGGCGCGCTCACCTGGGCGCTCGAGCAGCGCCACCTGGCCGTCAGCCATGCGGTGATCCACTACTACGACGACGAGGCGGCCGCGGCCCGCGGCACCGCACCGGCGGTGCCGGTCGACATGACCGGCGTCGACATCCTGCTCTCGCACCACCTGGGCACCCATTACTTCGCGCTGCGCGCGCGTCCGCCGTCGGACATCGCGGACCTGATCGACGTGCGCGGCTGGTTCGATCGCCCCTGGACGATGCCGGTGTCCAATCCGGCCGGCTGGTCCGGGCGCCTGTACGCGCAGGTCAACTACGTGGACCTGGCCCGGCTCGATTCGTTCGCGCGCCTGATCCCGCCGCCGCTGCGGCTGCGGCGCGGCAACGGCGCCATGCGGGCCTGGATCGACTTCGGCGCGCTGACCGTGCAGCGCGCACGCGTGGACCTGGCGTTCACCGACGTCGAACTGCGGCTGCGTTCCGACGGGCCGCCGCTGCGCCTGTCCAGCCTGCAGGGGCGCGTCACGCAACAGGCATGGCGCACCGGCTCGACCCAGGGCCAGGACATCACGCTCAGCCACCTGGCGCTGCAGGGGCCGCACGGCCTGCACCTGCCGGCCACCGACTTCACGTACCGCGCCTCGCGCCCGCTCGCCGCATCCAACGCGCCGGTGCATACCGAGGTGGGCGTGAACGCGGTGACGCTGCAGGACCTGGTCGTGCTGGCGAGCAGCGTGCCGCTTCCGTCCGAGGGGCAGGACCTGATCAACCATTACGCGCTGCGCGGCAACCTGGCCGACCTGCACGCCTCGTGGGACGGCGATCCGGACCGCGTTTCCAACTTCGCGCTCAGGACGCGTTTCGAGCGGCTGGCGGCGGCGGCGCAACCGGCCGATCCGGCCGTTGACGCGAACGGGCAGCCGCGCGCCGGTCAGCCGGGCTTCGAGAACCTGTCGGGGTCGATCGACATGTCGCAGGCCGGCGGAACACTGACACTGGCCAGCTCGGAGGCGCGCCTGTTCTTTCCGGGAATGTTCGAGGACCCGCAGGTGCCGGCCAACCGGCTGGACGCGCGCCTGCACTGGACCGCCGGGCGCGTGCTCGAGGTCGGCGTGGACGCCCTCTCGTTCAGCAACGACGACCTCGAATTCAGCGCCACCGGCACCTACCGGACCGGTGAAGGCACGCCCGACTGGGTCGACGTGAACCTGGACCTGCCGCGCGCCAGCGCCGCCGCCGTGCATCGCTACGTGCCGGTGACGGCCGGCGCCGGCACCCGCGAGTGGCTGACCTACGCGCTGCGCGAGGGGCGCGTGTCGGCCGGCATGCTCAGGCTGCACGGCAAGCTGGACGATTTCCCGTTCCTGGCGCCCAACAGCGGCGAGTTCCGGGCATCGATGCACGTATCCGATGCCACGCTCGATTACGCGCCGTCGACCCCGCGCCACCCTCGTGCCCGTCCGTGGCCCGTGCTCACCGGCGTGCAAGCCGATCTGAATTTCAGCCGCGATCAGATCGACATCCTGGACGGCCAGGGCTCGGTGTACGGCGTGCGCCTGGGCAAGGCGGCGGGCCGCATCTCGCAGCTCGGCGGGCGCGAACCGCGCCTGACGATCTCCGGCCAGGGCAACGGCGAGCTGGCCGACCTGGTGGGCTACGTGAACTCCAGCCCCGTGGACTCGATGATCGGCGGGTTCCTGGAATCGGCCAAGGCCAACGGGCCGGGCCGGCTGCAGATCAAGCTCGACATTCCGCTGGACCACGCGGTCGACACCGCGGTGGACGGCACCACCTATTTTCAGGGCAACGACGTGACCCTGCGCAGCGACCTGGCTCCGCTGACCGCGGTCACGGGGCGCCTCGATTTCAACCAGCACGGCGTGCACATCGCCGGCATGAGCGCCGGTTACGTGGGCGGCCAGACGCGCATCGACGCCGACACCGCACCCGACGGCGCGGTGGTGCTGAAGATCGCCGGCGCTGCCACGCCGCCGGGTCTGAGGCGCCAGATCGAGTCGCCGCTGATCCGCCGGATCCTGGACAGCGCGCGCGGCATGACCCGCTATACGGCCACCGTCAGCGTGCACGGCCGCAGCGTCGAAGTGCACACTTGGTCCGACCTGACCGGCCTGGCGATCGACCTGCCGGAGCCGCTGGGCAAGATGGCGGCCGATGCGCTGCCGCTGCGCGTGGACGTGGTACCCGCGGTGGGAACGACGCCGTTGCGCGACACGGTGCGCGTGACGGCGGGCAGCCTGGTCGACGTGGAGCTGCACCGCGTCGGCGACGCGCCCGACGGCTCGATGCGCACCGAGCGCGGCGTCATCGGCATCGGCGGACCCAGCGCGCTGCCCGAGTCCGGGCTGCTGCTTCACCTGACGCTGGCCCGGCTGGATACCGACCGCTGGCTGCCGCTGCTCGAATCGGCCCCGGAGGATTCCGGCGGCGGCACCGCCCCCGCGCCCGGCGGCCTGGACCTGGTGGCGGCCCAGTTCGACGAGCTGTGGGTTTCGGGCAAGCTGCTGCACAACGTGGTGCTGGGTGCCAGCCGGGCCGACGACGGCGGGTGGAGCGCCAACGTCGAAGCCGACCAGACCTCCGGTTCGCTGCACTGGGTTTCCGGAACGCGATCGACGCCGGGGCGGCTCACCGCCAGGCTGGCGCGCCTGCTGATCCCGGAAGGCGCGCGCGAGCCGGTGACCGAGGTGCTAGATGCCCCGGTGCGGGAGCTGCCGACGCTGGACGTGGTGGCCGACGAGTTCGTGCTCGGCTCCAGCCACCTGGGCCACGTGGAGCTGGACGCGCAGAACATCCGCAGCGGCCGCTCCAACACCTGGCAGGTCAAGCGCCTGCAGATCGACAACCCGGACGGCCACTTCTCCGCCACCGGGCAATGGCAGCGCGAGCCCGGATCGCAGAAGCGCCGGATGGCGATGTCGATGACGCTGGACGTGACCGACGCCGGCAAGCTGCTGGCCCGCTTCGGGCAGCCCGGCCTGATCCGCAACGGCTCGGGCAAGCTCACCGGCACGCTGTCCTGGGTCGGCTCGCCGTTCGCGATCGACTACCCGAGCCTGTCGGGCGACCTGGAGTTCAAGGCCGACAAGGGCCAGTTCCTGAAGGCCGAACCGGGGGTGGCGCGCCTGCTGGGCGTGATGTCGCTGCAGTCGCTGCCGCGGCGGGTCACGCTGGACTTCAGCGACGTCTTCGGCAAGGGCTTCGCATTCGACACGATCCTGGCGCACGCGCACATCGCCAACGGCGTGCTGAGCACGACCGACTTCAAGATGAAAGGGGTCGACGCCAGCGTGCTGATCGAAGGCGAGGTCGACCTGCAGGCCGAGTCCCAGAAGCTGCACGTGGTGGTGCTTCCGGAGATCAATGCGGCGTCGGCCTCGGTCGTGTATGGTCTGATGGTGAACCCGGCCATCGGGGTCGGAACCTTCCTGGCCCAGCTGCTGCTGCGCAAGCAGCTCTCGAAGATCTTCTCGTACGAATATGATGTGACCGGATCCTGGGCCGATCCGCAGGTAAAGAAGCACGAGCAGCCCAAACCGGCGGCATCGACAGAGGCCAAAACCGACTGACGCGGACACGGCGAGACCCACCCATGGCGAACTCCAGGCTGCGCGTGGCGGCGGTCCAGATGGTGTCGCGCGCGGCGATCGAGCCGAACCTGCAGGATGCGGCGCAGCTGATCGCCGCGGCCGCCCGGGAGGGCGCGCGCCTGGTCGCGCTGCCCGAATATTTCTGCCTGATGGGCCTGCAGGACACCGACAAGCTGGCGGTGCAGGAGCAGGATGGGGACGGTCCGCTGCAGCAGTTCCTGGCCGCGCAGGCGAGCGCACACGGGATCTGGCTGGTGGGCGGCACCATTCCGCTGGTCTCGCCGTCGCGCGACCGGGTGCTCAACACGGTGCTGGTGTACGACCCGGGCGGACGGCGCGTCGCGCGCTACGACAAGATCCACCTCTTCTCGTTCCAGCGCGACGGCGAGTCCTACGACGAGGCCCGCACCATCTGGCCGGGCGGCGAGACCCGCACGTTCGAGCTGCAGGAGGCCGGGGTACGGCTGAAAGTGGGCCTGTCGGTGTGCTACGACCTGCGCTTCCCGGAGCTGTACCGCGCGCTGGATGGGCCGGACCTGATCCTGGTGCCCTCGGCCTTTACCGCCACCACGGGACGCGCGCACTGGGAAGTGCTGCTGCGCGCGCGGGCGGTCGAGAACCTGTGCTACGTTCTGGCGCCGGCCCAGGGCGGGCGCCACGAGAACGGCCGCCGCACGCACGGCCAGTCGATGCTGATCGATCCCTGGGGAACGGTGCTGGAGCGGCGGCAGGAAGGGCCAGGGATCGTGGTGGGCGATGTCGATCTGACCCGAATTGCCGAATGTAGGCAGTCACTACCGGCCTTGAAGCACCGCGTGCTGGGGTAGCCGCAGCAAGGGAATTTCCGGCCCTCCGGGCCGTCCAAGCGGATCCGGGCGGCTTGAAAAAAGCCCTGCTTGGCACGACCTAAGTTACCGGTTTTTCTGGAAAAATCACCGAATGATCCCTTCCGATCCCTCGCTCGAACGACTGGCCGCCGCGCGCAGCCTGCTGCTTGCCCCGCACGGCCTGGACGAGACGAACCTGCAGCGCGCCCTGGCCCTGGTGTTCGAGCACCGCACGGACTACGCGGACCTGTACTTCCAGTACACGCGCAGCGAGTCGTATTCGCTGGAAGAAGGCATCGTGAAGTCGGGCTCCTTCGGCATCGACCAGGGCGTGGGCGTGCGCGCGGTCGCCGGCGACAAGACCGCCTTTTCCTACTCCGACGACATCTCCGAGGAGGCGCTGGTGGATGCGGCCCGCACGGTGCGCTCGATCGCCCGCAGCGGCGCGGCCGGACGCGTCCGGGTCGCCTCGCAGCTGGCTCCACGTTCGCACCGGCCGCTGTACGGCACCGGCGACCCGGTCGCCTCGCTGGGCGCGGCCGACAAGATCCAGTTGCTCGAGCGCCTGGAGCGCATGGCGCGCGCGC
>Ga0075030_100000081_pt1 | contig 65666 bp, 62 predicted proteins | sample LitLauG_LLR_2012_FD_71393 | JGI IMG/M metagenome (GOLD analysis project Ga0075030, IMG submission 71393) | Freshwater sediment microbial communities from Pennsylvania, USA - Little Laurel Run_MetaG_LLR_2012 | ecosystem: Environmental > Aquatic > Freshwater > Creek > Sediment | place: USA... | reverse complement strand
CAAAATACCCCGGCCGCACGCGCTCCACGATCTCCGCCACCGGCTTCTGCAGAACCTCAAAATACGGCTTGGGATAGACCCCGATCCAGACCGCCCAGGCGATCAGCGGCACGAACAACGCCACTTCGCGGAAGTTCATATCCGGAATCGTCAGGTTCTTTCCATTGGTCACCTGGCCAAGGACGGTCCGCTGGTACAACCAGAGCAGATATGCCGCGCCCAGAATCACTCCGGTCACGGCGAAGGCCGCCCAGATGCGGTTGGCCTCAAACGCTCCTTGCAGAATCGTGAACTCGCCTACGAACCCGTTAAGCAGCGGCAGCCCTGCCGAACTCAGCATGGCGATGGCGAAAATAATGGCGAACTTGGGCATCACATGGGCCAATCCACCATACTCCTTGATCTCGCGGGTATGACGCCGTTCGTAGATCACCCCGATCACAAGGAAGAGCATGCCGGTGGAAATGCCGTGGTTGATCTGTTGCAGCACCGAGCCCGCGATGCCGTTGGGGTTCAGCGAAAAAATGCCCAGCGTGCAGAAGCCCAGGTGGCTCACCGACGAGTAGGCGACAAGCTTCTTCCAATCGGATTGCATCAGGCTGACCAGCGCACCATAAATGATGCCGACAATGGAAAGCACCGCCAGAATCTGCACGATGGTCTGGTCCACGGAGGCCTGCGGCAATAGAGGCAGCGAGAACCGCAAGAAGCCGTATGTTCCCATTTTGAGAAGCACCGCCGCCAGGATCACCGAACCGGCGGTAGGAGCCTCTACGTGCGCATCCGGCAGCCAGGTGTGGAACGGGAACATCGGCACCTTTATCGCGAATCCGACGAAGAAGGCCCAGAAGACCCATTGTTGCATGCCGAGAGGCAGCGAGAGCTTCATCAGGTCGGCGATCTCGAAGCTGTAAAACCCGAACTGGTGGGCGTGCTGGAAATAGAGCGTCAGGATGCCGAGCAGCATCAGCACCGATCCAGCCAGGGTGTACAGAAAGAACTTTATGGCCGCGTACAGTTTGCGCGGACCGCCCCACACGCCGATGATGAAATACATCGGAACCAGCACCAGTTCCCAGAAGACGTAGAACAGGAAGAAGTCGAGCGAAAGAAATACGCCCAACATGCCGGTCTGCAGCAGCATGAACATGGCGTAGTATTCTTTCACGCGGTCTTGAATGCCACTCCAGGAACACAGCACCGCGATGAAGCCCATGAGCGTGGTCAGCATGACCAGCAGCAGGCTGATGCCATCCACGCCGAGGTGATAGTGCGCGCCGAGCGTCGGGATCCAATCGGCCTTCTCTTCCAACTGGAAGCCGGGCTTGCCGGCTTGAAAGCTCTTGACCAAAGGCAACGAAATCAGGAACCCGGCGAGGCCCACCACGTTCGCCCACACGCGGATCAGATCTTTGCTCTTCCCCGGAATCACGAGCAGCACCGCAAGGCCGGCCAGGGGCGTAAACAGGATGATGCTGAGTAAGTGCTGGTCCATAGCGTTACCGCACGACGTAATAGCCGAAGAACACGAGCGCGCCGATCACCACGAAGAACGCATACGCCTGCACGCGTCCCGTTTGCAGAATGCAGACCGGGTAGGAAAGCATCTTCACGAAAAACGACCCGAAACGCACCGCGCCATCGATGATCCACGTGTCCCACCAAATCGACACGCTGGAACTGAAACGGGTGAGCCAACCGGCGCCGTTGACGCCGCCGTCCACCACGTTGCGGTCGAACGAACCCGCCAGCAGGCCGCCTCCCTTGCACAGGCCGTTGACAAACAGAAAGTCGTAGATCTCGTCCACGTACCACTTGTTGTAGAGCACCTTGTGCAACGGCTTAAAGGAAGCTTCGATGCGGTCGGGAATCTCCGGTTTGATGTGGTACAGATACCGTGCCAGAAAAATGCCGGCCACCGCGATGGTCACCGAAAGGCCCATCAGCATCCATTCGGTGGAGGTATCGTGACCGCCCTCCTTGGCGGCCTCCACCAGGGGGGAAGCGAACATCGGCTCCAGCCAGGCCTCGAAGGAGCGGAAGGCTTCGGGCAGGTTCCACAGTTTCGGCGTACCCAGCCAGCCGGCCAGCACGCTGCCGATGGCCAGTAACGTGAGCGGCGCAGTCATCGACGCCGGCGATTCGTGGATGTGCGCCGCCACCTCCGGTTTCACACGCGATTTGCCGTAGAACGTCATGTTCATCAACCGCCACATATAGAAGGCAGTCATGGCCGCGGTGGTGAGTCCCACGCCATAAAGCACGGGGCCGCCCAAAGGAGAACTGAACGCCTGCCACAGGATTTCATCTTTTGAGAAGAAGCCGGCCAGACCGGGAATACCGGCGATGGCCACCGACCCCACCCACATGGTCCAGTGCGTGATCGGAATCTTGTCCTTCAGCCCGCCCATGTGGCGCATATCCTGCTCACCGCCGAGGGAGTGAATCACCGAGCCGGAACAAAGGAAGAGCAGGGCCTTGAAAAAGGCGTGCGTGAACAGATGGAAGATCGCTACCCAATAGGCGCCCACACCGGCCGCCAGAAACATGTAGCCGAGTTGGCTGACCGTGGAGTACGCCAGTACGCGTTTGATATCGTTCTGCACCAGCGCGATCGAGGCGGCCAGGATCGCCGTGAACGCGCCTACGGTCGCCACCACTCCCGATGTGCTCGGCGTCAATTGGAACAGCGCCGCCGAGCGCGCCACCATGTACACGCCCGCGGTCACCATGGTAGCCGCGTGGATCAGCGCCGAAACCGGCGTGGGGCCTTCCATGGCGTCGGGCAGCCAAACATACAGCGGGAATTGCGCCGACTTTCCGGTGGCGCCAACGAACATGAGCAGAGCAATGACGCTCAAGGTACCGAAACCCGCCGCCTCCGCCGTAAACTTGCCGCTGTGCAGCACTGCGTTGACGTCGGTAAACCGCAGCGAGCCCAGCACCGACATCATGAGCAGCATGCCTAATACGAAGCCGGCATCGCCTACGCGGTTCACGATAAATGCCTTCTTACCGGCATCGGCCGCGGATTGCTTTTGGAAGTAGAAGCCGATCAGCAGGTAGCTGCACAAGCCCACGCCTTCCCATCCGACGAACAGCAGCGCGTAGTTGTTGGCCAGCACCAGCATCAGCATGAAGAAAACGAAGAGGTTGAGATAGCCGAAGAACCGGTAGTAGCCGTTGTCGTGGTCCATGTAGCCGGTGGCGTACACGTGAATCAGGAAGCCGACGCCCGTCACCACCAGAATCATGACGGAGCTGAGCGGGTCGAGCAGGAAGCCCCAGTCCATCTGAAACGTCGCCATCTGCCCGTTGGCCATGTGGAACGGCAGCCCCGCGATCCAGGTGAACTGGATCAGCTCGTGGATGCGCGGCGCCTTCTCGGAAAGCTGCCAGATCGCGCCCACCGAAAAAATGAAGGACAGCAGAACCATCCCCGGACAGAGCAGCTTGATGAGGAATTTCAGCGGGGAGTGGTTATGGTGGCCGTGTGCAAGCCCGTGATCGTGATCGTGCGAGTGCGAGTGGCCGTGATCGTGATCGTGCGAGTGCGAGTGGCCATGATCGTGACCATGGGAATGCGAATGGCCATGCGCATGCTCGTCGTAGATCGGCTCCACGCCGGGGGCGATGGCCACGTCGGACTGCGGCTGTGGGTCCAGCCGCCTGCCGAAGAAGAACATCAGCGCGGCTCCCAGCAGCGGGAACAAGGGGATCAGCCAGATTTGGTCCAGGAAATTCACGGCTCTCCTACCACTTCAACAAGTCGATTTCGTCGGCCAGCACGGTCTCTTTGTTGCGGAACAGAGCAATCAGAATGCCCAGCCCCACCGCCGCTTCCGCCACCGCGTCCACAATCACGAAGATGGCGAAGACCTGACCGCGCACATTCCCGGCGGCGTGCGAAAACGCGATCAGGTTGATGTTGACGGCGTTCAGAATCAGCTCGATGGACATCAGAATGATCACGATATTCCGCCGCGTCAGAACGCCCACGGTTCCGATCAGCAGCAGCGCCGCGCTCAGGGCCAGGTAATGAACCGTCGTTATCGGGTACATCGTCAAATCCTCTTCTTGGCCATCACCACCGAACCCACCACCGCCACCAGCAGCAGGACGGACGCAATCTCGAACGGCAGCAGGTACTCGCCGAACAGCGAATCGGCGATCATCTCCGTATTGCCGATGCCAGCCGGCGTGCCGGGCACGGCCGCCTCGGCGATATGAATGCTGCCGGCGCCGCGGTACATGAAGTAGGCGATCTCCGCCGCCACCACCGCCACGGCCGCCAGCGCCACCAGCCACTGCCGGTTGAACTGCCGCTGCTTGGCCGCCTGGTCCAGATTCACCAGCATGATCACGAACAGGAACAGCACCATGATGCCGCCCACGTACAGCACGATCTGCACGGCGAACAGGAACTCGGCCTGCTGCATCAGGTACAGCCCCGCCACGCCGAGCAGCGAAACGATCAGCGAGATGGCACTGTGGATGGCGTTGCGCCGCGTGATCGTCAGAACGCCGCCCACCAGCGTTATCAAAGCAAATGCGTAGAACAGAAGGGTATCGGTCAACATTTGTATTGAGTGGGCTTAGGCCCCTCTTCGAGCATCTGGCGGTCCCAGATCTGGCCATCGCGGGTGTAGGTGGCCATCTCGAAATCCTGGGTCAACTCCAGCGCATCCACCGGGCAGGCGTCTTCACAAAGCCCGCAGAACATGCACCGGGACGTGTCATAAGTAAAGGTGGTGAGTTCCTTGCGCTTGGTCTCCTCGTTGCGCATGCTGGTGACCACGATCAGGGCCTCCGGACAAGCCAGGGCGCACAGGTTGCACGAGATGCAAAGAGTTTCGCCGTTGTCGGGATTAATGTTCAGCCGTGGGGCCCCGCGGTACCGTTCCGCCACCTTGGGGCGCTCCGCCGGATACTGCTCCGTGTAGATGTATTTCGGATTCTGGTTCCGGAAGGTCACCCACAGGCCCTGGAACAGGTCCACCAGGAATATCTTTTTGAGAAGCCTCACCATTATCGGTCCACCTCTCCCAAAACGATGTCTAACGTGCCGATCACCGCTACTACATCCGCCACCAGCCCGCCGCGGATCATGCGGTCCAGCGCCTGCAGATTCACGAACGAGGGCGGCCGCACCCGGCACCGGTAGGGCTGAGTGGAGCCATCGCTCACCACGTAGTAGCCCAGTTCGCCCTTCGGCGCTTCGATGGAAACGTACGCCTCGCCCACCGGGGGCTTGATCACCTTGCCCACCTTGCCCATGATGGGGCCTTCGGGCATCGCCGCCACCGCCTGCCGCATGATGCGCACCGACTGGCGCATCTCTTGCATGCGGACCACGTACCGGTCGTAAGTATCGCCGTTCTGCCGCGTGGGGATGTCGAACTCGTACTTGTCGTAGCCTGAATACGGCTGGGCTTTGCGCACGTCCCACTTCACGCCCGCCGCGCGCAGGACCGGTCCGGTCACGCCGTATTCCTTGCACTCATCCGCGCTCAGAATGCCGACGTCCTTCAGGCGCCCCACCCAGATCCGGTTGGTAGTGAGCAATTCCTCGTACTCGTCCACTCTCGGCAGGAACATGTCGCAAAACTCTTTGATGTCCTGCTCGAAGCCGTCGTAGGTCTCGTACAGCAGCCCGCCAATACGGAAAGCGTGCGTGGTCAAGCGCGCGCCGCAGTATTTTTCGAAAATCTTCAGCGCCTCTTCGCGCTCGCGCAGGCAGTAGAAGACCGGCGTGATCGCGCCGATATCCAGCGCATGCGTCCCCAGCCAAAGCAGGTGGCTGGCAATCCGGTTCAACTCCGTGAGGATTACGCGGACGGCTTGCGCCCTGGGCGGCGCTTCCACGTTGAGAATCTTCTCGACAGCCAGGCAGTAACCCAGACCATTTGAGACCGCGGCCACATAGTCCATCCGGTCCACGTAGGGATTGAACTGGGCGTAGGTCCGGTTCTCGGCAATCTTCTCCACGCCGCGATGCAGGTAGCCGATAATGCACTCCGTGCCCAGCACCTTTTCGCCGTCCAGTTTCAGGATCACGCGCAGCACCCCGTGCGTGGAAGGGTGCTGCGGACCCATGTTGATCACTAATTCCGTGGAGTCTAGAAACGTTTGGTCCGGCATACCTGCTTCACTGGCCGCTTTCGATGCCCAGGTTTTCCTGGACCCATATCTGGTCCTGCTGAAGAATCCCGTAATCCTTTCGTAGCGGGTGACCCTGCCATTCCTCCGGCAGCAGAATCCGCGTCATGTTGGGGTGCCCGGCGAACTCGATCCCAAACATATCGAAGACTTCACGTTCCAACCAGTTGGCCGTCAAATGCACGTTCACCGCGGTCTCCGGCTGGTAGCCATCGGCGATGTAGGTCTTGACCCGCACCCTCTCGTTGCGCGCGAAGCTGTACACGATGTATACGAGGTCGAACCGCTCGGCCCGCTTGGGCCAATCCACCGCCGTGATGTCCACCAGGTAGTCGAAATCGGCCTCGAGTTTCAGGTATTCCAGAACGGAGATGGCCGCTTCGGGTTTGGCGACGATGAAGTTCTGGCCCAGGTACGTGGAAAGTTCCCCGATCCGGTCGCCGAAGCGTTGCTTCAGCTCGCGTGCCAGTTCGCTGTCCCAAGGCGTGGAAACCATGGTTGCAGGCGGCTTGGGCGGCGCCGCATGAGCGGCTGGCTTGGCGGGGGCGGCTGGTTTCGCGGGCGGTGCGGTGGGCTTGCCTCCTTCGGGAGGAGGCGTCGGCGAGCCCCCTGGCGTTTGCTCATCAGCCATTCGTTTTCCTCGTGAAGACTCTTACATGTACCACTTGCGGGGACGAGAGTCAAATTGCGAAGGCCTCCGCAAAAGCGGATTGCAGGGCGGACGAAACCAGCGCCGAACCTCAACGTTTCCGCATCAACCGGGTTCTACTGGAGCGGTGTGCCGGGAACGGTCTCGGCAGCCACGTGGACAGGACCTGTAGGCAAGCCATCGGCCGGCGCATCCGGGGATCCGTCGGCCTGCGTCACTTCGATCATGGTCAAAATCACTTCCTCCGGGACGCCGGCTTTCTTCAAGGCGACCAGGGACTTTGCATCGATGAGGAAGCGGTGCCGCTGGCTGCGGATCAACTTGTTCACCACCGTGCTGGGCATCTGGACTTGGCCCATCGCGGCCACGTCTTCGTTCGTGAGGACGTTGTCGCTGGCGGATTGGGGAATGGAAGTAAGGGCAGGTCCGTAGGCCCGCCCGCTCGGCAACATGGCAGCGCCGGCGCTCCGGCTGAAGACCGCCTGCCGCCTGCGCAGGCGCACGTTGATGGCGCCCAGTCCGGTAACGACGACCGCGCAGGCGCACAGAAACGCTACCCGTCCCCAGTCCGCGCCCAAGGCTTGGCGCTTACAGACATTGCAGCGGTACGGAAGGAAGCCCGCAATGGAAAACAGGAAGTCTCCGAATGACGTTCGAGCAATGCGTTTCAGCCGCCCGTTGGGACAATTCGGACAAGGTCTCACCGCCGCCTCCGGGTATTTCGGCCGGCGTTCGGAACGGCAAAATGAGGCAGGCAGACAAAGACACAGACCACGAGGCCTCGTCGATGTATCGGCCGCATAAGAGCGGATTCTCCAGATTTGGGTGTGTGATATCGCGGCAGCCTAAACAGCTACCGGAGCATGAGAGCAGAAGAACGTCCTGTAAAGGCTCGATACAGTAGTACGAGATCGTACCAAGAATCTCAAAAACAAATTCGCAGCGATCTCCAGGACGGCGTCCACCATGGGATGGCGTTCCGGCCAACGCCCTCGGCCCGAGGGCTCTCCAACAAAGCGCCTTCAATTAACTCCGCGCTCGACTTTGACATGACCAAGTACTCTCAAGAGTGCGCATTCGACTGCATACCCAGCCACCGGTTTGCGCCGGATTCCTCACCCTACCGTTTAACCCCCGTTAAGCCCCAATCGCCCCTTTGGTCTCAACAATCTGCCCCGACTGTGATGTAATATGACCTTCGCCATGTTGCACGCCGCCAAGAGTCTCAAAAGGGCCTGGAATCGAGCAAGCCGCCGTGCCCGTGAGCTCCGGATGATCGCCAAAGGGCTGGTCTCCAAGGACCACCCCATTCTGGCGCACGTCATCCCCATGCGCCGCTGCAACCTGGCCTGCACCTACTGCAACGAGTTCGACGACTTCTCGAAGCCCGTTGCCATCGAGGTGATGTACCAACGCCTCGACCACCTCGCGAATCTCGGCACCACCATCATCACCATCAGTGGGGGCGAACCGCTGATGCATCCGGACCTTGACCTTGTCATCGCCCGTATCCGCCGGCGGGGCATGATCGCCGGCATGATCACCAACGGCTACCTGCTGACCGCCGACCGCATCAAGCGGCTCAACCGCGCCGGCCTCGATCACTTGCAGATCTCCATCGACAATGTCATGCCCGACGAGGTCTCGAAGAAGAGCCTCAAGGTGCTCGACAAGAAACTGCAGCTGCTCGCCGAGCACGCCGAGTTTCACGTGAACATCAATTCGGTGGTGGGCGGCGGCATCCACACTCCGCAAGATGCCCTCACCATCGGCACGCGCGCGCTCGCCCTGGGCTTTACCTCGACGGTGGGAATCATCCACGATGGCGACGGCCAGTTGAACCCGTTGCGGGACGCCGAGCGCGAAGTCTACACGGCGATGCGCTCGATGGAAAAGAGCAGCTACGCGCAAATCAACTATTTCCAGGACAATATCGCGCACGGCAAGGAAAACAACTGGCGTTGCCGCGCCGGCGCGCGCTACCTCTACATCTGTGAGGACGGCCTGGTACACTACTGCTCCCAGCAGCGCGGCTATCCCGCCAAACCGCTGCTGGAATATACGTTGGCCGATATCCGCCGCGAATACCGCACCGCCAAAGGTTGCGCCCCCCGCTGCACGGTTTCCTGCGTGCATCAGATCTCATACATCGATGGATGGCGCGACCCGCAAGACCTTACGCCCACCGCGGTGAGCGACGGCCAGCCACAAGGCTTGGTGCAACTCCAGTAATCCCGGGGCCAGCGGTCGCGGTTCTCTATGTTGCCGGCGGCGCCGAGGGAGTGGCCGTGTCCGCCACGTTTTCATCGATCTCAATAGTCACATCACCGAAAGTCTTGGCCAGGTTGAACGTGCCCTGCCACATGCGCGCGAAGCCGATGCCGGAATCGGCCGGGCGGCTGGTCCCGGCATTGAAATGGCCGCTTCCCGACACCCAGAACGCGATCTGGCCGGCTGGGAAGCCCGTAATCGCCCCTTTCAGCGCATTCGCGTTCTTGATGTGGCAGTAGATGCCGGGAACAAAACCGGCGCCGGAGAACTGCGAGAGCCAACCGTTGACGTAGTCGATCTGCGCTTGTGGGATGTGATCCATCGGCTCCACGTCGAGATAGATAATACTCCCGGGCTCGAAGCCCTCCACGGCGGTCTTCTGGAGCGCGTCCTGACCATGGGTCACGCCGAGCTCGCGGGTCGGTGTAACCGACTTGCAGGGTCCTTCCGATTGCCGCCCGACGTAGATCACCACGATGCCCCAACCCAGGCTCTCGAGCTTGGCGCGTTTTCCCATCCACCCGGAATCGGGATGGCAGGGCGCTGCCAGATAGTAACCCACGAAGCGATACGGCGATGCCTGCTTCCAGATCTGCATCGCGTGGTCGCCCGGGTAGCCGGAGGTATCGAAGCCGGCGAAAGGGCCGGCTTCCGGCGATGGCGCGGGCGGGGCCGGCGGCGCTGTAGCCATCAGGCTCGCAAACGTGGCCGGGCCCACGATGCCGTCTACCGTCAGCGGGTTGCCGTTCTGGTCGACGTTCACTGCCTGAAACGACCTGACCGCCTCGTTGGTCTTCGGCCCCAGCACGCCATCCACCGCGATATCAAAGCCGCGGTCCGCCAACGCCTGCTGGAGTTGTCTGATGTCCTGTGGATCGCTGGAACTTGTAATGGGGAATTTCATATTTGCTCTTCCTAGCATCCAACAACTTTGCGAGTATGGGAAGAGCTAATTCGAAATCATCATGCCGTCTGCCCTTCGCCAGACCATTCGCGGGATTCGCCGGAGTCCCGCCTTTGCCGCCACCGCCATCCTGACGCTGGCCCTGGGCATCGGCGCCAATACCGGCGCGTTCTCGGCCCTGCACACGCTGCTGCTGAAGCCTCTTCCGTACCCCGAACCGGGACGGCTGGTGGCGTTGTACGAGACCACGCTGGACCGCACGCCGCGCGACATCGGCGGAGCCAACCTGCTCGACTGGCGCCGCCGCACCAAGTTGTTCGAAGCCATGTCGGCTTACTATCCCCGCACCTTCGGGATGACTCTGACGGAGCGCGATCCGGTGACCGTCATTGATACCGGCATGGTAACAGCCGATTTCTTCCGCGTGGTGAATGTGCCGCCCGCGCGCGGACGGGTCTTCAGCGAAGCCGAGGAGATCGCTGAAGCCGGCATGATCATACTGACCGATCGGTTTTGGCGCGGTCTCTTTGCCGCCGATCCCTTGGTAACCGGCCGCAAGGTTTTTCTGAACGAGCAGCCTTACACCGTGCTCGGGGTTATGCCAGCGGGTTTCGAATACCCGATCGGCCAGCGCCTCCCGGACGCCTTCATTCCCCTTAGCCGGCGCGACTACGGCGGGGGCCGCAGCGGCTCGCTGGGCGGCGCCGCGCGGCTCAAGCCGGGAGTGAGCCTCGCTGCGGCGCGCGCCGAGTTGGAGTCCGTAGCCGCGTCGCTGGCTCGCGAGTACCCTGCGACCAACGGTGGCCGCAGCGCCGGCTTGCAGCCGCTCGCCGAACAGTTGACCGGCATGCGTCGCCAACCACTCTACCTGCTGCTCGGGGCGGCCGCGCTGCTGCTGTTCATCGCCTGCGCCAACATCGCCGGCCTGATCCTGGCGCGATGCTTCGCACGCAGCCACGAAATCGCCATCCGCGCCGCGCTGGGCGCGGGAACCGGACGGTTGGCTGGCCAGTACCTGCTGGAGGCCGCCGTGCTCGGTATCTGCGGCGCGGCCTGCGGGCTGCTCACTGCCCGTGGTCTGCTGCGCGCCATCCCCGCATTCATTCCGGGTGCGGGCAAAGCGGAGCCGCTCGCACTCGATGCCGCGGCCTTTGGTTTCGCAGCGACGCTCGGGCTCGCTGTCACGCTGTTGCTGGGGCTGGCCCCGATGCTGATCTCGCGCGGCGCCGCTCTGAACCAGTGGATCCAGACCGGCGGGCGCACCACCACGGGCGGGTCGGGCACCGGCTTGCGAGGGGCGCTGGTAGTGACCCAGGTCGCTCTGAGTGTCGTTCTGCTGTTGACCACCGGCCTGCTGCTGCGCAGTTTCCTGCGGCTGCTGGCCACCAGCCCCGGCTTCGCCACCGCGCACGCGCTCGAGTTCGGCATCGGCCTCCCGGAAAAGCGATACGACACCGAGCTGAAGCTGATCGCTTTCCATCGGCAACTTCTAGATACGCTGGCCGCTTTGCCTGGGGTGGAGGCGGTAGGTGCGGGCCTGCGGTTGCCGTTGCGCGGGGCAGCCGGACCAGGCACTTCGTTCCAGATCGTGGGACAGAACCTGCCATTGCCCGAGCGGCCCAAGGCGTGGATTAATGTGGCTACCCCCGGTTATTTCGCCGCCACGGGGATTCCGCTGCTCGCCGGCCGCGGCTTCTCGTGGCGGGACGACCGTCCCGGGTTCCACCGCGTGGCCGTAGTCAACCAGACCTTCGCGCGCACCTATCTCAGCGAGCGCCGCGCTCTTGGCAGCCAGTTGGAAATCCGGTGGGTCAGCGAGCTAAGTCCGGCTGATTCCACCTGGGAAGTGGTGGGGGTCATCGGCGACACGCGCCAGCGCGGCCTGGAATACGATCCGTACCCGGAAGTCTATCTTTCGATGACGCAGTTGGGCCCGGAAGGCGCAGCTTACGTGATTCGGACACGCAGCGACGATCCCGCGCTCGCCCGCGCCATCACGGCAGCCGTGGCGCAGCAGGATCCGCGCATTCAGCGGGTGGGAGTGAAGCCGCTGGCATTCGTGGTCGAGCAGAATTTGGGCACCCGCCGCGCCGCCATCTGGCTGGTGGGCGGATTCGGAGGCCTCGCGTTGGTGTTGACGGCCATCGGAATTTACGGCAGCGTGGCCTTCCGCGCCAGCCAGCGGCGCCGCGAAATGGCCATTCGGATGGCGCTCGGCGCAACCGCACCCCAGGTGCGCAACCTGGTTCTCGGGCACGGCGTACTGCTGTCAGCCACCGGTGCGGCCGCCGGTCTGGCGGTGTTTCTGCCTGCCAGCCGCGCGCTCGAAAGCCAGCTTTACGGCGTAGGGCGCGCCGACCTGGCAACCATCGCCGCGGTGGCGGCCACGGTGATCGGCGCGGCTCTGCTTGCTTCGCTGGCCCCCTCCCGCAGCGCTGGCCGGACTTCGCCCGTGGATTTGCTGAGAGATTACTGATGACCCTGATTTCGATCCCCGACGACGCTCCTCCGGTGCTGGCGACCAGCGCCGTCTGGCCCAGCCTGCAAGGCGGCGCTCAACTCGACTATCACAACACGCTGCCCGGTTCAGAAGAACGCTTAATCGAACGGATCGGCGCGGCGGAAGTGGTGCTCAATATTCGCTCTTCGTGTAAGTTTACGGAGGCCGTTTTCGCCGCCTGCCCGAAGCTCCGGCTGGTTTCGGTTTGGGGCACGGGCACCGACCACGTGGATCTGGCGGCGGCGGCACGCCATGGCGTTACCATCACCAACACCCCGGGTGTCTCAGCCATCTCGATCGCCGAACACGCGCTCGCCCTGATGCTGGCCGTCGCCCGCCACCTGCCCCAAATGGATGCCGCCACCCGCGGCGGCCAGTGGCCGCGCGGCCGGTCGATGGAGTTGTACGGAAAAACCTGCGGCATCGTCGGGCTCGGTGCGATCGGGCGGCAGTTCGCGCGCCTGGCGAACGGAATCGGCATGCGCGTGATTGCGTGGACCATGCACCCCAAGCCGCTGCCCGGCGTCGAACTCGTCGAGCTGGACTCGCTCTATCGCACCAGCGACGTGGTCAGCCTGCACCTGCGCCTGTCGCCCCAAACCGTCGACTTCCTGGCCGCCCCGCAGTTCGCGCTGATGAAGAAGAGCGCCATCCTGATCAACACCGCTCGGGGGGCCATCGTCAACGAAGCCGCCATGCTCGAGGCCCTTTCCACCGGCGCCATCGCGGGCGCGGGCCTGGACGTGTTCACCACCGAACCGCTGCCGCCGAACCATCCGGTCACCCGGCTACCCAACGTGGCGATCACGCCGCACAACGCCGGCATCACCCCGGAGGCGCTGGAAGCAGGCCTGCGGATGTCGGTGGAGAACATCTGGGAATTCCTGGCATCGGGAAAATGCTTGCACTCTGTCTAAACTCCTCCCATGGGCGCCAGATTTGACCGGCCCTCGTCCAATGGAAAGGGAACGGGCTTCCGGAGCCCGGGATTCCCACCCCCACAGCCACCCAGCCTCCTTTCCCGCTATGGCGTATAGGATCGCGCCCCAGCCACAGGTTCAAACCGGATATTCTGGTCTGTTGATCACTCTACTCTACCAAGGAGAGCATAGTGAGAATCATCCTAAGCGCGTTGACCATAGTCGGCCTTGCAATTCCGGCATACACATTCCAGGCGCCATACGCCCAGGACCAACCGAAGGCGGAGAAGAAAGGGGGCTCCAGGAAGGACAAGAAAAAGGACCAGAAGAACGACCCCAAGAAGGACGAACAGAAGGGCAAGGACGCAAAGAAAAAGAAGAAATAGAATCTGCGGGGCGAAGTGGGGCGATTCTGGTTTCGGGGCCGTCCCAACGCTTTGGGCCAACGTGGCCCAAAAGTCCCGACTCTTTATTGGAAACACAGGATTTAGCGATTGAGGTTTTAGGCTTTTAGGCCAGATTGGCCCAAATGCGTGACGGGAGCGGTGTCCCGGCCGCCTGTCACACACCGGTGTACAATTCTTGTGACATGCGATGGCTCGGTATCCTGCTCGCCTCATCGGCACTTTTCGCACAGTCCGAGGAACAGGTGCGGCAGTCGCAGCGCGGGAAGCAACTGATGTCGGAAGGGCGCTTTGCCGACGCCGTGCCTGTGTATCGGCAACTGGTCAAGGCGCTGCCCGATAATCCCGGGCTGCTGCTGAATCTGGCATTGGCCGAGCAAATGGCGGGACAGCCGCGTCAGGCCATCGCCCACTTCGAAGCCGTCCTGAAACTGCAGCCGCGCAATCTGGCGGCTCTGGTCTCGCTGGGGGCTTCGCATCTGGAGTTGGAAGAGACGCGGGCGGCCATCGACCCGTTGCAGAAGGCGGTCGCCCTCGATCCCGCGAACCGCGACGCCCGGAGCATGCTGGCCGGTGCGCTGCTCGCTCTGGAGCGCCTCGACGCGGCGGCGGATCAGTATCGCGCGCTGGCCAAGATGGCGCCGGACGATCCGAAAGTGTGGCTTGGCCTGGGCCGATCCTACGAATCGCTGGCCAGGCGGGCGTTCCGCGAGTTGGAGAAGTCGGCGCCAAAGTCCGGCTACATGGCGGCGCTGCTGGCGGATACACGGCTGCAACGGCGGCAGTACCGCAGCGCGTTCTTCCTGTACCACCAAGCGCTCGAGCAGGTGCCCGGCCTGGCGCGGATCCACGCGGCGCTGGCCGATGTATACCGGCGCACCGATCACGCCGATTGGGCCGCTCGCGAGGAGCAGCAGGAGAAATCGGCAGCGGCACCGGATTGCACGTCGCACGCGGCGGCATGCCATTTTCTGGCTGGCCGCTATCCGGAGGCGGCGGCTGCGGCCAAACTGCGCCCCGAGCCAGAAGGGTGGTTCTGGCAGTCGAAGGCGTACAACGAATTGGCCAGGCAGGCCTACGGGCAGCTTGGCAAACTGCCGGAATCGCCACAGATCCACGAGGTAAAGGCTGAAATTCTGCGGATTCAGGGACAGGCGCTGGAATCGGCCAATGAATGGCGCGAGGCGCTACGCCTGGCGCCGGACAACCCGCAGTACGAGCGCGAACTGGCGAACTCGCTCTACTTGGCGAGCGACTACAAGGGCGCGCTGCCGATGATCGAACGCTTTCTCAAGGCCGAACCCGATTCGGCGCAGTGGAACCTGCTCGAAGGCGACTCGCTGCTGCACTTGGAGGAAGTGGAGAAGGCCATTCCGTATTTGGAAAAGGCAGTCCTTCGAGATCCCAAGTTGTTGCCGGCGCACGCTTCGCTGGGTCTGGCCGATTCAAGGGCAGGAAAGAGCGCTGCGGCGATTCCACACCTGGAAGCGGCGCTGGCCATGGATGACGATGGCAGCCTGCACTACCAGTTGGCGCGGGCTTATCAAGCGGCGGGGCTGGCCGACCAAGCGCGCCAGGCGATGAGCGAGTATCAGGACATCCAAAAGAGAATGCAGGCGGATAAGGACGAGTTGGCGAAAGAGGCGCAGATCGGGCCGCCGAAGTAACGCCGTGCTACTGCACGGTGATCGTCAGCCGCTTCATCGAAGCGTCCCAGCGCAGCAGGGCTACCTTTCCGCGGCGTAGCAACTCGGCTGCCGCCGGTTCGCCGGCATAGGCGGTCTTGAGGTCGTTCCGGTCGAACAAGTACTTCAGCGCGCCCTCCATACCCCACCGCTCGAAACCGGCGGGCGCACCGGAAAAGACGAAGCCGTCCACCTGAGGTTTGGCGGCGGCGAACCTCTCGGCGGAAGTGACCCAAGCGCGCACTTCGCTGTCCTGCGCCAGGGTTTCGCGCCTTTGGAGGCGCAGCGAGTGAATGTCCATGGGCAGCCACAGCGCAAAGAACAGCGCCAGTGAAACCATGTGGGAGGTCTCCGCGATTCCCGCGAAGGCGATCGCCAGGCCCAGGAACGGCAGATAGCAGTAGGCTGGGTACATCCTGCCGGGCAGAAATAGCAGCGGGAGAAAGAACAGCGTCATCATCGCCAGACCGAACCAGGTGCGCCGGTTGCGCGCCAACAGCGCGCCCAGCGGCGCCACAAAGCCCAGGTACGGGATCAGAAAGACGCGACCCGCATAGTAGACCGAGGTCCTGGCCAACGCGTTGAACGTGAAGCGAAACGTATAATCGTTGTCCTGGTTCGAGTTCCTCAGCATGCCCTGGAGGCCGAATGACGTCGATACCAGGAAGAACGGCAGCAGCCGCTTCCACCGGAGCCTACCGAACCAGAGTTCGTAACATGCCAGCGCCAGCGGCAGCATCACTGCCAGTTCCTTGCATTTGTAAGCCAGCCAGAACGCCGCGAAGCTGACCAGCCAGCGGTCGCGCGCATAGAACAGCATGCTCAGCAGGCAGAAGGTGGCGCACGTAACGTCGAACACGTACATGGGTTTCCACACCGCGTCAAACAGCGCCATGTGAAAAGCGAAGAAGGCGCAGGCGGCGCCCGCGGCCAGGGGTGGCGCGCCGAGCCGCCGCACCACCAGCCACAACACCCAGACGTTAAGGAGATGGATTGCGTGGATCACGGCCACGTATCCGGGGAACTCCAGACCGAAAAACGCCTCGGCGGCGTGGAAATAGAGATGTCCGACGGGCCGGAAGTTGTTCTCAAAGAAAAGGGGGGTTGCGACGCCCTTTAGAAAGTCCGCCAGCGGAACGTGTGGCGCCCAGCTCAGGTTGTCGATTTCGTCGTCGCGGAAATAGCCCCGATAGGCATCGCGGTTCATCGCCAGGAACAGCCCGGCCAACAGCAGAAACCACGCGAAGCCGGCACGTCTGGACATGAAGGACCTATTGTTACAAAATGCGGGTGACACAAAATGGGTACCAGCGTCGTTAATGACGTGAGGAACACGATGACTTGTCGCGACCTTCGGTTGGCGTCGCTCGCGCTGCCTGCTCTTCTGGTTCTTCCGTGCCGGGCGCAGCCTGCCCCGTCATTCGAGGTGGCCTCGGTGAAATTGGCCCAGGCCGGTGTTCGCGGCCACTCCATCCAGCCGCTTCCGGGCCGGCTGCACGTCTCCAACGCAACGCTCGGAATGCTGGTTGCCGCCGCGTATCGCGTCTATGATTTTCAGATTTCCGGCGGCCCGCAATGGCTCAACACCGACCGCTACAATATCGAAGCCAAAGCCGCGGGCGAAACCAAGCCGGCCGAGGCGCAGTTGATGGCCATGCTGCAAAAGCTCCTGGAGGAGCGGTTCGATCTTCAGGCTCACCGCGAAACCAGGGAAGCTCCGACTTACGCGCTCGAAATCGGCAAGATCGGACCGAAGTTTCAGCCGTCGAAGAACAGCGACGAGCCTCCCCTCTTTCGGGTGTACCAACGCAGGCAGATCACCGCGGCCAGAGCCCCGTTGTCGTACCTGGTGGAAGCGCTCTCCTTCGTGGTGGGCCGGCCGGTGGTTGACAAGACCGGCCTCGACGGCAAGTACGACTACAAGCTGGAATGGACGCCCGATGAGACGCAGGTCCGTTCCGACGAGTCCGCCCCGCAGGTTGAGGGCAATGTGCCATCGCTTGCCTCCGCGATCCAGGAGCAAATGGGCCTCCGGCTGCGATCCCATAAGGGGCCCGTGGAGATCGTCGTCATCGACCGGGCGGAAAAGGCGTCGGTCAATTAGAGTGCCGCCAGAAGTTGCGCTAGCAGCGTGGTGCGGTCGGCGATGCGGTTGGTGAGGATGCTCTCGTTGGCGGCGTGGGCGCCTTCGCCAACACCGCCCAGGCCATCGAGCGTGGGGATTCCCATGGCGGCAGTGAAGTTGCCGTCGGAGCCGCCGCCGGTGAGCGATTCCTCAAGTGACACGCCGATCTCGCGGCCCAGCCTCCGCGCCAGGCGGAACAACTGCACGATGCCCTCAGAACGTTCCATCGGCGGGCGGTTAAGGCCCCCGGTGACTTCGATGGCGCAGCGTTTGTCGTGAGCCTTAAGCGCACGAAATTTCTTCTCCAGGCCGGGAGCGTCTTTCAAGCGCAAGACGCGGATATCCACCTCCGCTCTGGCCTCCGCCGCGACCACGTTCGACCGCGTGCCTCCGGCAATCACGCCCGGATTGACCGTGATGCCGCGCGCCGGTTGGGTAAACGAGGCGATGCGTCCGATCTGGCGGGCCAACTCCAGAACCGCGCTGGCGCCTGCCTGGAAATCCACGCCCGCGTGAGACGCCCTTCCGTGCACCACCACGGTGAAATCACCCACGCCCTTACGGGCTGTTTTGAGTTTGCCGGCAAGCCCGGTGCCCGGTTCCAGAACCAGCACCGCCTTGCTGCGGGCGGCGTTCTTTTCGGTCAACCCGCGTGAAACCTCGCTGCCCACTTCCTCATCGGGGTTTACTTGAAGCAGTACCTTGGGAGCCACCGGGATCTCCAGTTCGCGCAGTGCGCGCACGGCAAACAGGAAGAACGCGATGCCGGACTTCATATCGAGCACGCCCGGCCCCCACAGACGGCCATCGGCCTGCCGGAACGGCATGCCGCGCAGCGTGCCCACGGGCCAGACGGTGTCCGAGTGGCCCAGGGCCAGTACCTGGCCGCTCTTCTTACGGCCGGGCAAGTTCATTTCGCAGACCAGGAGCTTGCCGAACTTTCCGCCGTGATAGGTTTTCACTTTGGCAAAGGGCGCGGCGGTATCGGACAACAGTTCCACGAAGCGGTTGACCGCCGCCGGGTCGTCGCTTGGCGACTCGCATTCCACAAACCGGCGAAGCAGCGTGACGATCTCGGGCTGGTGGCTTTGAACGAACGGGAGAATGCCGGAGAAGTCCATGAGGCTCGCGGCTACTCCTCCATCACTTCGGCCAGCGGGATGACAATCGGAGAATCGGGAAGGCGGAGGGTTTTGTCTGTGACCGGTTGCATGCCAGCGGCAGTTCTCAGTTCGCTTTCCAGTGTGTTTGGATCGATGATCCAAACGAAAGGCACACCATGTTCGATCAGCTCGTTGGCTTTGGCCCAGACGTCCACCATGCGGTCGTCGTGCGATAGGATTTCGATCCAAAGCAGCGGCGGTTGTTCGGGGTAGCGCCCTTCGAAGCGGGGCATGGAGTAAACGCAGACATCAGGAATCGGGAACCACTTCTCGCGGATCTTGACGCGCAATTCGGTGTAAGCGCGAATGTTCCATTGCTTGCGCCGCCGGTGCAGGTACGCGGCTAGGGCGGTCTGTAACCACGAATGTGCCTCATCTCCCACGTTTCGCTCCACAAGCACGCCATCCCGATACTCCCGGTCGGGAGAATACGACGTGTTCAGATACTCCTCAAGCGAGAGCAGAGTCTCGACAGCCATGTCCATTAAGATAGCACTCGCGGCGTGAAGGGTTGCGGCTACCCGATCGTGGCGAGCACCTCGCCCGCCGCCACCGTAGCGCCTTCTTTGGCAGAGAGCGAGAGCACCTTGCCCGCGCGCGGCGATCGCATCTCGTTCTGCATCTTCATGGCTTCCACCACCACAATGCCCTGTCCCGCTTCCACCGCGTCGCCGAGGGTTACCAGCACTCGCACCACTTTGCCGGGCATATTGCTGGCGATGGTCTGCACGCCGTCGCCGCCGCGGCCCGCCGCCTTGGGCGACCAGCGGCGCGGGTCGCGGGCTTCGATCTCGAAACGAAAGCCGTTGAGCGACACCACCAGGTGGTTCGGCGTCTCTTCCACACAGGCGTCGTAACTGCGGCCATCCATCAGCACCGAGTAGACGCCGGGTTCGGGCGTTTCGACGTGGGCATGCCGCTCGGGCGCATCGCCGAACTGGAACCGGCAGGCGGGCGCCAGGGCCAGCACGTCAATCACGTTCTCGGCGCCATTGATGGTCAGCAGGAGTTTCATCGGAGTAACTCGCGCCTCCCCGCTTGCAACCATTGGCTGGCGGAGTCCGGCCGTGTTGGCGACGCTCCATTTCGCGCCAGCGTATGCAGCGCGGCGGCCAGAGCGGCCACGGCCGCCAGGTCTGCCGGCGGCTGCGGCGGCCCGTGGCGCTCCAGGAACTCATCGATGAAACTGGTTTGCAACCGGCCCGCGCGGAACTCGACATCTTCCAGAATCTGGCGAAAGAAACCGATATTGGTGCGGATGCCACTCACGTCGTACTCGCCGAGCGCGCGTAACAGCCGCTCGATGGCCGCCTCGCGGGTGCCCGCCCAGACCGCCAGCTTGGCCAGCAGCGGGTCGTATTCCATCGGCACCACCCAGCCGCTGTAGATGCAGCCATCGATGCGGACTCCCGGCCCGAGCGGCCGCGTCAGGCGCGTAATCTTGCCGGGGAACGGGAGGAAGTTGTGGTAAGGGTCCTCGGCGTAGATCCGGCATTCGATGGCCGAGCCCCGCCAGGCAACCTGTTCTTGCGTGAACGGCAGGCGCGCGCCTGCGGCAATCTCCACCTGGAGCCGCACCAGGTCGAGCCCGGTGGCCAGTTCCGTGATGGGATGCTCCACCTGGAGACGCGTGTTCATCTCCAGGAAATAGAAGCGGCGCTCCTGATCCACCAGAAACTCCACGGTCCCGGCATTATAGTAGCCGGCCGCGCTGGCGGCGCGGATGGCCGCCTGTCCCATTTCGCCGCGCATTTCCGGATGCTGCGCAACCAGCGGCGACGGGCACTCCTCCATCACTTTTTGGTGGCGGCGCTGGAGGGAACACTCGCGTTCGCCCAGGTGGACCATGTTGCCGTGACGGTCGCCCAGAATCTGGATCTCGATGTGACGCGGCTTCGTGATCAGGCGCTCGATGTAGATTTCGCCGCTACGAAAAGCACGCTCGGCTTCGCTGGCGGCATCGCGCAAGGCCGATTCCAGATCAGCTTCACGCTCCACCGCGCGCATGCCCTTGCCGCCGCCTCCGGCCACCGCCTTCAACAGAACGGGGTAGCCGTGGGCGCAGCCGAATTCGCGAGCTTCTTCGAGCGTGATCGCGTGGTCGATGCCCGGGACGACCGGAGCGCCGGCCGCGATGGCGGTGCGGCGTGCGGCGGTCTTGGAACCCATCCGGCGGATGGATTCGGCCGATGGGCCGATGAAGACCAGGCCGGCATCTTCGCAGGCCGCGGCGAACTCGGCATTCTCACTGAGGAAGCCATACCCCGGGTGGACGGCTTCGGCGCCGTGCTTTCTGGCGGCATCGAGAATGCGGTCGATGCGCAGGTAACTCTCGGTGGAAGGCGAGGGGCCGATGTGCTCGGCTTCGTCCGCCATGCGCACGTGGCGGCTGGTGCGGTCGGCATCCGAGTACACCGCCACGCTGCCAATCCCCATTTCCCGCAGGGTTCGCATGACGCGAACGGCGATCTCGCCGCGATTAGCGATCAGGACCTTATGAAACATACTGTGGGGTGGGCGTCTTCGCCTGCGCCAGCTAGCCCGCCATAGCCATGCCTTTCAGACGCCGGAAGGCCTCGCACGCCTCGCCCGCTGTCTGATAACGCGAGCGGGGGTCGCGAGCCATCAGTTTGGCCACCAGGGGCCCCAGCCCACCCGGCAGCACCAGGGGCTGGTTGGAATGCCGAACCGGGAGCTTGCCCGTGGCCAACTCGTGAAGCACCACACCGAGCGAGTAGAGGTCGGCGCGCCCGTCCAGCGGCTCGCAGCAGACCTGCTCGGGCGACATGTAGGCCAGTGTGCCCAGAACGGTTCCCTGCCGCGTGGCGAACACCGCCACCGTGGCGGCATCGTCGCCCAGAGGCACGGCAGGAGGCTTCACTTTGGCCAGCCCGAAATCCAGCACTTTCACCTGGCCGCTGGCCGTGAGGAAGAGATTGGCCGGCTTTATGTCGCGATGCACCACTCCGATGGCGTGCGCGGCATCGAGCGCGCTGGTGACGCCGATGGCGATGTCGATCAACTGATCGGCGGGAACCGGTCCGGCAGCCAGACGGTGGTCGAGCCCCTGGCCGGCCAGCAGTTCCATGGCGATGTACGGCCGTCCCTGCCAGTTTCCCGACTCGAAGACCGTGCAGATGTTGGGGTGATGCAGCGCGGAGGCAGCCCCGCCTTCCCGCTCGAAGCGATGCAGCATCTCCGGGTCGTTGACCAGTTTTTCCGCCATGATCTTGAGTGCCGCGAAACGCCCGAGAAACGTATCCTGCGCCTTGAAGACGATGGCCATGGAACCGCGGCCGATCTCTTCCAGGATGCGGTATTTGGAGATGGTCTGGCCGATCATGGGCAGCCTCCATGATAACCGAGGCCACCACGGTGCTGCTAGAATTGGAGGAGCCGCTTTTCCTATGGCCCACGATTCCACCGAAGGATCCCTGAAGGAACGGGGCGTGCGCCTGACGCGCCAGCGCCAGATTCTGCTTGAGCTGATCGACCAGACGGGCGAACATCTGGATGCCGAGCGCCTGTTCCAGATGGCCAAGGAGAAGGATCCGAAGCTCAATCGCGTCACCGTGTACCGGACGCTCAAAATGCTCAAGTTGGGCGGGCTCGTGGACGAGCTCGATTTGATGCACTACGGCGGCGATCAGCACTATTACGAAACGCGGCTGAAACAGGAGCACGCGCATGTGATTTGCCTGCGCTGCGGCAAGGTGGAAGAATTCTTCGGCGAGCCATTGCAGCGTCTGCGAAAGCAGATCGAAAGCCACTTCGGCTTTCAGGTGCTGATGGCGCGGACGGAGGTGGGCGGCTATTGCGCGCATTGCCAGACGCTGCGGGCGCGCGAGGTGGAGGAACTGCGGCACCAGCCGGTGGCGCCCGTCCGGCAGCCGGCCGCGGCGAAGCGGGCCCGCTCGCTGCGTAGCTGAAATGGAAACCGCTGTTGTGGCCGCGCCGGGACCGGCGTCGCTACTGGTGATCGACCCCAACGGACACCGCTCGCGCGTGCCTATCGATCCCCTGCCGTTTCGCATCGGGCGCCAGCCGGAAAGCCATCTCATCATTCGCGACAGCCGGGTCTCGCGGGCGCACGCGCGCATTCTGGCCGAAGGCGGCGAGCACGTGCTGGAAGATCTCGGCAGCCGTCACGGCACGTTCGTCAACGGCAAGAGGGTGGCGCGACAGACGCTGCGCAATTCCGACAAGATCGAGTTTGGCGCGCAGGATTCCTACCAGCTCATCTTCGCGCTCGACGGCGCCGAGTTGAAGCGGCTGATGGACCAGGTGAGCGCGGCGGACAAGCAGGCGCCCGCTCACGGTGTGGGCGCCAACCTGGCCAAATTGAGGGCAATCCTGGACCTGGCCCGCACCCTGCAAAGTTCGTTTTCGATCGACGATGTGCTGGCGTCGGTGGTGGACACGGCGCTGGCCATCACCGGCGCCGAGCGCGGCTTCCTCTTGCTTCGTTCCGCGGCCGGCCTGGAGACGCGGGTGGCGCGGAATCGCAAAGGCCACCACCTGCCGGAAACCGATCTGCGAGTGCCGCGCGAGGTGATCCACCGCGCGCTGCAACACCGGCGCGAACTGCTCTCGATGAATTTCGACCCACTGGGGGCCGAAGATACCCGTCCGCAGAACAGCATCGCCGACCTGGAGTTGCGCTCCGTGATTTGCGTCCCCCTGGTGCGCATCCGCACCGGGCAGGGCGAGTCCACCAGCATCCTCTCCACGGGAAATGAAACCGTAGGCGTGCTCTACATGGATTCACGCGTGGTGGCGGCCGACCTGGCCGGCGGCAATCGCGAGTTGCTCCAGACGCTGGCCATCGAGGCCTCTACGGTGCTGGAGAACGCACGCCTGCTAGAGGAAGAACAGGCCAAGCATCAACTGGAAGAAGAGCTGCGCCTGGCACGCGCGATCCAGCAGAGCCTGTTGCCCGGCAAACTGCCGACCGACGGCTGGCTGGCGGCGACCGGCAGCAGCGTGGCTTCGCGCGAGGTTGGCGGCGACTACTACGACGTGAGCGTGGTCAATCCGCACTGCTGGTCGGCGGTGGTGGCCGATGTATCCGGGAAGGGGGTGAGTTCGGCGCTACTGGCGTCGCTGCTGCAAGGGGCGCTGATCACGGCCACCGATCACAGCGAAGCCATGAGCCACCGGATCGAGCGGCTCAACCGGTTTCTGATTGACCGGACCGGCGGCGAAAAGTACGCGACCGTCTTTTATTCGCTGCTCCACCGCAGCGGCCGGTTCTGCTACGTGAACGCCGCGCACTGCCCGCCGCTCGTAGTGCGGGCCAACGGAGAGCGCCTGGAACTGGAAGCCACCGGCATGCCCGTGGGCCTGGTGGAAACCGCCGAGTTCCCGGTGATGGAGCAGCACCTCGCGCCCGGCGACAAGGTGGTGATCTACACGGACGGTGTAACCGAGGCGCAAAACTCCGAGGGTCAGTTTTTCGGCAAACGGCGCATGCGGGAAATCGTGGAAGCGCACGCCCAGGATTCCTGCGCCGCAATCCACGACGCGATCCAGGCCGGCGTCGCGGCCTTCACGGAGGGGACGCCGCAGTCGGACGACATTACCGTGCTGGTGCTGGAACTGCGGGGTATCGTCTGAGGGCTTCCATGGGCTGGTTCGCCCTCAGTAGCGCAGCCTCGAAACTACCCCTTCCAACATTCCCGCTTCGGGCACGCTCCCCTGGGCGATTCGAGCATTACCGCCGCCGCGCCCTCCGGCCTCGGTGAGCGCCTCCTTTAGAAGCTTTCCGGCGTCGATTCCCGCATCGGCCGACGCCGCCAGGAGCACAGACGGCGGGTCGTTCAGCGTCGCCAGAAAGACGGCCTTCGGCTGGGCCGTGAAATTCTGCGCCACGGCGCGCAATTCCTCCAGGCTGCCCCGGGTCACCTGCTGGGAAACACGCCGCACGCCATCCGCGCCGGGTTCGGTGGTCTGGTAAAGTTCCTTGCCCTGGTAAGCGGCCAGATCCAGCTCCAACTTGCGCCGGGCCTTCTCCGAGGCGCGCGCGGTCTCAAGTTGCGCCGCCACCATGGCTGGCGTATCCTCGAGCGACGCCGAAAAGAGTTGCGCCACCTTGGTGAGGGCCTCATAGTCGGCCCGGGCGCGGCCCACCGCACGTCCGCCGCAAACGAACTCCACGCGGACGCTTTGCCGGATCTTTTCCAGCTTACGCAGCAGGATGGGCCCGATTTCGCCGGTGGAGCGCACGTGAGTGCCGCCGCATGCGCTGCGGTCCAGGCGGTCTATAGCGACGATGCGCAGCGTGCCTTCCCGTTCCGAGGCCTTGCGAAGTCCCTGCACCGCCGCCGCGTCTTCGAACTGCACCAGGACCGGCCGGTTCTCGAAGACGATTTCATTGGCGCGCCGCTCGGCCGCCAACACCATACGCGGCTCCACGGACGCGCCTTCCAGATCGATGGTCGAGTTTTCGGCTCCAAGGTGGAAGCTGACGGTGTGCAGTCCGGACAATTCTTCGAAGATCGCCGAGAGCAGGTGCTGGCCCGTATGCTGCTGCATGTGGTCGAAACGGCGCGGCCAATTGATGGAGCATGCAACCTCGTCCTGCGCGACCGGCGCCGCCAGCCGGTGCGCGATACCCGCCTCTTCGTCCATCACGTCGAGCACCGCAACGCCCGCGATGGCGCCCGTGTCGAACGGCTGGCCGCCGGAAGTTGGATAGAAGGCCGTGCGGTCGAGGTACACGGTGCAGCCATCGGCGGACCGGCGCGCTACGCGCGCCGAAAATTCGTGGAGATACGAATCGGTGTAATAGAGGCGTTGAGTCATGGAGACACCGCTATTGTGGCAGAGCCGGTCCGGTCGCGCAGCCAGCCCCTGTTATTATGAACACTATGCAGGAAGTCAATGTGGGCATCGTGGGGCTGGGTAACGTAGGCTCAAGCACGCTTGCCATCCTGGCCGAGAACGGGGACCAGATCGCACTCAAACTCGGGTACCGGCTCAAGGTCGTCGCGGTCTGCAGCCGCTCGGTCGACACCAAGAAAATCCCGGAGAGGCTGGGGCCGGTCTACAAAACCACCGACTGGCGCGAGGTGGTGACGCATCCCGACGTCCACGTGGTGGCGGAACTGGTGGGGGGCACTCAGGCGGCGGCCGAACTGGTAAATGCCGCCATCGAAAACCACAAATCCGTCGTCACCGCCAATAAGGAGCTGATGGCAGCGTGCGGTCCGGACATCTGGGACCGCGCGATTCAAGCCGGCATCAACCTGGCGATGGAGGCCAGCGTGTGCGGAGGCATTCCGATCCACGCCGTGCTGCGCGAAGGCATTTCGGGCGATTGCATCACCGCCCTCTATGGCATCCTGAACGGGACCTGTAACTACATCCTCACCGAGATGGAGAAGAGCGGGGCGCCGCTGGCCGAGATTCTGGAGGAGGCGCAGCGGCTGGGTTATGCCGAGGCCAATCCCAGCGCCGATATCGACGGTTTCGACGCGCGCTCGAAGCTGGTGCTGCTGGCGGCCCTGGCATTTGGCGAGCGCATCACCCCCGACGATATTTTCATGGAAGGCATCCGGCGTATCACGCCCCTCGATTTCCGTTACGCGCACACCTTGAAGCACACCATCCGGCTGATCTGCGGGGCGCGCACTACGCCCGATGGCTTGATTCTTTCGGTGCGCCCGGCGCTGCTCCCTTCGTCAACCATTCTGGCCGGCGTGCAAGGCCCTTACAACGCGGTTTGGGTGAAAGGACAATTCGGCGAAGACACGTTCTACTACGGTTGGGGCGCGGGCCATCCCACGGGGGTGGCCGTGGTGAGCGACCTGATGCGCGTGGCGCGCGAGATCCGCGGCGGCAGCCCCGAGCGGGTGTCGCCGTTCGCGCATGAGAGGCTGGGCCAGAACAAGCCGGTTTCCGTCACGTTGCAGAAGCGGGCCTACTACTTGCGCTTCCGCGTGGACGACCGGCCGGGGATCATTGCCAAACTGGCCGGCATCCTGGCCAGCAAGAGGATCGGCCTGGAGTCCGTGCTGCAGGAACCGTGCGATACCAAGCACGACCTGCCGTTCGTCATTACCGTCGAGCAGACTTCCGAGCAATCCATACGCGACGCGGTGGAAGAAATGTCGCAGCTCGACTTCATGAAGGAGGCGCCTCTGGCGCTGCCGATGGAGACCGCCCTATGAAGATAACGGCCCTGTTCGCATTACTGGCGCTTGCCGGCGGCCTGTCCGCTCAAGTGGCCTCGCGGGCAAATTCCGGCTACCTAACCCAAGAGCAACGGGAATCCGTGGCCAAGGGACTGGCCGACCCAGCGCGCGACGATAAGCAGAAGCCCCGCGAGCTTTTGAAAGCCATGGAAGTTAAGCCGGGAATGACCGTGGCGGACGTGGGCACCGGCATCGGGTACATGCTGCCCTTTATGAGCCGGTGGGTGGGACCCGCGGGGCACGTGATCGCGGAGGACATTTTCGACGACTTCCTGGCGTCGGCGAAACAACGCGTGCAAAACCAGAAACTGGAGAACGTTACGTTCATCAAGGGCACGGAGACCGATCCCATGCTGCCCGAGGGAGCGGTCGATATCGTGCTGGCGTTAGACGTATATCACCACTTCGACTACCCCGATAAGATGCTGACATCGATTTACAAAGCCCTCAAACCGGATGGTAAGCTGGTGGTAGTTGAGTACTACAAGCGTCAGGAAGCGATGCCCAACGGCAGGGCGCTGACGCACATACGGCTGGACATGCCGGACGTAATCAAGGAAGTTGAACAAAACCATTTCCATCTCCTTTCGGAGAGGGAACACATTCCGGACAGCCAATACATGCTGATCCTGAGAAAGAATCAGGCGATGAAATGAAGAAGCTTCTGCAATCAGCCCGGTTCGTGGCGCTGCCTCTGGCCTTGCTATTGCCCCTGCATGCCGAGAAAACGGCCAAGGATTCGGGCATCACCCGCCAGCAGGCTGACGAGATTCTGAACGAGTTGCGGCAGATCCGGCAGTTGCTCGAGCAGCAGGCCAAAGCCGGGCCCCCTCCCCAAGCGGCCAAGGCCACCCGCGCCACGTTGAATATGGAAGGCGTGGCCATGCTGGGGTCGAAAAGCGCCCCGCTGACCATCGTGGAATACACGGACTACCAGTGTCCCTTCTGCCAGCGTTTTCACGTCACGGCCTTCAACGAGCTTAAGAAAGCTTACATCGACACCGGCAAGGTCCGGTTCTACAGCCGCGATCTGCCGCTGGACTTCCATCCGAACGCCATGCGCGCGGCGATGGCGGCGCGTTGCGCGGGTGAACAAGGCCAGTTCTGGAAATTGCGCGATGTCATGGGCGCAAACCCGGAAAAGCTGGACATGGAACATATCGTGGGCTTCGCCGCCGACCTCAAGATGAATACCGCCGCGCTCCGCTCCTGCGTGGAAGGCGAGAAGTACAAGAGCGCCATTCAGGCGGACGCGCTGGAAGCCATGAAGGTCGGTGCCCAGGGCACGCCGACGTTCGTTTTGGGCAAGAGCACTGCGACGGGCGTGGAGGGCGAAGTGTTGGAAGGCGCCATGCCGTTCCCGATGTTCGACCAGAAGCTGAAAGAACTGTCGAAGTAGGCCGGGCGGGCAGGCCGGGAGGCCTGCCCCATTCAGCGTGCAGCCAGGTCTTCCAAAAAGATCCGCCGCGCCTCTTTGTATTCTTCCGGCAGCATCGGACCGAGTTTGGCGGTCTGCCCGGTTTCCACGCGTTCCTCCGCGAACGTCGTATTGACCGACTGAAACGCGAGCAGACAGGCTTCCACCAACGCGCTGGTATAACTCTCCGCCCCGTCGATCAGGCTATTGGCGCTGGACAGAATCGTCTCCGCGGCCTGGACGCGCGCGGGCGCCTGGTCAAGGATGCTCTGCCGGCGCGAAAGCTGCAGGTGGGGACCGAACGCGCCCGCCAGTGTTGACCACCGGTCCAGCACGATGAGTGCGCCGTAACGGTGCGTGTCCAGGGTCATTTCATAAGCGAAGGCCGCGCCTTTGGCCTTGCCTTCGAGACGCCGCAGCGACAGGGCGGCGGCGTTCAATTCGCCCGCGAGTGAATCCACGAATGCGGCGACGCAACCGAAAAACTGATTCTCGCTGATGCTGGGATAACGGGTAATGCGCAAAAGGCGGCCTCAGGCCATGTGCTCGCCGAGCGCCCGCTCCACTTCCTGTGGATCGACGCGTTCGCCCTGGTTCAGGCGGCCCAGGATGGAGCTGATGATCTCCTTGGCTTCGTCCTTACGGAAGTTCTTGATGAATCCGTCGAAAAAGTGTTCCCCTGCCAGTGCGTGATTGATTTCGGTTTCCTTGTTGTGGTCCTGCAGTTCGGTAAAATAAACGACCTTGTAAGCGCCGGTGTACTCCGTCTCACGGTAAATCTCGAACATTACTTTATCGGCCTCAAACAACATCTTCCGAGGTTATCACAGGCGATGAGGTCGTGCCTTTGCCGCTGTTCGCTGGCCAAATCCGGCTTGCCGAGCTGTTCGCCGAGGTGGAGTTCATGCGCCTCGCCGAATCTGGAGATTGAATCCGTCCGGATCGCGCCGGGGGATTGTGTTTCCTGGCGCCTCGGTCAGCGCGGTTCGCAGAAGCCTCCTATTGATAGGTCGCTGAGTTGGCGAAGGTGAACACACTTCCAATTCCGCCGAATTCGATGCCGGAGGCTTGGATTGTCGCTACCGTGGTTCCGATGTGAGACACAGAGAGGGTCCCCGGAACGGTGAAGGTGGCGCCGGGAGCCGCGGCAGTGGGCGGCATCGCGAGCAAAACCACTGGTGGAATCGTGAAGCTGCCATCAGTCACGCGGGCCGTACAGGTGAACGAGACAGAGACCGAGGTCGCCGCAGTGGCGCCGTTGAGTTCGCTCTGTCCGCTGATGGTGACGTATCCCGCCGGGTCGCCTCCGGTCCAGGTAACGGTGGCTCCATTCGCCCGCACAATCGTGGCAAGGTTGGATTGATTGGTCCAGGCGAACGCGGGAGGCATGGTGTAACTCGAGCTGAACGATCCCACGTCGGCGCCGCCGGCTCCCGTAAAGTTGTACGTGCCGGCCGCAAGGGTCGTGGCTGTATTATCCAGAACGAGGCCATAGAGAAGAATTCCCGCGCCCGGGCTCGACTTCGCAATCTGCCGGCTGCCGGTGATCCCCGGGCCGCTTACCGTGACGGTTCCAGCGTCCAGGTATTGCACCGTTGCCGTGGGGGGTGTGGCGGGCTGTCCACTCACGCGCGTGCTCACGACACACGAACCGTAAGAAACGATGTCGACTTGCGAGCCTTGCGGCAAAGTCCCGGACGACGTAACCTTTTCAAACACGCCACCGACGAGATCCATTTTGGTGCTCTGCGCCGGAACCGGTCCAATCGCGGATATATTGGTCACCTGGCGGACGAGGCTCAACCCGCCGAAGGCGTGCGTTCCCGATCCCAACCCGCCGCCTGTCTGATTTGGAGCGATCGGAACGCAATTCCGGCCATCCGTGCCGATGGGGATTGAGGTCGCGTTGCTTACCAGATTCCCGATCTGCATGATGACGGAGTTGGCGCAACCGCTCAGCCCTGACGGAACGGTCACGTAAATCGTGTCCACGGCGGAGCAACAGGCGTTGCGGCCGCGAAACAGCACGTTGGCGGGCTGGCCGCCGATGAAAACCTTGAGCGGAATGTTGCTCAAGTCGGCTTGCTGCGCGGGCTGGGATTCGTCTCCGGATACAGGGCCGAGTCCGGTGGCCCAGAGTGTGACGATTTCGCCGGGGTTCGGCGCATTGCTCGGAGAAACGACCGTGTTGGTGGCAGGCAGCGTTGCCACAGCGTCTCCCGAGCCCGTGGTGTTCAGAGTAAAGACGCCGATGTTGCTGGCCACCACCACGATCTCCGCTGTCGCGCTGGCCAGGCTGTTGTAGGTGACGATCAGAGTTCCCGTGCCAACCGGCGTTCTGGAAGGAAGAATGGCGGCGATCTGGCCGGCCAGCGAGTAGTACATGATGGCGTCCAGCGTTGTGCCGCCGACGGTTACCTGAACCGAGGTGCCGCCGATCGAGGTGGTCAGCGGGAAGACGGTTGCGACCACCGCATTCGCCGGGCCGAGATTCTTGCCTTTCACTACAAACAGCGCGCCTTGGGCGATAGCGGCATTGGGAAGCCCGGGGGGAACGTTGGTGGCGGCGTTTTCAATGGCGGTAATCCTGGGTGCGTTCACACCGCCGCTGGCGGCACCGAAAGTGGTGTATTGCAAGCCGAGAGAGCCGGTGGTGTAGGAGGTGATCAGCACCTTGGCATAATATCCGCCGGCCGTGTGCACGGCGAAAACGTCTCCTACGACGAGCGCGGCCGCGTTCAGCGTGGCCGTCGTCGAATAGGACGAAGCCGGCAGAGTGGACAGCGTCTGCTGGGTAAGGCTGTTGTACAACGTAGTGCCGGCCGCGCCTGAAGTCTTGTAATTGTAGATCCCAACGTCGCCTTGAGAGAGCACGCTGGTGCCGCTAAACCGGACATCGCCGGCGGCGCTGCCGGCGCCGAAGGTTTCCCCGGTATCGAAGCTATACCTGTCTCCGCTCACCAAGGTCACGGTTCCCACCAGGTCGGCACGCGCGGCGAATGGTAAAGCTAAGGCAACAACTGCGGGAAGTGCGAAGCGACAACGCATGTATATTGCTCCGTAGGAGAACTGGGGATTTTCATCTGGTTCGCAAGGACGGACCGGACTTGGTTATTCAGGATACCATTTTTTCGCCAAGCCATTTTTGCCAAGCCACGCTCCCTACGCGATAGACGCGATAATGGAGTGGAGGCACCCGCGCCATGAAAAAAATCTTCCATTTCGATGCCCCTCGCGAAAAGTATCACTGCGACGCGGCCATCATCTGGTGTTTCGATAACCGGTTCGAACTGGGATTCCGGAAGTTCCTCAAACGCATCGGAATCGTAAATTCGGATCCGATCAAGGTTGCAGGAGGCGCCAAGTGCCTGGCGTCGCCGGAACACGAGGGCGACCGCGAGTTCGTGCTGGATCAGATCCGCAAATCCATGCGGCTGCACGACACCGGGCGCGTTATCCTGATGGTGCATTCCGATTGCGGCGCCTATGGCGGCCTCGCCGGCGGCTTCGGGGGCGATGCCGGCGCCGAGGCGGCGCATCATCACGCCGAGTTGCAGGCGGCAGCGGAGAACTTACGAAAGGCCATCCCGGGCGTCGAGGTATCGGCATACTTCGTGGATTTTGAAGGCGTCTGGGAGGCCGAACTGGAGCCGGTATGCGTCTGATCAAACTGGCTGCGGCAAACCTGGCGATCGCGGCGGCGTTGTTGGCGGCGCGGTTCGGCATCGCGGACGTGGGGAGGATTGTGCGCCTCACGGACCCGCAGTTCGCACCCGACGGCAAGTCGATCGCGCTGGTAGTTTCGAGAGCGAATTTCGACGAGAACCGGTACGATCCGGAGCTACTGCTGATCGATGTGGCAACGCACGGGCAGCGTGTGCTGGCGCGCGAACGGCGGGGCCTGAGCCAGGCGCGCTGGTCGCCCGATGGATCGCGGATGGCGTTCCTGGCCACCGTGGACGCCAAGCCGCAGGTCTTCGTCATGCCCATGAACGGCGGCGATTCCTGGCAGGTGACCAGGTCGCCCGCGGGCGTGCAGCAGTATGCCTGGCGTCCGGGGCACAATGAGATCGCCTACGTGGCCAGCGACGAAGCCCCCAAGGTAACGGGCGAGGAGCGCTGGAACCGATCGTTCGAGATCCGGAACAACCACTTCCTGGTACAGGAAGCCCCGCAGCCGGCGCATGTCTGGTTGGTCTCGGCGGACGGAAAGGGCGCACCTCGGCGGCTGACCTCCGGCCCGTGGACGCTGCCCACCAGCCTGCCGCCGGGCGCACCTTCGTCGCCGCTCTCCTGGTCGCCTGACGGCAACCGGCTGGGGCTGGTCAAAGTGGCCACGCCCTACACCGGCGATGCGGACCAGGGCACGGTACAGGTGCTGGACGTGGAAACCGGAAACATGCGCGCTGCCACCGGGCGGACACGCAACGAGACGCAGCCGCAGTTCTCGCCCGATGGCACCCACTTGTCGCATTGGTATCCGCGCGATGGCGAAAGCAAGAATGTCAACGAGATCTACGTTGGCCCGGCGGGCGGCGGCGACACCGCCAGCATCACGCGCGCGCTGGACCGCAACGTGCAGCGCGCCATCTGGATGCCCGGCGGCAAATCGATGCTGGTGAGCGCCAACGACGGCACCACGACCGGTCTCTGGATCCAGCCGCTGGAGGGCAAGGCGCAACGCATCGAATTAGGATCGCTGGTGGCCACCGCCAGCTTCTGGCTGGACGCCTCCCTGGGGCCGAACGGGGAATTGGCGTTCACCGCCAGCGACGCAGCACGGCCGCCGGAGCTCTACTACCTGGCATCGCTCCATAGCGCGCCCGTGCGCCTGACGGAATTCAATAGCGAGACGGCCGGCCTCGAACTGGGCCGCAACGAGACGGTCACCTGGAACTCGGAAGGGTTCCAGATCGATGGCGTAGTCACTTATCCTCCCGGCTTCGCGGCGGGCAAGAAATATCCGCTGGTGTTGTACGTGCATGGCGGGCCGCGCTCGGCCTCGAAGCAGTCGTTTTCCAGCCGGGCGCAACTCCTGGCGGCCCAGGGTTGGATTGTCTTCGAGCCCAACTACCGCGGCAGCGACAACCTCGGCAACACCTTTCAGGCGGCCATATGGAACGATGCCGGCGGCGGGCCGGGCCGCGATGTGATGGCGGGCGTAACGACACTGGAGAAGCGCGGCTTCGTGGACTCCAGCCGCATGGCGGTCTCCGGCTGGTCCTACGGCGGGTACATGACGACATGGCTGTTGGGCAACTATCCCGAACGCTGGAAGGCCGCGGTGGCCGGCGCCGCGGTGACCGACTGGTTGGACCAGTACAACTACGGCGACGCCAACGTGCGCCGGGGCGCAGCCTTCGGCGGTTCGCCCTACACCGACGCCAAACGCATGCAGGCCTTCCGCGAGCAGTCGCCCATGAACTACGCTTCGAAGATCAAAGCGCCCACCCTGATCCTGTCCGATACGGGCGATTGGCGCGTGCCCATCTCGCAGTCGTACCAGCTCTATCACGCGCTCATGGACAATGCGGTTCCCACGCAGTTCATCGCTTATCCGGTGGCGGGCCACAGCCCCGGCGACCCGGTCCACGCGCGGGACGTAGACCGCCGCTGGATCGCCTGGCTGGGAAAGCATCTGGCAGAGTAAGAATCGGCGGAACACGCCGCTCACTGCCACGGCACCGGCTTGGCCGCATCCAGCGCGAAGCATGCCCGCCCTTTTCCGTGGTTCCAGAAGCGGGTAGTGTAGGCGTTGGTGTAGGGGTCGCCAGCCTCCTCCGCCACGAAGGTGGCGCACAATTCGTACCGGCTGCCGGACTGCTGCCGGTACTCGTACGGCCTGCTGGTTTCGGGGTCGGCCATGCGAGGCCCGCGTTGTTGCGCCGCAAGCTCCGCCAGCGTGGCTGGAATGGCTGCATCCGTGTTGCCGCGCTGCTTCTGATCGTGCCAGAGTTTGACTGCATTCGCCAGGCTCTGTAGGTCGCCCACGCGCTTGCGGTCGGCCTCAATGCGACGCTGCACCGAAGGCGTTCCGGCCACCCCCATCCCGATACAGAAAGCGGTGACGACCGCGAGCGTGGCCGCGGCTCCAAACGCCAGGTTGCGGCGCCGCTCGCGCGACAGGTCCGTCGAGCGGTTCCAGCGGAGCGAACCGATGTAGTAGACGAAGATGCCGCTGCAGATCGCCATCACCGTCGCCGACTTCAGCATGAAGCGCAGGGTAAGCTCGCCGGTCAGGAAGTAGTCGAGGAACCAGATCAGGTCGCAGATCACGGCGCCGGCGGTCCCCAGCAGCGCGATGTACGTGAGCCATTTGCGCACGCCCGACTGGAGGCGCTCGGGCCCGCTGGCGGCTTCGCGGAAGATCAGCCGCGTGACCAGCAGGTAAATCGGAAAGGCCACCGCGATGGAGGCCATCTGCCAGGTCACCACGGAGCGCAGGTTGTAGACCAGGTGCGGCGAGATGCGGTCGGGAATCCAGTAGTCGATGAACTGGAACAGCATCGAGCCCAGCGCCCCGCTCCAGGTGGCGAGGGTGGAGAACGAGAGCAGGTAGAGAAAGGCGTCTTTGGCCGATTCACCCGAGCCGGTGCGCTCGGGAATGGCAAGGCCGGTGGCGGTCTCCCAGTACCTGGCGAGCGCGGCGTATACATGCTCGGCGGGCCAGCCGCGGCGGATGAGCAGGGCGGCCAGGAATTCGTCGGACGCGCCTTTGGCCCGGCCCACGTTGATGAAATCCAGAAGCGGAGAGCTTTCGGTTTGTGGCATGCCAGTTCCAGGGCACTTTGGCAGCCAGACGCCGGTTGTTTGTTTGCAGCGCATTATGATCAGTGCGCCCGACAGTTAGTACATTTTCTGCCCAGCAAGCATACAGAAAACGTGCGGGCCCTGCCGGCAGCCCTGAGCTCAGGCAACGCCCGATTGCGGTAGGTTTTCCATCGGATTCTGGGGAAACGGCGTGGCTTGCCTGACCTCCAGGGTTCGCCGGAGGTGACGTCTCTTTTCGCGCAGGCCGAGGCGGTGCATGATGCGGCCGGCGTGATCGGGATCGTAGCGCACGCCGCACAGGGCGAAGATCACATCGCCGAACCGCGCCGTAGTCCAGCGGTCGGATTCGAAGCCCGCCGCCCGCGGACCGGCGTGATACAAGTCGGCAATCGCCTTGAGCTGGTCCTGGTTGAGGCGGCTGGGACGGCCGGGCGCCCGCCGCCTGCGGAGCGACTCCACGCCCGTTCCGTTCAAGGCACGGTGCCAGCGGGAGGCAGTGGTGCGGCTCACCCCGAATTTCCGGGCAACATCGGACTGTTTAAGTCCAGTCTGCAGGTCCTGTGCGGCTAACAGGCGCCTGCTCTCCATTTCGTCGCGTGTCAGAATGCCTTGTGCGGCTGCGTCCATATTCCTAGCGCGGTCTTTTTTGAGTTACCAGAGCGATACCAGAATATCAGAAAACATTTCAGATGCAAATTGTTTTTTTTGGGGTGCTTTTTTGGGGGTGCTTTTTTGGGGGTGCTTTTTTGAGCGGGCAGCCTTTGTGGAGCCTCAGCAGCGATCCGGCGAGGCGGGCGAGGACCACCGGGGGATCCCACGCAGGGGGCAGAGTCATGAGCATCGCAGGGCACGTCTCGCGTGCCATGCTCTCGCGGTACTCCCACGTGCGGATGGAAGCTAAGCGGCGGGCCCTCGATGAGATCGCCGCGCGCGAGCGCGCCGCGGACGCGAAGCGCGTGGAGGAAGCCGAACGCCGGCGGCGAGCCAAGCAAGAGCAGACCAACTCAAGCTTCACGAAATCGACCCTGCGCTGGTGCGCGCGGAAGTCGAGCAGGCCGGCTATCAGGTAGTGAAGTCCCATGATCCGTTCGTAGAGTGGCGGCCTGGCGTTGGGAACACCCGGGCGAGTGCGACTGACTTGTGGCTTTTGGTCGCGGTGCGCCCGAAGTAAGGCATCACCTGAATCAGACTTAGAGTGAAAGACATGCCGTACACAGTCGCCACCTACAGAAGCCTCTCGCGGTCGGCCTTCCACTTAGCCGTGCTGCTCCTGCTCGCTGCCCCCACTGTCTTGGGCCAGCCCCAGCCACGATCAGAAGATGACGCCGCGGCTGAGATGAAGCGTCGCGTGGTCGAAACCCTCCAGCTTAAACCGGGCCAGACTGCCGCCGACGTCGGATGCGGCGACGGCTTCTACACGATTCCCCTCGCGAGTGCTCTTCGGGCGGCGGGGAAGGTGTTCGCCGTGGACATCGACGAAGGTGCACTTGCAAAACTGAAACAGCGGCTGGCCGAGGAAGGCCTTAAGAATGTTGAAGTGATCAAGGGTAAAGAGGATGATCCTCTTTTGCCGCTCGATGGCATTGACGCGGTGCTCGTGGCCAACGCTTACCACGAGATGCCCGCGCACGAGGCAATTCTCCGGCATATTCGCGCTGCCTTAAAGCCTGGTGGTCTTCTCGTGATCATGGAGGACATTTGGGAGAATCGGGAAAAGCAGTCTCGCGACGAACAGACGAAGCATCATCAACTCGCCCCGGGCATAGCCAGGCAGGAAGTTGAAACAAGCGGCTTTGAGGTCGTCTCGGTTCGCGATCCGTTCTTGGAACGCGCTCCTGATAAAGATGGGAAATCGCGATGGTGGCTTATCGTCGCTCGAAATCCGGCGACGGGTCACTGACAACTCTCTCCCGCTGATCTTCGACGCGGCTTTACAATGGAGGCGGCTATGGACGCTCAAGAACATTGGGAAAAAATCTACGGCACGAAGGCGCCGGATCGGGTGAGTTGGTTTCGTCCTCATCTGGAGACCTCCTTCGGCTTGATTGAACGCGCCGCGCGGGGTGACCGATCTGCATCGATCATTGATGTAGGCGGCGGCGCCTCCACGTTGGTAGATGACCTGATCGAGCGCGGCTACGTGAACGTCACGGTCCTTGACATCTCTCAGGCCGCTCTAGACCTTGCCCAAAACCGATTGCATAAAGCTGCGGAGTGCGTTCGGTGGCTTCGTGCAGATGTGACGCAATCAGACTTCCCGCCGCGTTCTTTCGATGTGTGGCATGATCGAGCGGTCTTTCACTTCCTGACAAGACCGGAAGATCGGGTCGCTTACGTTCGAAATGTCGCAGCGGCGGTCAAACCAGGCGGTCATGTTATTGTCAGCACCTTCGGCCCGCAGGGCCCGACGAAATGCAGCGGTCTCGATGTCGTGCGATACGATGCCGAATCCCTTCATGGAGAATTCGGCGCCCGCTTCCGCTTGGTCGAAAGCTTGAAGGAATTGCATGATACGCCGTTCGGGACGACGCAGCAGTTTCTATATTGCTACTGCGCGTTGGAACATTAATCAGTCCTGCCGCCAGTAGTCGAGTCTTCGCCGGCAATGGGTGATCCGATGGAAAGCGGTTTGCGGGCAAACACGTTCACACCGTGCACTCCGAATTTGCGTGCAGTCCTCTCCTTGGATGTCGCGCGGAAGCAATCAAACCGTGCGGTGACAGTAACGTCTTCGAGACCGATCTGCGCCAGATAAGCAATTAGCTCTGCCTCCGGCAGAGCGCCCGCGATTCAACCGGTCCATAACTCGATATTGCGGCGGGCTTCCTCTGGGAGTTCCACGTTCAGCGCAATATCGGCCAGATGCAGACGACCGCCAAGTTTCAGGACTCGGACGATCTCGCCGAACCCGCGTTCTTTCTCAGGGACCAAGTTGAGGACTCCGTTCGAGATTATGAGATCGACGCTGGCATCTGGAACCGGCAGGGAAGTAGCATCGCCCTTGCGGATCTCGACTTGCGGCAAGCCACTCTCGACGGTTGATTTGCGCACTCGTTCGATCATGACATTGTCATGTCGACGCCAATGGCGTGTCCGCCGGGGCCAGCGCGCTTGGCCGCAAGCAATAGATCCATGCCCGCACCACAACCGATGTCGAGAATTGTTTCGCCGGCCTGGCTGGGACCTATCGCCAGCGGATTGCCGACTCCGGCGAAGGAGGCCGTACAGTCCGGCGGAAGCGCCGACAACTCTCCGACATCGTAGCCAAGGAATTCGGCAGCGTAGGCGGGTCCGCGATGGAAATGGAAATCGCTGTCGGGCACTGACGCCACCCGCCCATATATTGTGGAAATCTCAGACCGCAGAACAGCCGTGTTCAGATCGACAGGACACGCAATTGCCATCATTCCCCCCCAATTAGGAACTCTTGGGTTTACACCTCCGAATATTATCTCGCGCAGCACCCATTCCATGGAAGGCGATCTCGGGCGTCCACGATCCCTGCTCCATTCTGTCGCCCTCGGAGAGTTCCCCCAGAGTCGCCCCAATTGACGCAATAGTCGGCTTTTGGTGTGTCTAAGTAGTTGTGTTTGCAACGCGAGGTGGCTCCAACCGGCGCTCAGGTTAACCGAGGAGTTGTAGATGAAATTGTGATCGGAAGCCGGTCAACTCCAGACGCCCGCGCGTAACGGGGGACGCCACTTCGCTACCTACCAGGCATCCTTCTTCTTTTGCAGCGACCAGAGGTAGTCGGCGATGCGCGTAATGTCTTCTTCCGCCAGGACGTTTTTCCAGGAAGGCATGTAGAGCGGCGGCGTCGGCTTGGTGGCATCCTCGAGGGGAGGCGCCTTGCCGTTTTGGATGATTTTGATCACTTCGTCCTTGGTGTAGTCGTCCGAAGCGTGCAGAAGCGAAGGGACTTCGCCGCCCTGGGCGTTGGGATTGGGCACGCCTCCCTGAAGCTGAAGGCCGTGGCAGCCGACGCAGCCGAAGCGGGCGAAGCTCTGCTTTCCAGCCTCGATGGCAGCGTCCTGCGGGGTCAGCGGCTTGGGCCGCTGCGACAGAATGGATTGGGCATCGTCCGCCGTGGCGGTGGCCATGAACGCGATCAGCGCTTTTCGGGAGTTCGTCTCCAGATCGTAAGATGGCATGATGCTTCCGGGATATACCAACTCGGGGTTCACCAGTTGCTCGTCCAGCCAGCCCACGGAGTGCTGTTTGGTGACCCCCAGCAAGTCCGGCCCGCTCTTGGCTCCCACGCCGCCAACGTTGTGGCAGGCGATGCAATTCTTCTCCACGAACAACTGGCGCCCGTAAGCCGCGCCCGGAATCTGGCGCACGCTCGAATAGTACGTCCCCATCTGTTCGCTGGTGAGCGAGAGCATGTAGAACGTCAGGGCACGCGCCTGCTCCTTGGTGAAATGGAAATTGGGCATCGGCGAGTTGCGTGAAACGGTGTTGGGATTGAGAAAGTGCTGTTCGAGCCATTCGGGAAATCGGCGGATGGCGCCCTCTTCGGTAAGGTCCGGGCCGATGCTTCCGCCCACGCCGTTGAGCTTATGACAGCCGCGGCATCCCTGGGTTTCGAAGAGCCGCCGGCCTTCCGCGAGTTCGGGTACGCCAGGAACTTCTCCCTCTTTGTGGCATCGTCCGCACGAAGCACGAATGTACTCCCTGGGCAGCAGCGGCTCCTGCCAGAACGGCACCTTCCCGTGCGCGTTCTGCTTGTCCGTCGCCAGCCCCTGCCCGCCGTGACAGATCGTGCAGCCGAACCTGGCGACGACGTGCGGCGCCAGGTTGGCGTGGTAGGTGAACGGCTGCGGCGCGCTCTTCATGGTGGGGTCTTCCACGCCCAGGTGGCAGGTGGTGCACCGATCCACGCGCTGCAACCCAGGCAACAGGTGCTGGCGGATGTCGAGAGCAGCGTTCATCACGGCGCTCTTGGCGGCGGCGTTCGGCTCCCCCACCGCTTCCAGGCGGTGAAACTGTTGCTGGTAGGTCTTCCAGGCAGGAGCGCCGGCCTGCCAGATGGCCGCCAGAATCAGAGCCAGGACGATCAGGCTCAGAGCAAAGAAGAACTGCGGCATCCTTCGTTCCATTTATTCGGCCCCCACGATGTGTACCCATGGCGGCACCAGCGCCCAGCCTGGGCCGCGGAAGAAGGTCCCTACAATAATCAGCACGACGTTCACCACGACGAACACCGTAAAGGCCCAAATGGCCCACCTCCGGTCGGCGGGCCGGCGGCTGGGATTGGGATCCAGGTACGGAATGGCGATCAGAGCCAGCACGGCCAGCGTGGGTGCGATCACGCCGCCCAGCAGCGCCGAGTGGCTGACCAGTTCTTGCAGGCCCAGAAAGTACCACGGCGCCTTGGCGGGGTTGGGAGTCTTCACCGGGTTGGCCAACTCCTCGAGCGGCGCTTGCCAGAAGAGCGAAACCGCCATCACCGTGATCACCGTCACCATGAGCGCGATGCCCTCACGGAAGAAGGCGTAGGGATAGGAGAAGACCGTGTCTTCTTCCTCCTCCATGCCCACCGTCTCGAAGATCGGTTTGCCGGTGACGACTTCCATGAGGCCGTAGGTCTTGTCCTTGGAAGCGGGCGTCGCCGTCAGGGGAACGGGAGGGGCCGGCGCTCCGATGTGGACCAACTGCGAAGATGTGGTTTGCTGGCTCGACAGTCTCCTAGCCGCTGGAGAATCCATGGCCGTTCCTGCCTGGCGGGTGGGGTTCTTCAACTTCCAGACCGGCCGCGAAAGTCCGCCGTCTTTGCGGACGCGCCAGAAGTGGACCATAGTCAACAGCGTCATCACAGCGGGCAGCACGGCTACGTGCAGCACGTAGAAGCGCAGCAGCGCCGAGTCGCTGACGGAGTGGCCTCCCAGCAGCAGCTCGCGAAGGCGCGCTCCCACCAGCGGAGCGTAACTGCCGATGTTCGTCCCCACCGTGATGGCCCAGAACGCCAGTTGGTCCCACGGCAACAGGTAGCCGGTGAACGAGAGCCCCAGTGTGAGCAGAAACAGGACGACGCCGACGACCCAGTTGAACTGGCGAGGCCGCTTGTACGACCCCGTGTAAAAAACCCGGCACATGTGCAGGAAAACGCAGATCACCATGCCGTGCGCCGCCCAGCGGTGCATGTTGCGCAGAAAGCTTCCGAAATACACCACGAACTGGAGGTCTTTCATGTCCTGGTAGGCCTGCGGCGGATGCGGACGGTAGTAGAACATCAGCGCGACCCCGGTAGTGACCAGGATCAGGAAGAGGTAGAACGTGATGAACCCCAGATAAAACGTGTGCTTGACTTTGAGGTTCTCTTTTTTCACCTTAGCGGGATGAATGTGCAGCCACACGTTGAGAAAGACCAGTTCGGACTTTCCCTTGTCGGTGGACAGCGGATCCCGCCGGACGATCGATTGCCAGGCATCTCGTATCGGATTCATGGTCACACCATCAGGCGATAGCTCGCGGCCACGGTGCGGTCCTTATCCACCCGCAGTTGTCCGTCCCGCGCCAGGGTCACTTCAAACCATTCCAACGGCTTGGGCGCCGGACCGTGTTGCACCGCGCCATCGGCAGCAAACACGCTGCCGTGGCAGGGGCAATGGAAGCGCTTGTCGTCCTGGAAATATCCCACGGTACAGCCGAGGTGGGTACAGACGGCGCTGGCCACGGCGAAGCCTTTCTCGCGGTCGCGGAACACGAAGATCTTTTCCTCCGCCAGGAAGGTGGGCGGGCCATAAGAAAAATCGGCGGGATTGCCGATTTTGAACGTCTGCGGCGGCTCGTAAAACACGCTGGGCGTGAGAAAGCGGACCACCGCCCCCAGGCTCACCCCAGCCGCCGACAACAAGGCGGCCAAGCCCGCCGTTCCCCAATTCAACAAGGATCTTCGCTTCATGCGTATTTCTCCCGAGTTGGCAGGCCAGGAGGCCTACCCTACCTATGGCAGGCCAGGAAGCCTACCCCACTTACTCGAATACCTCCCGCTCCTGCTGCTCCAGCGCTTCCATGGTGATGGCGCTGGTGGGACAGCGCTGGGCACAGAGCCCGCAGCGAATACACTTCTCTTCGTTCTTGATGATGGCGCCGGCCCGGCCGGCTGGCAGTTCCGCGGCGGAAACACCGTAGCGCGCGCGAATCAGCGCGTCGTACCGGTCGTCGCCCTGAAGCTGCGCCAGGTCGACCAGGCGAAGGCAGCTTTCCGGGCAGACATCGACACACCCGGCGCACAAGATGCATTTCGAACCGTCGAAAATCGTATTGACCTGGCACTTGAGGCAGCGCAGCCCTTCGGCGCGCCCTTGCGCCTCGTCGAATCCCAGTTCCACTTCGGCGATGCCGATGCGGCGGTTGGCCGGCAGCACCGGCATGATCTGGCGCGGAATCCGCAGAAATCCGCGCGGCATCTCCCAATCCTGGAAAATACGGAAACGGTTCAGGGTGGTCTTCTGGCTCTTCCCGCTGAGGTGCACGTGAATGGACCGCGCGGCCTTGTGCCCATTAGCCACGGCTTCCACCAGAACGCGGGGACCGAAGGCCACATCGCCACCCGCGAACACCCCCGGAGCGGTGGTCATCAGGTTTTCGTCAATCTTGAGAATCCCGCGCGGGGTCACTTGAATCCCTTCGTCGCCGCTCAGGAACGACAGGTCCGCCTGCTGCCCGATCGCAAGGACCACACTGTCGCACGGAATGACCTTTTCCTCGTCGCTGAAGGCCGGGTTGAAGCGGCCGTTCTCGTCGAAGACCGAGACGCAGCGGCGCAGCCTGAGCCCCACCACAACACCGTCCAAGCCGACGATTTCCTTCGGCCCCCATCCGTTGTCGACGGCGATCCCTTCCTGTTCGGCCTCTTGAACTTCTCCTTTCCAGGCGGGCATCTGTTCACGCGATTCCAGGCTCACCAGGCTTACCTGTTCGGCGCCGGAACGCAGTGCCATGCGCGCGGCGTCGAGGGCCGGCTGGAGGCTCTCCGCCCCGGACTCGGCGGCGCCCGATGCCCACGACTCTTGCACCAGCCGCACCGCCGCGCGCGCTACGTCGATGGCCACGTTGCCGCCGCCTACTACCGCCACCCGCTTGCCCAGTTCGATTTCGTATCCCAGGTTGACGTTGATCAGGAAGTCGATGCCGTTATAAACCCCCGCCAGATGCGCGCCCGGAATGCTCAGTTCGCGCCCCTTGTTGAGGCCGGTGGCCAGCAGCACGGCGTCGTACTGCGAGCGCAATTGCGCCAGGGAGACGTCGCGTCCCAGCATCATGCGGGTCTGCAGCGTCACCCCCAAGGCCAGGATGTTGTCCACTTCCATTTTGATGATTTCCCGTGGAAGGCGGAAGTGCGGGATACCCAGGTAGAGCATACCGCCGGGGACGGGCGCCGACTCGAAAATCTTGACCGAGTACCCGAGCAGCGCCAAGTCGTGAGCGCAGGTGAGGCCGCAGACGCCGGCTCCCACGATGGCGACTTTCTTTCCGCGGCGGGGCGCGGGCGGCAGGTCCTTGCGCGCGGGATCGTGTCCCGCCCCCAGGTTATGCCGGTCGGTGACGTAGCGCTTGAGGGCGCAAATCGCGATCGGCTCGTCGATCTTGCCGCGGCGGCAGGCATCCTCGCAGGGATGCGCGCAGATTCGCCCCAGTACATAGGCGAACGGATTGGGCGCGCGGGCCAGGAGGTATGCCTCTTCGTCCCTGGTGATCCCGATGGCCTGTACGTAGCGCCCGCATTCGGTGTGAATGGGGCAAGCCGTACGGCACGGTATGTTCCGGTCGAAATACTCCTGGTCCGGGACGGTTACGCGATAGCGCATGGCAGCTTTCTCCGCCTGCCGGTTACCCTACTGCTTCTTCAGTTTCTCGATTTCCTCATCGCTAAGCGCTTTGAAGAAGGCCGACGGGTTCTTGTCTTTCCGCGTGGTCTGGTCGTATACCAGGAAGTCGTAGATCTGCTTTCCCTGAGCGTCGCTGATGCCCGAGTTGGGTTTGTGCATCATGCGTTTGACATAGCGCGACCATTCATCCTGCTTCATCATGGTGTTGATGGGCCGCGCGATGGTGTGACACTTGGAGCACTTGCCCGAAAACAGCTTGTATGCCGCTTGTATCGGCGCGGGATAGGCCGAAACGTCGATCTTATCCGGCCCCTTGTCTTGAGGGAGCACCACATTACTCGTCTGTGCCGCCAATAACAGGGGCAGAAGCGTCCTCATTTGCATTAGTCTCTTCATATTAGCCTTCCTTACCACATCAACCGCAGATCGATCTTAAACAACTTATCGGTAGTTACCGAACCCGATAACGGATCCGTATCGTGCTCCTTGCTGTAAGTGCCGCGCAACACGACGTTGCCCAACTGCGTCAGTCCTTTTTCGGTGCCGACGGACCAGCCGTCCGTCCGCGCGGAATAACCTCCGGAGATACCCTGGTGCAGGCGGTCGTAGCGCGCCATTACAGCCCAGCCCCGCTGAATGTAATAGTCCAGTTCGGCTCGCCAGGCATTGGAAATGAAGTTGGTCTTTTTGCTATCGACTTCATCCTGCCAGTCGTCGTTGCCGCGGACATACCCGCCCAGCACGTCGAGTTTGTCGAAGAACAGATAGTTGCCGAAGATTCCGTACCGGCGAATCTTCGGCCGGAAGGTGAACTCATCGAGGCCGCCTTGATTCTGTATCTGGTCTTTGCTCCCAGAGTACGCCATGAACGTGACCCCTCCATCGGGTCCGAACCAGTAGTCGGCGTCGAACCAGAAGTCCTTGGAATTCTTGGCCGAGTTGAAGAGGATCTCGCTTCCATCGGCGTTCAGCCCGTTGGTCACTTTGGCTGAAACGGCGAATATCTGCTTGAAGTAGTTCGACGCCCAGGTGTAGCCTACGTTAACACCCACCGGGTGCTGGTCGAGCGTGAAGTTGAGCGGGTTGGTATTGGTGAGGGTGAGAGCGGGCTCGGGAAACAAGTTGTAAAACATGGCAGCCCGCGTGCCTTCACCTTCCTGCAGGTGCATCTCGCCGGCCTTGCCGAAGAAGCTGCTGTTGGCGCGTCCGCCCGTATAGCCAAAGACCGCCTGCTCCAGGTGGTTTTCGCCTCCCTGATATAACTCGTACTGCGCGAAGTAGGAGAAATTGCTCTCCGGCAGGGACCCGGCCACGAACAGCGCGGCTTCGTCCAGGTTAAAGCTGGACGTGGAGCTGGGTGTGTCGCCCGCCGTTTTGTCCACCGTGAAGCTGCCCTGGGCGATCACCGCCAGCGAGTTCGTGATACTGAATTTGATGTCCTTGTCCAACTCCGAGATTTTGGGCGCCGGTTTGCTCCCGTCCATCTCATCCGGCGGCAGACGATACCCCAGCCGCTTGAACATGTAGCCGGTCTTATTGAGGGCCGGCGGAATGGTGTGGCAGTTGTAGCACTTAACGCCGTACTTGCGGGCGAACGCAGGCACCGCCTGCGCGGGCCGTGAACCCAAGACAACCAGGCCGATTGCCGCCAGAGTCAGGACGGCGGCGGGTTTCCAGGATTTCTTTTGCTGTAGCGTCATGACCCCCACGGAAGGCACGCCGATGGCCGATTAACGAGTCCTTTTCTCTCAATCTGTTAGACAAAGCAGCGATTCCTATATGGGGAGCCGATTCCCCGAAATCATTCGGGTAGTGGGGAGATTATTCCCCAGGGGGCGGGCAAGCCGGAGGCCTCCCCCACATCCTACGCCGTGACCAATTTGACATACGACCAGTACGGCAATCGAACCTCGGTGACGAACGCCCGAGGCTACTCGACCAACTACACGTACGATTCCAACAGCCTGTGCCTCACGCAGAAGACCGTAGCAGTTGGCCAGCCGAATCAGCGGACGTTTACCTACGGCGCCTGCGACTTCAACACGAGCCTGCCCTCTTCGGAGACTGACGCCGACCACAACATCGCCCAGTCGTTCGGGTACGACAAGTTCGGCCGTCTGACGCACACTACGGAGACCGGGGGCAGTTTATCGCGCAGCAAGGTGATTGCCTACAGAGACGGTCTGAACAACATCTTCGAGCAGTCCGACCTCAATTCGCTGAACGACGGGCAAGCGTACAAGACTACCTGGTACGACCCTCTCGGCCGGGTGCGCGAGACCGTGGACGCGGCTCATAATATCGTGCAGACGCTTCGTTACGCACCGCCCAGCCCGCTCACCACCGCTTGTGAAACGACCCATGCCTACCAGGCGGTTTCGAATCCAAGCGCATACGGTCAAGGAGAAACCACGCCCGGCTGGACCAGGACCGCCTTCGATCAGAACGGCCGCCCCATCGAGGTCCAGCACATCGCCGGAGGCGGCGCTGCCGTGTCCCTGGGGATCCAACACGAATAGCACGGGAACCTCGACCATTTCTTACGCGTCGAATTCGACCACCACCACAGACGAGGCCGGCGTGTCCCAAACCAGCTATGTGGACGGGTTGGGCCGGCTCTCGCAGGTCAGCGAGAACTCCCTGGGCGCAACCACGCATTACGGTTATGACGCCCTTGACGATCTGGTGTCGGTTACGCCTGCCGCGGGCGCTGGAAGGAGCTTCACCTACAGTTCGCTGCGCCGGATCACCAGCGCGGGCAACCCCGAAAGCGGAACCACGAGCTACACCTACGATGCCAATGGCAACCTCCAGACACGGACCTCCGGCGGGATCACTACCACCTATTCCTACAACGGGTTGGACCAGGTGACCGGCACGAGTTATAGCGACTACAATTCCACCAACCCGACCCCCTGGGTGAGCCACAACTACAACAAGGGCTGGCTGGCGAACACCTTCGCCGGGACCACCTCGTACCAGAACACGCAATTCGATGGCTTGGGCCGCGTCACTGCCGCCACCCAACCACCTCCAACCAGCCGTATCCGTTCAGCTACAAGTACAATCTGATCGACGAAGTGACCCAGATGACCATGCCGTCGGGCCGCGTGGTGACGACCACCTACGACAGCCTCGGGCGGCCGGTAGGGCTCTCGGGCGTGATGGGCTCGACGACGACCAACTACGTGTCGTCCGTCAGCTACGCGCCGCACGGGGTGGCCCAGCAGATTTCCCTGGGCAACACGCTGACCGAACAGACCTGCTTCAACAGCATGCTGCAGCCCTTCGTGATCCGGCAGCGGACCGGCGGAGCCTCCAGTTGCCAAACCGGCATAGCGGCGGACGGCAAAGATGCTGGCTACTTTAACTACACCTTTTCGCTCTCGCAGAACAATGGCAACGTGACGGTTCAGGCCATTCACTACGGCGCCAGCGGCGCCTACCCGGCTGTGGACTTTCAGCAGACCTACACCTATACCGACCCGGCGAGCGGCAGGCTGGTGAACCGGCTGATCGGAGGGACCGAGTCGCGCGCAGGTTACACCGCTTGGACGCAGCAGTTCGGCTATGATACAGTCGGCAACCGGTGGCTGAGCAGCGGCATGCAGATCGACCCGCTGACGCCCACCTACAACGCCTACGACGCCAACAACCACCTGACGACCGCGGGGTACACTGATGGGCGAGGCAATGTGAACCAACTGGGGGCCTACACCTACCAGTACGATGCGGAGAACCGACTGATCTCGTCGGTGGTATCGGTGAACGGGCAAGTGCAATCGACGGCGACGTACGCCTACGACGGGGATGGGCGGCGGGTGGTCAAGCAAACGGGCGGGGCGACGACGCAGTACGTGTACGACGTGCAGGGGAACCTGGTGGAGGAGATCACGACCGCCAACACGGCCCCGGCATCGCCGTGCACGACGTGCTACCTGATGGCGGACCATCTGGGGAGCACGCGGATGCTGACCGACGCCAGCGGGAACCAGAGGGTGCTGTACGATTACGCGCCGTACGGGGAGGAGTTGAGGACGCAGAACGGCCGGGACGCGCGGTGGGGCGGAGTGTGGAGCGGGGTACACTTCACAGGGAAGGAGCAGGAGGGGTACGAAGGGGACTACCTGCATTATTTTGGGGCGCGGTACTTCTCGGGAGCGCAGGGGCGGTTTACGAGCCCCGACCCTGGCAACGTTGGCTCAGCGCTGATGGACCCGCAAAGCTGGAATGCTTATGCATACGGCAGGAACAATCCGCTCAAGTATACGGATCCGACGGGATTAAGCGACCTAATGGCGTCGGTGGCGCAATCATTGCCACGGGGAGTCAGCGCGTTACCAGGCGGTTTCGAAAGCCCGCAGCAAATGTCAGTGCCGCGGCGCCCCTCGCAAGTCGATACGCGACTCACTCGAAGATCGGCGCCAGTTTGGCCAGCACTTCGTCCATGATTGCGCCGGGGACGCTTTCCAACTTCTTGCCGCCGCGTGCGGAGAGATTGAGGGCGCTGGGTTTATCGCAGCGGACAACACCGGTGGTTTGGGTTCCAGCGCCCGACAGCGGTACAGCGAAGCCGGCTGTCCGCGCGAAACTTCCGCCGCTGGTAATAGGGAGGACCACTGGCACTTTTGTCACGCGATTGAAAGCGTCCGGCGAGACGATCAGGACGGGGCGGCGACCCTTCTGCTCGTGCCCTTCGGCGGGATCAAGGCCGACCAGCCAAATATCGCCCCGTTTCATCAGATGAGTTCGCCGCCCGCTGGCTTGCCACGGAGCCACTCACGATCTTCTTTACTGCGCGCCGCTTTGGGATCGCATTGAGCGAGGAGTTCATCCAGTGTGTAGTGCGGCCGCTGATGCGGTTCAACAACCAACCGGCCGCTTTCGACCGCGATGCCGACCTTCACTCCCGGCCGCAGGCGCAGGAGGTCGAGCAGAGCGGGTGGGACGGCCAGCATGATCGAGCCGCCCACCTTGCGCAGATTCGTTGTGTGCATTGCGGTTGTTCCAGTTATATTTTAGTATAACCGCTGAGGAGATGGGGCCACCGGGGATGGAATCCATCCAATGCGCTCGGTGGCGGATCGTCATCACGCAACCGCTGCAAGATGCATTCCGGCGCTCCACACCGCTGGTGGGCGGGGAGCGCCGGAAAGCGGTGGGTCAGGCGATGCCGCACCGGAGGCCGGCGTTGGGTGCGGACCCTTGGGGCGCGGCGGGCGAACTCGCGTTCGATGGCGAACAGGCGGTCGGGGCGGGCGTGGCGCAGGAGGTAGCGCAGGTCGTCGAGGTCGAGCGCGGTGACGGGCGTGCCGGCGAACTTCGGAATGGTGCGCGGAATCAGGAACTCAGTCATTCGAGCCTCCGTTCTGGCGCGGGTGCTGCTCCAGGTACGCCGTGTACAGGCGCAGGTTCGCGATCAGCACACGGCTGTACGCTTCGGCGTAGGTGAGGCGCTGTTCGGACTGGGCCTGGCGCGCCAGCGATCCAGTTCGGCTTCGGCGTTTCCGGTGGACGCCGGACGCGCGGTCGGCGTCATCGCGGTCATGCCGGGCGGGGTCCGGTCCAGGTTCGGGTTGCGGCGCTGGGCCTCTTTCATGGCTTCGTAGCGGCTCGGGTAGAGGCCGGTCGCCATCAGTTCATCGGTACAATCGCAGAGCTTATCCCAATCGGATTCGATCATCTTCCTTCTCCCTTCGTTCGTTGGTTGACCGGCGCAGCTTCATGACGGCGATGACGCGGCGGCGCCGGGTAGAGGGCCGCACGCCGGTCTCGAGCTGGTCGAGGAGCCCGCGGCCCTGGAGCGGATCGAAGGAGGTGCGGAGCCGCTCGTCGAAACTACGCGGCATCGCCAGTCTCCGCGAGGGTGGGGGCATCCTCGAAGCCTTCGAGGTACGGGCGGACGGTGGCGGCGATCTCGCGGAGATGCTGGTAGAGCGGGCCGGAGAGGGGGTAGGTCTGCCAGCCCGAGCGGCGCGGGTTGGCGGGGTTGCGCTCGGGGTCGGCGGGATCGCAGAGCACGGTGTGGCGGGCGATGGCGTTGAGGCGGTTGTGGCCGAGGGCGGTGGCGACGGCGGTGACGCCGCGAATGGCCGCGACGAACTGGTCGAGCGCGGGGACGTAGACGCGGTCGATGTAATCGGCGGCCTGGGCGCGCTGCCAGTTGCGCCACGGCGGCGTGTGGCGTCGCTGTGCCGAGCGGGAACCTTAGCAACGGTCTTCACAGCGATGAGCACGACAACATCACATAGCAGCTTCGTCAAGGTCGCACCGCGCCCCATGACCACCGAGGAGCGGAGGTGGATACACGATATCGTATCCGCCAATCCGGCTTGGGCAGACGCTTAACTGGGAGATCTCGTCGTTGTTGCGGAATGTGTGTGCGGTTGCCGATCGGTCGTTCTAAAGAGCCGGAGCACGTTCAGAATCCCAAACTGATCGGCTATCAGGGACTGGTTGGTGAGATAGATCTGGGCATCCGGTTTGACGGCAGAGATGATGTTGTGAGTATCCTGCTGCACTTCGCTGAAGGGAATAAACGTCTTGGAAGTCGTCTGGTACAACTTTCCTGAACCAGTTCCCCGCGTGTGGACTGAAGTCACTCGCGATCTTCGAGTCGGCGACTGATGCCAGTAGCCTTTGCCATCACCGCGCATCCCCGCCCGGCGCGGCGCGTAGCCGCCGCATCTGGCAGGCGTGAGAGCAGTACTGGCGGTCGCTTCTGCCGGCGCTACGTAGGAACCAGCGGCCGTACTTCGGTGCCGGGCATCTGGCGCACGTGATCATGCCGGCGATCTCTTCGGCGAAGCGTTGCCAGATGGCGTCGATGAGACGCGTGGGCCGGTAGCAGAGCGCGAAATCCGGCTCGGCGATCAGTTCGAACCGGCCGCCGGCCAGTTTTTCCGTCACCCTCCTGGCCAGATGCTCGCGCACCGGGCGGAATAGCTCTTTTCCTTTAGCCGCCTGGTGCTGGGGGAGTAAACGGCGCAGCGCGGTCGCATCCTCAGCGGCAATGGAATCCCACAAAGCTGTCGCGTTCCGCAACGCCGAATCTCGCGATGCCAAATGTCCACCGGCTTCGGCAGCAAGGCGTCGGCGCGGGCGGGCTTGCCCGTGGCCGTCAGCAGGCCGTACCAACCGGCCAACCGGAGCACCGGTCTTATTGAGGGCCGGCGGAATGGTGTGGCAGGTGTAGCACTTAACGCCGTACTTTCGGGCGAACGCAGGCACCGCCTGCGCAGGCTGTGAACCCAAGACAACCAAGCCGATGGCCGATTAACGAGTCCTTTTCTCTCAATCTGTTAGACAAAGCAGCGATTCCTATATGGGGAGCCGATTCCCCGAAATCATTCCGGTAATGGGGGGATTATTCCCCAGGGGGCGGACAAGCCGGAGGCCTACCCCCACATCAAAACAAGATAATGCACTCGTAAACCTCCACAATTCGATGTATAATGCAGCACAGGTTAGATCTTCAGGGGTGATGAAGGTCACTCCGGGGAAGTGGTTCGCGTCGAGCGATCGAGCGGACGAGGATGTGCCTTGTTAAGGAGGTTGCATGCGAAGGTTAGTGCTAGTGGTGGGATTGTGGTATGCCGCGTCCGGCATCGCGTCCGCCCAGACCGGCGGGCAAATCACGGGTGAAGTCAGGGATCCGAGCGCCGCGACGGTTCCCAACGCGTCCGTTACGGTCACCAACACCGCGACCAACGTGGCGCGGTCGACGGAAACGAACACCGCGGGAATCTACAGTTTCCCCGATTTGTCGCCTGGAACTTACGACGTGAAGGTGGTGTTGGCCGGCTTCGCCACCACGGTGAAGTCGGGCATCCTGCTCCAGGTGCAGCAGGTAGCGCGCGTCGATTTCACTCTGACCGTGGGACAAGCCCAGCAGACGATCGAAGTCGCTGCCAACGCGGCGTTGCTGGCCACCGAAAACGCCACGGTCGGCACCGTGATCGAGGAACAGCGCATCATGGAACTGCCCTTGAACGGCCGCAGCTTCTTCAGCCTGGTCTCTTTGAGCCCCAACGTGAGCTACGGGTTTGTTCCCGCCGCGCAGGCGGGCGGGCGCTTGGGCGGCTCGCGCGGCAATCTCACCATCGCTGTGTCGGGCGGACGCTCGACCTGGCAGAACTACACGCTGGACGGCATCACCAACACTGACATCGATTTCAACACCTACATCCTTCAGCCATCGGTCGATGCCCTGCAGGAGTTCAAGGTCCAGTCCGGGGTCTATCCCGCGGAGTTCGGCCGGGCAGCCGGACAGGTCAACGTGTCCACCAAACCCGGTACCAATGAATTTCACGGATCCCTGGTGGAATTCCTGCGCAACGATAAGCTCGACGCCAGGGATTACGACTTCTCCTCGGCCAGCCGCAGCGCCACGAACCCTTCACCGGGAAAGGCGCCGTACCGCCAGAACCAATACGGCTACACGCTGGGCGGGCCGGTAATCATTCCGAAGATTTTCAACGGAAAGAACCGGCTGTTCTTCATGTCGAACTACGAGGGATACAACTCCCGCAAGACCACGACGTCGATTGCCACCGTGCTGACGCCGGAGATGCGAAACGGGGATTTTTCCTCCATTCTCTCCGCCGGGTATCAGTTGGCCGACCCGAACTCGCGCGGCGGGACGTTTCCCAACATCACCCAGGCGATGTTCCCCAACAACCAGATTCCCGCCAACCGTCTCAGCCCCGGATCCAAGATTCTTCTCAAGTTGATGCCGGCGCCGAACCTGCCCGCCGCGCCCGGGCTGCCCTACCGTAACTATCAATACTCGCAGGTGAATCCGGTCGACAAGTACACCATCACCGAACGCATCGATTTCAACGAGAGCTCAAAGTCGCAGTGGTTCGGCCGCTACAGCCTGAACGATGAATCCCAGTTTGCCGTGCTTCCCACGATGGGGCTCAATGACGGGAACACTCTATACACCAAGTCAAGCCAGTGGGTGCTCTCCAACGTCCGGACCCTTTCCCCGACCAAAGTGAACGAGGCCCGGTTCGGCTACAACTCGCTGTTCAACAATATCACCCAGCAGTTGGCGGGCGTCGAGGACGTCAGTGGAGAGATAGGAATACCGGTGAAGGTCACAGACCCGAATTCCTGGGGCTCGCCCAACATCCCTTTGTCTCAGAACCTGACCAGCTTCGGCAACCCGACCAGCAGCCCGTTCCAGATCGACGACAAGTACTACCAGTTCGTGGATAACTTCTCCTGGGTCGTCGGGAGGCACTCGCTGCGCATGGGCGGAGAATACCGGATCAACCAGTTTCCGCAACTCGGCAATGAATTCCCCCGGGGCCAGTTCTATTTCAACAGCCAGTTCACCAACACGATCACGCCGACGGGCCCCAACTCCGCCACGCAGAGCGGCGGCTACACGGGCGCCGACTTCATGTTGGGCGATACGTACAACTCCATTATCGCCGTCGCGCTGGCTCAGGCCGATTTCACCAACAAGGAATGGTCAGCCTATATCGACGACACCTGGCGGGTGAGCCCGCGACTGACCGTTACCCTAGGCCTGCGCTGGGAGGTCATGCAACCCTTGTTGGATAAATCCGGCCACGAGGTGAACGTCCAACTCAACCAACCGCTTCCCAACGTCGCCAATGTGCAGGATCAGAGCAAGCATCCGGTTTACGTCCGCACCGGCAGCGGGGGCTTTTACGACGGCATCAACTTCCGGTATGCGCCCTATTGGGCCACCCCCGGCGTGGCCGCGCCTGTCGGGGGCAATCCTCCTCTGCAGACCGTCAGGGACGGGCGGTTGGGCGACCGGTTGATCAACACCAATTACAGGAACTTCGCGCCGCGCATCGGGATCGCCTACAGCCCCTCGGACAAGTGGTCGGTCCGCGCCGGCTTCGGCATCTTCTATTCGGAGGAGAGCAAGAACTCCATCTTCGATTTCAACCGCGGACTGGGTGGCCGGACCGGGCAACTGGCGCCTACCACCTACGGGGCGCCGACGTTCACCTATACGAACTTCATCGACACGTCAAAGCTTCCAGTGACCGTACCCATCGGCCTCACCTGGGGCGGGAACTCACACCTGCCGACTAGTTCCAGCATTCAGTACATTCTGAACTTGCAGCGCTCGCTCGGCAAGTCGACGACGATGGAGGTTGGTTACGCCGGCTCGCAAAGCCGCCACCTGTACTACCTGTCAGATCAGAATCAGGGGATTCTCAGCGCCAGCTTACCGGTGTCTCAACGCTTGCCCTATCCGGAATGGGGGGCTTCGGGAATCCAGTGGCTGAATGGCGACGCCAACGGGAATTACAATGCCCTCAGCGGCAAATTCACCCAGCGTTTCGGCGCACATCTGAATACCTTGCTCTCCTACACCTGGTCCAAGTCCCTGGACGACACCAGCAACATCCGCGGCACGGTGGGGAGCGACTTCTCGCCGCAGGATGCGCGCTGTCCCCTTTCGTGCGAAAAAGGCCCTTCGGATTTCAATGTTCCGCAACGTTTCGTCGCTTCCATCCTCTACACGCTGCCATTCGGCAAAGGCCAGAAATTTCTCAACCACGGAGGGGTCGTAAACCAGGTGGTGGGCAACTGGCAGTTGAGCACCATCACCACGCTGCAAAGCGGTAGCGTGGTCAACACGGGTTCATGGGATTCCGGGGGCACCAATTTCATTTCCAACGCCACCCGGCTTAACTGCGTCGCAGGCGTGGACCCCGTTCTTCCCGGAAACAACCAGAACGGCTGGTATAACGCAGCGGCATTTTCCAACCCTGTCTCCGGCACGTTTGGCAACTGTGGGCGCAACATTTTGAGGGGACCGTGGCGAGGGAACGAAGATGTTTCGGTCATCAAGCTTTTCCCGATCACCGAGAGAAAGAACCTGGAGTTCCGCACGGAGATGTTCAACGCTCCCAACCATGTGGAATTAAACCTGAACGAATTGACCTGGAATAACGGCTCGAGCCCGGCGCCCTCTTCGACCTTCGGCAGAATTACCGGGACCGCGTCCTCCATGCGCCAGATCCAGTTCGCGCTCAAGCTCAACTTCTGATTGGGATGTGGGCAGGGTGAAACCTGCCGGCCGATTCCAATCGGCTGCAGGATTATCATCCTGCCCCACCCCTCAGTGGAGATCGATCATGCAGAGACGACAATTCCTGAAAGTTACGGGCGCCGGCGCCGCGGCCTTGTCCGCGGTTCAATACCAGCGCGTTTATGGGGCCAACGAAAGACTTCACGTTGGCCTCATCGGGTGCGGGGGCCGCGGCACCTTCGATACCCGCCTGATGCGCGGAACACCGGAAGACATTCAGGCCGTCGCGCCTGAGAACTATCACGACGGGAATCTCGACGCGCGGCTGAAGGAACCCCGCAACGTAGACGTGACCGCCCTCTGCGACGTCTACGGAACCCGCCTGGACGCGGCGAAGAGATGGGCACCCCAGGCAAAGACTCATACCGACTTTCGCAGTCTGCTGGCCGACAAGGACATCGACGCGGTGGTCATCGCCACCCACGACCCCTGGCACGCATCCATGGTCATTCTTGCCTGCGAAGCCGGCAAAGACGTATACGTGGAGAAGCCGGTCATGTACCGGGTGGGCGAAGCGCGCGCCATGCTCGAGGCGGCGCGGCGCACCAGGCGGATCGTGCAGGTGGGGACGCAGCACCGCTCCGCGGACCACATCGCCCAAGCGGCCAAAATGATCCAGAGCGGCAAGATCGGCGAAGTGCGTTTCGTGCGGGTCTGGAACTATATGAGCGTTGCCTGGGGCAATCCGCCGGTGCCGGACAGCGACCCGCCCTCCGATCTGAATTGGGATGCCTGGCTGGGGCCCGCCCCTAAAGTGCCGTTCAACCGGAGCCGGCTGAATTACCGGTCCTTCATGGACTATACCAATGGGATCATTAGCGACTACGGCAATCACCGGTTCGACTCGGTGCACCAGATCATGGGCGTGGATACGCCGCTAACCGTGGTTTCGTCGGCGCTTCGATTCAATAAGACGCTGGCGGGCGATATCTACGACATGCAGACCGCGATTTACGAATACCCGAACTTCATCCTCAACTATGAGGCATGCAACTACAACGGACACGGCCTGGGCGGCAGGACACAAGGCATGCGCTATTACGGGATGAGGGGGCCGGAGGACCGCCCGCACGGTATGGCCTTCTATGGCACGGAGGCCGCGCTATTCGTCGACCGGATCGGCATGGAATTGTATCCCGAGCCGAAACCTCCCGAAGGAGGCGGCCGCGGCCGCAGGGGCTTCGCATGGGAACCGCGCACGGAAAAGATCAAGGTGAACGAGGATGAGCCCACCCCGCTTCACACCAAGTACTTCGTGGATAATGTGCGCGCCCGCAAGGAGCCGTTCGCCAGTCTGGAGGTGGGAGTGCGTGCCACCGCAGTCGCATGCATGGGCAACGTGGCGTATTGGACCGGCAGGAAAATCAAGTGGGATGGCGAGGCGTTCAACTTCCACGGGGATCAGGAGGCCAACGGCTTCACGTTCCGTCCGTACCGCAAGCCCTGGGACCTGGTGAAGTTCAGCTAGCCTGGCGGGCGCCGCGTGCCACATGAACCGGCCAGCCATCGGATTCGTCACCTGCATCCATCCGTTCTACGAACTTCCGGCGGTGGCGGCTTGGCGTGAGGAGGCAGCCGCCGGGCTCCGCCAGTCCGGCTGCGACGTTATTCTCGCCACGGTCCCGCGAACGCCCGAGGATGCTATCGCGGTCGCGGCGCACCTGGCCGGGCGCGACGTCGATCTGGTTGTGCTGTTCTTCTGCTCCTGGGTTTCCGAGGACGTCACGCTGGCTCTGGCGCGCGAGATCGGAGACATCCCGCTGTTCCTCTGGGCGCTTCCCTACCTGGACCGCGACATACCGATGCCTTCTCCGATGAGCGGCCTGACCGGGTCGAGCTCGAATATCCGGCGGCTCGGAAAGCCGTTTGCTTATCTGGTCGGCCCCGTGACCGGCCGAACGGTCGAGGAAGTGGCTGGGGCGGCTCGTGCCGGGGCCGCGGTGCAAGCGCTACGGCGCGCCCGGCTGGGAGTGGTGGGCGATCCCTGCCCCGGCATGGCCGATGTGGCGGTAGACGACGCGGACCTGCGGAACGCGCTGGGGGTGACGATCGTCCATTTCGAGCTCGATGAGTTACTGCGGGCGGCCCAGGCCTCGCCGCCAAGCGAGGCGGAAGAAGCGGCGCGGCGGTTGATCGCCTGCACCGGCGGCAGAAGAGAAATCGGCGAAGAGGCACTGGCCGATAATCTCAGATTGTACGTGGCAATCCGCGAAATGGTCCGGGCGAACCGGCTGGATGCCTACTGCGTGCGCTGCTGGCCGGAACTGCGCAATCATCAGGGGATCACGCCGTGCGCGGCGCACGCGCTCATGGCCCAGGAGGGGATTGCGAGCACGTGCGAAGTGGACGTGACGGCGTTGATCACCACGTGGCTGCTGAGCCGGCTGGCAAGCGCGCCGGCATTCAATTTCGACATCACCGGCTATCTCGAAGAGGAGAATGCCATCCAGTTCGCCCATTGCGGCGCGGCCGCGCCATCGTTGGCAGGAGATCCAGCGAAGGCGCTACTCCGCACGCACATGCGCACCGCCACCGGCGCGACCGTAGAGTTTTCTTTCCAGGAGGGATCCGCGACCCTGGCCAAGCTGCTGCGTCCGACTCCTACCCCACCGGCCCTGCGGCTCTTTGTGACGCGCGGCGACGTGATTCCTTCGGGGGAGGACGTGCGCGGCAGCGTGGCGACCGTGCGGCCGGAACCCTCCGCGGCAGCGTTTCTCTCGGCCATGATGCGGCTGGGGGTGGAGCATCACATCGCTCTCGCCTATGGCGACTGGCGGCGCAGCCTGGAGTTCTTCTGCGAGTTCACCGGGGTGGAACTGGTGACGCCCGCGTGACTGGAATCGACTATCATCGGCAAGGAAAGGAGCGGGGCCATGGCGCACATCTTCATCTCGTACTGCCGAAGTGACAGCGACTTCGCTCAGCTCCTGGATTATCAGCTACAGGAAGCGGGGCCTGCGGTAGCGCTCTGAACGAGGCATTGGCACAGGTAAAGGCGGACGTTCGTTGGCACGCGCAATCGCTCCACTGGATTGGCGATGCCGCCGCGTTGCCAACGGTGGTCGAGGCACTGGATGACCCTTGCGACCGAGTCCGGTCCGAAGCAATGGAAGGATTGGAGCGAATCAACACAAGCGGGGCGCGAGTGGCCCTGAGGAGGTTCCGGCGAAGGCAGATGGCGCGCGCCTGAAGCGGCCGCGTGCCGGAAAGCGCGCCGCGGGCGTGCTCGGCTGGAACAAATTGGGATTGGTTCCCGTTACTGTTTTCATTAGGAGTACCCGTGCAGTTCTTCTGGCAAGACCTTCGCTATGGCTTCCGGACCCTGCTGAGGAGTCCGGGCTTTTGCGGCGTGGCCATCCTGGCCCTGGCTTTGGGCATTGGGCCCAACACCGCCATCTTCACGATGGTCAACGCAGTGCTGCTCAGGCCACTGCCGGTTCCCGCGCCGGACCGGGTGGTGATGATCTGGGAGACGATGCTCAAATCGGGATTCGATCAACTGCCCGTCAGCGCCGGCGATTACCTGGATTGGAAGAAGCAGGCCACCTCGTTTGAGGCGATGGCGGCCGCCTTCGCCATTCCCGAATACGGCCTCAACGTGAGCGGAGCGGGCGAGCCGGAGCGCGTTCCCGCCGCTACGGCATCCAAGGAATTTCTCCCCGCGCTCGGCATCAAGCCGATCGCCGGCCGAAATTTTCTCCCCGAGGAGGATCGGCCGGGCGGCGCGCCCGCCCTGCTGATCAGCAACGCGTTCTGGCAACGCCGCTTCCATTCCGATCCGTCGGCCATCGGGCGCACGCTGACGGTGGATGGCATCCCACGCACCATCGTCGGCGTGGTCCCCCATGAACTCGGAGAGATGGTGGCGGCGGACCTGTGGCTCCCCACGGCCATCGATCCCAATAGCCCCGAGCGCAAGAATCACAATTACGGCATCGTGGCGCTTCTGAAGCCGGGCATCACAGTGGCCCAGGCGCGCGCTGAGATGACCCTGATCGCACAGCGCCTGGAGCGGGCCTATCCCGCCACCAACACGGGTTCGGGAATTACCCTGTTCCCCATGGCGGAGATGTATACCGGCCGCATCCGCCCGGTCCTGATTGTCCTGCTCGGCGCCGTGGGTCTGCTGCTGTTGATCGCCTGCGCCAACCTGGCCAACCTGCTGCTGGCGCGTGCGGCCACTCGCGAGAAGGAGGTCGCCGTTCGCTCGGCGCTGGGCGCGGGGCGGTGGCGCATCGTCCGTCAACTACTCACGGAGAATCTGGTGCTTGCCATGGCGGGAGGCGGGCTGGGCTTGCTGACGGCCCTCTGGAGTGTGCACGCCCTGCGCAGCGTGATGCCAGACATGTTCCCCCTTCTACAGCACATGACCGTCGATGCGCCCGTGCTGGTTTTTACCCTGGGCCTCTCGATCCTGACCGGATTACTCTTTGGACTGGTTCCGGCCTGGAAATCGTCGCAGACCGATCTCAACACCACGCTCAAGGAGGCCGCGGGCCGTTCGGAAAGCGCCGGCGGACGCACGCGCGTACGCGGTTTCCTGCTGGCGTTCGAGGTGGCGTTGGCGGTGCTGCTCTCGGTTAGCGCGGGCCTGTTGCTGCACAGTTTCGTGCGCGTCGCTGCCGTCGACCCGGGCGTCCGCGTCACGCGGATTCTCACCATGACCCTGAGCCTGCCCTCAGTGAAGTACGACACGCCGGTCAAGCGCGCCAATTTCTACCAGAACCTCACCGAACGGCTGCAATCGGTACCGGGGGTGCATTCGGCGGGCGCCGTGCTGTTCCTGCCTCTGCGGGTGTCGATCCTCTCGTTTCGTGTCGGGGTGAACGGGTTCCGGATCGAAGGCCGCCCGCCGGTTCCACAGGACCAGGAGCCGATGGCGGACTACCGCATGGCCACTCCGGGATACTTCGACACCATGGGCATTGCGTTGCGGCAAGGCCGCCTCTTTGACCAGCACGACGACTTGAACGCCAAGCGCGTGACGCTCATCAACGAAGCCATGGTTCGCAAGCATTTCCCGCATGAGAATCCGCTCGGCCGGCACATCACAACTGGAACCAGATCTATGGAAATCGTGGGCGTGGTGGCGGACGCCAAACTGTACGGCCTCGATGCCCCGATCGAGCCCGCCCTTTACGTGCCTCACATGCAGCAACCTGGCGAGTCCATGGGACTGGCTGTCCGGACGGACGGCGACCCGGCGGCTATCGCCGCGGCCGTACGCCGCGAAATCCAAAAGCTCGATCCCGAGCAGCCCATCTCCAACGTGCGAACCATGGAGCAGGTGCTCTCGGATTCGCTCATGCTGCGCCGCGTCTCCATGCTGATGCTGACGGTATTCGCCAGTCTGGCGCTGACTCTGGCCACGGTCGGAATCTATGGCCTGACGGCATATGCGGTAAGCCGCAGGACGCACGAGATCGGCCTGCGGGTGGCGCTGGGCGCAAGCCAGGCGCAGGTTCTGCGGCTGGTAGTGGGCCGCGGACTAGTGACGTCCCTGATCGGCGCCGCCATCGGCCTGGTTGCCGCCTTCCAGTTGACGCGCGTCCTATCGGGCATGCTCTACGGTGTTACCGCCACCGATCCGCTGGTATTTGCTGGTGTGCCGCTGCTGCTCGTAGCCGCGTCAGTCGTGGCCAGCTACGTCCCCGCGCGCAAAGCCACGCGCATCGATCCGTTGGCGGCGCTGCGGTATGAGTAAGAGAAGCACTGCCTCCCGCACAGTGCCGGAGCGCAGGGCACAAATCCGAATATCCCAGGTACTGCCGGCCGTCGGGGCAGGCTAGCCAAACTCCACGCCGACAGGCCGAACTTCAGACTGTATCCCATTGCAGGTGGCGGCCGAGCTCCGCTGCTGCGCCCGCCCGGTGTGCCGTGCGGGACACTTCCGCTGCTTCCCGTGGTTTTGCGGGCCGCCGGATTTGCCAGGCGGGATCAAATCAACCGGAAACCGTCTTGCCGCTTGCGCCAGAACTCGGGGGCGGCAATTCGTCGCCCTTGTTGGCGATCGTGGGCTGTTGGGCTTTCGGCCCAGGTGTGGCGGTCGAAGCAATGAGAAGCGGCCAACCCTATTGTCAGGAATGGCCTGCCGGCTTCAGGACAAAGGAAAAAGCGAGCAATCGCCGGGTGTGGAGCGTGTGGAGACCAGCGTGCCTTTACGGAGGCGATGAGACATTCGGAGAAGCCCTGGCTTCCAGGGACCGCGTGGTTGTTATTCCTGGGGACGCCGGCCTGGCTACACGCCGGAGATAAGGCGAACCTGGCGGTCACCGCGCCTGGGCCCGTCCACGAACTGGGGCGGGTGAGCAGTGAAATGGAAAAGCTCTCGGCCCAGGTCGCGCCCAAGGTGGTTCAGATTGCGACACAAGGGCTCAAAGTGGCGGGAACCGGCGAGGGAGAGCCCGCGGGGGTTCTGGTGGCCGAGCACGGCTGCGGTTCGGGCTTCTTTGTTTCGTCCGACGGCTACGTGTTCACGAATGCGCACGTGGTCGCAAACGCCACCCGCATCAAGGTGATGGTGCAGCCGGCCAACGGCATTGCTCAACCGGGCGCCCTGATCGAGTACCCGGCAAGTGTTGTGGGAGTGGATGCGGACAACGATCTGGCCCTCCTGAAGATCGAGGTGGCAGACGCGCCGTTCTTCGATCTGAGCGCGGGCGCTGCGCCGCGGCAAGGCCAGTTGGTGTTGGCCTACGGTAGCCCGATGGGACTTTCGCAATCGGCCACGATGGGGCTGGTCAGCGCGGCCGACCGCCAACTCAATCCCGACGATCCGCGAACCTATATTCAGACCGATGCGTCGATGAACCCTGGCAACTCCGGCGGGCCGCTGGTGGATTTAGAAGGCAAGCTGCTGGGCATCAACACCATGATCCTCTCTCAATCCGGCGGCAGCGAGGGCCTCGGATTTGCGGCGCCGCTGAGCGTGATCCAGCACGCCTACGCCGGTCTGCGCGAGAAGGGCACGGTGGCGAGGCCCCAGCTGGGAATTCAGCCGCGAAGCCTCACGGCCGGCTTGATTACCGGCTTGCAGTTGAAAGCACACCAGGGTGTTCTGGTGGAAGATGTGGCGCCATACGGCCCTGGAGCGGCCGCAGGCCTGCTGCCCGGCGATGTGCTGGTATCGTTGAATGCCGAACCGATTCGCAATCTGCGCGACCTGTATCGGGCGGAGTCCGCGCTACCAGCGGGCACGCCGGTGGAACTCGCGGTCATGCGCCGGGAAAACTTGCGGCTGCTGCGGATCACGCCGGAAACCCCGCGGGAAAGCGCGCCGGTGCTCTCTGCCGGAAGTGTCTCGGAGAAGGAGAACCTGGTCTTTCGGCTGGGAGTGTACGCGGCAGCCCTCACGCCGGCGCTGGCTTCTTCGCTCGGCAGCCTTCGGAACGCGCGGGGTGTCCTGGTGCTCGCACTGGCCGGATCGGGCGTTGCGGGACCGAATGCCATCGAGCCCGGCGACGTGGTGCATGAAGTAAACGGTTCCCTGGTGGACGGAGTGGAGAGCCTGAGGAGGGCGCTCGAAGGCGTCGCCGAGGGGGCGCCGTTGGTTCTGCAGATCGAGAGAGCGGGGATACTCTCCTATCTGACGCCGGGCGCCACAGCGGCGTCGCAGCACCTGCCGAAGCCGGCGAGTTTGGCGGAGCTGCATGATGGGCCGAAGCAGGCAACAGGCTCGCTTCGGTTCTGAGGCGGACATGGGCTTCAGCCGAGCCGCTGGCGCCCTATCGGAGGTGCGGGCCGGTTTGCCAGGTAGGTCGCATAACCCGAGAAAAATACAGGTTTCACGGTATTGGCACGGACGCGCAAGCGCGTGAAGATTACATAAGGAGGATCTGTTCACCATGACGAAAGCCCAACGGCTCACGCTGCCATTTGCGCTCGCCGCGATTTCCCTGTTCAGCGCCGCCTGCAACAAGAAAAAAGTGGCGGCCGCTCCGCCGCCCGCCGTGCCTCAACCTGCCGCCGAGCCGCGCAGTTCGACGCCGGCGCCGCAGCGAGCGGCGACTGCCGAATCCAGGCCCACGCCTGCTCCGGTAAGCACTCCAACCGAGCGCACTCCGAACGCCGCTACCCGCGCCCGCATCGACGAACTCCTGGGCAGGATTGAAGACGCCTATTTCGACTACGACCAGCATGCCCTGCGTCCCGACGCCGTCAAAGCGCTGGAGGCCGATTCCACGGAGTTGCGAAATATTCTCAAGGACTATCCAGATTACAAGCTCACCATTGAGGGCCACTGCGACGAGCGCGGCTCGGCCGAATACAACCTGGCGCTGGGCGATGCGCGCGCGCACGCCGCCAAGGATTACCTGGTGCAGGTGGGCATCCCCGCCGGGCAACTCAACGTCACGAGCTACGGAAAAGAAAAGCCTGTTTGCGAGGAGCACGATGAGAACTGCTGGCAGAAGAACCGCCGCGTTCACATCGTCGCCGGCGCCACCCGTTAAAGTGGGATCGTGGCGGACGCTGAGGACCAGCCGGAGACGCGGCCTGCCGGCTGGGCCGCCTCCCTCCGGCTTGCTGGTTCTGAACGTTGATCATCGGAGCCGGCGTCAGCCTGGTGGTGGTTGCCTTCATTCTCCTCACTGAGAAGCTGGCCGGCCGGCTGTAACCCGCGGGCGGCGCGCCGTGGAGGCGTCTCCTGATTCCGGTAGCGGGTTCGCTGGACACCGGCTTCGTGCTCTTCCGTTATTTCCCGATGTCCGCGGGAGCGGCATTCCCCAGACGAAGATCGCGCAGTTTCTGCGGGACGGATACATCGGCTTCCGCACCGTGGCAGGGATCGCGCTTGGCCGCGAGGGTCCGCCGGTACAGGTTGGTCGCGGGTCTGGCGTCGGTGCTGGGCCGCAAGCTCGGCCTCGGCGCCGCCAGCCTGAAGGCGTGGTTCCCGACGGCGCGGCGGCGGCGTTGGCCGCTGCCTTCAATACGCCGATATCGGCCGTCCTTACCAAGCATCACTTCCACCGCTTGTCTCTTTCGTGTTCACCTCATGTGCGGAATTCGAGGAAAACAGATTCAATTTGGGTTCGATTCACGCTCTCCGTGGCGCGGTCGCACTAGAAACGATAATCCGGCGGTTTGATGCCACTCGCGCGCAGATACACTTCGGCCTGACCGCGATGATGCGCTGTGTGCACGAACATTCCGAGAACCAACTGGCGGCCGGTAACTTCGGGACGCTCGTACCAATCCACCTTATAGAGCTTGTCCATTTGGGCCGGAGTGAACTGATCGAGCAGCGCAATGCAAAAATCGAACGATTCGGCGAGCAGCTTCTTCGCGATCTCTTTGGCTTCTCCCTTGGGAATTGTTGCGGGCACCTTGAGCGGCATAGGCTTACCGGCGATCTGTGCGAACCGAAGCGCGTTCGAGGTGGCGATGTGGATCATCAGCGCCGCGAACGACATTTCTTCGTTGTTGGGTCTGAAGCCGTATTTTTCGAGCGGCATGCTGTCGGCAACAGCGAGCGTGAACTCGCTGGACATTTGCCAGTCTTTGCGGAAGTCCTTATCGAAGACCGGCGTCTGAGCGCGAAGGCATAAGGCTAACGAGATTGAAGCTACACCGAGTCTCAACATGCCCTCAGTCTATAACGACAGAACCAAGGGCGCCGGGTTCTACGTTCCGCGCCTCACCTGTTGCCACTCCGGAGCATTCGGGCTCATGCCCACCAAGGCTCGTTCTCTGCCCTGTTGGCCCTCAGGTACTCCTGATTCAGTTCGACTCCAAGGCCGGGTTCGGTCGAGACCTCCATGTAGCCGTCCTTAATGACGATCGGGTTCTTTACCGCCCATGGAATTCGATCCGCGCCCGCCGCGCATTCGATCCGTGGGCAGTTGAATACCGCGGCCGCCAACTGCTGCGACGCCATATTCAACATGAGCCCGCTCACGTTGTGCAACGCAATCGGAATCCGATAACGGGCTGCCAGATCCGCAATCAACTTCACGCCCGTGATGCCGCCCGAGTTGATGATATCCGGTTGGAAGATGTCCACTGCCTGGTTGTTCAGAAACGGAATCGCCCATTCGGCGAGTTCCATGTTCTCGCCCGTCATGATCGGGAGCCGCGTTGCCCGCCGGAGTGCCATCCAACTTTCCGACCATTCCGGCGCCAACGGATCTTCAAAGAACAGCGGGTTAATGGGCTCTACCGCCTGAGCCACTTTGATGGCACTTGGCACGTCCAGTTCGCAGTGACAGTGCACGTCGATCCCGATCTCGTCGCCAAATGCTTCGCGGGCCAGTGTGTAGGCCTGATGAATCCGCCGCGCTTCCTCAGGTCCGATGCTGGGCGTATACTCCTGCATGTTGATTCCCAGTGCGTGGTGGATATCCACCTTGAACGCTTTGAATCCCCGCGGGTCCGACTTGAGCCGTTGAGCCCGGTCGCGCCACTCCTGTTTGCTCAGGTAGTCACCGCCTGTTGCGTGCGAGTAGAGCAGGACCCGGTCGCGGAAGTGGGAATGCCCGGTAGATCGTAGAAAGTAGCGACTCCCCGCTCCCAAGCCTTGATAGGCTGAGAGCGAATTTTCTTTTGCCGAGAAAAGGAGAGTCGCTATGAAGAAACCATACCAAATT